>BFBZ01001333.1_pt1 | contig 16819 bp, 19 predicted proteins | sample 1888401 | NCBI WGS metagenome assembly BFBZ01 (sample SAMD00112614, study PRJDB3348) | symbiont metagenome | host: Chara braunii | reverse complement strand
AAGGTCGTGCGCCGCGGCAAGGTGCGTCGCGCCAAGCTGTATTACCTGCGCCAGCTGCGCGGCAAGTCGGCCCGCATCGTCGAGAAGCAGGACCGGCAGCAGACCGCCGTCAACGAGTAGTCGTTGCTTTCATTGGATTGACGAAGAGCGCGGGCTGGCCCCGCGCTTTTTTGTTTTTGCGCTGCCGTCATTGCGAGCGAAGCGAAGCAATCCAGAGTCCTTGCCCCGGCCCCTGGATTGCTTCGTCGCTTCGCTCCTCGCAATGACGGCGGGCGCAAACGCATCTCGCACTCCACGGCACGCGTGCTATATACCCCCTGAAATGGTTCTAGATCGCACCAGCATGGCCTGTCGCCGCGTCGTCATCGACGATCGCCGCCGGCTGCCCGGGCGGTTCTTCGGACGCTTCGCCACCTCGGCAACATCTGAGCTTAGGCGCGCGCTGTAAGCCGCAGCGCCTCATTGCTGATTGTTCACGCGTGCCCGGCACGCGCTCCGTTTCCAACCTTCAATTCCCGGGAGCATTCGCTCATGTCGAAGCCGACCACCCTGTACGACAAGATCTGGAACGACCATCTGGTCCACGAAGCCGAGGACGGCACCTGCCTGCTCTACATCGACCGCCATCTGGTCCATGAAGTGACCTCGCCGCAGGCCTTCGAAGGCCTGCGCATGACCGGCCGCAAGGTGCACGCGCCTGAGAAGACGCTGGCCGTGGTCGATCACAACGTGCCGACCACCGACCGCTCCAAGCCGAATCCGGATCCGGAGAGCATCGAGCAGATCAAGACGCTGGCCGAGAACGCCAAGGAATTCGGCATCGAATATTACAACGAGTTCGACCGCCGCCAGGGCATCGTCCACGTGATCGGCCCGGAGCAGGGCTTCACCCTGCCCGGCACCACCATCGTCTGCGGTGACAGCCACACCTCGACGCATGGCGCGTTCGGTGCGCTGGCGCACGGCATCGGCACCTCCGAGGTCGAGCACGTGCTGGCGACACAGACGCTGATCCAGAAGAAAGCGAAGAACATGCGCGTCACGGTCGACGGCGTGCTGCCGGACGGCGTGACGGGGAAGGACATCATCCTCGCCATCATCGGCGAGATCGGCACCGCCGGCGGCACCGGCTACGTGCTGGAATATGCCGGCGAGGCGATCCGCGCGCTGTCGATGGAAGGCCGCATGACCGTGTGCAACATGTCGATCGAGGGCGGCGCCCGTGCTGGCCTTGTGGCGCCCGACCAGAAGGCGTTCGACTTCCTGCGCGGCCGTCCCAAGGCGCCGAAGGGCGCCGCCTGGGATGCGGCGATGCGCTACTGGGAGACGCTGCGCTCCGACGAGGGCGCGCATTTCGACCACGAGCTCCGGCTCGACGCCGCCAAGCTGCCGCCGATCGTGACCTGGGGCACCTCGCCCGAGGACGTGATCTCGGTGACCGGCGTGGTGCCCGATCCGGACAAGATCGCAGACGAGGCCAAGCGCATCTCCAAGCATCGCGCGTTGAAATACATGGGCCTGACCGCGGGCACGAAGATCACCGACATCAAGCTCGACCGCGTCTTCATCGGCTCGTGCACCAACGGTCGCATCGAGGATCTGCGCGCCGCAGCCAAGATCGCCGAAGGCAAGACCGTCAGCGGCCACGTCAACGCGATGGTCGTTCCGGGCTCGGGCATCGTCAAGGAGCAGGCGGAAGCCGAGGGCCTCGACAAGATCTTCATCAAGGCCGGCTTCGAATGGCGCGAGCCGGGCTGCTCGATGTGCCTCGCCATGAACCCGGACAAGCTGGCGCCAGAAGAGCGCTGCGCCTCGACCTCGAACCGCAACTTCGAGGGACGCCAGGGCTTCAAGGGCCGCACCCACCTGGTGTCGCCCGCGATGGCCGCGGCGGCCGCAATCGCAGGACACTTCGTCGACGTACGCGACTGGCGCTGACGTCATCTCGCTGCTTCACATCCGGCACGGCGGCCGGTCTACAAACGAACGCGATGGCTTCACCCAAGCCATCGCGTTTTTCATTTCACCTCAACGTCGACACAGTTCGGCAAGGGCTTCTTAAGTCTCGTCGCGCACAATCCTACCGCCGGACGCGCTGCGTCTGCAGAGGAACGTGCCGAGGAGCCTGACATGGCCGACAAGCCGGAATACGTCGACCTCATCCGTGATGCGACGCGCCAACGCCGCAAGACACCGCCCGCCAAGATCATTGCCCAGCCCGAGGCTCCGAAGGAGGAGCGGCGGTTGTCGAACTGGCCGCCCGGCCGCTTTGCCAAATGGCGCCTGGAGACGCTGGTGCCTTGGAAGCTGAGCGTGAGGAATTGGCAGTTCAAGGATTGGCTCTGACCGCCGCGCCCCACTCCATCCCCTTGAAATGAGAGAAGGACGCCGTTGGGCGCCCTTCCTGTTTTGTCGAACTTCAAGTCCCGTCAGTAGTAGCGCCAATGGTGGCGGTGGCGATGATGCCACCGGTGATAATGGCGCCAGTGATGACCCCGCCAATGCCGATAGTGGCAGATGCGGCGCGGCCCGTAATGGGTCCAGACGACGCGGCAGCGGCGATAGGGATAGTAGTAGCCCGAGGTATAGACCGGCGCGTAGTAGCTGCGATAGCCGTAGAAGTGCCGGCGGTGATGGTGGAAGTACGGCCGGTAGGCGTAGTACGGACGATGATGATAGCCGCCGCCATGGAACACCGGCCGCGGGCCGAATCCGCCATGGAATGCGGGGCCGCCACCGTGGAAGACAGGACGCGGGCCACCGCCGCCGAAGGCATGTCCTCCCCCATGAAACGCGGGGCTGCCGCCGCCATGGAACGCCGGGCCACCGCCTCCGCCGTGAAATCCACCACTGCCGGGATGCCCGCCACCACCGCCGCCATGGCCGCCGGGGCCTCGGACCTGAACGGTCAATACGTCCGAAGGCGTCTGCGTGGCGGAGCCGGCACCGGGACTCACCGGCGACATCGCAAGCGCAGGCCGTCCGGACGCGCCCGCCAAGACAAACAGTGTGGCCGCCGCAAGACTGAGGCGACGAGCAAGACCAGCGCGCTGGTCCTTCATCCTCATCATGGTCCCTTCTCCCTGAATGCTGTGCAACGATGGACCCATGCAGCGCCGATGCTGGTCGTCCGATCGGTGGATTGGCGCACCCCCAACATGAACGTAGAGATAGCGACGTGAATGCGGCATGAATGATGCTCGTCAGTGATGCACGGTGCACACGCATCTGCGGCGTGGCGTCGCGGCAGAGGAGATGCAAGTGAGCCTCTAAGTCGTCCTGCAACTCAGGATCACGGATGCCGACGCAACGGCTCACGTGCTGCTCGTGCGGGGACTTCGCAACTAACGACACGCAGGAAACGCAGCGCGCCTCGCGGACATGGCCTCAATGGTAGAACGGCGTGAACAGAACCAAGGGGCCCGGCGGATAGGCCGGCGTGTAGTCCGTGGGACGGTCGAGATAGTGCGGCACCTCTGCCGTCGACACCACGAGCTTCGATCGGCGGCCCTGCCGACGCGGGCCAGCATCCGTTACGGTCTGACGCGCCTGCGTAACGGCTGGAGCTGCGGCCACAGGAGCGGTGGCGGCGGAACTTGCGAGCAGCATCGCCACCGTGACAACGCTGATCCCGAGCCAGGTTCTGTTGACTGATGGTTTCATGGCGAACCTCGTTGCCAGCCCCCCATCAACGTACAGGCCCGCAAAGCGGGCCTGTTTGATTTCGGTCATTGTCTCGGTCGGCCGGAAAGCGCGGCTTACCAGCGGCCGTGATGGCGATATCCGTAGTGATGCGGCCGCCAGTGATGACGCGGATGGTAGTAATGCCGAGGATAGTAGTGGCGCCGGGGATGCCAATGGCGGCGGCCGTGCCAATGCGCCTGCGTGGTCTCCTGCGCCGTGCCCTGCTGCACCGCGGTCGCAGCGCCCGGATTGATCAGCGACAACGCCTGCGCGCGTTCGGCGGGGGCAGCCATCGCGAGAACGGCGCCAACCGCCGCGATGCCCAACAGCTTCATCACAGTCATGAACTTCTCCCTCGATCGCCTGACATCACGTCCGGCACCGTAACTTCCGCCTTGTCAGTTGCCTGAATGGCGGCCGCAGCAGCGCGACGCAGACCAGTCTCGAACGAGCGACGTGAATGGGACATGAAGACCTGCGCAGGAGCAGAATGCCGATATGTCGCGCATGGTTCCGCCGCAGTGCGCGACATATCGGCACTGTGTCCGGACGGTAACATCAGGCAACGTCGCGATCGCGACCGAATCACGTGCGCGCTTGCCGAGCCGATCAGTGCGCGGGACCCAGGAGTCAGCCGCGTCGCCAGACGCAACTCATATGCGGGACGATCACGGTGCCGCTCGGCCGATGCTCCGGAACATAGGTGGCATCGCATACACGAACTGCGTTCGGACCCGGGTTGAAGCGCGGCACCACGTCGGGCTGCCAATGACCCTCGTAGCGCGGATAGATCTGGATTCGTCGTTGCCGGCGCTGTGCGGAGAGATCCGTGCTCACCTCACCCTGCACGGCGCCGCGCGCGCCGGCGGGTTGCTCCGCTTGCGCTGTTGCCGAGATCGAGACCACGACCGCCGCAGCCAGCGCCGCTCCGGCCAGCACCATCGACATCTGCCTCATCTGTTCCCCAACCCCCAATTCGCGCGTCACGGTCGCCGGTTTCATCCCCTGCGTCAACCAGCTCCGCCACACATGTCATAGAACCAAGATGCAAGATGATCAAAGCCGGGCTAGAAGGCGGCAATGTGGACAGATCTGAAAGCCCCCTCGCTCGCCGACATGGAAGTCATGGCGCACGAGATGTTCGAGCGTCTGCCCGAGCATTTTCGCAGGATGTGCGAGGGCGTCATCATCCGGGTCGACGACTTTCCGACCGAGGAGGTGCTCGACGAGATGCAGTCCGAAAGCGAGTTCGACCTGCTCGGCCTGTTCCAGGGCACGGGACTGCCGTTTCGCAGCAACGACGACCTGCCGCGCCTGCCCAACATGATCTGGCTCTACCGCCGACCGATCCTCGACTACTGGGCCGAGCACGACGAGAGCCTCGGCCACATCGTCCGCCATGTCCTGATCCACGAGATCGGCCATCATTTCGGTATGTCCGACGACGACATGGAGGCAATCGAGGCGTCCGTCGACTGACGAGCCGGCCGATAGCACCGGGATTTTGACTTTATCCGCCCTGCCGTTCGGGCTAAACAGCGGCCTGCCCGTATTCTCGAAGGTGCCCCCGATGGACAAGTTCACCACGCTGGAAGGCGTCGCCGCGCCGCTGAAGATCATCAATGTCGACACCGACATGATCATCCCCAAGCAGTACCTGAAGACCATCAAGCGCACCGGCCTCGGCAAGGGCCTGTTCTCGGAGCAGCGCTACAAGGACGACGGCAGCGAGAACCCGGATTTCGTGCTCAACCAGCCGGCCTATCGCAACGCCAAGATCCTGGTCGCCGGCGACAATTTCGGCTGCGGCTCGAGCCGCGAGCATGCCCCCTGGGCGTTGCTCGATTTCGGCATCCGCTGCGTGATCTCGACCTCGTTCGGCGACATCTTCTACAACAACTGCTTCAAGAACGGCATTCTGCCGATCCGCGTGTCGCAGGCCGACCTCGACAAGCTGTTCGACGACGCCGAGCGCGGCGCCAACGCGACCTTGACGGTCGATCTCGCCAACCAGGAGATCCGCGGCCCCGACGGCGGCACCGTCAAGTTCGACATCGACCCGTTCCGCAAGCATTGCCTGCTCAACGGGCTCGACGACATCGGGCTGACGCTGGAGAAGAAGGCGTCGATCGACAGCTACGAGGCCAAGCTGGCCGAGCGCGCCTGGGCCTGAGGCCCGCCGAAGGATGGTGAGTTCGCGGGCCCCGGACCTCGTCCGGGGCCCCGTTTCGAGAGCAGCCCAGCAGGTCCGCCGTTGACGCGCGTATTGCCCGAGGTCGTCACCTTCTGGCGGGGGCCGCTCGACCGCCTGCGCCAGACCTGCCTGCGCTCGCAGCTCGCCGCCGGCCACAAGGTGACGGTCTACAGCTTCGATCCGCTGCCCGGCCTGCCCGACGGCGTCGGCAATGCCGAGGCCGAGGCGGTCCTGCCTTATGCGTTCTCCGAGCGTCTCAGGCCGCCGCAGCCGGACGGCGGCTGGCGCGATTGGACCACCTTGCAGTTCAGCGACTTCTTCCGGATGCGGCTGATGGCACAGCGGGCCGGCCTCTGGCTCGATGCCGACGTGCTGCTGCTCAGGCCGGTCGAGATCGACCCCGCCGTGCCCTATTTCGCCTGGGAGCGGCCGCGGCAGCTCGGCAACTCCGTGCTCTACCTGCCGCCGGAGGATCCGATCGTCGCCGAGTTCGCCGCACTGATGGCGCAGGACGCGCTGACGCCGAACTGGCTTTCGCTGCGTCACCGCCTCACCTTTGCGCTGCGCCGCCTGCGCGGCGGCTCCGACCGCCTCTCGGACATTCGCGTCGCCATCTTCGGCCCTGCCGCGCTGACGGCGCTGGCCCGCCGCCATGGCTCGCTGCACCATGCGCTGCCGAAGCGCAGCTTCTACGCGGTGCATGCCGAGCCGAAGGCGTTCTTCGACCCTTCCGACTTCTCCGGCCTGATCGGCGATCCGGGTGTCATCGGCCTGCACATCTCGCCGAAGGGCCGCGGCGGCGAAGCGCCGATCCCGGGCAGCCTCTATGCCTGGGCGGCCGCACGATTTGCCCCGCGCTGACCTTCGCCGTGCAGCTTTGCGACCGGCGCAGGGCCGATTTGCTGCTTGATCTACCGCAACGTCCGCGCGTCCACCCGGTGATTGATTGCGAACAATCATCGGAGACGTGTCATGACCGTAGACGCCAAGCCCTATCCGCGGGTTCAGTTCCTGATCGATACGTTCGCGCAATGGCTCCGGCACCGGCGTGAGCTGAGCGAGATCCGGCAGCTCGACCGTGACGATTTCGAGCGCATCGCGATGGACCTCCAGGTCACGCCGGCGGATCTCGACGAGCTGGTCCGCCACGGCGAGCACGCCGCCGACGAGCTGCCGCAGATGCTGAAGGCGCTCGGCATCGACGAGGCCGCGCTGGGGCGCGCCGAGCCGCTGGTGCTGCGCGACATGGAGCGCGTCTGCGCCATGTGCAAGGACAAGCCGCGCTGCCATCGCGATCTTGCCGCCGGGACGAGTGCCGAGCACTACGAGGAATACTGCCTCAACGCCCCGACCATCGACCGCCTGGGCAGCGCCGCGGTCAAGCACTGATCGCCGCCTCCCTCCCACCCCGCGGAGCAATGCGATGAGCCTGCCGAATCTGCACCGCAACACCTGGCTCCATGTCGGCGCCGCGATCCTGCTCGCGCTCGGCGCGATGCTGCTGATCCGGCTGCACAATGCCGGCGGCGTGACGCCGGCCGCCGACAGCGTGCAGGCGGGACGCAAACTGGCGGAGGCCTGGTGCAGCACCTGCCACGCCATCGACACCAGCGGGGCGAGAGCCCAAACCACGACCGCCCCAGATTTCGTCGCGGTCGCCAACATGCCGTCGACGACCGAGCTATCGCTCAAGGTGTTCCTGCAGAGCAGCCACCCGACGATGCCGAACGTCATTCTGACGGCCGAGCAGCGCGGCGACCTCGTCAACTACATCCTCAGTCTCCGCCGCATCTGACGCCTCACTTCGCCACCGCCGCGATCGCATCGGCGATCGCGATCGTGCGTCGCGCCATCTCGGCATGCAGCCGCTCGACCATGCGGCCGTCGATCTGGATCGCGCCGCGCGAGGCATTCTCCGGCAGCTCGAACGCAGCGATGATCTTGCGTGCCGCAGCGACCTCGTCGGCGGGCGGCGTGAAGATCGCGTTGCAGGCGTCGATCTGGCCGGGATGGATCAGCGTCTTGCCATCGAAGCCGAGATCGCGGGCCTGGATGCATTCCTGCGCGAATCCGTCGGTGTTGGCGAAATCGCTGTAAGGCCCGTCCAGAATCTCCAGCCCATGGGCGCGCGTCGCCAGGATGCAGTGGCTGATCATCGGCAGCATCGTGGAGCGGCCCGGCAGCATCCGGATGCGAGTCTCGCGCGAGATGTCGTTGGGTCCGAACACGAAGCCGGCGAGCCGCGAGCCTTCCTCGTGCACGGTGGCCGCGAGCAGATCGGCATCGAGCACGGCACGCGCCGTCTCGATCATCGCCCATACCTTCAGCGCGGGATCGGCGCCGACCTCGGCCAAGCGATCCGTGACCAGGCGAAGGTCCTCGACGGTCGACACCTTGGGAACGAGGATGCCGTCGGTCGCCGCCTGTCCGGCCATGGCGACGTCGTCGCGCCACCAGGTCGTATCCAGGCTGTTGATCCGGATCAGCAGTTCCCGCTTGCCGTAGCCGTCGGCCGCCACCGCCTTGGCGATCTGGTCGCGGGCGGCGGCCTTGGCGTCCGGCGCCACCGAATCCTCGAGATCGAGGATCAGCCCGTCGGCCGGCAGGTTCCGCCCCTTCTCCAGCGCGCGCGCATTGGAGCCGGGCATGAACAGGAGACTGCGGCGCGGGCGGATCATTTCGGCGTTTCCCTTGGTTTATCGACGCGGCCCGCGATACCATTTCGGGGGCCGGCCCGAAAGGCTTGTTCCCGGAAGCCGCATGTGTTTAGGCAAGGCCCATGATCTCGTTTCCGCAACGCCTGCTCGAAGGCTATCGCGCCTTCGCCACCCAACGCCTGCCGACCGAACAGAGCCGTTACCTCGAACTCTCGGAGCGCGGCCAGTCGCCCGAAGTGATGGTGATCGGCTGCTGCGACTCGCGCGTCTCTCCCGAGGTGATCTTCGACGTCGGCCCCGGCGAATTGTTCGTGCTGCGCAACATCGCCAACCTGGTGCCGATCTATCAGCCGGACGCCAACGCGCACGGCGTGTCGGCGGCGCTGGAATATGCCGTCACCGTGCTGAAGGTGAAGCACATCGTCATCCTGGGCCACGCCCAGTGCGGCGGCATCCGCGCCTTCGTCGACAAGGCGGCGCCGCTGTCCCCGGGCGACTTCATCGGCCGCTGGATGTCGATGTTCATCAAGCCCGGCGAGGTCGTCGAACAGCGCACGCATGAGAGTTTCCAGGACTTCGTCACCCGGATCGAGAAGGCCGCGGTGTTCCGCAGCCTCGAGAACCTGATGACCTTCCCATTCGTGCGCAGCCGCGTCGAGGCCGGTGATTTGCAGCTCCACGGCGCCTATTTCGGCGTCTCCGAGGGCTCGCTGTTCGTGCTCGACAAGGCCAGCAAGGAATTCAAGAGCGCGCGCGCTGGCGAATAGCGAATGGGGAGTAGCGAGTAGTTCACCTGCCCTATTCGCCATTCGCGCCTCGCTATTCGCCGCCCATCAATGGTCACCCGACCAGCGGTCCGACAGCGCCAACATCAGGGTCGACACCACGAAGGTCATGTGCACGCCGACCAGCCAGGCGAGCTTGGTCGAGTCGTAGCCGGCGTCGAGATTCATGAACGCCTTCAAGAGCTGGATCGCCGAGATCGCGACGATCGAGGCGAGCAGCTTCTGCTTCAGTCCGGCGAAGTCGACCTTGGTCATCCATTCCGGCCAGTCGGGATGGCCGCCGGGATCGATGCGCGAGACGAAGTTCTCATAGCCGGAGAACACCACGATCAGCACCAGGTTGCCGGTCAGGCAGACGTCGATCAGGCTGAGCACGCCTAGGATGATGTCGCTCTCCTTGGCGGTCGGCAGATGGACGATGTTCTCCCACAGCAGCAGCACGAACTTGAACAGCAGGACGACCAGGCTGACGACGAGGCCGACATAGAACGGCGCCATCAGCCAGCGGCTCTTGAACAGGAAGCCTTCGAGCCCGCGCTCGAGCGGACCCGGCGCGTGCCTGGCGGCGTCCGGCGTCGTCTTCTCGCTCATTGCGTTCCGCGCCTCACCCTGACGACGTCTCCGCTCAGGCCGCTTTCTTCTTGGCCGTGATCAGCTTGCGGTTGATCAGGACCTCCGCGATCTGGATCGCGTTCAGCGCCGCGCCCTTGCGCAGATTGTCGGACACGCACCAGAAGGCGAGGCCGTTCTCGACCGTGCCGTCCTCGCGGATGCGGCTGATATAGGTCGCGTCCTCGCCGGCCGCCTCATAGGGCGTCACGTAGCCGCCCGGCTCGTGCTTGTCGATGACGAGGCAGCCCGGCGCATTGCGCAGGATGTTGCGGGCCTCGTCCGCCGAGATCGGATTCTCGAACTCGACATTGACGGCTTCGGAGTGACCGACGAACACCGGCACGCGCACGCAGGTCGCGGTCAGCTTGATCTTCGGATCCAGGATCTTCTTGGTCTCCATCATCATCTTCCACTCTTCCTTGGTGAAGCCGTCTTCCATGAAGACGTCGATCTGCGGAATGACGTTGAAGGCGATGCGCTTGGGAAACTTCTTATTGACCAGCTCGTCGTTGGTGTAGACGGCCTTGGTCTGCGAGAACAATTCGTCCATCGCATCCTTGCCGGCGCCGGACACCGACTGATAGGTCGACACCACGACGCGCTTGATCTTGGCCTTGTCGTGCAGCGGCTTCAGCGCGACGACGAGCTGGGCGGTCGAGCAGTTCGGGTTGGCGATGATGTTCTTCTTGTTGAAGCCGGCGGCTGCGTCGGCATTCACCTCCGGCACGATCAGCGGCACGTCGGGATCCATGCGCCAAGCCGACGAGTTGTCGATCACGACAGCGCCGGCGGCGCCGATCTTGGGCGACCACTCCTTCGACACCGAACCGCCGGCCGACATCAGGCAGATGTCGACATCGGCAAAATCGTAGTGCTCGAGCGCTTTGACCTTCAACGTGCGGTCGCCATAGGACACCTCGACGCCGACGCTGCGGCGTGAGGCCAGCGCGACGACCTCGTCCGCCGGGAATTGCCGCTCGTCGAGAATATTGAGCATTTCCCGTCCGACATTGCCGGTCGCGCCGACCACTGCGACTTTGTAACCCATCGTTCACTCTCCGAAGAAATTTGGCCGGCCGCGCGTGTCAGCGGAAACCGAAGCGGCAGCGCTTCTATGCGAGAAACGTCCCTGACACAACGTTACCACGATGTCTCGCATCCGATGCAGTCCGATTCGGCCAGAACAGCCGCAGCGCCCCGATCCGCGTCCGTCCTGCAGGGGCTCCAGGGCTTCGCGGACGAGGTCTGCGGCACCTTTGCGCGCCTGTTCGCCTATGTGGGGGCTCTGGCGCTGATCGCCATGCTCGGGGTGGCCGGCTGGAATCATCTCGACGACGGCGACGCTTTGCCCGGCCGTGCCGGCTGGACCTTGGCCGACGCCGCAGTGCCGGCGTTCTCGCTTCGTCTCACCGACCAGCCCGACAGGACCGCCACCTACACCGTGCTCATCCACCCGGAAGGCGGCCGCAAGGACGTGTTGCGCTGGGGCGAACCCGCCGATCGCCCCGCTGCCGAGCTCGAGGTCTACCGGTTCGGACCGGAGCGCGATGCAAGGCGTGATCCCCGGGCCGATCTGGCGGCCCGGATGGGGCGCAACTCCGCCTCCGAGCTCGAGACCGCCGGCGTGATCGACAGCCGGTTCGGCCCCGTCAGTCTGGTTCGCCGGGCCGGGGCTCCCGAGGGCGCCGGAGCCTGCCTCGGCTTTCTCAAGACCATCGCCGAGCCGAGCTTGCGGATCTCCGGCTGGTCGTGCCAGGGCGTGACGATGCCGATGCGCCGCGCCATGGTCGGGTGCATGCTCAACCGGCTGACCCTGCTGGCGCCCGAGCAGCACCGGGCCCTGAGCCAGCTGTTCATGGGGTCCGATCAGCGGCGCGGCGGCTGCGACGAACCCGCCATCGCCACCGGCAGCGCTGATTGGGTGACGTCGACCGCCAATCCGAGGCTGCGCGGCGCCTTGTGAATGTCTGCCTGCGTCCGGATGTTGCTGGGCGTGACCGCATCCTATTCGACCCGTCAAACCCACGGGCAAGTGACGGATATTGATGCAACTTTCCCGCCACAGCAGGGATTTATCTTGCCCGTCGCCGCGGGAATGACCTTGTGATGCCACAGCCGACCCAGATATTGTGCGGGCCAAATCATGCGCATGGCGAGCGCCCGCCCCTTTTGGCGCGAGGAAGAGGACGTGATGATCGAATTTCCTGCTGCGACCCGGGTCATGGCCTTGGCGGTGATCGCCGCGACGGGCCTTGCCGTCACGTCTCTTGCCGCCACCTCGGCGGATGCCGCCACCACCAAGCGCCGCGTGACGACCACCTATAGCAGCGGCAATCCGAACTATTCCTACCAGTCCGGCCCGCGCACCCGCATCTACATCACCCGCCGCTCGTTCCTCGACGGCGGCACCGAGGTGCTCCCGGGCGACCGCAAGTTCTCGGATTACGCGTTCCCGCCGGCCGTCGGCTATCCGTCGTTCGCCCGCGAGAACCTGAACCGCCCGATCGACCGTCAGCCGCTGATGGCGCCGTCCGATCTCGGTGGCTATCCGACCCGGATTCCGATCCCCTACTGAGGGCGGCCGCATCGTCAGATCATCAAGGCCGGGCCCCGCCCGGCTTTTTGTTGTTTTGCCGCGCTGACGTTCCATCGCGTCGTCATCGATCATGAGCTGGTCACTGCTCGATTTCGAACGTGTGAGACGACCGTTCGGAGACATGGCTGACACATCGCTACACGCCGATGGAGGCCAGCCCGTTCCCACCCCTCAGTGTCACCCCGGCGAACGCCGGATCCATAACCACCGGCCGGCATGCCCCCCCGGTCTCATCGCTCCAGCGTGCCTCACACCCATGTCGGGGAGTCTGGGTCCCTGCGTTCACCGGGACGACACCGGAATTTTCGGCACGACTGGTCATCCTCGCACCCGCTTTCGCGTCCGAGTCTTTACTCGTCTGATCGCCCTCTCCTTGCAGAGGGCGCAGGGAAGGCCGGGCCTCGGCTGAGGCCCGTGGCCCCCGTGCGGAAAAAATGCACGGGGCAGGAACCACAGGTACAGCCGGATCGACCCGGCCTTCCCTGCGCGATGGTTTTCACGCTTACTCTACGCTCTCCCCGGTGTCCGGCCTGTTAGCCACCGTCGTCGTCGGGATCATCGCCCTTCCGACTTGGCGCCAGCATCGGGGCGCCAGGACCACGCAGCTTCACGTCCGCAAGAGCCTCGTTCGTCCGCATGTCCCTAGGACATGCTGCGAGCCCTCGCGGCCACCGCATTCCCGCCTCACGCCTCGTGACGATCGCGAAACGTCCCTCGCAAGCGAAGCGGGATGGAGGGAGAAGACCATGGATTCTGGAAAAACGAAAGTGGAATTCTTGGCGGAGGCCGACTGATCAAGCGGAGGAGATTGAAATCGCTGGCGAAATAAGTTCTTCGCCGCGGAGGGAATAGAGCCACGGGACGACCGGCAACCTCCGTCAATCGCCATCGATCGCACCCGAGAGCTGATCTGATTTGCCCGACGAGCAGTCGCGACAAGCAAGCGTGCGAGTTGGCTACTCCGTCATGCCCGGGCTTCTCCCAGGCATCCACGTCCTTCCCAGGATGCCTCGCGACGTGGATGGCCGGGACGAGCCCGGCCATGACGACGCGGAGATGGACCGCCGCAAACTCAGATCATCATATGCGATCGCCCGGCCCGACCTCGCACCGGTCTCAATCGTAAAGCACAGCCGCGATCTTCGGGTCGGTGATGTTGGACTTGTCGTACCAATAGAAGCCGGTGTCGGTGACCTTCGGCAGCTTCTCGCCCTTCAACGCCTTGACCGCTGACTCCACGGTGCAACTGCCGATGCCGATCGGGTTCTGGGTGATGGCGCCGGCCATCTCGCCCGACATGATCGCGGCCTTCTGCTGCTTGCCGGAATCGTAGCCGATCACGACGATCTTCTTCTTCATCTCCTTGACGCCGTTGAGCACGCCGATCGCCGAGCCCTCATTGGCGCCGAAGATGCCCTTGAGGTTCGGATTGGCCTGCAGGATCGACTTGGTGATCTCGGTCGATTTGAGCTGATCGCCGCCGCCATACTGCACGCTGACGATCTTGATGTTCGGATGCTTGTCCTTGATGCGCTTGAGGAAGCCGTCGCGACGGTCGATGCCGGTGCGGCTGGTCTGGTCGTGCACGACCACGGCGACGTCGCCGGCATCGCCGATCATGTCGGCCATCTTGTCAGCGGCGAGGCCCGCCGCGGCGAGGTTGTCGGTGGTGCAGGTGGTCAGCGGAATGTCGCTGTCGACGCCGGAGTCGAAGGCGATCACCGGGATCTTGGCGGCTTGCGCCTTCTTCAGGAGCGGAATGGCGGCCTTGGAATCGAGCGCGGCGAAGCCGATCGCCTGCGGCTTCTTGGCGAGCGCCGCGGAGAGCATGTCGATCTGCTTGTCGACCATGGCCTCGGTTTCCGGTCCTTCGAAGCTGATCTTGACGTTGGCGGCCTTCGCGGCCTGCTCGGCGCCGAGCTTCACCGCCTGCCAGAACTGGTGCTGGAAGCCCTTGGAGACGAGGGGGATGTAGACATCATCGGCACGCGCGCTCGCGGACACTCCCGCGACCATGAGGGCGCCGAGCGCGACGCCGAGGAGATGCTTGCTCAACATTGGTGCTTCCTCTGCTCTCTTCAGTGACCTTGTCGTTACAGTGATGATCGTGGTCGTCGCCGCTCGCTGTCGGCGGGCAGCGCAGTCTTCAGCGCGACGTCGGAGCGGTGCTGGTCGCTGGTCCTCCTTGAAGGGTCAGGCGCGGTTTCGACGGAGCATGTCGGCGTAAACAGCGAGAATGATGATGACCCCGGTGACGACGAATTGCCATTCCTGGGCCACCGAGAGGATGCGCAAGCCGTTGGTCAGAACGCTCATGATGAAGGCCCCGATGATGGTGCCGAGAATGGTGCCGGTGCCGCCGCTCAGCGACGTGCCGCCGATCACGACGGCAGCGATCGCATCGAGCTCATAGCCCTGGCCGAGCGCCGGCTGGGCGGAATTGATGCGCGACGCGATCAGCAGTCCCGCGACTCCGCAGATGGCGCCGCCGAGGCCGTAGATGATGATCTTCCAGCGGTCGACATTGACGCCGGAGAGCCGCACCGCCTCCTCGTTGCTGCCTATCGCGAAAGTGTAGCGGCCGAGCGCGGTGCGGTTGAGAACGACGGAGGCCAGCACCGCCATCACGAACAGGATCAGGGCTGCATTGGGAATCGGCAGCGCCGGCACGAGCGTGCCGAGCAGCGAGTCCTGCGAGATCATCGAGAAGTTCTCGGTGTTGGTGAAATAGATCGGCTTGCTGCCGGAGACGACCAGGGCCAGCCCCTTCAGCACCAGCATCATGCCGAGCGTCGCGATGAACGGCGGCACCTTCATCTTGGTGATGACCGTGCCCGACAGCGCGCCGCTGAGCGCGCCGGTCACGATCGCCGCGACGATGCCGGTCCACATCGGCAGCTCCCAATAGGTGAGGAACACGCCGGCCATCACCGCGCAGAAGGTCATCAGCGTGCCGACCGACAGATCGATGCCGGCGGTGATGATCACGAAGGTCGAGGCGATCGCCAGCACGCCGTTGACCGCGGTCGCCTGCAGGATGTTGATCATGTTGTCGGTCTGCATGAACGCCGGCGAGGCGAAGCTGAAATAGGCCAGCAGCAGCACGAGGCTCGCGAACGCCAGCAGCTTCTGCAGCGCTGCAGGCCCGAGCAGACGGCGCCGCAGCGCCGCCATCGCGCCGCTCGGCGCGAGGCCATCCTTGACCTGATCCTTGACCAATGCGGGGTCGCTCATGCCGTCAGCCTGCCTTCATGGTTTCGCGCTGGGTGGCCAGATGCATGATCCGCTCCTGCGTGGCCTCGTCCGGCGACAATTCGCCGGTGATGCGGCCCTCGCACATCACGACGATGCGGTCGCTCATCCTGATCACCTCGGGAAGCTCCGAGGAAATCATGACGATCGCCTTGCCCTGGTCGGCCAGCGCGCGCAGCAGGCGGTAGATCTCGTTCTTGGCGCCGATGTCGATGCCGCGGGTCGGCTCGTCGAAGAACAGGATGTCGCAATCGCGATCGAGCCATTTGGCGATCACGATCTTCTGCTGGTTGCCGCCGGATAGCAGGCGAACCTGCTGCGACGCCGAAGGCGTGCGGATGTTCAGCATCCGGATGAAGCGGCTGGCGGTGTCGCGGATCGCGCGCTTCCTGAGCATGAACTTCATTGCAAGGTAGTTCGCGAGGTTCGACATCACGACGTTGGACTCGACGTCCATGCCGGTGGCGAGGCCGAAGCGCTTGCGGTCCTCGGAGAGATAGCCGATGCCGTGGGCGACCGCATGCGCCGGCGAGCGGATCGTCACCTTGCGATTGTCGACGAGAATATCCCCGGACGGAACGGCGTCGGCGCCGAAGATCGCGCGCGCGACCTCGGTGCGGCCGGCCCCCATCAGGCCGGCAAAGCCGAGGATCTCGCCCTTGCGCAGGGTGAAGCTGACGTCGCGGACCAGCGGCCCGCAGTTGAGCCCGCGCACCTCCAGCGCGATCGCGCCGACGGGCTGCGTGCCCGCGACGCGCGCGTCGCCCAAGGTGCGGCCCACCATCATGCCGATGATGGTCTCGATCGTGGTGGTCTCGGCCGGCACCGTCGCAACATACTCGCCGTCGCGCAGCACGGTGACGCGATCGGCGATCTGCTTCAGCTCGTCCATCTTGTGGGAGATGTAGACGATGCCGACGCCGCGTGCCTTCAAGGCGCGGATCATCTTGAACAGCTCGGCGATCTCGCGATCGTTCAGCGCGGCGGTCGGCTCGTCCATGATCAGGACGCGCGAGTTGAACGACAGCGCCTTGGCGAT
>BFBZ01001330.1_pt1 | contig 16823 bp, 15 predicted proteins | sample 1888401 | NCBI WGS metagenome assembly BFBZ01 (sample SAMD00112614, study PRJDB3348) | symbiont metagenome | host: Chara braunii | reverse complement strand
CGCCTGAACGGCCGACTATTGCGTCACGAGGTCGCCGGTTGTGCGATGTCCGAACCAGGGCGTGGACCTCCGGCAGGGTGCAACTGCAGTTGTCCTGCGAGACGCTCCACATCGCGCTCTAGCCTGTCAACGCGCGTTCCGAGCGAGAGAACATACTCGTCTCGCGGGTCGTCCATGCCTTCCAGCACTTCGGCGAGCTGCGTAATCTTGATCCATAATTGCTTTAGTTTGGTCATGCTTGCCTCCGTATTTGGCTCATGACTTGATGCGCGCGCCGAACGTAGCTCCGCGCGAAACTGAAATTGATGCCAAAGGGGGCCGCCTCGGCTTCGCCAACATGTTCGGCCGGCGATTTGATTCGGAACCACGCAGCATAAAGCGCAGGAAGGAACAGCAGGATCAGCACCGTGCCGACGGCCGTGCCGCCAATCAGCGTGTAGGCCATCGATCCCCAAAAGACCGAGTGCGTCAGGGGAATGAAAGCCAGCACGGCAGCCAAGGCCGTCAGGATCACGGGCCTCGTGCGTTGCACCGTGGCTTCGATGACCGCGTGATAGTCGTCGAGGCCGGCAGCCCGATTCTCCTTGATCTGCTCGGTCAGGATCAGCGTATTGCGCATCAGAATTCCGGCGAGGCCTATGAGGCCGAGGATCGCGTTGAATCCGAACGGCTTGTTGAAAATGAGCAGCGCAGGCACGACACCAACCAGGCCAAGAGGTGCCGTCAGCATGACCATGGCCATCGTCGAGAAGGATCGCACCTGAAGCATGATGACGATCAGCGTGGCGGCGATCATGGCCGGGAAGACCTTGCCCAGCGCAGCGTTGGCCTTGGCGGCCTCCTCGATCGATCCGCCCATTTCGATGCGGTAGCCGGCCGGAAGCGATGCGATCAGCGGCTGAAGGGCCGCCATGATCTGCTTGGAAACCTCCGGAGGCTGGGTGGCCTCGTTGATGTCGGATCGGATCGTGATGACGGGCGTGCGATCGCGGCGCTTCAAGACCGGTTCTTCAAGGCGGACCTCCGAATGCCCGATCTGATCCAGCGGAATCTGGCGGCCGTCCCGGCTCATCAGCGAGAAGTCCACCAAGCGCGCCGGATCCAGCCGCTCACCACCGGCGCTGCGCGCCACGATCGGGACATTGCGGATGTCTTCACGGACCTGCGTGACGGCGACGCCGGTGAGGAGGAATTGGAGCTGCTGGCCGACCTCCGCCGGCGAAAGACCGATGAGATTCAGCCGATCCTGATCCGGGACGAAGCGGAGCACGGGTGCACGATTGCTCCAATCGCGGTTCGCTTGCCGCGCATCGGAAATGCCCCGCATGATGTCGAGGGCTCTTTCAGAGATCGCATAGAGTTGGGAAGGATCAGGCCCCATGACCCGAAACTCGACCGGGAACGGCGTGTAGGGTCCAAACACGAGCTGGGTGACGCGCACATAGGCCTCGGGTGCAAGTCCTTGTGACACCGCCTGTCGCAGCCGCTGCTTCAAGGCCTCGCGCGCTTCCGCATCGGGTGTGAGCACGACGATCTTGGCAAAGGCGGAGTCAGGCAGCTCAGGCGCCATCGCAAAGAAGAAGCGCGGAGCGCCCTGACCGACGTAGCTCGTGACGATCCTGGCCTCGGGCTGGCCGTGCAGCCAGTGCTCGAGCTTCTTGACGGTGTCGGTCGTCGTCTCGATGCTGGCGCCTTGCGGCAGGCGAACCTCCACCAGCACTTCGGGACGATCGGAGGTCGGGAAGAATTGCTGTTTAACGGCGCTCATGCCGACGACAGAAAACGCGAAAGCGATGCCGACGATCGCGGAGGTCAGGAATTTGTGGCGCACGGCAAGGGTGATGAGCCGTCGCAGACGCCGATAGTTCGGCGTGTCATAGATCGCGTGGTGGCCGCCTTCGACCGGCTTGATCGCGGGCAGCATCTTGACGCCGAGATAGGGCGTGAAGACCACCGCGACGATCCATGAGACGATGAGCGCAAAGCCCACGACCCAGAAGATGTTGCCGGCGTATTCGCCGGCCGTCGAGCGTGCGAAGCCCACCGGCAGAAATCCGGCAACGGTCACGAGCGTGCCGGAAAGCATCGGCGCCGCCGTGTGACTCCAGGCGTAGGCCGCCGCCCTAAGACGGTCCATGCCTTCTTCCATTTTCACCACCATCACCTCGATGGCGATGATGGCGTCGTCGACGAGAAGGCCGAGCGCCAGGATCAGCGCACCGAGCGTGATGCGGTCGAAGAACCGTCCGGTCTCCAGCATGATGAGGAACACGACGGCGAGCGTCAGAGGAACAGCCGCCGCCACGACGATACCGACGCGCCAGCCGAGGCTGAGCAGACTCACCAGCAGCACCACGCCGAGCGCCATCGCGAATTTCAGCATGAATTCATCGACCGCCGACGTGATGTTGACCGCCTGGTCGGTGACTTTGTCGAGCGTCATGCCGAGCGGCAGCGTCTTTGCGATGTCTGCGGCACGGTCCTTCAGCGCCTTGCCGAGCGCCAGACCATTCCAGCCCTCCTGCATGACCGCCGCCAGCATGATGGTGGGCTCGCCTTGATGCCGGATGATGTAGGTCGGAGGATCCTCGTAGCCGCGGCGAACTTCGGCAATGTCGGACAGCTTCAGCGTCCGTCCCGCAGCGACGATCGGCGTGTCGGCGATCGCCTGAACGCTGTCATAGGCGCCGTCGATCCGGATGAAGACCCGCGGCCCCCGGGTGTCGATCGAGCCTGCCGGCGTGACGGTGTTCTGACGCTGCAAGGCGGCGACGATGTCCCGAGCCGACACGCCGAGGGTTGCCAATTTGGCGTAGGAGAACTCAACGAATATTTGCTCGGGGCGCTCGCCGAGAATGTTGATCTTCTTGACGCCCGGCACGTGCAAAAGATCCTGGCGAATAACTTCCGCCTGCCTTGTCAATTCGCGCATCGGCATGCCCTTGGCCTTGAGGGCATAAAGCGCGAAGCTCACGTCCGAATATTCGTCATTGACGAAGGGCCCAAGCACGCCGGGCGGCAGGTTGCGGACTTCGTCTCCGAGTTTCTTGCGCGCCTGATAGAACTCCTCCTGCACGGCCGACGGCGGCGTTCTGTCCTTCAGCGTAACCGTCATGTACGCATAACCCGGCCGCGTGGTCGTCTCGACCCGATCGTACCAAGTCAGCTCCTGAATGCGTTTCTCCAAGGGCTCGGCCACGAGGTCCTGCATTTCGCGCGCCGTCGCGCCCGGCCACGCGGTCGTAACCGTCAGCGTCTTGATGGTGAAGTTGGGGTCCTCCGCGCGCCCAAGCATCAGGAATGCGTAGGCCCCAGCAGCCGCCAGCAGGAGGATGAAGAACAAAGTGACAGCGCGTTCGCGAACGGCAAGCGCGGAAAGATTGAAGCTCATCGGGAGCCTCCGTCAGGGGCGGTCCTAACGTGAGCGTTTTCCCGCAGGAGATGCACGCCGATCGCAACAACAGGATCGCCAGAGCTCAACCCGGAGACGACAGCGGTTTCGCCACTCACCCAGACAAGCTTGACCGGCCGGAAGCGCACGGTGGAGGTGGCGCTGTCCACGATCCAAACGCCGGTCTTGCCGCCGTCATCGAGCACGGCTCCGAGGGGAACCTGGACTGCCGGCTGGACCGACTCACTTGCAAGTCGAATGGTGACGGTCGCACCAAGCGGAGCCGCTGCGGCATCGCCGTCGAGCACATAGCGCGCTTCGTACGTCCGGGTCTGAGGATCGGCGGCATCCGACAATTGTCTGAGCCGCGCGGCCGAGCGCCGCCGGCCCTCGCCATAAACGTTTGCCTCGGCCAGCGAACCGATTGCCGGCCGCACTGTTTCAGGCAGCGAAACGACAGCCTCGCGCGGGCCTGCATGAGCGAGCCGCACCACGACTTGGCCCGCGGACACGACTTGGCCCGGTTCAGCCAATGTTTCGACCACAGTGCCGTCGGCATCCGCTTCAAGAGTCGAGTACTTCGCTTCGTTTTCCGCCACGCGTGCTTCAGCTTCCGCCGCGGCCAATTGCGCCTCTGCCGTATCCAGCGCAGCCTTGGCCTGCTCGTAGCGCTGCGGCGACACGGAAACGCTTTGAACAAGGACGGCATAGCGTTTTTCATCGGACCGCGCCTGAACCGCGACCGCGCGCGCCGCGATCGCTGCATTGCGTTTGGCCGTCAGCGCGAGACGCAAATCGCTCTCGTCAATTTGCATCAGCGCCTGTCCCTCCTTGACCTGTTGGCCGACGTCGACAAGACGCCTAATGACTTTTCCGGGCACGCGGAAGCCGAGATTGCTCTGCACCCTGGCCGCAACGGCGCCGGTAAAGCGGCGTTCGGATTCGGCGGCCTGCGCAGGCACGACCAGCCTGACGAGCGGAGCGTCCTGCCTCGGATCGCTGACGGCGGAGGCTTCGTGCGTGCGCATGGCGAGTGCGGCGACACCTGATATCGCGATCAGCAGGCCACCCACGACGAAAACAGGTCTCTTTTTCATGCCGAAGCCTCACTTGAAATAGATTGTGTTCGAACTCTATATCTGATATAGATTACGAACACAATCTAAAAAGAAGGAGATCGAAAAAATGCGCGTCAGCCGCGTCCAGGCCGAGGAAAACCGGCAAAACGTGATCAATGTGGCGAGCCGCCTGTTTCGGGAGCGCGGCTTCGATGGCATCGGTCTGAAGGACCTGATGGAGGAAGCAGGCCTCACGCAAGGTGCGTTTTACAAGCAGTTCGAGTCGAAGGACGATTTGGCGGCGAAGGCCTCCGAGCGGGCGTTGGAAAGCGCCTCTCGCCGATGGTCAGCCGCAGCCGAAGCCGGTCCGAAGGATCCGCTTGGCGCAGTCGTCGCGTTCTATCTCAGCATGGGGCACCGCGAAGAACGAGGAGACGGTTGTCCGGTCGTCGCGCTCGGCTCAGACGCCGCCCGGCAGGGCGCAGAGGTCAAGGCGTCGTTCGAAGCGGGAATCAAGAAATATCTGGAAATGCTCAGCCATTGGACCGGCGAGCCCGGCTCAAAAGATGCCACGGACAAAGCCATGGCCATTCTCTCGACCATGGTCGGCGCGGTGCTCCTCTCGCGTGCGGTCAACGACACGCGCCTTTCAAAGCGCATTCTACAAGCCGCCGCCCGTTCGATCGGATATTAGATGCGGCGGATTGTCGTCACGGGCCTTGGCGCGGTTTCACCTCTCGGCGCAAAGGTCGACACATCATGGTCGCGTCTGCTCGCGGGCCGGTCGGGAATCCGGAGGCTTCCTGACGATGTCGTAGGCGATCTGCCGGCAAAAGTCGGCGGCGTGGTTCCCTCGTTGCAAGAAGACCCTGACGCTGGCTTCGATCCGAACACTGTCCTCGCGCCGAAGGACCAGCGCAGGGTCGATCGCTTCATTCTCTTCGCATTGGCGGCGGCGGACGAGTCGATTGCGCAAGCGAATTGGAAGCCGACCGCAGCCCATGATCGCGTCCGCACCGCCACCATCATCGCGTCGGGCATTGGCGGTTTTCCCGCCATAACCGACGCGGTGCGAACGGTTGATCAGCGCGGGGTCCGGCGTCTTTCACCGTTCACCGTACCATCGTTCCTGGTGAACCTCGCGGCGGGACACATCTCAATCCGTTACGGTTTCCAAGGCCCGCTCGGCGCGCCGGTCACGGCGTGCGCTGCGGGCATCCAGGCGATCGGCGATGCGGCTCGTCTGATCCGCGCCAATGAAGCGGACATCGCCGTGTGCGGCGGAACCGAAGCCTGCATGAACATCGTCAGTCTCGGCGGCTTCGCCGCCGCGCGGTCTCTTTCGACAGGCTTCAACGAGACGCCCGCTCAAGCCTCGCGGCCGTTCGATCAGTCGCGGGACGGCTTCGTCATGGGCGAAGGCGCCGGCATCCTGGTCATCGAGGAATTGCAGCACGCGCTTGCGCGCGGCGCGAAGCCGCTCGCCGAACTGGTCGGCTACGGCACGACAGCAGATGCTCATCACATCACGTCCGGCCCCGAGGACGGCGACGGTGCGCGCCGGGCGATGGAGATCGCGATTGCACAAGCCGGTGTTTCGCCACGAGAGGTCCGCCACCTCAATGCGCACGCGACCTCCACGCCCATCGGCGACCTGGGCGAAATCGAAGCGATCAAAAGCGTCTTCGGACGCGATTCCAGCATTGCCGTTAGCGCGACCAAATCAGCGACCGGACATTTGCTGGGTGCCGCCGGTGGACTAGGCGCGATCTTTTCCATCCTGGCGCTCAAGGATCAGGTGGCTCCACCGACACTTAATTTAGTCGCCTCCGATCCAGCTGGCGACGGTATCGACTTCGTCGCAAATCAAGCCCGGCCATTGGAAATGGACTACGCGATTTGCAATGGCTTCGGATTCGGCGGCGTCAACGCCAGCACACTCTTCAAACGCTGGACCGACGATTTGACGCACAGGGACGATCCCATGACCAGGGCAGGCACGTTTCGTAATCCAACGAGTAACGAAAGAAGTGATTTCCTATGAAAAAGACCAATCCTGAGGTCGCTCTGGTCACGGGCGCATCCTCCGGCATCGGCCATGCAACGGCCAAAGCCCTGCAGAATGCGGGATTTCGCGTATTCGGAACGAGCCGCCGCGCCACGAACGAGGGCGACGACGGCGTGACTATGCTGACCTGCGACGTGACCGATGATGCGTCGGTGACGAAAGCGGTCGACGAGGTCCTCGCAAGGGCCGGCCGGATCGACCTGCTTGTGAACAACGCCGGGATTGGCCTGCTCGGCGGCGCGGAAGAATCTTCCATCCGCCAGGCTCAGACGCTGTTCAATGTAAACGTTTTCGGCGTTCTGCGTATGACCAATGCGGTGGTGCCAGCCATGCGCCGCCAAGGGAAAGGCAGAATCGTAAACTTGAGTTCGGTCTTGGGCCTAATCCCGGCTCCCTACTCCGCACTTTATGCTTCAACCAAGCATGCGATCGAAGGCTATTCTGAATCGCTCGATCACGAACTGCGCACATTCGGAATTCGTGTTGTGCTGGTCGAACCCGGCTTTACCCGAACTTCGTTCGAAGAAAACTTGACCAAGCCTGACCGGTCGTTTGCAATTTACGACTCGGTGCGCGCAGGAATGGAAGTGCAGATGCGGAAGAATGTGAAAACGGGCGATGACCCCGGGGTGGTGGCAGAGACAGTCGTGACAGCGGCGACGGCTGCTGTCACGAAAAGGCGCTACACCGCGGGAAAACTGGCGCGCCAAGTCCGCTTTCTCCGTCGGTTCGTCCCTGAAGCCGCTTTCGACAAAAGCTTGCGGAAGCGAAACAATCTGCCGGTTTGATCACACGGCCTACTTCTCGTCGACGATCCGCGTGCGCAGCACGCCGATGCCGGTGATCTCCACCTCCAGCACATCGCCCGGCTTCATCCAGAGCGGCGGCTTGCGGCTGTGGCCAACGCCTTCCGGCGTGCCGGTCGCGATCACGTCGCCGGGATGCAGCGTCGTGAAATCCGAACAGAAGCTCACGATCTGCTGGCACGAATAGATCAGCTTGTCGGTGCCGGAGTGCTGCACCTGCTGCCCGTTGAGCCGCGTGGTGAGCGTCAGTTTGCTCGGATCGGGGATTTCGTCGGCGGTGACGAGCCACGGCCCCAGCGGACCGGTGCCCGGCCAGTTCTTGCCGGACGTCACCGAGAATTTCTGATAGTCGCGCACGCTGCCGTCGACGAGGATCGTGTAGCCCGCGACGTGATCGAGCGCCTTGTCGACCGGAATGTGCCGCCCGCCCTTTCCGATCACCATCGTCAATTCACCCTCGAAATCGAAATTGTCCGAGAGCTTGGGGCGGATCATCTCGCCCTCGTGCGGAACGAGCGTGTCGGTGAAGCGGATGAACATGCTCGGCTGCTTCGGCAGATCGCGGCCGACCTCTGCGGCGTGAGATTTGTAGTTCACACCGGCGCAGAGAATTTTCTGCGGATTCGGAATGACCGGCAGAAAATGGATGTCCGACAACTTGTGATCAGGCTTTGCACCTTGCACGGCCTTGCGGACGTCTTCGACCGCGTCCGCTGCGAGCATATCGCGCAGCGACACATGGCTTTTGATCGTGACCACGCCATCGCTGACGACGGCACCGAAGCATTCCTTGCCGCCGGCGATATAGCTTGCAAACTTCATGAGGCGGTTTCCGTCAGCCGTGGGTTTGAACGAACAGATCGTCGACTTTCACGGGCTTATCAATCAAGCCCTGATCGACCATGTAGCGCACCAGCGCTTCAAGCGTCGGCCGGTTCGGCTCGATGCCGTAGGGCCATGGGTCCCCACCGAACACCTGCTTGATCTCGTCGAGCTCGGCCAGCATCCACGGCAGCGTGTAGCGAAGCGTGCCACCGTAACTCATCTTCTCCTGGGTCCAGGCCTTTGCCTGGACAAAAGCTTTGTAGAGACTCGTCGCGACGAATGGATGCTTCGCGTAGGTGTCTTTGCGGATCACGACAAGATGCATGATCGGAAAGATCTTGGTGCGTTTGTAGTACTCCTTCTCGGCCTCGCGATAATCCGGATAGAGCCGCGCCACGTCAGGGTGCGCGCCGAACGAGTCCGGTTCGCCGACGCCAATCAGTGCCTGGATCTCGCCGTCGGCCAGCAATTTGCTCAGCGACTTGCCTGAGGTGTTCGCCGCAATCGAGACCGGCCGCACCGTCGGCAGGATCGTCGGGTTGCCATGCTGCTTCGGTGTGTTGATGTCGCCTTCGATCCATTCGACCTTGGAGAAGTCGACGCCGTACTCATCCTTCAGCAAACCACGCTGGAACAGCGCCGCCGTCATCGTGTAGCGCGGCACGCCGATCCGTTTGCCTTCCAGATCCTTCGGCGACTTGATGTGCTTCTTGTTGATGTAGATGAAGCCGTGGCGGAACACGCGCGATGCGAACACCGGCAGCGCCACAAACGGGCATTGTCCGGCCGAGAAGCGCGAGATGTACTCCGACGACGAGAACTCGCAGACGTCGAACTCCTGCCGCGCCGCCATCCGGTCGAAAATGACGCGCGGGTCATCCTGCACGAGAAAATTCAGATCGACGCCTTCAACCTGAACGTCGCCCGTATAGAGCGCGAGCATGCGGTCATAGAGACCGCACGCGAAAGTCAGCGGCACTTTGGACATTCAAACTCCCCACCCGAACGCGAGCCTGGTCCGGGCCGCGACTGTCGGTACCAGTGTAACAAATCCGGCCTCGGGTGGCCGTCCGCGAGGTGGCCGCGGCACTGACCCAGTATTCCGCCGAGGAAGCGGAGGACGTCGCGCTCACGCCAGATCAACGCCCCGAGGAATCGGCACAGACTGCGACGTTTTTCCTTCTATCTTCAAAGACATCCAGCCTGCCCATTGACACTGTCCACACTGATCCACAGCCCTACGGCGAAGGAAAGGAACTGTTCACCTACGCGTCGCATTGATGCCGCATACGGGAATGATACCGCACCCTAGTGGGGGCCCATTCCTTTAGGAGCCCGAAATGCAGAATCTCGAATCGGTGGGTGGCCGTTCCCATTATTACGTCGTTTATGACGGCGGATGGCTCATCCAGTGCGACGGTGAGAATTCCGAGCCGTACCAGGATAAGCAGGACGCATTCCGCGACGCAGTGGCCCTCGCCCACCTCGACACCCGCAATGGCCGCGAAGCCCACGTCATCGTGCAAAGCGACGACTGTTTGTTCCGCCCGGCATGGGATTCGAGCCGCGATACCTACCCGCCGCCTCTGGTTCCCGAACTCTGAGAAATCTGCTGGTATTCCAGGCAGATTCCGTTAACGATCGCGCATCAGCGTTGATCGTTTGAGGGCTGGCGTCCGTGTCGCGATGCAATAGAATGCGCCGCGACGCAGACGAGACAATCATGCCAGCAAGGCCCTCGTCATGACTGACTTCACTTTGGTACCCGGCACGCAGCCCGGCTCACGAAATCAGCGCACGATGGATCACTCGCCGCGCGTGCTGATCGTCGAGGACGAGCTGTTGGTGGCATGGCATCTGGAATCGCTCGTGCGAGACCAACACCTCGAGGTGTGCGGGCTCGTCCCGGACGGCCAGGGCGCCATTGAGCAGGCGGCGGATCTGGACGTCGATCTGATCCTGATGGACATCCGGTTGGCCGGGCGGATGGACGGCATCGAGGCGGCGCGCAGAATTCGCGAAAGCCGCAAGACTCCGATCATTTTCATCACAGCGCACGGCGATCCGCAGACGCGGATGCACATCGATCAGATCATGCCCGGCGTGCCGGTGCTCGCGAAGCCGGTCTCGAAAGACCGGCTTCGGGATGCGATTGCGTCGGTGTTGAAGCTCTAGCTCGTCAGGTTACGGCCGTCGGAGCCAGCGCCTCGATGTCGGTGACGACGTCGATGATCACCGGGCGATTGGCGGCGAGACCCTGCGCGAGCGCAGCGGGCAGGTCCTTCGGATTCTCCACGCGGATACCCACCGCGCCCATCTCCTCGGCGATTCGCGCGAAGTTCGTCTTCCTGAACGTCCAAAGCTCGCGCGCCTGTTCGGTTTGCGTGCCGCCGTAGACGCGATCGAACCCGCGCTTGGACTGATTGCCGCCGCCGTTGTTGTTCACGACCGTCACGGCGTTGATCTTCCAGCGCACCGCCGTCTCAATGTCGCCGATGTGGTACCAGAAGCCCGCATCGCCGGTGAACGTGACGACAGGACGATCCGGCGCGCCGCACTTGGCGCCGAGCCCTGCCGGAAACGCCCAGCCGAGATGGCCGGCGGAGCGCATGTAGCTCTGCTTGTCGGTGCGCAGATCGTACATGCCGCCCATCCACATGCCGGCGTGGCCGGTGTCGACGCAAACGATGGCGTCATCCGGCACATGCTTCGACAGCTCGTGGCACATGCGCGCCGGATGAATCGGCATCTGATCGGATTCCAGCATCGGCTTGTACTTGGCGTACCACTCCTTGACGATGCCTTGCGCCTGCGCGACCCACGCCTTGCGCTTGGCCGCCGTGGACTTGTCGCAAGCCGCGAGCATCTTCGTGAGCGTCACCTTGGCGTCGCCCTGCACCCGCGCCTGAAGCGGATAGTTCATGCCGAGCGCCTCCGGATCGATGTCGATCTGAATTGCCGGCGTGCCGATCTTGGGAACCGCCCAGAAGTGCGTGGTCATGCCGCCCGTCGTGGTGCCGATGAAGCAGACGAGATCGGCGGCGTTGACGACCTTGTTGGCGCTCTCGCGCGAATAGGTGCCGACCACGCCGCACGACAGCGGATGAACGCCGGGGATCGTGTCCTTGCCGTTGAGTGAGGTGACGACCGGAATCTGCAATGCCTCGGCGAGCGCGATGAGTTCGCGCCCGGCGCCCGAGTGCTTCACGCCGCCGCCTGCGACGATCACGGGGCGCTGCGCCTCCTGCAAAATGTGCAAAGCCGTCAGCACGCTTCCTTGATCAGGCTCCGGCCGGAACGGCGGGACGATCCCGAATTCGGTCTCGACCATCGGCTCCATCTCGCCTTCCTCGCCGTCGACCTGGCCTTCGTTGCCGCGGAACTGCAGATGCACCGGACCCGGACGTCCGGTGGTCGCGACGCGGAACGCCTGCCGCACCATGTCCGGGAAGCGCGTCACGTCATCGACGGTCGCGTTCATCTTGGTGACCGGCTCGAACGCCGGCACGTCGTCGACCTCCTGATAGACCTGCCGGAATTTCGTCTTCGGCTCGCGTCCGCCGGTGAAGGCGATGACCGGCGAGTGCGCCAGCCACGCATCGCGCAGGCCCGCGGCGAGATTGAGCGCGCCGATCACCTGCGCCATGCAGATGCCCGGCTTGCCGGTCGCGCGTGCATAACCGTCAGCCATGTAGGCCGCGGTCGCCTCGCTGTGAACGTGAAGGCGCTTGATCTTGGTGCGCGTCTCCATCACCGCGAAGGTTTTGCGTAAGACCGCGGGAACGTGAAAGACGTGCGTGACGCCGTAGGCCTCGAGCATGTCGGCCATACATTCCGCGCCGAGCATTTTCCGATTGTGTCCGACCGTAGCCATTGTGTTCGACCTCAAACTTGAAAGGACCAGCGCCCGCGTTCAGCGCGGGCGCGCTTGTTCGATAAATGGCGTTACTTGATCGCCAACGGATTGACGGGCGAGCCGACCGCGCCCGTGATCGGGATCGCGGGCGCGACGAACAGGAACTCGTAGACCTTGTCGGCCTCGCAATCGTCCGCGAGCGCCTTGAGCTCGAAGATTTCGCCCATCGTCATGCCCATGATCGGGATGGTGATCCAGTGCCACGGCTGGTTGATGCCGTCCTCGGTCTGGTTCGGCCGCACCTCGCAGCCCCAGGTGTCGCTCGCGAGCGCCGCAAGCTCGGTGTCCTTGACGAAGTCGAGCGTCTCGAACGCGAAGCCCGGAGCATCGCCGCCCGGATAACCGTCCCAGCTCCCGGCCTTCTGGCAGCGCTCCATCATGCCGGTACGGACGATGACGTAGTCGCCGCGCTTGAGTTCGGTCTTCTGCTTCTTCGCGGTGTTGTAGAGGTCTTCGTTGGTGATGCCGTAGCCGTCGTCGAGCGACTCGACGCCCTTGTAGCGCGCCACGTCGAGCAGCACACCGCGGCCGACCATCTTGTTCTTGGTCTTCTCGATGCCGCACTTCTGCGCGCCGGCCGACGTCACCTCGCGGCAGTCGTAACCGTTCCACATGTAGTTCTCATAAAAGACGTGGCCGAGGCCGTCCCATTGCGTGCCGCACTGGAGCGGCATCGTCACCATGTCGTCGGCGGCGCGGATGCCGCGCTTGTCGAGCACGCCCGAATAAGCATCGGTGCCGGTGCGCAACATGGTGTGGATCGGATTGGTGCGGCCCATCGACGGATACTTGCTCTTGGCGCCCTGCGGACCGGTGTGATCGAAGTTGAGCGCGAGCGAGATCACCTTGCCCTTCTTCACCAGCTTCGCCGCGTTGATGATGTCCTCCGCCGACGTGTAGTTCAGCGTGCCGATCTCGTCGTTCGGGCCCCATTTGCCCCAGTTCTTGTACTTCTCGGCGGCGGCGCTCATGTCTTTGCGATTGACCTTCTTGGCGCTCATCGGGCGTTTCCTTTCAGTTGATAGAATGAGGGGAGATCAGGCCGGACGCTGCGGCGAGCGGAAGCCGGCGGCGAGAAACGGGATCATGTGACGCAGCGCGCGTTTGGCGTCGCCGGGGTCGCAACGTCCGCCGGTCAGCGCCTGAATGCGGCCGCTGTTGGCCATCGTGTAGTACATGGCGCCCAGCATGAAGTGGAAACGCCACTCGACCTCCGCGCGCGGCAGCTTCGGCAATGCGTGCGCGATGGCGTCGATGAAGCGATGACTCGAAGCATCGAACGCGTTCGAGAGAATTTTGCGCGACAGTGCTTCCGGCTCGGTGGCAAGCCGCGCGCGGAGCCGGCCGAACGCAGGGCCGCCGTTCTGCTGTGAGCCCATCGTGAGGGCCGGGCGGATAAAAGCGTCGAGGATGTCCTCCAATTCCGGCGCCCCGTCCGCGCGCTTCTCGGCCTCATCGAGCAAGCGCAGACGCGCCTCGGCGATCGGCGCGGCGCGCAGCGCGAACAATGCCTCCAGCAATCCGTCTTTTGAGCCGAAGTGATAGGCGATGGACGCAAGGTTCACCTGCGCCGCCGCGCTGATGGCGCGCAGACCGACGCCGGACATGCCGTGCTCGGCAAACAATTGCTCGGCGGCATGCAAGATGCGTTCGCGCGCAGACGCGGGCTCAGCCACCGCAGTCTTGCGCGCGGGCTTCGCATCGTCGCGCTGTGCGCGAGTCCTGACCAGTTTGACGTTCCCCACCTAGACCTGTCTCGTTGAGCGTCCGCAGGCGGGTGAAAACTAAACAGTCGTTTGATCAAGAGTCAATCCGGCGACATGCCGCGAATGGCCTAACGGCTATGCGGTTTTGGTGCGCTTGTACGGTGTTACCGCGCCGGGCACGCTAAGCAGCCATCCGCGGCATGGGATGAAGGTCAATGGGAGACGTGTCCGTGAAAATCCTGAAATCCCTGGTCTGCGTCGCCGCGCTGACGCTGGCCTCGACGAGCGGCGCGTTCGCGCAAGGCGCAGGCGACTACCCGAACAAACCGGTGCGCATGATCGTGCCGTTCGCGCCCGGCGGCCCGGCCGACATCATCGCGCGCATCGTCGCGATCAAGCTGTCGGAAGAACTCGGCAAGCAATTCTACGTCGAGAACCATGCGGGCGCGGGCGGCAATCTCGGCGCCGGTGTCGCGGCGCGCGCACCGGCGGACGGCTATTCGCTGATGGTCAACAGCCAAACCACCGTGATCAATCCGCATCTCTACAAATCGGTGCCCTACGATCACTTCAAGGATTTCGTCGCGGTCACACGCATCGCGACGTCGCCGAACGTGCTGGTGGTGCATCCGTCGGTGCCCGCCAAGACCGTCAAGGAACTGGTCGAGCTGATCAAGAAGGAGCCGCACAAATACACCGGCTTCGCCCAGCCCGGCCTCGGCACGCCGGCGCATCTCAGCGGCGAAATGTTCCGCCTGTCGCAGCACCTCGATCTGCCGTCGATTCCGTTCGGCGGCGGCGGACCGATGATCCAATCGGTGGTCGCGGGCCACACGCCGATCGCGTTCTCGTCGCTGCCGCCCGCGGCGGCGCAGATTCAGGCCGGCAACCTGCGCCCGCTCGCCGTCACCGGCGAGAAGCGCATCGACAGCCTGTCGAGCGTGCCGACGCTGATCGAGTCCGGCTATCCGGGGCAGACCGGCGAAACGCCGGTCGGCATCTACGTGCAGACCGGCACGCCGAAGGAGGTCAGTGAGATTATTCGCGCGAAGGTCGTGAAGATCATCGCCATGCCCGACGTGAAGGACAAGCTCGCGGCCGTCGGCTTCATCCCGATCGGCGACACGCCGGAGGAGTTCAACGCCTACCTTCGCGCCGAGAGCGAGAAGTGGGGCAAGGTGATCCGCGAGGGCAAGATCACGGTCGGGCAGTAGGCGCTGGCTGAAACAAACTCCACTGTCATTCCGGGACGGCGCGAAGCGCCGGGCCCGGAATCCAGATACGGGCGCTGAATATGGTTCTGGATTCCGGGCTCGCGCCTGCGGCGCGCCCCGGAATGACGCCCCACTTACACCGGCAACCTCACCCCTGCCCGCTCCAGCCGCGGCAACACCTCACTGCGGAAGTACGGCAGCTCGTCGCCGTAGTTCACGAACGACACCGCGATGCCGGTGAGTCCCGCGCTGACCAGTTCGAGCAGTTTCTTGGTGACGTGGTCCGGATCGCCGATGATCGGCACGCCGCTGTTGCCGTGGGCGAACTGGCTGCGCTTGTGCGCAAACTCCTCCGCCGACACGGTCTGCGGCGTGATGTTGCGAAGCGAGAGAAGTTTGTCGACCGCCGACCAGTCGGCTTGATCGACGACGCAATGATGGTGGTACTCCTCCGCCTCCTTCATGGTCGGACGGCAGGTGATGACGCCGACCGTATAGACGCCAAGCTCGCGGCCGAGCTGCTTGGCCTGCGCCTTCACAGAAGCGACCTTCTTCGCGGTCTCGTCCACCGAATCGCGCGACGCCTGCATGAAGAAGGCATCGCAATTGCGCAGCGCGAACGCCTGCCCGACCGGCGACGCGCCCGCGTTCATGATGACCGGCTGGGTGCCGCCATAGGGCTTCGGCTTGGCTTTCACCTTCTTCAACTGGATGAACTTGCCGTCAAAATCGAACTCCTCGCGGTCCGACCAAGCCATCTTGATCGCATCGATCCACTCCTGCGCGTATTCGTAACGGCTCTCGTGCACGCGCTGCTCGACGCCGAACATCTCGAACTCGTCCTCGTTCCAGCCGACGACGATGTTGAGGCCGAACCGGCCCTCGCCGATATGATCGGCCGTGACCATCTGCTTGGCGACGATGATCGGATGGAACAGCGGCGCGTGGATCGTGCCGAACACCGTGATGGTCTTCGTCGCCTGGAGAAGCCCGCAGGCCCAGGTGATCGTCTCCAGGATCGCGCCCTGATAGTCGGTGTCGCCGCCGTAGCCTTTCCAGCGGCCGATCGGCAGCATGAAGTCGATGCCGGCCTCATCCGCTGCACGCGCCAACTTCAGATTGTCCTGCCAGGTGCCGGACCAGCGCTCCGGCACCTTGGTCACGGCGCGCCCCGACGAGCAGTTCGCGCCGAATAGCCCGATTTTCAGGCGGTTGCCGTGGTTCGGTGACATCCGATGCGGCATGGACGCAATTGCACTCGACAAGGTTATCCCCCAAGCTTGGTCGCCGGTTCTGACTGACGATAACGGGGAATGCAGTGCCGCGCATGTTCAAGTCGATCAACCCACTCCGCCTCGCCACGCATGGCGGCCCACTGGCGGTCGTACTCGCGGCGGCTTTCGCGCTGCTGTCTTCGGTTTGCGGCGTGCGCGCGCAGAACTATCCCAACCATCCCGTGCGGATGATCGTGCCCTTCGCGCCAGCCGGGCCGACCGACGTGTTCGCGCGGCTTTTAGCGATCAAGCTCGCGGAGCGGCTCGGCCAGCAGTTCTACGTCGAGAACATGGGCGGCGCGGGCGGCAACCTCGGCATGGGCGCAGCGGCTCGCGCGGCGCCGGACGGGCACACGATCCTGTTCGTATCGACGAGCTTCATCGTCAACCCGAGCCTGTTCGCGAAGATCCCCTATGACCCGTACAAGGACCTCGCGCCGGTGACGCTCGCCGCGGTGTCGCCGAACATCCTGACGGTCAACAATTCGCTGCCCGCGAACAACGTCAAGGAACTGATCGCTTTCCTGAAGGCCAACCCAGGCAAGTACAGCTTCGCATCGGCGGG
>BFBZ01000019.1_pt37 | contig 16825 bp, 19 predicted proteins | sample 1888401 | NCBI WGS metagenome assembly BFBZ01 (sample SAMD00112614, study PRJDB3348) | symbiont metagenome | host: Chara braunii | reverse complement strand
CGCAAAAGCGTTTGCCAGCGCTTTCGTCGCAAAACAGCCTCGCCCTCGGCCCCGCCTTGGTTTAGAGCAATCGCGCAAGGCAATCAGCAGAAACCTCGAAAATCCGATGAAATTCCTCGACCAGGCCAAGGTTTACATCCGCTCCGGCGACGGCGGCGCCGGATCGGTGTCGTTCCGGCGCGARAAATTCATCGAGTTCGGCGGACCGGACGGCGGCGATGGCGGCCGCGGCGGCGATGTTTGGGCGGAGGCGGTCGACGGACTGAACACGCTGATCGACTACCGCTACCAGCAGCACTTCAAGGCCAAGACCGGCATGCACGGCATGGGCCGCAACATGACCGGCGGCAAGGGCGCCGACATCACTCTGAAAGTGCCGGCGGGCACCCAGATCTTTGCCGAGGACAACGAAACGCTGATCTGCGACCTGACCGTTGTCGGCCAGCGCTTCCTGCTCGCCAAGGGCGGCAATGGCGGCTTCGGCAACCAGCATTTCAAGACATCGACCAACCAGGCGCCGCGTCGGGCCAATCCCGGCCTGCCGGGCGAGGAACTGAGCATCTGGCTGCGGCTGAAGCTGATCGCCGATGCCGGCCTCGTCGGCCTGCCCAACGCCGGCAAGTCGACCTTCCTGGCCGCCGTCACCGCCGCCAAGCCGAAGATCGCCGACTATCCGTTCACGACGCTGCATCCCGGACTTGGCGTTGCCCGCATCGACGGCCGCGAATTCGTGCTCGCCGACATTCCCGGCCTGATCGAAGGCGCGCATGAGGGCGTCGGCATCGGCGATCGTTTCCTAGGCCATGTCGAGCGCACGCGCGTCCTGCTCCACCTCATCTCGGCGCAGGAGGAAAATCCCGGCAAGGCCTACAAGGTCGTGCGCGGCGAGCTGGAAGCCTACGGTCACGGCCTGGCCGAGAAGACCGAGATCGTCGCACTTTCGCAGGTCGATATCCTCGATCCGGAAGCCCGCAAGAAGAAGACGGCTTCGCTGAAGCGCGCCGCCGGCCGTGCGCCAATGCTGCTCTCGGCCGTCACCGGCGAGGGCGTCGAGGCGGTTCTGCGCGCGCTGATGGCAGTCGTCGCCGAAGCCCGCGACGCCGTTCCCGCCCCCGTCGACACGCGCTGGCAGTGAACCCCATGAAATCGCTGAAATCCTACCGGCGCATCACCGTGAAGATCGGTTCGGCGCTGCTTGTCGACCGGGCGACCGGCCTGAAGCGCGACTGGCTGGCCTCGCTCGCCGACGACATCGCTGTGCTGGCCAATGCCGGCGCCGAGGTTCTCGTGGTTTCCTCCGGCGCCATCGCGCTCGGCCGCACCATCCTCGAGCTTGGCAAGCGCGCGCTGAAACTCGAGGAAAGCCAGGCGGCCGCGGCGGTCGGCCAGATCGCGCTCGCCGGCGCCTGGTCGGACGCGCTCGGCAAGGACGGCCTGAAGTCGGGCCAGATTCTGCTCACCCTCGGCGACACCGAGGAGCGCCGCCGCTATCTCAACGCGCGCGCCACGATCTCGACGTTGCTCAAGATGAAGGCGGTGCCGGTCATCAACGAGAACGACACCGTGGCGACGTCCGAGATACGCTATGGCGACAATGACCGGCTGGCCGCGCGCGTCGCCACCATGATGGGCGCGGACCTCCTGGTGCTGCTTTCCGATATAGACGGGCTCTACACGGCGCCGCCCGCCAAGGACCCGCAAGCCGAATTCATCCCGGTGGTCGATCGTATCACGCCCGACATCGAGGCGATGGCGGGCGCGGCGGCATCCGAGCTGTCGCGCGGCGGCATGCGGACAAAGCTCGACGCCGGCAAGATCGCCAATGCCGCGGGCACCGCCATGGTGATCACCGCCGGCACGCGGCTCTCGCCGCTGATGGCGATCGAACGCGGCGAACGCGCCACTTTCTTCAAGCCGAGCGCCAATCCGGTGAAGGGCTACAAGACCTGGATCGCCGGGCAGCTCGAACCAGCCGGCCGGCTCACCGTCGATGCCGGTGCCGTCGGCGCGCTGAAATCCGGCAAATCGCTGCTGCCGGCCGGGGTAAAGCTGGTCAGCGGCAATTTCTCGCGCGGCGACACGGTGGCGATCCTGTCACCGGAGGGACGCGAGATCGCGCGCGGGCTGGTTGCCTATGATGCCGCCGATGCCGTAAGGATCGCGGGTTTGAAGACGGCCGAGATCGAAAACGTTCTCGGCTACGAGGCGCGCTCGGCGATGATCCATCGCGACGATCTTGTGGTAAGTGTTGCCGGCGAGAGCGGTTCGGCGTTTCCGTGAAACGCTGAAAAGCTCCGGAGCGGAGGATGAACCATGCTGAAGCTGCATGAAAAATCCGGGGATGACACGGCCTCGTTGATGGCCGGTATCGGTCGACGCGCCCGTGCAGCCGCCCGACCGTTGGCTGTCGCTTCCACCAAGGCCAAGAACGCCGCACTTGTCGCCATGGCCGACGCCATCCTGCGCAACGAGCAGGCGATCCTCGAGGCCAACGCCATCGACGTCTCGAATGGCGAGGAGGCCGGGTTGTCCGGCTCGTTCATGGACCGGCTGAAGCTGACGCCGTCGCGCATCCGCGCGATGGCCGACGGCATCCGCGAGATCGCCGCGCTCAAGGATCCGGTCGGCGACGTCATTGCCGAATGGGACAGGCCGAACGGCCTTCATATCGAGCGCGTGCGCACGCCGCTCGGTGTCATCGGYGTCATCTAYGAAAGCCGCCCGAATGTCACCGCCGACGCCGGSGCGCTCTGCCTSAAGGCGGGGAACCCGGTGATCCTGCGCGGCGGCTCGGACTCGATCAATTCGTCSGYGGCGATCCATGCCTGYATGGCCGARGGGCTGAAGGCGGCYGGCCTGCCGCAAGAYGCCATCCARCTGGTGCCGACCACCGACCGMGCCGCYGTCGGYGAGATGCTKAAGGGKCTCGRCGGCAATCTCGACGTCATCATCCCGCGCGGGGGAAAAARCCTGGTMGGGCGWGTGCAGAACGAGGCGCGCGTGCCGGTCTTCGCGCATCTGGAAGGCATCTGCCACCTCTWTGTCGACSGCTCCGCCAAGCTCGACATGGCGGTGAAGATCGCCGTCAACGCCAAGATGCGGCGCACAGGTGTGTGTGGCGCCGCCGAGACGCTGCTCATCGAYCGYGCSGCYGCCGCGACGCATCTGGTGCCGATCCTTGAGGCGCTGCGCGCGGCCGGTTGCGAGATCCATGCCGACATGGACGTGATCCAGGCGTTCTCCGATGCCAGCCCGGCGACCGACGCCGACTGGGTGACGGAATATCTCGACGCCATCATCGCGGTGAAGCTGGTCGACGGCGTCGCCGGCGCCATCGAGCATATCGAGACCTTCTCCTCRCACCACACCGAGGCGATTGTCGCCGAGGATGCGCWRGCSGTCGAAAAATTCTTCAACGAGATCGATTCRGCGATCCTSCTGCACAACGCCTCCACGCAGTTCGCCGACGGCGGCGAGTTCGGCATGGGCGCYGAGATCGGCATCGCCACCGGCAAGATGCACGCKCGCGGRCCSGTCGGCGTCGAGCAGTTGACCTCGTTCAAATACCGCGTGCGCGGGTCGGGGCAGGTGCGGCCTTGACGTTTTCTGCCCTAAGGGCCTGAAGCTTGCGCCCGGGCACCCCCCTCTGTCCTACCGGACATCTCCCCCTCAAGGGGGGAGATCAGCTGTCATTCGGGGTTTCGCCAATTGTCGACGCTGCAAGGTTTGCGCGTGCGGTGACGCTGCCAATCTCCCCCCTTGAGGGGGAGATGCCCGGCAGGGCAGAGGGGGGTGCCTAGCGCCATGCTCTCTCAGCCCGAGCAGCCTGTCCCCGCGCACTACCTCCGTATGCCGCATGCCGGAAAGGGCCTGGCCGTCGGGCTCTTCGGCGGCTCGTTCAATCCGCCGCATGCCGGCCACGCGCTGGTCGCCGAAATCGCGCTTAGAAGGCTGGCGCTCGATCAGCTCTGGTGGATGGTCACGCCGGGCAACCCGCTCAAAAGCGTGCGGGAACTGGCGCCGCTTGCCGAGCGCATCGCGCAGTCCGAAAAGATTGCCAAGAATCCGAAGATCAAAGTCACCGCCTTCGAGGCGGCGCATCACGTGCGCTACACCGCCGACACGCTGGCTCTCGTCAAGGCGCGCAATCCGGGCGTCGATTTCGTCTGGATCATGGGCGCCGACTCGCTGCGCGACTTCCACCGCTGGCAGCGTTGGCGCGAGATCGTGCTGACCTTCCCGATCGCCGTCATCGACCGCCCGGGCGCCACGCTGTCGTTCCTATCGTCGGTGGTCGCAAAGACCTTCGACTATGCCCGCATCGACGAGGGCGATGCGCCGCTGCTTGCCCGCATGCGCGCCCCGGCCTGGACCTTCATCCATGGCCCGCGCTCGTCGCTGTCGTCCACCGCCATTCGCAAGGCGGCGAAGGGCTGAACGAATTCTCTTCCCCTCTTGCGGCGAGAGGCAAGCCCGGGCATGTCGCTTTTATGGCGGCTTTTTGCCGTCGGGTAGGCGAGGTTGCAAAGGCATGCTGGAAAGAAACCGAACCACCACCGATCTGGGCCACTCAGAACAGCCGGCGCCGCTGATCGCGATTGCCAGCGTCATCGTGTCGATGTCACTGATCGCGATCGGCAATGGGCTGATGTTCGCCTATATCCCGGTGCGGCTTGGCGCCGATGGCTTCGATCCGACCTGGGCCGGGCTGATCGTCACCGGCCTGTCGGCGGGCGGGCTTGCAGGCTGCATCCTGACCGGACCCATGGTCAGGAGAGTCGGTCACGCCCGGGCGTTCATGGTGCTTTCGGCGCTGATCGCGCTTTCCAACGCCGCSATCGGCGCCGGCCCGATCCCGCTGCTCTGGATCGCGGCACGGGCGCTCTACGGCTTCGCCATTTGCGGCCTGTTCATCGTCGCGCAGAGCTGGCTSAACGATGCCTTGCCCAATTCGATACGCGGCCGCGTCATGGCGGTTTTCTATGTCGCCTACATCGCYGGGCTGGGCGTCGGCTATGCGACGCTTGCCRCGRTCGATATCCACACCGCCGCGGCRTCGCTGATCGGCATCACCTTCACGGCGCTGTCKATCCTGCCGGTGGGCATGACAAGGCTTGCCCAGCCGCCCGCGCCRCARGCGGCCTCGGTCGCGCTCCGGCRAGCCTGGCGCATTTCGCCGGTCGGCGTCGCCGGCATGCTGGCCGTYGGCGGCCTGTCGATGATCATTTCCGGCTTCGCWCCGATCCACGCCACCGCCAAGGGCTACAGCCAGGAAGACGTGGCGCTGCTGTTGTCGGCGATGCCTGTCGGCACGCTGATCCTGCAGATACCGCTCGGCTGGATTTCGGACCGGACCGACCGGCGCTACGTGCTGGCCGGCGCCGCGGCGCTCGCGGTCGTCGCCAGCGTGCTCGCCATTACTTTCGACGGCGGCGCGCTGATGGCCTTGGTGGTGGTCTACCTGATCTGGGACGGGGCTGCGGAATCGATCTACGCGCTGTCCAGCGCGCATGCCGCCGACCGCGCCGGCAAGGACGAATTGCTGGCCCTGTCGAGCTCGATGCTGTTTGCCTGGTCGCTGGCCGGATTCGTGGTGCCGGGCGTCGTGACGGCGCTATCGGCCGTCTTCGGCACCGCGACCTTCATCTATGTCGGCATCTTCATCGCCGCGGCGTTTTGCCTGTTCGTGCTGTGGCGGGTGATGGCGGCGCGGCCGACGCCGGCCGCCGCCAGCGGAAGCTTCGCGCCGATGTCGGCGCAGACGCCGTTGCCGGTGGAACTCGCCTTCGGGCCGGATGAGCCGAAGAGCCTGGCCAAGGACTGATTGCAAGCTCGCAATTCCGGATGGAAAACCGCTTCACACTTTTCGGCATCATGCTCTATTGCTTGCGCGCCTCCGGCGGCGGCACTTCGGGCGGCGGCAAGGGTATCGAGATGCCTTCGCTGTCGAAGGCCTGCCTAGCGCGCTTGGTCATGTCGATCTGGGTGGAAAAATAGTCGGCCGCCGAGGTCCAGTAGCGCAAGGTGAGCGAAACGGTCGTGTCGCCGAGGCCGGCCACGAAAGCAAGCGGCGCGGGTTCGCGCCTGATGCGCTTCTCGGACCCGGCGATGGCCAACAGCGTTTTTTGCGCCCGATCGATGTCGTTCGACGAACCGATGTTCAAGGTGACGTCTGTGCGGCGCACGCCATTGCGTGTGAAATTGCGCACCGGCTGGTTCCACAGCGTCGAATTGGGCGCGAGCACATAGACGCCGTCGGCGGTGCGCAGCTTGGTGGCGAACAGGCCGATCTCCTCGATCGTGCCGGCTATTGCGCCGACCTCGACATATTCGCCGATGCGGAAAGGCCGCAGCGCCAAAAGCATGATGCCGGCGGCAATGTTCTGCAGCGTGCCTTGAAGCGCCAGCCCRATCGCCAGGCCGACAGCGCCTATTGCCGCAATGATGGAGGCCGTCTGCACCCCGAACTGGCCAAGCACCATGATGACGACGAGGATCAGGATGGCGTAGCGAATGATCTTCGAAAAGAAATGCCGCAGCGTCTCGTCGAAACCGTGGATATGGCCGAGGCCCGCATAGACGGAGCGCTCGGCGAGCCCAGCGACGAGATAGCCGACGATCAACAGGATGACCGCGCCGATGGCCGAGAAGGAATAGGAGACGATCAGCGTGCTCAACTGCGCGAGCCCGGCCTGGATGGTGATGAGAGCGCTTTGCGGGTCGGTTGGCATGGTGGGAATCCCGTTGGTCGACGAGCCGATAACCCATGCGTCTGGCAAGGGTTCCCATCTTTTCCGACCTGCCCGGAGGGCGGCCGGATCGATGAGCCGAAATCCGCGGCCGGCGTGCCGTCTTGAAACTGCAATGGAACTCTGCCTATCTAAGTGACGTCACCTGATTTGGCGGGTGATTTGGTTGTTCTTGTTGGGAAAGGAAACACACTGAGAACAGCACTTCGGAAGAAGGCCGAYATCGTGCCTTCGCCGGCCGGGATCAGCGGAAGCGWTGCTGCCTCCCTCGCCATCGACACAGTCCTTGCCAGTCTGGAAGACTCCAAGGCCGAAAACATCGTCTCAATCGACATCCAGGGGAAATCGAGCCTCGGCGACTTCATGGTCATCGCCTCGGGCCGATCGCACCGTCATGTCTCGGCTGTCGCCGATCACCTCCTCAAGGCGCTCAAGGATGCCGGTCTCGGCGCGGCGCGCGTCGAGGGGCTGGCCAGCGCCGACTGGGTCCTGATCGATTCGGGCGACATCATCGTCCATGTCTTCCGCCCGGAAGTCCGCGAATTCTACAATCTCGAAAAGATGTGGCAGGCGCCGGACCTCGAGGAAGAGACCTTGCACTGAGCCTTGACCGGCATGTCGCGGGGCTTTCGCGGCATGCATCGACACGCTCGACGGGGCGAGGATGAAGATCACCGTTCATGCCGTGGGCCGGATGAAGACCGGCCCCGAGAGAGAACTCGCCGGCCGCTATTTTGAGCGCTTCGCCAAGAGCGGGCCCGCCATCGGGCTTGAATTTGCCGGCCTCACGGAAATCCCCGAAAGCCGCGGCCAGAGCGCGGACGAACGCCGCCGTGAGGAAGGCCAGAAGCTGCAGGCTCAGCTGCAGCCGGGCACSGTGCTGATCCTGCTCGACGAACGCGGCAGGYCGCTGTCTTCCGAGGATYTGGCTGTCCGTATCGGCCAGCTGCGCGACGGCGGCCGCAAGGCGCTGGTCATCGCCATAGGCGGCGCCGACGGACACGACAAATCGTTGCGCGAGCAGGCGGATCTGGTGCTGTCGTTCGGGGCGCTGACCTGGCCGCATCAGCTGGTGCGCGTCATGCTGGGCGAGCAGCTTTACCGCATCGCCACAATCCTTTCCGGTCATCCCTACCATCGACCGTGATTGGCGCTCAAAGCTTGGAAGAGGGCCGGGAGCTGGGTATGGGACGCGCGCTCCGGGGCTGCCGAGAATACCTCTCTCTGTGTAGCCGATATTGACAATATTTGCGACGCTTCAGATAATTCTGGAGAAGGAAGGGATTGGGCCATGGCCGCAGATAACAGCATCCATGTCCGCGTCGGCGGTCAGCTCCAGACCCATCTGCAACAGCAGATTGGCGTGAACGGCCTTTATGAAAACGCCAGCGAATATATCCGAGCCCTGATCCGTCGCGACCTGCAGACCCGCAACGAGGCGTGGGAGTGGCTGAAAAGGCAGCTTGAGCCGGGTCTGAGAGCTGACGAGAGCGAATTCCAGGCCGTATCGGCTCAGGACGTCATTCGGCGCAATCAAGGCTGAAACCCATAGGCATGGCAGGGTATCTGTTCTACCCGCCAGCGGACGCAGCGCAGGACCGCATCTGGAACGATACGGTCGAGAAATGGGGCGAAGCCCAGGCTATCCGCTATGTCACGGGTCTGCATCAGCACCTGCAAACTCTTTCCGAGGCGCCTGCTCTCTGGCGAAAGCTTCCCGGCAATCTGACGGTCCCAGCCGATCTGAAGACGGACGCCTATTTCAGCCACTACGGCCGTCACTACGTCTTCTTTCGCGAGCTTTCCGGCGGCCGGATTGGCGTCATAAGCATCTTGCATGACCGAATGGACGTGCCGGTACGCCTGGCCGAGGATCTACAGATACTGGAGGCGCGATCGGAAGACACGTAGGTATCCGGATTTCCGCCTTAATAACTCCACATCACGGTTCGTGCGGCGCTTCCAACATGGTTGATGGTTCGTTAACGAAGCAGCGGATAGAGTCGTGGCCTGATGTCTGAGGGCTGGAATTCGAGAAAGCGCGCCTGGCGCGGCCGCTGCGGTTTGACCCTGGTCGCCGCGCTGGTCGCGCTCGGACCGGTTCGGGCGGCGGAAAAGGCGTCTGATGCCGCGCCGGACCCCGATCAAAGCCGGGCCGAATATGAGCAGGTCTCCAAGCAAATCACCCTTTCGTCCGAGCGGCTGGCCAAGCTCGCGGCCGATGTGGCGACGGTCAAGAAGGACCATGCTTCGATCAGCGCGGCGCTGATCCAGTCGGCGATGACCGAACAGAAGCTCGGTCAGGACATTGAGGACATCGGCGCCAGGCTGGAGGGGCTGAAGGACGAGGAAAACAAGTTGCGCGCTTCGCTCGCGGCGCGCCGCGACGTGCTGGCCGAGGTGCTCGGGGCGCTGCAGCGCATGGGGCTCAATCCGCCKCCGGCCATCCTGGTCAAGCCGGAGGATGCGCTGTCGTCGGTGCGCAGCGCCATTCTCCTTGGCGCGGTCGTGCCCGAACTGCGCCAGCAAACCGACAAGCTGCTGTCCGACCTCAAGGAGCAGACCCGGGTAACGGCTTCGATCGAGGCCGAGCGAGCGCGGCTGACCGCCGCCGTCACGGACCAGACGGCGGAAAAGAAGCGCCTCACCATGCTGCTGGAGGCCAAGAAGAAGCTGCAGGCCGACACCGAAGCGGAACTCGTCGCCGAACGGCAGCGTTCCCAGCAGCTCGCGGCGAAGGCCAGCAGCCTCAAGGATCTTATTGCTTCGCTGGAGGCCGAAAAGGCCCGCAAGGCGGCGGACCAGGTCAAGGCCGGCGAGCAGAAATCGGCGGACGGCGACAAGACGGCCTCCACCGCGGAGGTCGCTTCGCTGCCTGTGCCGGAAGGCAACCGGCTGACCGGCTCGGCTCCATTCTCGGCGCTTCAGGGCCAGATCGGGCTGCCGGTCACGGGCAAGATCAAGCTGCGTTTCGGGGCCGATGACGGCAACGGCGCAATGATGCAGGGCGACATGGTTGCGACACAATCGGGAGCCATCGTCACCGCGCCGGCGGATGGAAATGTGCTTTATGCGGGGCCGTTTCGCTCCTATGGTCAACTCTTGATCCTCAATGCGGGCGACGGGTATCATGTCGTGCTGGCGGGGATGAGCAGAATCAGCGTCGTGACCGGCCAGTCGGTGCTCGCAGGAGAACCGGTCGGCGCGATGGGAGAGGCTCGGGTGGCATCCACCTCGGCTTCGCAGAATGGAAATGCCACGTCGGAACTTTATGTCGAGTTCCGCAAGGATGGAAAACCCGTCGATCCGAACCCTTGGTGGGCGGACCGATCTTCTGGAAGGACGTGAAATGATGCGGAAACTGTCGCTTCTGTTTGCCGGCGCGCTGATGGGCGCATCGGCAATGAGCCTGGTCTATGGCGCGCCCGGCTCGGCGGCGAACGCTGCGGGTTCGGAGACCTACAAGCAGCTGGCGATCTTCGGCGACATCTTCGAGCGCGTGCGCGCGAACTATGTGACGCCGCCGGACGACAAGTCGCTCGTCGAGAATGCCATCAACGGCATGCTGGCCTCGCTCGACCCGCATTCCTCCTACATGAATGCCGAGCAGGCGCAGGACATGCGCGTGCAGACCAAGGGCGAGTTCGGTGGCCTCGGCATCGAGGTCACGATGGAGAACGACCTGGTCAAGGTGATCACGCCGATCGACGACACGCCGGCCGCCAAGGCGGGCGTGCTGGCCGGCGACTACATCGCCAAGATCGATGGACAGGAAGTGCGCGGCCTGACCCTCAACGACGCGGTCGAGAAGATGCGCGGTCCGGTCAACACGCCGATCAAGCTCACCATCCTGCGCCAGGGCGCCGACAAGCCGATCGAACTCACGGTGGTGCGCGACGTCATCAAGGTCAAGGCGGTGAAGTTCCGCGTCGAGAACGACGTCGGCTACATGAAGATCACCTCCTTCACCGAAAAGACTTATGACGATCTCGAGAACGCCATCGAGACCATCAAGAAGCAGGTGCCGAACGATAAGCTGAAGGGCTATGTGCTTGACCTGCGCCTCAATCCGGGCGGCCTGCTCGACCAGGCGGTCAGCGTTTCGGACGCTTTCGTGAAGCGCGGCGAGATCGTCTCGACGCGCGGCCGCGATCCGAAGGACGTGACCCGTTTCGACGCCAAGCCGAAGCAGACCGACGACATCAACGGCAAGCCGCTGATCGTGCTGGTCAATGGCGGGTCCGCGAGCGCTTCGGAAATCGTCGCCGGCGCCCTGCAGGATCTGCGTCGCGCGACRGTGGTCGGCACGCAGTCCTTCGGCAAGGGCTCGGTGCAGACCATCATCCCGCTCGGCGAGAACGGCGCGCTCAGGCTGACCACGGCGCTCTATTACACGCCGTCCGGCAAGTCGATCCAGGGCAAGGGCATCACGCCCGACATCAAGGTCGACCAGCCGCTGCCGCCCGATCTGCAGGGCAAGGACCTGACCCGCGGCGAATCCGACCTCAAGGGCCACATCAAGGGCGCCGACGAGAGCGCCAGCGGTTCGGGCTCGGCCGCCTATGTGCCGCCGGATCCGAAGGACGACCTGCAGCTGATCTATGCCGAGCAGCTGCTGCGCGGCCAAAAGACCGATCCTGCCTTCCCGGCGAATCCGGACAAGGCCGTGTTGAACCAGTAAAGGCGGACGGCCGGAGCCAGCCTCTGGCCGACCGATCGAAGCGATGCGATGCTGCCGGGACCGCGAGGTTCCGGCAGTTTGATTCGCGGATCGGGCGCGCCGGCAGCGCCGGGGATTTGATTGCGCGTGACCGCTGGCGATCCGGTCAGCTTCGTCATGGGCTTGGGGATGCGGCTTGGCTGAYACCGGCAAGGACATCGAACGCCCGCTCGGGCAGACGCTGCGGCCTCCGCGTCCGGCTTCGCGCGGGATCAGCACCGGAATGCTGACCGCGGCGCTTGCCGTGGTGGCGGTGGTCGGCATTTCCGGCGCGATCGCCCTGCGTGAGAGGCCCTTCCGCAAGCCGGAACAGATTGCCGTCTCGACGCCGAAGGCGACCACGGCGCCGGCTGCCGCGACGACGCCCACACCGGCGCCCGCGCCGACGGCAATGGCAACGGCGACGCCGCAGGCCGGAACGCCTATGAAGAGCGGCGGGCCGCAGATCATCCATGTGCAGACCGAAGAGGGCGACGGCCCGCCGAAAGCGGCGATCGTCATCCGCGATCCTTCGACCGTCGGCCAGAACCTGAAGGTCGCGCATCTTCCCGACAAGGCGCTGATCGAGGCTAGCGATACCGGTCCGCTGCCGATCCGCGGCGCCGACGGAAGGCGGCCGTTCGACGTCTATGCGCGGCCATGGTCGGGCACGCGCGGCGCGCGCGTCGCGATCGTCATCGGCGGGCTTGCGGTCTCGCAGACCGGCACGCAGGCAGCGATCGCCAGGCTGCCGGCCGAGGTGACGCTGGCGTTCGCGCCGCAGGGCAACAGCATCGGCCGCTGGATGCAGGCGGCGCGGCAGAGCGGACATGAAATCGTCATGCAGGTGCCGCTCGAGCCGTTCGACTACCCGAACGTCAATCCGGGGCGCAACACGCTGACGGTGTCGGCGAGCCCGGACGAGAACCTGAAAAGCCTGCGCTGGGCGCTGTCCAGGACGACCAACTACACCGGCGTCATCAACTACATGGGTGCCCGCTTCTCGACGGACGCCGCCGCGATGGCGCCGTTCATCGCCGAGCTCGGCAAGCGGGGGCTGGCCTATATCGACGATGGTTCTTCGGCGCGCAGCGTGGCGTCCGATCTCGCGCTGAAGGACGGCGTGCCGTTCGTGGCCGGAGACATGGCGATCGACGCCGTGCAGGACCGGGGCGAAATCCTCAAGAAGCTCGACAGCCTGGAGGCGACGGCGCGCGCCAAGGGCTATGCGGTCGGCATCGGTTCGGCCTTCGACGTAACCGTCGACACCGTGGCCTCCTGGGTCACGGAAGCCAAGAAGCGCGGCGTCGAGATCGTGCCGATCTCGGCCGTAGCCATCGAYCCGCAAAAARGCTAACAGCCGTCTTGAACAACGCCGCCGCTGCTGCGAGTTCTCAAGAACGGCTGGAAACCCCGACGGATGTCCAAGAAAATGATCGATCCCGAGACGCTGCCCTACCGCCCCTGCGTTGGGCTGGTGGTCCTCAACGGCGCCGGCCTGGTCTGGGTCGGCCATCGCATCGCCGAGCCGGACAGCGAATTCTCGGGCACGACCATGCTCTGGCAGATGCCGCAAGGCGGCATCGACAAGGGCGAGGAGCCGCTCGCGGCGGCGGAGCGGGAGCTCTATGAGGAAACCGGCATGCGCAGCGTGTCGTTGCTGGCCGAGGCGCCGCACTGGATCAACTACGACCTGCCGGCGCATCTGGTCGGCATCGCCCTCAAGGGGCGCTATCGCGGCCAGACGCAGAAATGGTTCGCCTACCGTTTCGAGGGCGACGAGGGCGAGATCCAGATCAATCCGCCGCCCGGCGGCCATACGGCCGAATTCGATCAATGGGCGTGGCGGCCGATGCGAGAGCTGCCGGACCTTATCGTGCCGTTCAAGCGCCAGGTCTATGAGCAGGTCGTAGCGGCTTTCCAGCACCTGGTCAGATAGTGTGGTTGCCGCATGCGCGGCATGGTTCTCTCGTTGAAGCGCGATCTTTCCGAAAACCGGGTTCCCACTTTTCGGGATCATGCGATATTGATTGTTGACGTAGTGAGGGGGTCGCCATGAATGACGACACCGGGCGCGGTTCTTCGGCAGATGTCTCCGGCCCGTCGATTGTGAGCGCGGCGGCTGCCGGCGCTGTCCTGACCATCGATCTCGGCGCCATCCGCGAGAATTACCGGCGGCTGAAGGCGAGGCTGGGCGGCGCGCGCTGCGCCGGCGTGCTCAAGGCCGACGGCTACGGTCTCGGCGCGACGAAGGTCGCATCCGCGCTGATGGAGGAAGGCTGCGACGTCTTCTTCGTCGCTCTGCTGGGCGAGGGCATTGCCTTGCGCGAGGCCGTCGGACCGGGGCCGCAAATCCATGTGCTCAACGGTCTTCCGCCAGGCTCCGAGGCCGAAGCCGTCGCGGCCGGGCTTGTTCCGGTCCTCAACAGCACCCTGCAGCTGAAGGCCTGGCGGGAGGTCGCGCAGGGCTTCGGCCGAAGCCTGCCCGCCGCCGTCCAGGTCGATAGCGGCATGTCGCGGCTCGGCATGCCGCCGGCCGATGTCGAGGCGCTCGCACAGGATGCCGGTGCTTTCGACGGCGTCGATGTCCGGCTGGTGATGAGCCATCTCGCCTGCGCGGACGAGCCGCGCCATCCGGCCAACGAGCAGCAGTGGCTGGCGTTCGAACGGCTGCGCAAGATGCTGCCCGAGGCTCCCGCCTCGCTCGCCAATTCGTCCGGCATTTTTCTCGGGCCATTATACTGCTACGACCTCGCCCGTCCGGGCGCGGCGCTCTACGGCATCAATCCGACGCCGGACGAGCCCAACCCGATGCTGCCGGTCGTGCGGCTGGAAGCCAAGGTTGCGCAGACACGCAGCGTCGAAAAGGGCGCGGGCGTCGGCTACGGCCACACTTTCCATGCAAAGGGTCGGCTCCGGCTGGCGACGATCTCGCTCGGCTATGCCGACGGCTGGCACCGGCGCGCCGCCTCGGCCGCCTGGTTCGAGGGCGTGCGATTGCCTTTCGTCGGCCGTGTCTCGATGGATTCGATCATCCTCAACATTTCCGCGCTGCCGGACGGCCAGCTGCAAGAAGGTGACCTCGTGGAACTCATTGGCCCGTCGCAAAGCGTCGACGACGCGGCCAGCCACGCCCACACCATCGGCTACGAGATCCTGACCAGCCTGGGCCCGCGCTTTCACCGCCGCTATGTCGGGATATGAGCGCCTTGCTTGACAAGCCGGCGCTTCTCGGCAAGGTTCCAGGCATGAGCAACCTCGCCCATATCAGAACCTTGTTCAGGGTCTGCCCCATCGCGGGAGCGTAGCCCCGGAGCGGCCACCGTTATCGGCGGCCGCCTGAGCCGGGGCGTTTGAAATCCAGACATTCCCATCGAGCCAGCCAGCCCTTGCGGCTGCCGGCTTTTCCCGCCGCCTTCAACCAGGCGGTCTGTGCGCGTCGTTCGTCGATGCGCCGATTCAAGAGGTTTGCCATGCATGCGACGATACAATCGCGTTCCGGAAACTCCATCCTGGTCAGCACTGCCGACCACGACCGGCTGAGCGGCCTGGCCAGGGCCTTTCTCGATCGCACACCCGAGATGGCCGAGGATCTGCTCGCCGAAATGGACCGCGCCAGAATCCAGGCCGAGGCGGCGATGCCCGCCGATGTGGTGCGGATGGGCTCGGCCGCGACGCTGCACGACAGCGAGGGAGCCGTCCAGCGCGTCACGCTGGTCTACCCGGCCGAGGCCGACATCGCTGAAAAGCGCATCTCGGTGCTCACCCCGCTCGGAACGGCGCTGATCGGCGCTCGCGCCGGCCGCACGGTCAGCTGGCGCAGCCGCGACGGCAGGGTTCTTTCCGCCACCATCCACGCCGTCGAGCAGCCCCCGGCCCGGAGCGCGCCATGACCAGGACGACTTACAGTCTGACGACGAAGGACTTCGCGGTTCTCGAAGTGATGCTGATGCACCGGCGAGCCYTAGAGCCGGATGATTTCAGGTCGAATCGACCTGAATCTGAATCCGGCTCTAAATCAAAAGAGATAGAGCATGATGTCGCCCGAAAACCGCTTCACACTTTTCGGCATCATGCTCTAGCCGATCCGATCGTGCCGATGCTCGAGGGCAAGCTCGCGGAAAGCAGCGTCGTCTCGGTCGGCGCGGTCGAGCCCGACGTCGCGACGCTCAACAGCCGGGTGGTTTTCCGCGTCGACGATGGTCCCGCCGAGACGCGGACGCTGCTGCAAGGTGAAGCATCCGCGCCCGTGGGGTCCGGCCTGTCGGTCGGCACCTGGCGCGGCCTTTGCCTGCTCGGCATGACGGCGGGCCAATCGGCGCTGGTCGAGCGGCCAGACGGCAGAAACGAGTGGATCCTGCTTGAGGATGTGGCTTACCAGCCGGAAGCCGCGCGGCGCGCCGTTCGGGAAAGGCATGCCGCGGCAAGACGGACGGCCCATGGCCTCAGGCTTGTCTATAGCGCCGCGGAGGAGCATTGGCCCCTTGGCGGGCGCGGCAAAATCCGGCAGACAGAAGGGGACGATCCGGGCCCTTCCGCGGCATGATCGGCCTTTGAGGGAGCAGACAAGAATGAAAGTACTGGTGTTGGGCGGCGGCGTCATCGGTGTCACCACCGCCTACTTCCTTGCCGAAGCCGGCCACGAAGTGACGGTGATGGACCGGCAGCAAGGCCCGGCGCTCGAAACCAGCTTCGCCAATGCCGGCGAGGTGTCGCCCGGCTACGCTTCGCCATGGGCCGGGCCTGGTATTCCCGTGAAGGCGATCAAATGGCTGCTGATGAAATACGGCCCGCTGGTGGTGCGGCCGGCCTTCGATCCGCATATGTGGACGTGGCTCATCAAGATGCTGCGCAACTGCACGGCCGAGCGCTATGCGCTGAACAAGTCGCGCATGGTGCCGGTCGCCGAATACAGCCGCGACACGCTGAAGGCGCTGCGCGCCGCGACCGGCATCGTCTATGACGAGCGGGCCAAGGGCACGCTGCAGCTCTTCCGCAAGCAGAAGCAGCTCGACGGCACGGGCGGCGACGTCGAAGTGCTGAAGAAATAYGGCGTTCCCTACGAGATCCTCGACCGCGACGGCTGCATCGCGGCCGAGCCGGCGCTGGCCGGSGTGCGCGACAAATTCGTCGGCGGCCTCAGGCTGCCCGGCGACGAGACGGGCGACTGCAAGATGTTCACGGACAGGCTGGCGGAGCTCTGCGTGGCGCGCGGCGTCACCTTCGAATACGGCACCACGATCCGCCGCGTCATCAGGAACCGCAACCGCGTCGCCAGCATCAGCACGGACAAGGGCTGGCGGACGGCCGACGCCTATGTGATGGCGATGGGCAGCTATTCGTCGCAGTTCATGCGCAAGATGAAGCGGCCGATCCC
>BFBZ01001332.1_pt1 | contig 16826 bp, 15 predicted proteins | sample 1888401 | NCBI WGS metagenome assembly BFBZ01 (sample SAMD00112614, study PRJDB3348) | symbiont metagenome | host: Chara braunii | reverse complement strand
CAGGGCTCGGACGACACCACCAACGCCGTCTCGCTGCGCGGGTTCTTTATCAAGACCGCCGGCGTGCGCACGACGAGCAAGACCGCCGAGGCGACGGTGATCCAGACCCGCCATCGCATCCCGGAGAAAGAGCTGACCGAGAACCAGGTGCTGGTGTATCAGGTGCCGATCCCCGAGCCGCTCCGCTTCCTCGAACCGCGTGAGACCGAAACACGGCGCATGCACGCGCTCGCCGACTACGGCCTGATGCATGTGAAGCTTTACGAGGACATCGCGCGCCACGGCCATATCGCGACGGCCTATGCCTATCCGGTGAAGGTCGACGGCCGCTATGTGATGGACCCGTCGCCGACGCCGAAGTTCGACAATCCGAAGATGAACGATTGCGCGGCGCTGCAACTGTTTGGAGCGGGCCGCGAGAAGCGAATCTACGCGGTGCCGCCTTACACCGAAGTGGTTTCGCTCGACTTCGACGATCATCCGTTTGAGCGCTACCGCCACAATGCGTCGTGTGCGCTGTGCGGCGCCGCCGACAGCTTTCTTGACGAGGTCATCACCGACGACCGCGGCAGCCGCATGTTCGTGTGCTCCGACACCGACTATTGCGAGGAGCGTCGCGAAGCGAAGCCTGCTGAAGCGGAGGCCGCAGAATGATGGATACCGACTCCGAGCAGCCGCTTCTGGTCGCTGAAGGCCTCACCAAGAGCTATGGCCGCCAGCTTGGCTGCCGCGACGTCTCGTTCGAATTGTACGAAGGTGAGGTGATGGCGGTGGTCGGTGAGTCCGGCTCCGGCAAATCGACCTTGCTGCAACTTCTCTCGGCGCACCTGCCGGCTGACGAAGGCCGCGTGCTCTATCGGATGCGCGACGGCGTCACCCGCGATCTCGCCGCGATGGGCGAGGCGGAGCGGCGTTTCCTCGCACGGACTGACTGGGGCTACGTGCATCAGGACGCGATGCTGGGCCTGCGCATGGGCGTGTCGGGCGGCGCCAACGTCGGCGAGCGCCTGATGGCGGTCGGCTGGCGTCATTACGGGCGTATCCGCTCGACGGCCACGACGTGGCTCGACCGCGTCGAGATCGACCGCTCGCGCATCGACGACACGCCGCGTACTTATTCCGGCGGCATGCGCCAGCGGCTTCAGATCGCGCGCAATCTCGTGACGCAGCCGCGGCTGGTGTTCATGGATGAGCCGACCGGTGGCCTCGATGTTTCGGTGCAGGCGCGGCTGCTCGATCTTTTGCGCAGCCTCGTCTCCGAATTGAAGCTTGCCGCTGTGATCGTGACGCACGATCTCGGCGTGGCGCGGCTCCTGTCGCACCGGATCATGGTGATGAAGGGCGGTGAGGTGATCGAGACAGGACTCACCGATCAGGTGCTCGACGATCCGCGCGAGGCCTACACCCAGCTCCTTGTCGCTTCGATCCTTCCGCCGTGAGGACACATGACTGCCACGCTTGAACTCACCGGAGTCGGAAAGACTTTCACCATGCACCTGCAAGGCGGCGTTCGCCTGTCGGTGGTGTCCGACGTAACCTTTGCGGCCGAGCCAGGTGAATGCGTCGTGTTGTCGGGTCCGTCGGGCGCGGGGAAGTCATCGATTCTCAAAATGGTTTTCGGCAGCTATCGCTGTGACCGCGGACATATCATGGTTCGCCACGGCAGCGGCGTGACCGACCTCGCTGTAGCTCAACCGCGGCAGGTGCTCACGCTGCGCCGTCACGTGATCGGCTATGTCAGCCAGTTCCTGCGTGCGGTTCCGCGTGTTGCGGCTATTGACGTGGTCAGCGAGCCATTGGTGGCGCACGGGGAGGCGCGTGAGACGGCGCGACGGCGCTCCACGGATTTGCTCCGCAAGCTGAACATTCCGGGCGCTTTGTTGGGCCTTCCGCCGGCGACGTTCTCCGGCGGCGAGCAGCAGCGCGTCAACATCGCGCGCGGGTTCCTGCCTAACCTGCCCTTGCTTCTGCTCGACGAGCCGACCGCATCGCTCGATGCGACAAACCGGGCGGCTGTCATTGATCTCATCGCGGAAAAGAAAAAGTGCGGCACCGCCATCGTCGCCATCGTCCATGACGCAGAGGTGCGCGACGCCATCGCCGACAAGGTCGTGGACGTGACGCGTTTCACCTCGGCTGCGGCCTGAACTGGAGCTGTCTCGATGATTCTCAGCAATGCCCGCGTGGTTCTGGCCGATCGCGTGATCGAGCGCGGTTGGGTGGCGGTCCACAACGGCGGGATTGCCGAGGTGGGCGAGGGCAACGCACCGGAGCGGGGCGAAGACCTGACCGGTGATTTTCTGATGCCGGGGCTCGTCGAGCTGCACACCGATCATCTCGAAGCGCACTATGTGCCGCGTCCGAAGGTCCGTTGGGATCCGGTGGCAGCGGTTGTGTCCTACGACGGCCAGCTTGCCACCTGCGGCATCACGACGGTTCTCGACTCGCTGCGTGTTTGGCAGGAAGACGGCGCGGAGGAGGTCGATGGCGCCGCCGGACCGTTGTCCGCCGCGATCGACAAGGCACGCGATGCCGGCCTTCTGCGTTGCGACCATTTCCTGCACCTGCGTTGCGAGGTGCCGATGCCGACTGTGGTGAAAGAAGCCACGGCGTTGATCGGCCGGCCCGACGTCCGCCTAGCATCGCTGATGGATCACACGCCGGGGCAGCGGCAGTTCCGCGACGAAGCCAAATTGCGTGACTACTATCGCGGCAAGAAGGGCGGCATGACCGACGCGGAGCTCGATGCGCTGTTCGAACGGCGGTTCGAATATCAAGCCAAGTATTTCGAGAAGAACTACCACGAGCTGGTCAGCCTCGCGAAGACCCATTCGACGCCGCTCGCGAGCCACGATGACACGACGCTCGATCATGTGGAGCAAGCGGTTCGCGACAAGGTCGCCATTGCGGAGTTCCCGACGACCGTTGAAGCCGCCGAGGCGCTTCACGCCAACAACATCCGCGTGCTGATGGGCGCGCCCAATCTGGTGCGCGGCGGCTCGCACGCGGGCAACGTCGCAACTATCGAATTGGCGCAGGCCGGCGTTCTCGACGTGATGTCGTCGGACTATATCCCGTCGAGTCTGCTCACGGCCGCGATCCGTTTGCCGAAGGCGGTGCCCGCTATTGATCTCGCCGCTGCCGTCCGCACCGTCACCAAGACGCCGGCCGAGGCGGTCGGTCTCAACGATCGCGGAGAGATCGCGGCGGGCAAGCGTGCCGATCTGATCCGCGTTCGCGTCGCGAGCGAGGTTCCGATGGTGCGGTCCATGTGGCGCGAAGGCGAGCGGATGGTATGAGCTGGCTTCTCGACATCCGCGCGAAAACGAACACGCATCCAGGCCGGATCGGGCCGGGCCGTCTCATGCTCGTGGTCGGCCCGAGCGGCGCGGGCAAGGATACATTGATCGAGGGCGCCCGCGAATCCTGTGCGGACGATCGTTCTGTGGTGTTTCCCAAGCGTGTCGTGACGCGGCCGTCTTCGTCCGCTGAAGATCACGACACCATGACGGATGCCGAGTTCAACGCGGCGGTGTCTGATGGTGCATTCGCGCTGTGGTGGGGCGCACACGGCAACCAGTATGGCATTCCGGTTTCGATCGACGCCGATATTCGCGCCGGCAAAACCGTGATCTGCAACGTGTCCCGGACCATCATCGAGCCGGCGCGCAGGAAATACGCCTACGTCGCCGGGGTGCTGGTGACGGCTCCTCCGGATGTGCTGGCCGCGCGCCTCGCCGGGCGTGGCCGTTCCAGCGACGGCGCTGTCGAGGCGCGGATCGCACGTTCAGCCGCGGTCGACAACACGTTCGAAGCGGATTTCGTGATTCAGAACACCGGCCGGCCTGCAGTCGGCGTGCGGCGTTTGCTCAACGCGATCTACGATTCCGGCTTCTACGTCGTCTCTTAGTCTTCGCCGCCGCTCGCGCTCCACAACGCTTCCATCCGCTTGCGGAAGGCTTTCGGCGGCTCCGCGAACAGGCGTCCTGAGATGCGCTCGGAGGTCTCCACATGATCCGCTTGGCGCTGCGCGATCAGCGGCAAAAGCCGCGACCGCCATGGCGCCAGGGCCTGATGTGGGGCCGTCAAAGCGGTCAGCACGGTCAAATCCTGATATTGCCCGAGCCGGTTGCGCAGCCGTTGTGCTTCCTCAATCCAGGTGCGTGCGAGCCGCGGCCACAGTGGCTCCACAAGTTCCATCTGATAGCGGTGAATCACGACACTCTGGCGCAGCTCGTGAAGCGCTTCCGGCGTGGCGGTCGCCCAATCGCCCGGCTGCATCTTCCGTGCGCGCCGGTAAGCGATCGTCATACGATCGGCGATGTCGCGAAAGGTCATCTCGTCGATCGGCCAATTGGCGACCGATTTCTCCGCGCGATCGAGCGCACCGATAAGCCGTTCGCGCCGCTTTGCGGTTAGTTTCGCGGCCTCCATCGACGTTTTGCTCTTCTCCAGGCGCTCCGTCAGTGTCCCCACGGAACGGGGGGAGAGGACATCATGGGCGTCCTTCTCCTCCATGACGTCTTCGAGCGCATCGAGCGCCGATTGCGCATCGCGCGGGCCCGCGAGCTCGCGGGCCAGGTTGCGCGCCTCGATCCGCAGTTGCCGGCCCTCTTCGCCGAGTGCCGGGCCGAGCAGCCGCAGCAACGCCCGCCAGCGTTTTTGCTCCTTGCGGTAGTCGTGGATGATCGCGGCGTCGGTCTTCGACGGATGGTTGAGCGCGACGCGCACCTCGCCGAGGATGTCGAACGCCACCTGCCGTAGCACCTTGGCGACGCCATGCTCGGGATGCAACGCAGGCTTCTTACCCATCGAGGGGTGCCGCTCCGCGCCTTCGCGCTTGAATGAATGCGACGCTACGCCGGGTGACGGGCGCCGGCTCCTGAACTAGTGGCTGGTATTATATCCGATCTTGATATCGGCCGTATTGTCGGCTTTTGGACGGTCTTCCGCGAAAGCGTGGCCTTCAATGATGTAATGGACGGCTTCGGCGATGTTTGTCGCATGGTCGCCCATCCGCTCAATATTCTTGGCGCAGAACAGGAGATGGGTTCCGAAGGCCAGCGTGCCCGGATCTTCCATCATATAGGTGAGAAGCTCGCGGAACAGCGACGTGTACATCAGGTCGATTTCATTGTCCCGGCTCCAAACGTCGATGGCCTTCTGGATATCGCGGCCCGCGAAGCTGTCGAGCACGTCATGAAGCTGGCGCAGCGCAAGCGAAGTCATATGCGTCACGCCGCGCATCGTGCGGATCGGCATGCCGTCGTCCTGGATTGCCGCGACACGCTTGGCGATGTTCTTGGCAAGATCGCCGATGCGCTCCAGCTCGCCTGCGATCCGCAGGATGCCGATGACCTCGCGCAGGTCGACCGCCATGGGCTGCCGGGTGGCGATGGTTGCGATCGCCTTCTGTTCGATCTCGCGTTGAAGCGCGTCGAGGTTCGCATCGGCGGATACGATTTTCTCACAGTGTGTCCGGTCGCGCCGTGACAACGCACCAATGGCTTCGTTGACCTGCTTCTCCGCGAAACCGCCCATCTCGGCGATCATGCGGGTTAGTTCCTGCAGATCGAGATCGAAGGCCTTAGTCGTATGCTCGCTGGTTGCGATGGACATCGTCGGTTCCTTGGCGCGGTCAGGGTTCATGCACGTGACCGCATCGCAGGCGTTCCGAAACACGCGTCCGGAGCGCAGTGGCAGGCCGGCATGCAGCAAAATTTGGAATGGGGGATGAGCCGGAGACCGGCGCCAAATTGGTGCGAAGGCCAGAATGCTTCAGTTCGCACACGCTCAGAGAGCAAATCATAGCTTCACCGACCCGAACCAATATGATGATTCGATGACAGAGTGATGACAGCCAAAATCCTTGCAGCGTAATTCCTTATGCTGCTCGGCTTTGATCTGCGACACGCATCGCGTTTCCACGCCACTCGAATTCATCGCCGGTCCAGCTTGCGATCCAAAGGACCGGTAAAAGCAGGTCGCGCAGCAGGCAGGCGGCGAGCGTACGGCGCGACAGCGGCCATCCGGCGGCGCGGGCCAGCATCAGCTCGGAACCATACCACGCCGCAGCGAGCGCGGCGAGAAAGGCGAGACCTGCCCAGCCGGTGAGAGCGGTAAGGGCTGCGCAGACGGCCAGCGGCCACATTCCTCCGGCGAACAGCTCGGGAAGAAACAGAAGCTTGAACGTGTCGCGCCGCAGCCGCGCCCAGCGCATCTGGCGGCGCCAGACCTCTGCAGCTGAGCGCGAACCGAGCGGCTGCACCACCGGCTCGTCCATCAGCCGTACGCGGAGCCCCGCTTGGCGGACCACCTTGGTCGCGGCGGCATCCTCCGCAATCTCGCTCGCCAGCGCCTTGATGCCGCCGACGTCATCGAGCATCGGGCGGCGCCAGAGCATCGTTTTGCCCTGACCGAAGCCAAGTCCGACGCTGTCCGCGAAACACTGCCAGCGCGCCTGGTACGTGTTTAGGAACGCGCACTCGACCTCGGCCCAGAAATTTTCCGGCAGCACGCCGGCTGGCGGCGAGCACACCATGCCGGTGTCGGGCTGCCAGGCGGCGAGCATGCGCTGGATGTGGTCGCGCCGCATCAGCACATTGCTATCCACCATCACGATCATGTCGTGACGTGCGGCGTGCCAGCCTTTCGCGAGATTGTTCAATTTGGGATTGGCGCTGATGGCGTCGTTGCCGATGAGGAGCCGTGCCGGGACATGCGGGTTTGCCACGATCAGCTTGCGGACCATCGGCACAGCGGCGTCACGTTCGCTCGCGGCGCAGAACAGGATCTCGTAGTTCGGATAATCGAGCCAGAATGCCGAGCGCAACGTTTGCTCGACATAATTCTCAATGCCGCACACCGGCCGGATCACCGTCACACCCGGAGCATCGAGCGGCGGCGGCAGCGGTTCGTCCACGCCGCGGATGCGGGCGAGAACGGTTGCGACGGTTGTAAGGTGCACGGCGAGCGCTGCGGTGCAGAACCCGCCTGCCAAAAGAATCATTTGCTCCATCACGCGTTTATCGTCGATTCCGATGACACCGCTGTGACCGCGATGTTCAGGATGGCGTGACGAATTTCAGTCCGACAATTCCGCCGACGATGAGAAAGACGCAGCCCAACCGCGCTGCGTCCGCGGGCTCGCCGAACAACACGATGCCCACGATCAAGGTGCCCGCCGCGCCAAGCCCAGTCCAGATCGCGTAAGCGGTTCCGAACGGAACCGATTTCAGCGCGAGTGAGAGAAAAGCAAAACTTGCGGCGATGGCGACAAGCGTTGCGACGCTCGGCCAGAACCGCGTGAAGCCGTCCGAGTATTTTAATCCCAGGGCCCAAGCGACTTCGAGCAGCCCCGCCATCAGCAGTGAGAACCACGCGCTCGTCATCCGGGAATCTCGCAGAAATCTCGCCGGTTTCTCCGTCGCGGCGGATAGCCAGCATTAATGTCAGCAGGATGAATCCCGACGAATGCGGATTCGGCCTGGATTTGCCGCGTCATGAAGTCTTCGCAAGACTGTTGAGTCGTTGTCAGAATTCACAAGCACCTTCCGCCGCGATTCGCCGGCGGAGGATTCATGGTCACAAAAGCCCGCAGCTCGCTTCTCTCGCGCCGCGGATTTCTAAAGGCGGCATCGGCCTCGGCGCTGGTGACGACGGCTGGTGGTATCGCACGGCCCGCGATCAGCTATGCCAATCAGCGCGCACCTATCACGCACGGGATTCAGTCGGGCGATGTCTCACTCGATTCCGGCATGGTCTGGGGCCGCACCGACCGGCCGGCGCGCATGCTCGTCGAGGTTTCGACCACGGAGAGCTTCGAGACAATCCGGCATGGCATGTTCGTCGACGCGCTGCCTGAGACGGATTTCACCGCCAAGGCGCTGATCGAAGGCCTGCCCGCCGGTCAGGACATCTTCTATCGCGTCAGCTTTCAAGATTTGCATTCACCGACCATCATCGGAGAACCGCGCATCGGGCGCTTCCGCACCGCGCCGACGGAGCGGCGCTCGATTTCGTTCCTGTGGTCGGGCGACACCGCGGGGTGCGGTTGGGGCATCGACGAGTCGCGCGGCGGTATGCGCACCTACGCCACGATGCTGGAGAATCGGCCGGATTTCTTCATCCATTGCGGCGATACGATCTACGCCGACTGCCCGCTCGACCGCGAGTGGAGGCTTCCGAATGGCGAGGTCTGGCACAATCTTGTGACAGAGGAGAAGTCGAGGGTTGCCGAAACGCTCGCGGATTTCCGAGGTAATTACAAATACAATCTCCTCGACAAGAACGTGCTTGCTTTCAATGAACAGGTTCCGGTGCTCGCCATGTGGGACGACCACGAGGTGATGAACGACTGGTTTCCGGATCAGATGTTCAAGTCGCTGAGTGGTGAGGAACAGAGCGCAATGCTGCTCGCAGCACGCGGCAGCCGGGCCTTCCGCGAATACATGCCAATGCGGGAATCGTCCGCGGAGAGTGGGCGCATCTACCGGCGCATCTCTTATGGGCCGCTGCTGGACGTCTTCTTGCTGGATATGCGCAGTTATCGCGGACCGAACGACAAGCAGCAGGTCCCGCTGCTCGGCGCGGATACCGCATTGCTTGGTGCCGTTCAGTCTGCCTGGCTCAAGCGCGAATTGATGAACTCGCGTGCGACCTGGAAGGTGATCGCGGCCGATCTGCCGATCGGCCTCGTCAGCGCCGACGCCGTCGCGCAAGGCGATGGTCCGCCGCTCGGACGCGAACTTGAGATCGCGGACATCCTATCGTTCATCAAACACGCCGGCGTAGGTAACACGGTCTGGCTCACCGCCGACATGCACTACACCGCCGCGCATCATTACGATCCAAGCCGGGCTGCGTTTCAGGATTTCGATCCGTTCTGGGAATTCGTCTCCGGCCCGCTACACGCGGGGACATGGGGACCGCAGCCGCTCGACAACACGTTTGGTCCGCGCGCGATCTACGAGAAGGGATGCAGTGCGGAGCAGGGCGAGAATCTGTCGCCGTACTTTGGTCTGCAATTCTTCGGGCACGTGGCGATCGATGGCGCGACGGAAGTAATGACGGTGACCTTGAAGGACGCCGACAATCTGAACTTGTGGTCGACGGAGATTCATCCGAAATTCGATTCGCGCGCAGCGTTGCGGCGCGGTGTCGCCTTGTAACTCGATCAGCTCGCCAGCCGGACGATCGGCTTTGTAGGTTTCGGATCGGTCTGCCCCTGTTCGGTTCCTGAGGCAATCCACACATGCTCGACCGCACAGTAGGGGCACATCACGCGCCCGCCCACCGGCACCAGCACGTTCTCTGTCCGGATGCCCGTCAGAATGTAGTTTCCGCTGTATCGGCACTTCACGACAATTCTGGCCATCAGACGCATCCTGGTTGGCCGCCTCGTACGGAATCAACATCGGAGCGGCCGCCCCGGTTCCCCACGCGCAATTTGCCGTGATGGAGCGGCGTTTAAGGAACCAAGAAGTGGAGCGTGACTTGATTCAGGCGTTCAGCGGCCGCGTACGAGCCGGATAATGCCGGAGAAGTCGCGTTCGGCCCCGCCGGTCTCGACGTAACGCGAATACATCCTTGCGGCGTGGTCGCCGAGTTGAGTCTGCGCGCCGGTGGTCTTTGCTGCGTCCTGCGATAACTTCAAGTCTCGCAGCATCATCGTTGCGGAAAAGCCCGGCTGGTAGTCACGGTTCGCAGGCGATGCCGGCACCGGTCCCGGGATCGGGCAATAGGCCGTCATCGACCAGCATTGGCCAGACGACCTCGAAGAAATCTCGAACAGCTTCTGCGCGTCGAGGCCAAGCTTCTCGGCGAGCACGAAAGCCTCGGACACGGCGATCATCGACACGCCGAGGATCATGTTGTTGCAGATCTTGGCGGCCTGGCCGTTTCCGGAACGGCCGGCGTGCACGATGGTCTTGCCCATCTTTTCCAGAATCGGCTTCGCGCTCTCGAACACGTCGGACGGTCCGCCGACCATGAACGTGAGCGTGCCGGCTTGAGCGCCACCGACGCCCCCCGAGATTGGCGCATCGAGCATATGGAGGCCCGCCTTGTTGGCCGTCGCTGCGACCGCACGGGCGGTCTCGACCTCGATGGTCGACGAATCGATCAGTATCGCGCCCTTCGGCGCACACTCGATCACCCCTTTTGACCGCAGATAGACCTCGCGCACATATTCGCTATCCGGCAGATGGGTGACCACCACCTCGGCATTCAGCGTCGCGTCTTTTACATTCGCTGCGGCGATCCCGCCGGAGGTAACGAGCTTGTCGGTCTGCACCTTGCTGACGTCGAGGCCGGTCACCGTGTGACCCGCCTTGATCAGATTTTGCGCCATCGGCAAACCCATGTTGCCGAGGCCGATGAAACCGATTTTCGCCATCCGAGCCGACCCCCAAAGACCAATGCCCGTCCCAGGACATCGCCTTGCGCACCGCTCCGCGCCAGCCAAGCGAATCAGGTGCGTAACCCCGGCACCACCAGATCATTCCCTGTGGGCACCGCGCAATTCCGTCTTTGCGCACTTTGAAGCTTCACGTTTTGCCTGACTTTTCAGGCCTCCGAGAGCTTCTCAGTTATCAAAAGACAGAGTGGCTTTCTCCGCGAGCGCAATCGAACGCAGACTCAAAGTGCTGCAAAATGCAGGCATACACCGCGTCATCTCGGTAAAAATTATATTAAGACATTATCGCTAATTTTGTCTGTAACGATTCGCTCATAAGTGGGTACGAGACCGCCCATGCAATTTCTATTACGAAAAAGCAGATGGCGTTTCATGATGACATTTGAAGACATTCATTACGTTGCGTGTTCGTGACGTTCGACACGGCTGCGAGATAGACGACACGCGATGCTGTCTGTTCTTGATCAACTTAATGCCGAATACGATTGGCGGCTTATATTGGTCGTCATCCTGATCTGCATCGCCAATGTCGCCATCATCAGTTTCTTTCGCAGAGCGATAACGGCTGCCGGCCGCACACGCGCGGCGCTCGATAATCTCTCGGTTGGCGTCTTGATCTTCGATGCCGAGGAACGGGTGCTGGCCTGCAACAAGCCCTATATGAAAATCTACGATGTGCCGCCGCATGTCGTCAGGCCGGGACGCGGAACGCTGAAAGGGCTTCTGGCCCACCGCGTCGCCAATGGGACGTTCCGTGAGGATTCGGAACAATACCTTCTCAATCTGCGTGCCGCGCTCGCGAAATCAAGCTCGACGCATCGTCAGCCAGGGCTGCCTGATGGCCGCGTCATGTCCGTTACCACGCATCCCATGATTGGCGGCGGTTGGGTGGCCGTTCACGAGGATATCACCGAGAAACGCCGATCCGAGGCGCAGGCGACTTCGCTTGCTGAACGCGACCGGCGCCGCGTCTGGATCGAGGAGACGATCGGGACCTTTCGCATGCGTACCGAAGCGATGCTGAGCGCCGTCACCGAGAACACTGTGACGATGAATTCGACGGCGAGTGACCTGCTGAACGCGTCAGCCAGAATGACGGCGAGCACGAAGGTGGCGTTGGACAGTTCAACCGAGACAACGGCCAGCACTGCGACGGCCGCCACGGCGGCGAACGAATTGGCCGCATCGATTGTGGAGATCAACCGGCAGCTCAAGCACACGGCATGCGCGGTCGGCTCGGCTGTCTCAAAGGCAGCGGAAACCGACGCCGAGATCGCATTGCTGGCCGATGCCGCGCAGAAAATCGGCGATGTTGTGAAGCTTATTCAGCACATCGCCGGTCAGACCAACCTACTGGCGCTAAATGCCACGATCGAGGCGGCGAGGGCGGGCGAGGCCGGCAAGGGTTTCGCAGTCGTCGCGGCCGAGGTGAAATCGCTGTCGGTCCAGACCGCCAAAGCGACCGGCGACATTGTCGCTCAGATCGATGCTGTTCAGAACTCCACAAAGAATGTGATTGCGGCGATTCAGAACATCACGACCCAGATACAGGAGGTCGATCTGTATTCGTCGGAGGCTGCGGCTTCGGTCACCGTCCAGGAAAGCGCAACCAAGGAAATCTCCGGTAGCGTCAGCGGTGCTGCTGAAGGTGCTCGATCGTCGCTGGAGGTGTTGGATCAGGTCGCGGCGGATGCGGCGGCGACAAGCACGTCTGCGAAGACCGTGCAACGGTCGTCGGCGCTTCTTACGCGGGCGGCGACCGAGTTGCGCGACGAAATCGATTCGTTCCTCAAGAACGTCGGAGATATTCAGCATCCGCCGGCGGCGGCCGTCGGCTAGCTCGTTTTGTCAATCGGCGGAATTGAATGCCGTCTCCATCTTCACGGGATGGCTCATGGCCAGCGACTCGCCGGCCTCAGTGCCGCGTAACACAATGTCCGACCAAGGCTCCTCGAACGGAATCGCGCTCAGCGGCACGTACATCACGATGCAGTTCGCTTCGTAAGCGCTCTGAAGCGGCGCCAGGTCGCGCTGGTCGCAGAAGAAGTCGCAATACGCCGCCGTTCGCTTGATGGCGTTATAGAGATCCTTGCAATCCTCCGCACTCGACGGAGTGCTGCAAAGAGCAGCGGTGAAGATCAGCAGTACCGCCTTGATACGCATTTGACCCATCCCGTTGTTCTTTCAAGAGCGCTATTTTTGTTCTTGCGCCCTTGGTTTAGCGGGCCGCGTTTCCTTGCCGCCGCGCTGCATCAAATCAAGCCTCGTAAAAACCCATCTGCCGCGCCTTCTCGGCGAGCATCTGAACCATCGTGTCAGTCTCCTGCTCGAGACGGCTGAACTCCGGATCAAACTCGGAGAGGTCGAGTTTCTGAGACGGAATTAGATCGAGGATGTGGGCGACCGACTCGCGCCGGTGACGGAGGAGATAGTCCATCCGATCCGCGAACATGGAGACGATCAGATCGTCGTAACTGAGATTGGTTTGTGCCAGCCCTGCGCCCACGAGGCTGGTGACGCCAGCGCTCGGCTGTTTGAGGTCGGGCTTGGGGTTGGCTTCCAGGATGAAGAGGTTGTTGTCTTTGTCGGCGCGCAGATCGAGTCGGATCAACGAGCCGAGATTGAACTCGAGGAAAACGTCACGGGCGATGCGATGCAGCTCCGACCAGATCTTGCCTTCGCGCGGGTCCACTTCCTTGAAGCGCTTGGCGGTGATCGGATGCGAGTCCATCGACGTGAAGATGAGCTCGTCCGATTGCAACACGCGCTCGAGGGCGCCGAAGGCGAAAGGCTCACGATTGCGGAAGATCTGGCCGCCCTGCGACGTGACGCGACCCGTCACGGAAATGCAGAATTCGCGGCCCGAAAGATACTTCTCGATCAGAACAAGGTTCCCTGTCGCGTTGTAAACTTCGGCGACGACGTCGGGCAGGTCCGTCACGGTCTGCGCGACGTGAACGTGCAGCGACGCACGGCCGGACACCGGTTTCACGACGAACGGGCCTTCGTAGTCGCCGAACGCCAACTTGAATCGGCTGTTGTGCTCCGGCTCGAAGGACCCGCGGTCCATATGCCATGCGATGAAAGGCGAGGTGGGTAAGCCGGTGCAAACGACGCCACGCTTGAACGCGTGCTTGTTGTCGAGCGTTGTCGCGTTGAGCGGATCATGACCGACGTAAGGAACGCCGAGCATTTCCAGCATCGACGGCGCATGCGCTGCAGAGTTATGTCCTTGCACGCCGCCCGAGTTCAGCCAGGCCATGTGAACATGACCGCTGTGAAGACGGCCGCTGAGCGCCATATCTTCCGGGATCACGTCGACATGACGAAAACCGCTACGCCGAAGCGATGCGGCGATGTCTTCCGCCACCACTTCGTAGCTCTTCCACGATCGCGTGTTGTTCGAGTGATAGAGAACGCTTCCAGGCGTGTTCTTGTTGCCGCCAAAGATGATCGCGAGCCGAATCTTCGGCATCAGCGCTTCGACGATGCGTTGAAGCCCGAGTCTAGCGCCTGTTTCTGGCTTGACGCTCGGCGCTACGCGCTGTTCTGCGCGCGCGGCTCTGTTTTGCATGGCACCCACCCCCGTTATTGGCGAGAACCATACGAGCGTCCGATCAACCGCCGGTAAAATCGGAAGCTGTTTCCGATGCAGTTTGAGCGCAGGCTTTCCAGCCTGCTAATTCGCATGCCTTCCAAATCTTAAATGTTCGAGGTCGGCGCGATCAGAGGAAACATGTTTTCGATTTCCGGCGACAGCGCATTTCAAAACGCGATCATCCGACCGTATCGGGGATTTCCGTTCACCCGATGTTGAGTATGATGAAATTGCGATCTGTCGCAGGTCGCCCGGTTGCCCCGAGCCGTTCCGATATCGTTAAAGAACTTTGAAGCTGCAATCCAATTTATATCAGCAGTTGTAATGAGTCCGCTTTAGAGAATTATTACGCGAGTTTTGTACAATTATGGGTGTGACGATGCGCGAAGGCTCAAGAGCGAGATGGAAAATCTCCGCGGCCTTGCGAGCAGGGGCGGAATGTCTTTCTTCGGTTCAGTCGTCGGTGAAATCGATGTTGCGCTCCGGAGCGGCTCGCCCGGACGGCGCACCGAAGTTTTGCGGCAGGTGACGAGCCTGTTCGTGAGCGACGTCGAGAAGCTTTCCGAAAATCAGATTTCTCTGTTCGGCGATGTGATGATGCATCTCGTCGAGGAGATCGAGGCTGGGGCGCTCGCGGAGTTGAGCGCGCGGCTCGCGCCGGTCTCGCAGGCACCACGCGCCGTAATCCGCAAGCTGGCGTCTATCGACGTCGTCGAGATTTCCGGACCCATCCTGCAAGAGTCGGAACGTTTGACCGATCAGGATTTAATAGAGATCGCCGCGAGCAGGGACCAGGCTCATCAGCTCAGGATCGCTGGTCGCTCATCTCTGAATGAGGCCGTCACGGACGTTTTGATCGACCGGTGCGACGTCACCGTTGCGAGCAAGGTCGCAGCCAACAGCGGCGCGCGCATTTCCAACGCAGGCTTCTCTAAGCTTGCGATGCTCGCAGAGGGCAACGACCAGCTTGCCGAGACAGTGGCGAGACGCACGGACGTGCCGCCGCATCTGTTCCGCGCATTGCTTTCGCGCGCGACCGAAGCCGTGCAGCAGACGCTGCTAACCTCCGCACCTCCGTCGGCGCGGGACGGTCTCAAGCGGATTCTCAGTGATATCTCGGGCCAGATCGGTTCGCGCGTCACGGCAGATCACTATGCCGAAGCGCAGCGCTATGTCAGCGCGTTCAGCCAGGATACAACCCTCACGAAAAGGAAGCTGGCCGAGTTCGCCAACGCGAAGATTGTCAGCAAAACCGTCGCGACGCTTTCGTTGTTGAGTGCAGTGCCAATCGATCTGATCGATCGATTGATGTACGATTCCAGCCCTTACGGCATCATGGTCTTGTGCAAGGTTTTGGGGCTTGATTGGCCGACCGCTTGTGCGGTCGTGGCTGCGCGTCCGCGCTCCGGCGACGAAAACGCAGCGCTGGACCTGGACGATTTGCAGGAAGACTACGGCAAGCTGACCACGCCGGTGGCGCAGCGGTTGCTTCGTTTCTGGCAGTCTGGCCAAACTTCGCCGGCCATGCGGCCGAGAGCGCCGGCTGCCCCGCCGCCGCAATCTCCGCCGCTCGCTCCGGCCGAGATCACGGAAACCTACGTGCTTCCGGTTTAGCCGCGACGCTCCCGAACGAAGGGCGTCTTACGCGACCTTCGCCTGCTCATTTGCGGTGGGAGACAGCGTGCGTTGCTCAAGCATGCGTGTGATTTCGGCGAGCGGCTTCGGCTTGCTGTAGTAATAGCCTTGCACCTCGGTGCAGCCTTCGCTTCGCAAGAATGCGAGTTGTCCGGCGGTCTCCACACCCTCCGCGCAGGTCGACATGCCTAGGCTGTGACCAAGGCCAAGCACCGCGTGAATAATCGCTGCTGAATCCGGATTCTGCTCCAGGTCGTACACGAACGATTGGTCGATCTTGATCTTGTCGAACGGGAAGCTGCGCAGCGTTGCGAGGCACGAGTAACCGGTGCCGAAGTCGTCGATCGAAACCCGAACGCCGAGATCCTTGAGCATGCGCAGCACGGCTTTGTTGTCGCCGGAGTCCTGTAACAGCACGGATTCGGTGATTTCCAGTTCGAGCCGGCTGGGCGACAACCCAGTATCTTCCAGGGTTTTCGCGATCGACTGGGCGAGGTTGCGGTGCTTGAACTGAGCCGGCGACAGGTTCACCGCGACCTTGACCGCTTCCGGCCAAGCCAGCGCGTCGGTGCAGGCGCGGCGCAGCACCCATTCGCCGATGCGGCCGATCACGCCGGTCTCTTCCGCGACCGGAATGAAATCGGCCGGCGAAATCATGCCGCGTTCGGGATGGCGCCAGCGCACCAAGGCTTCGACGCCAACAATCTCGTCGGTGAAAATGTCGATCTGCGGCTGATAGTGCAGCTCGAGTTGCTCGTTGGCGACCGCTTGACGCAGATCGCCGCCAAGGGCGCGGCGCGCGTGAACCAGCGTGTCCATGCTTTGCTCGAAGAAACAGAACGCGTCGCGGCCGTCGGCTTTGGCGCGATAAAGCGCGAGGTCGGCGTTACCGATCACCTTGTCGGCGGTGTCGCCGTCGGAGGAAACCGCAACGCCGATGCTGGCGCTGCATGCGATCTTCTGGCCGTTAAAATCGATTGGCTGGCTGATCGCCTGCAATAGACGCGAAGCCACCGTGGCGACGGTGTCCGGCGACTTGGCGTCTGCGAAGACGATGCCGAGCTCGTCGCCACCGAACCGCGCGACAGTATCCATCTCGCGGAAGCAATCACACAGCCGCTTGGTAATGACCTTGAGCACCTCGTCGCCAGCGGGATGGCCATATGTGTCGTTGAT
>BFBZ01001326.1_pt1 | contig 16827 bp, 12 predicted proteins | sample 1888401 | NCBI WGS metagenome assembly BFBZ01 (sample SAMD00112614, study PRJDB3348) | symbiont metagenome | host: Chara braunii | reverse complement strand
CGGCCGGCTCGGCGAAAACGAAGGCGTCGCGGCCAAGCCGATCGGCAAAATAGCTGGTGATGCCGGCCGCCAGACCGCCGCCGCCCACAGGCAGAAGGATACGGTCAGGCATGACACCTTCAGGCAGCTGCTCGGCGATTTCGGCGGCAACGGTTGCCTGCCCCTCGATGATGTCGACATGATCGAAGGGAGGCACCATGACGCCGTCGATCTTCTCGACGTGGTCGCGCGCCGCTTGATAGCACTGGTCAAAGAAATCGCCGAAGAGCTTGATGGTGATGAATTCACCGCCGAAGATGCGCGTCTTGTCGATCTTCTGCTGCGGCGTCGTTACCGGCATGTAGACCACGCCCGGCACGCCGAAATGCCGGCAGACGAAGGCGAAGCCCTGGGCGTGATTGCCGGCGGACGCGCAGACGAAGGTCTTCTCCGTACCACCCTGAGCAATCACCTTGCGGAAGAAATTGAAGGCGCCGCGAATCTTGTAGGAACGGACCGGCGTCAGATCTTCGCGCTTCAGCCAAATCTCGGCGCCGTAGCGCGCCGAAAGATGCTCGTTCAGCTGCAGCGGCGTTGCGGGAAAGAGACCACGCATGGCCTCGGTGGCTTCGAGAACAGTTTGTTTGTCCACGGTTATCCGTCCTTTTTCAATCCATTCCCGCTATGGCACAGGAAAGATGACCAAAGAAAGCCTGTTTAGCATCCTTTCCGACCTGCAGGATCGATATTGTTCATGATGAATCGTCCGGATCGAGGATAGATGCCTTCCATCCTCGAAATCCCCCCGAAATCTGCGAATTGACAGCACGGACCTGCCTCTCTCCAATACGGGACAGCCATCATGATGATGGTTAGAGGCCCGTCCAAGAACCGACCCGTCGGCTCAGGCGGGCTTCGCCTACCAGCGACAGCGCAAGAGTTAACTTCATAATTGCGCTTGCGATTGAGAATCGCGCGAAAGGTGTTTATCCCGATATTATTCTAGGGAGACCATCATGCGCTTGATCCGATCCGCGTCATTCGTCTTCACTCTCGCCATTCTGGCCTCCTGCACACCGCAGAAGGAAAGCTTCGAGAAGGCGATCCCGATTATGAAGGAAAGCCCGAGCGCCCGTGCGCTGGTCGTCGAAAAGTGCATGTCGCAGCACCTGCCTTCCGAAACGCTGGATGAGATCGCCTTTTATGTGAAATCGCAGAAAAGCGACGCGAAGCGGCTTTTCTGCCAACGGCTGACGAACGGCCTCGCTTTCGGAAAAATAAGCTATGCGGATTTCAAAGCCCTCTTCCAGCAGAAGAAGGTAACCCCGGCACTCATCGCAGTCCTCAAAGGACGCTGAGCTTATCGCACCGGATACTTCTTGTAGCGCGGCGCGCCCAGGCCAGCTGGCTCGCTTTCGTCAAAACATTTCCTTGACTGAATCGCTCAAGTGCTTGAAGGGGAAAGGCACGCGGACGTGGCGAAACTGGTAGACGCAAGGGACTTAAAATCCCTCGGAGTGATCCGTACGGGTTCGACCCCCGTCGTCCGCACCAAACACGAAATCCCTCATGCCCAAACGAAAAAGGCGCAGCTTTCGCCGCGCCTTTTCCTCAATATGTAAAGCTCGAATTAGGCGGTCAGCTTGGCCGCGATCTTGGCGACGTGGGCGCCCTGGAACTTTGCTGCTTCCAATTCGATTTCCGAAGGTTGGCGCGAGCCGTCGCCGTTGGTGATGGTGGAAGCGCCGTAGGGCGAGCCGCCCTTGACTTCCTCGGTGCCCATCTGGCCCTGGAATGCATAGGGAAGGCCTACGACAGCCATGCCGTGGTGCAGCAGGGTGGGGATGAAGCCGAGGATGGTCGATTCCTGGCCGCCGTGCTGGGTGGCAGAGGACGTGAAGACCGAGCCGACCTTGCCGACCAGCTTGCCGCCGAACCAGAGACCGCCGGTCTGATCCCAGAAATTGCGCATCTGCGAGGCGACCGTACCGAAGCGGGTGCCGGCGCCGACGATGATGGCATCATACTCGGCCAGTTCGTCAGGCGTTGCAACAGGTGCTTCCTGATCGAGCTTGAAATAGGAGGCCTTTGCGACCTCTTCCGGCACGAGCTCGGGCACGCGCTTCACGGTGACTTCGGCGCCAGCGGACTTTGCGCCTTCTGCGACGGCATAGGCCATCTTCTCGATGTGACCGTAAGCCGAATAGTAGAGAACCAGAACCTTAGCCATGAACGTCTCCTGTTTTTTGGACGCGTTGAGTGTCGAGGGAAGTTCTAGCAGCGATGCGATAGCAGCGCAGCCCCCATGCCCAGAACGCACTGTTCATCCCCTGTAGACGAAAATTCATTTGTGGCGCTCTGCAGTGACCGATGGCGACGCAAAAACCATGGTTTGCATTCGCAGAAAACGGCGTTACCTATTTCAAAGCTTTTGCGAACGCGCTGCTGCGCAACTCCACGGATGTTTTCATGACCAACGATACCATTGTCACCGCCGCCATGCTGGCCATCGGTGACGAACTGCTCTCCGGCCGCACCAAGGACAAGAATATCGGCCATCTCGCCGATGTGCTGCTGCTCGCCGGAATCGATCTGAAGGAAGTCCGGATCGTCGCCGACGATGAGGATGCCATCGTCTCGGCGCTGAACGCACTGCGCAGCCAGTACGACTATATTTTCACGTCAGGCGGCATCGGCCCGACGCATGACGACATTACCGCCGATGCCATCGCCAAGGCGTTCGGCGTGGCTTGCGAACATGATGCCGAAGCCATGCGGCTGATGGGTGAAATGTATGCAAGGCGCGAGATGGAATTCACCGAAGCCCGCCAGCGCATGGCGCGCATGCCCGTGGGCTCGAAGCATATTCCCAATCCGGTCTCCACCGCTCCCGGCTTCAACATCGGCAATGTCTATGTGATGGCCGGTGTGCCGCAGGTTTTCCAGGCAATGCTCGACAATGTCATCCCGACGCTTCGAACCGGCGTGCGCATGCTGTCAACGGCGATTTCCTGCCCTTATGGCGAAGGCGAAATCGGCACGCCGCTCGGCCTCATCCAAAAAGCGCATCCGGATACCAGCATCGGCTCATATCCGCGCTATGTCGGCCAATTCTTCTCGACAGAAATCGTCGTAAGAGGCCGCTCCGCCGAGCTTGTTGAAAGCGTCGCTGCCGAAGTGCGGGCGATGATCGAAACGATCCGGCAGTCGAAAGCCAAGGAAAATCAGTCCGCTGAAGCGTAACCTTCAACGGCGGCGTGCATTTTGTTGTGGAACCGGAACGATCTCGGCGCATTATTCTGAAGCGGAATGCTGATATAATGAAACGATCCAACCCTTCCGCATGGGAGATCACGTCATGTCCTATAAAACCATAGTGACCGTCCTCGACAATCCCGACAACACGCGCGTCGCCGCCGATTTTGCGGCGGCCTTTGCCAAGGAGCATGGCGCCCACATTGTCGGCCTGCATGCGGAAGTCGTCTCCACAGTGCCGCTGGTGGCGCCGATGGAAATCCCGGACCCTGTCGCCGTTCAGGCGCTTCAGGATGTCGCCCATAACCAGGCGATCGAAGTCGAGCGTCTGTTCCGCACGAAAATGGAAGGTGCGGGCCTCGATTATGACTGGCACAGCTTCACCAGCACCGTCGGCTACGGCACCGAGCCGCTGATCGAAAGCGCCCGCAGCGCCGACCTGCTGGTTGCCGTGCAGCCCGACCCGTCCAAATATGCCGACACCCAGGTCGATGTCGAAACCTTCCTGTTCGATAGCGGCCGCCCGGTCCTGCTGATCCCCTATATCCTGAAGGAACCGAAGCCCGTTCGTCGCGTGCTGATCGCATGGAATGGCTCCAAGGAAGTGGCGCGCGCCACCTTCGATGCCCTGCCCTTCCTGAAAGCTGCCGATTCCGTGGAAATTCTCTCAGTCAGCACCTCGGAAAAGGAAACCCATCCCTCCAAGGAAAGCGGCGTTCAGATTGCGGCGGCTCTTACGCGCCACGGCGTTCGGGCCAAGTTCGAAACAGCCGCCTGCTCCGGCAAGTCAACGCCCTCGCAGGTCATCGAAAATCGCCTTGCCGACAACAGCATCGATCTGCTCGTCATGGGCGCCTATACCCATTCCTGGCTCTGGCAGATGATCTTCGGCGGCACGACGCGCACATTGCTGCAATCCATGACGGCGATGACGCTTCTCGCCCGGTAATCGGCGAGAATGCCGGAAGCGAAGGTTTCCGGCGGGGATGTGCACTAGTCCGTTGCTTTGCCGCTATTGCCTTTTGACGGTAAATCCAGCAGAAAGCAGCGACCGATGACAGAATTCCCGCCAGGGAACCGTTCGCGCGGTCGATGGAACATGATCCCGAAAGACACACAGTTCTTTCCCGGATGAGATCCTGTTCAAGCAGATAGCAGCGAACCGCGTTCCGGATTTGGTTCATGGTCCGCGCCCGCCGCGGGGTCTGCTCAGGGTCGCCGGCGCGCCGGTGCGTCGTTATTCCATGCCCCGGAGCCTGTTGCCATGTCCCTGCCCGATAAAGCCTTTCCCGTATCCTGGGATCAGTTCCATCGCGATGCCCGCGCGCTTGCCTGGCGGCTTGCAGGCCTTAACCGCGAATTCAAGGCGATCGTCTGTATCACCCGTGGCGGCCTCGTGCCTGCCGCCATCATCTCGCGAGAGCTCAACATCCGCCTGATTGAGACGGTCTGCGTCGCCTCCTATCACGACTATTCCAGCCAGGGTGAAATGAACCTGCTCAAGGGCATCGCACCCGAACTTTCCGTCAATGGCGGCGAAGGCGTTCTCGTCGTCGACGATCTGACGGATACCGGTAAGACGGCCCTCGAAGTCCGCGCCCTGCTGCCGAAGGCGCATTTCGCCTGTGTCTACGCCAAGCCGACCGGCGTTCCCACAATCGATACCTTCATCACCGAGGTCAGCCAGGACACCTGGATCTACTTTCCCTGGGACATGGGCTTCACCTATCAGGAGCCGATTGCCAAGGGTCATCGCGGCTGAAGCTGAATGGCCGTTGCGCGAATCAGCATTGATTCGGCGCAAGGCGTCAAAGCGAGCCGGGACTGTCATAATAGAGGTGGGCGCTGCGGCGCCCACTATATTTAGTGGATGCCATCTGACGAGAACGTGTGAGATTCAAGGCGTTCCGAACGAATCATAATACGCCACGGCATGCTTTTGCCTCGCTGCCAATGGCTTGAGGGTCACGGTCACAATTTTGTCGCTTTTGACTCCGGCAGTGATGACATTCGCCCTATTCATCATCGCAGCAAGCACGAGCATCTCCCCTCAAGTTCTTGAATCTTCTACCCTCCTGACGTTTCCCCAATTTCCACAGATGAGCCCACAAGATATTGTGGTTAACAATCCATCTCAAACCACCCCTTGACGGACTCATGTCTTTCAAAGTTAATGGACGACGTTGCGGCGGCGACTGGACCAGGCGATTTTATGAGGGCTGGTTCTCAATTCGAAATCGGATTTGGATTCAGGGCGATACACTCTTGGTAGTGGCCGCCATGGGGCTTTTTGTGCCGATGCCGATGCTGCCGAAAAAACACATGCGGGGACTGGCGGCAATAAGCTGTTAATACTATATTTAGTGTTTGCAGCCACCATCACCACAAGATACAGGAAGCCATCTCCGGGTGACACCTCCTGTCAGAAAGCGGATTGAAGACTGGCTGCGCGTTGAAATCGCGAGGCCGGATAGGGATTTTTGCGCCCTTTCCCCTCACGGGCGCGCCAACGAATGAGGATTGGGACCATGCGCATCGAACGTCGCTTTACGAAGGCCGGCCAGTCAGCTTACGCGGATATCGAATTCCGCAAGGCGACCAGCGAGATCAAGAACCCCGATGGGTCGATCGTCTTCCGCCTCGAAAATATCGACGTGCCCGCGCAGTTCTCGCAGGTCGCCGCCGATATCCTGGCACAGAAATATTTCCGCAAGGCCGGCGTTCCCGCCAAGCTCAAGAAGGTTGAGGAAAACGACGTTCCTTCCTTCCTCTGGCGCTCCGTGCCTGACGATGCGGCGCTGAAGGATCTTCCCAAGGAGCAGCAGACCGGCTCCGAAATCGATGCGCGGCAGGTCTTCGATCGCCTGGCCGGCACCTGGACCTACTGGGGCTGGAAAGGCGGCTATTTCTCGTCGGAAGAAGACGCCTCCGCCTTCCGTGACGAACTTGCCTATATGCTCGCCACCCAGCGCGTCGCTCCGAATTCGCCGCAGTGGTTCAACACCGGCATGCACTGGGCCTACGGCATCGATGGCCCCGGTCAGGGCCACTATTACGTCGACCCCTTCACCGGCAAGCTCACCAAGTCCAAGTCGGCCTACGAGCATCCGCAGCCGCATGCCTGCTTCATCCAGTCCGTCGAAGACGACCTCGTCAACGAGGGCGGCATCATGGATCTCTGGGTTCGCGAAGCCCGTCTGTTCAAGTATGGCTCCGGCACCGGCTCCAATTTCTCGCTGCTACGCGGCGAAGGCGAAAAGCTCTCCGGCGGCGGCCGTTCGTCCGGCCTGATGAGCTTCCTCAAGATCGGCGACCGCGCTGCCGGCGCCATCAAGTCGGGCGGCACGACGCGCCGCGCCGCCAAGATGGTCGTCGTCGACATCGATCATCCGGATATCGAGGATTACATCAACTGGAAGGTCAAGGAAGAGCAGAAGGTTGCTGCCCTCGTTACCGGTTCGAAGATCGTCGCCAAGCACCTGAAGGCGATCATGAAGGCCACCGTCAATTGCGAGGGTGACAATGACGATTGCTTCGATCCGGCCAAGAACCCTGCCCTGAAGCGCGAGATCCGCGCGGCAAAGAAGGACCAGGTTCCTGAAAACTACGTTCAGCGCGTCATCCAGTTTGCTCGCCAGGGCTACAAGGATCTGGAATTCAAGACCTACGACACCGACTGGGATTCGGAAGCCTATCTCACCGTTTCGGGCCAGAATTCCAACAATTCGGTCTCCATCAAGGATGACTTCCTGCGTGCCGTCGAGGCCGATGGCGACTGGAACCTGACCGCCCGCAAGGATGGCAAGGTCATCAAGACCCTGAAGGCACGCGACCTCTGGGAATCCATTTCCTACGCCGCCTGGGCATCGGCCGATCCGGGCCTGCATTTCAACACGACGATGAACGACTGGCACACCAGCCCGGCGGCCGGCCCGATCCGCGCATCCAATCCGTGCTCGGAATACATGTTCCTCGACGACACGGCCTGCAACCTCGCTTCGCTGAACCTGATGACCTTCAAGGACGCGGCGACGAAGCGGATCAACATCGCCGATTACGAACATGCCGTCCGCCTCTGGACCGTCGTTCTCGAAGTCTCCGTGATGATGGCGCAGTTCCCGTCGCGCCGCATTGCCGAGCTTTCCTACGAATACCGCACGCTCGGCCTCGGCTACGCCAATATCGGCGGCTTGCTGATGTCCTCGGGCATTCCCTATGACAGCGACGAAGCCCGCGCCATCGCCGGCTCACTGACCGCCATCATGACCGGCATTTCCTACGCAACCTCGGCGGAAATGGCTTCCGAGCTCGGGACATTCCCGATGTTCCAGCCGAACCGCGAGAATATGCTGCGCGTCATCCGCAACCATCGCCGCGCCGCCTATGGCGAGACCACGGGCTATGAAGGCCTGTCGGTCAATCCGGTGGCGCTGATCCATTCCGAAAATCCGGATCAGGATCTCGTCGCCCATGCCAAGGCTGCCTGGGACAAGGCCCTGGACCTCGGTGAAAAGCACGGCTACCGCAACGCCCAGGCCACCGTTATCGCGCCGACCGGCACGATCGGCCTCGTCATGGATTGCGACACGACCGGTATCGAGCCCGACTTCGCTCTCGTGAAGTTCAAGAAGCTCGCCGGCGGCGGCTACTTCAAGATCATCAACCGCGCCGTTCCGGAAGCGCTGCGTGCACTCGGCTATTCCGAAAGCCAGATCGCCGAAATCGAGGCCTATGCCGTCGGCCATGGCAATCTGAACCAGGCTCCGGCCATCAACCCCTCGACGCTGAAGGCCAAGGGCTTCACGGACGAGAAGGTCGAAGCGGTCAACGCCGCACTGAAAAGCGCCTTCGACATCAAGTTCGTTTTCAACCAGTGGACGCTTGGTGCCGACTTCCTGAAGGGAACGCTGAAGGTTTCCGACGAACAGATGGCCGATATCGGCTTCAACCTGCTTGATCACCTCGGCTTCTCCAAGAAGGACATCGAAGCCGCAAACATCCATGTCTGCGGTGCGATGACGCTGGAAGGCGCTCCGTTCCTGAAGAACGAGCATCTCGCCGTCTTCGATTGCGCCAATCCCTGCGGCAAGATCGGCAAGCGTTATCTCTCGGTTGAAAGCCACATCCGCATGATGGCGGCTGCCCAGCCGTTCATCTCCGGCGCGATCTCCAAGACGATCAACATGGCGAACGAAGCAACCGTCGAAGATTGCAAGAACGCCTACATGCTCTCCTGGAAGCTTGGCCTCAAGGCCAACGCGCTCTATCGCGACGGCTCCAAGCTCAGCCAGCCGCTCAACTCGTCGCTGATCGAAGACGACAATGACGAAGATGCGCTGGAAGAATTCCTGCAGGCTCCGGCTGCTGCCCAGGCTGTCACCATCACCGAGAAGATCGTGGAGCGCGTGATCGAAAAGGTCATCCGCACGCAGGAGAAGCTGCCGGGCCGCCGCAAGGGCTATACCCAGAAGGCAAAGATCGGCGGACACACGATCTTCCTGCGCACCGGCGAATATGACGACGGCCGCCTCGGCGAAATCTTCCTTGACATGAACAAGGAAGGCTCGGCATTGCGCGCCTTCATCAACAACTTCGCGATCTCGGTCTCGCTCGGCCTGCAGTATGGCGTGCCGCTCGAGGAATATGTCGACGCCTTCACCTTCACCAAGTTCGAGCCGGCAGGAATCGTCACCGGCAACGACGCCATCAAGAACGCGACATCGATCCTCGACTACGTGTTCCGTGAACTGGCGATCTCCTATCTCGGCCGCCACGACCTCGCTCATGTCGACACCTCCGACTTCAACAACACGGCGCTTGGCCGTGGCGTATCGGAAGGCAAGGCCGATGTCGTCTCGAAGGGCCTGACCCGCGGCTACAAGCCAACGCTGGTTCCCACCAGCGGCGAGCAGGTCAAGGGGGCAGCCACAGCCGCTCCGGCACGCGCCGCTTCGCTCGCAAGCGTGACGGCCTTTGCCGGTAACACGGTGCGCAAGCTGGAGCCGACCAGTGCCATCTCCACCTCCGAAGTCGTCGCCTTCAAGCGCGACTATGAAGAGCGCGCGAAGGAACTGGCCGAAGAGATCGCAGAGGAACTGGTGAGCGAAACCGCCGAATCCTCCACCGGCCTCTTCACCGACAAGGCCGCCAGCGACGCCGCATCCGCCAAGACGGACGCCAAGAAGCTGGAATCCGAACGCCGCGCCCGCTCCATCATGCAAGGCTACACCGGCAACATGTGCACGGAATGCCAGAACTTCACGATGGTTCGCAATGGCACCTGCGAAAAGTGCGACACTTGCGGCGCAACGAGCGGCTGCAGCTGAGCGCTGGAATTTGACTGATCACTTGGAAAGGCCCCGGACGAAAGTCGCGGGGCCTTTTGATTTGAAGCGCTCTTGAACGCGGGTATTCGCTCCGGCTTTAACGCCGGCGGTCCAGTAGACTATGCGAATGAAAGGACGGTGTGCTCGCCGACCGTAGTGTAGCGCCAGCGTCCGGAATGGATCTCGGTGGGCAGAGTTCGATCCAGATAGCTACGCAATTTTGTCAAGGTAGCAGGCTGTTCCGAAAAGGTCGTCAGGAACAGCTTGTTCTGGAAAATCAGGAAGGGAGCAAGCCGCCGGTTGGCAACCTGCATGTATCTGTAGAATCCTTCCGTCACCGTCGGCCAATGCACGCCCATAAAGTCGTCGAGAAGCACGACGCCTCCCGGAACAAGGAGTTCTTGAGCAATGTGCATATCGTTGACGACGTGAGCGATCGTGTGCCCTCCGTCGACCGACATCAACCGCACTCCCGTCACACCAAGCTTTTCCCGCGCCGTGACCGGCGTCAAAGACATGCTGTCAGCGGAAATGGCGGTGACCCTCGATGCATATTCGGGAAAAAGCTTCTCCAGGTGCTGGCTGAATATGCTCAGCGATCCCTTCCCGCTGTGATCCAAATTCTTCTGCTGATCCTCGAAGAGGTCGACCGCCACACAGTGTTCATCGTCTCTCGATGCTGCCGCAAGCAGGAAGAACAGCTTGCCATGATGAACGCCGATCTCCAGGATATCGCCGGTGACATTGTCGGCAGTATGCAATTCACGAACAAATTTCAGGATATGCGGAATTCTGTCGCCAACCCATCCATGAACTTCACTCCAAGCTTTTCTCAGAGTTACATCCAGGACATCGACATCACCTGACACCGCAGCCATCTGCATTTTTCGCCCCCTATTATCATCGAGTTAAAGAATGAGCGAAACCCGTCGGGTGTGCGCTCCGATTGCCAAAAGCTCCGATGTCTGTTCAAGGCGACTTTCAATTACCCGGTGAAATCTCTCGTCTTGGAACCCGCATTTTCCAAGAGAGAGCCCATGTAATCAAATCGGCCAAGCGTCGACCACGCCCGCAAGCTAGAAGGCAATATTCACTTGATGCCAGCCAGAAACCGTCTGGCTTGTACGTATTCGGGCATACCGATAATATTTTCCGGAAATTCGGTTATTGTGACAGAATTACCAGTCAAAGCTTTCTATCGCCCGTTTTGGGAACGTATAGTCTGTAAAAATACGATGATTGATGTCGCCGTTGCGTGATTCTACGATTGAGATGCCGGAAACTCCGGCCGACCGGCATGGATAGGGATTCATTTATCTAGCCACGGCGTCCCTGGCTCCCGATCATATCGTCAAAAACCTGCGACAGAACCGACAACCCGTGGCATAAGGCCCCCGAAAACTTATTTGTGGGCCTCGCATAGACATGATCCGTATCGAAAACATCAGCAAGCAGAACAGTCATCGCATCCTCTTCATCGAGGCATCCGCCGCGCTCAACAGAGGCGAGAGTGTCGGGCTCGTCGGCCCCAATGGTGCCGGCAAGACCACGCTTTTCCGGATGATCACCGGGCAGGAGCAGCCCGACGAGGGCCAGGTCTCAGCCGATAAGGGCGTGACCATCGGCTACTTCAACCAGGATGTCGGTGAAATGGCCGGGCGCAGTGCCGTTGCCGAAGTGATGGAAGGTGCTGGCCCCGTCAGCATCGTCGCTGCCGAATTGCGCGAGCTGGAAGCAGCCATGGTCGATCCGGACCAGGCCGACAAAATGGATGAGATCATCGAGCGCTACGGCGAGGTGCAGGCGCGCTACGAGGAACTGGACGGCTATGCGCTCGAGGGACGCGCCCGCGAGGTGCTGGACGGCCTGAGCTTCAGCCAGGAAATGATGGACGGCGATGTCGGCGCGCTATCTGGCGGCTGGAAGATGCGCGTGGCGCTCGCCCGCATCCTGCTCATGCGCCCCGATGTCATGCTGCTCGACGAGCCAAGCAACCATCTGGACCTCGAAAGCCTGATCTGGCTGGAGTCCTTCCTGAAGGGCTATGAAGGCGCATTGTTGATGACCTCGCACGACCGCGAGTTCATGAACCGCATCGTCACCAAGATCATCGAGATCGACGGCGGCAACCTGACCAGCTATTCGGGCGACTATGAGTTCTATGAGCAGCAGCGCGCCCAGAACGAGAAGCAGCAGCAGGCACAGTTCGAACGCCAGCAGGCCATGCTCGCCAAGGAAATCAAGTTCATCGAGCGCTTCAAGGCGCGCGCCTCGCATGCATCGCAGGTGCAGAGCCGCGTGAAGAAGCTGGAAAAGATTGATCGAGTCGAGCCGCCGAAGCGTCGTCAGACGGTCGCCTTCGAATTCCAGCCCGCGCCACGCTCGGGTGAAGACGTGGTCAACCTGAAAAACGTCCATAAGAAATACGGCAGCCGCATCATCTATGAAGGGCTTGATTTCGTGGTGCGCCGCCGCGAGCGCTGGTGCATCATGGGCATCAACGGTGCCGGCAAGTCCACCTTACTGAAGCTGGTGGCAGGCTCGGCGCAGCCGGACGAAGGCAGCGTAGCCTTGGGCGCCAGTGTCAAGATGGGTTATTTCGCCCAGCACGCCATGGATCTTCTCGACGGCGAACGCACCGTGTTTCAGCAGCTCGAACATGATTTTCCGCAGGCGGGCCAAGGCTCGCTGCGGGCACTTGCCGGCTGCTTCGGCTTTTCCGGCGATGATGTCGAGAAGAGATGCCGGGTACTGTCCGGTGGCGAAAAGGCGCGGCTGGTCATGGCGATCATGCTCTTCAACCCGCCGAACCTCCTCGTGCTCGACGAGCCGACGAACCATCTCGATCTCGACACGAAGGAAATGCTCATCAAGGCTCTGTCGCAATATGAGGGCACCATGCTGTTCGTCTCGCACGACCGGCATTTCCTTGCGGCACTCTCCAATCGTGTTCTGGAGCTGACGCCCGAAGGCATCCATCAATATGCCGGCGGCTATACCGAATATGTGGCACGTACCGGCCACGAGGCGCCAGGCCTGCATGGCTGACGCTCTTGTCCGCCGCCGTCAGTGCACGTCGGCGGGCAATGTGGTTCCGGCATTGATGACGGCAACCGGCGCGGTTCTGCCGCGCACGCGGATCTCGATGCGGCGGCGTGACTCCACGGCGCCGCGCTGGCCCGATGTCACCGTATCTCCGGGCAGGATCAATTGCGCGGCCGACATCGGCAGGATGGTGGCATCCTTCAGCTTGGGATTGGCCTTGAGCACGTTGGCAACAGCGATGGCGCGGGCAAGCCCAAGACCGGCATTGTCGGCGGGCTGCAGGGACGATACCGGCAGCTTGCCATCCATCGCATTGATAATCGTATCGTCGAGGTTGGACTTCTCTCGCGCCACCGGCTGCTCATCCGTATGGCCGATCACTTCGACGATATTGGCGCCATAAAGGCTTAGATTGCTGGCGATCTCGTCTGTGATCGTCGTGGTCAGTAACTGAGCGAAGGTGCCGGTGAGCTCGGCACTGCCCGACTGGAAATAGTTCTTCTTGGCGTCATCGAGATTGATGATCGGCGGCCAGTCATGCGCACCGTTGCCGCCGCCGTTGCCAGCCAGCAGCTTGTTGACCTCGTCAGACGCGGCCGCCAGCGCGATGTTATGCTCTTTCAGCACCGCAGCAACCTTCGAAAGCGACTGCAGATCGGCCGACGTCGCGCCTTCGTCCACTATGCTGTCGAGCGTCTCCTTCGCCAGCACCAGCTCCCGCCATTGCTTGCCCACCACGGCCTTATCGGCGGCAGAGAGATCGCCGGAAACGACCTTGGACTGCAGCAGCACGATCTCGGCGGTCTGCTCTGCCCGCCTCTTCTCAAGCGAGGTGACCTGCTGTTCGGCTTTCTCGAGTTTGCGCTCGATTTCATAGCGGCGATTTCTCTCCGCCGAAATCATGGCCGCAGCGACCAGCAGTAGGCAGAAGACGAGGAGCAGCATGGATTCGGCCATCGTCAGACCGAGAATAAGGCCACGATTATAGCCTTTATGCTCCAGTCTTGGCGCGCCGTCCGGCGTCCCCGTTACCATAGATGCCACCAGCGTTTTCGCGGCACCGCTTCATCATCCGCTGCGTTATCCCCTTCGGCTTTCCGCTTCGGCAACGGCGTTTGCCCCATGGCTTCCGCCATGCGGCCGAGCGCCTCTTCGATGTTGCGCAGCGGTTGCAATTGCGCCTCCGACATCTCCTTAATGGCGACGATCGCCGGGGCCAGCTCGGAGCGGACGACGTCCTCAGGCGAACGGATCTCTTCCAGCTTCCGGCCGACGCTTTCGACGGCGGTGCCGAACTTGCCGATGATCTCCGATAGCTGTGACGTCGTCGCCGTCAGCTGCGCCGCTGCGTCGTTGATCGGGGTCACCGCTTGTTTTGCCAGCGTCTCCAGGATCTTGTTGATCTCCTCGCCGTTGCGTTCGGCCTGGTGCGCGATCTCTTCGAACCCCTCCGACAGCATCTGATTGCTGACCCGCCGATAATGCGAGAACTCGCGTGACGAGGAATCAAGCTCGGTGCGCACCCGCCGCGTCATCTCCGCAAGCTCATGGCGTACACTGCGCTCGATATCGATCGGGTCGCGCCGCATCTGATTGAAGAGGATGCGGAGCGTTACGCCGGCGATGGTCGAGGTGACGGCGATACCGAAATTGCGGACGATGGTCTCGATCGATGTTTCGCCGGCAAAGAGATAAAGCGAAACGCCCAGGCTCGACAGGGTGAAGAGAAAACCCATGTAATAGAGGTTATCGCCGGTCTGCTCGTTGTGCAGGCGAAATCCCGCGAAGGTCAGCGAAGCCACAAAGTAAATCCCCATCAGCAGCAGCGGCACGCCCGTCACGATCGGCAACGACCAGCCCAGGAGTTTCGACGACCAGATGAAGATCATGCCGCCGATGGTAGCGGACGCAAAAAGAACCATCGGGCCGTAGTCTCGAATGACGTATCGCGCCTCGGTTCCGGCCATCAGCGTATCCCCTCCAATCGCACGAATCCGTCGAAATGGCCGTTGTTGCTCTTGATCCATTGCGCCCAGAAGTTGGCGAGATCTTCCATGCTGAACTTCATATTCGGCCTTTGGAAGGCAAGAATCCTGACCGAGACACCATCCAGTGATGTGCGGAAACGGTCGTTTGCCGGGCTATGCTGGTACTTCTGGTAGGAAGCGCCATCGCGATAATTCGAGAAGGCAGCTGTATGCTCGATCATGTCGGAAGCGACGTAGAGCCGCTTCGGCATGCCACCCGCCGCACCGGAAAAAACCTCCAGATTGATCTTCTGAATGGCCGCCATGATCGGCGATTGCCTGCCGGACTCTCCCTCGGTCAGCTTGCCGGCGATATCGGCGAGCGGCTTCTGGAAGCCCTTTTCCCAGCGGGCCTGGGCCAAACGCGGATTGCTGGTCCATTCGTCGACGTTTGCGCCGCTTCCCGGATTGCAGCCATGAAACGTCTGGATGAGCTCGCCTTCCTTCTCCGTCAGCGCATAGATATCGATCGCGCCGCCGATCGGCACGTCCGCCACGATCTTCTGGAACTGGTTGCGCAGATCGAGCGCGGTTGTATCCGAGATCGGATCGGTGACATCGAGCAGGATCGCGGTTTCCGCCTTCGGGCCATCCACCGGGCAAAGCGACGCCTGGTCGACGGCGACATTGCCGCCAGCCTTGTAGCGCAGCCAGCCATAGGCGCCGACGATCCCCAGGGACAGGGCGGCGAGGCAAACCGTTGCGATGATGAGGCCGGCGGAACCGCCGTGCCGGCTACGCCGCTTGCGTCGCGCCAAGGATGCTCTCCGGAAAAAGATTGTCGAGCTTGTGATACTTGTCGATAGCCCGTTCGAATTCGTCGCCGATCTGCTTGATCTGCTCGGATAGCTCGCCCTGCGCGCTCTGGACACGAGCGCCGAGCACCTTGTCGTCCAATTCCTCGTCGGTGCGCATCACCGGTGTCAATCGCTCCATCTTGTAGGCGGACAGGAAATAGGGCGGCTCCGGCTCGGTGCGGGCCGATCTATTGGCATCGCGGTAAGAGGTGAGCAGCACATTGGCTGCACGCTCCAGATGGTTCTGATGTTCGGCAAATAGCCCCGCCGTCCGGCCACGATGGGCGATAATGGCGGCGGTCTCCTGCCGGCGAAGCGAGAGATCGCGGATGATTGCCTCAATCTGGCTGTTGTGCTCGTCACGGATCTCGCGAAGATCCTCGATCAGATCCAGTTTGCGATCGATATAATTGTTCCTCGCCGCATCCAGACGCTTCTGCACCCCGGCAAAACCCGGATAGGGATCGGTCAGATAGCAGCCGTCAATGAAGGCAAAGAGCGAGAACATAAGGCCGACGGCAAAGAGCATCCAGGAATTAAGCTCCTGCAGTCCGAGCGGCGCTGTCTTCAAGCGCTGGATTACCTCGGCACCGGCGCCGCTCAAAATGGTGGCCGATACCTCGCGATAATGCGCCAGCGCGATGTTGATCCCGAGAGCTACAGCGATATAGGCGACGAGCCCAAGCAGGCCGAGCAGTTTCAGCGCATAGGAGCGATGTACGAGAAAGCGGACGCAGAAGAAGGAAAACATCAGCGCGGTGCCGATGTTCAGGAAGGCGAAGGCCGCCGCCTCCGTCACACCGCCAACGACACCCTGCTCACTCCCTTTGGCAAGGAAGCTGCCATTCATCACCATTTCGATGAGGATGAGAAAGACGATGAGGGAGACCTTGAAGCCCCATGCCGCTTTGCTCGAGACTTTCGCGGCGCGCTGCAATCTATGCCGGGCCTTGAAATCCACCATTTCATCTTCGGCGGTCTTCAGATTGCGCCGAAGGCCATGCAGTTCGTCGACGCCGCTTGCCACCTCGGCACGAAAATCCGACAGGCTGGAGGCGTTCGCCTGACGGATCAGCCCGAACTGGCCTTCGAAATCGAGGTTGCGCAGGCGACTGTCGAAGGTTTGGAATTGATCTTCGAGGACCTGATAGGAACTCTTCTTCTCCGCCTCGACCCAGGCGACGATAAGCTGTTCCGTCTCGTCGAATGATTGGGCGCCCGTGGCCGGCCGGTTCAGCCTTCCCGCTGCCGCACCTTTCTCCTTCAGATCGAGTGTCGATCCGAGCTTCTCGATATCGATGACGGGAAAGACATCCGTCGAGGCCCGGAAATCATGGCTGGTCTCCCGAACACTTTCCCAGAGGCGGTTTAAGGCTTCGAAACGCAACGATCTTCCCC
>BFBZ01000022.1_pt135 | contig 16833 bp, 15 predicted proteins | sample 1888401 | NCBI WGS metagenome assembly BFBZ01 (sample SAMD00112614, study PRJDB3348) | symbiont metagenome | host: Chara braunii | reverse complement strand
TCCAGCGCCTGGCGCGCCATCTGGACCACGTCCTGCAGCTTGGCCTTGCGGTCCTCCTGTCTCTTATACACATCTAGATGTGTATAAGAGACAGGTATATGGCCGCGCGGCAAGATCCGCAGCGTGAGCCGAACACACGCCACCAAGAGCGATGGCGCCAGCGAGCAACATTCGTTTCATGTGAGATTCCCCAGATTGCAATGCGACTTTATCATCAAGGCAACCGCAGGGCTGTTGTGGCCCAGCAACAATTGGAAATAGAACCCTTACAGCAAGCTGACAGGAAAAATATAACAGACTGAAAACTCTTATGAATTCACCCCACCGCGTCGGGGGAGACACGGCGCCGAACGATGGTGCGGGCCTGTGTCAAGCGACCGACTTCGGCTTCGAAGCGACGATGGTGATTCGCCGCGCCGCCAGCGCGTACTCACCACCGGCAGCTTTTACGCAGCGCGGATGTTGGCGAGGAAGTGATCAACGTCGGCGCGTAGCGTCGCCGACTGCTTCGAGAGCTCTTCCGCCGAGAGCAGCACCTGGCTCGCCGCGGTGCCGGTCTGGCCGGCGGCCTGGTTGACGCCGACGATGTTGTGCGACACCTGGCCAGTGCCCTGCGCCGCCTGCTGCACGTTGCGGGCGATTTCCAGTGTCGCCGCGCCCTGCTGTTCGACCGCGGACGCGATGGTGGTGGCGATCTCGTTGATAGAGGCGATGGTGTCGCCGATGCTGGCGATCGCCTGCACGGCTTCGCCGGTAGCGCCTTGCATGGCGGCGACCTGGGCGGAGATCTCCTCCGTCGCCTTAGCGGTCTGGCTTGCCAGTGACTTCACTTCATTGGCCACCACGGCAAAACCGCGGCCGGCTTCGCCGGCGCGTGCCGCCTCGATGGTGGCGTTGAGCGCCAGCAGGTTGGTCTGGCTGGCGATATCGCTGATCAGCTTCACCACGTCGCCGATCTTCTGTGCCGCGGCGGAGAGCCCCTGCACCGTCTGGTTGGTGCGGTTCGCCTCCTCCACCGCCTTGGCGGCGATCTGGGTCGACTGCGTCACCTGCCGGCCGATCTCCGACACCGACGACGACAGCTCCTCGGTCGCCACCGCCACGGTCTGCACATTGGAGGTGGCCTGGCTTGCGGCCGCGGCCACGGTGGTTGCCTGGCGGCTGGCCTCTTCCGCTGTCGCCGACATGCTCTGCGACATCGTCCGCATCCCGGTCGCGGACTGTCCGAGCGTATCCAGCGACGAGCGCACGCCGGTTTCGAATTCATCGGCCATTTTGGTCAGGAAGTTCTTCTTCTCGGCCTCGGACTTGAGCTTCAGCGCGTCCTGCTCGCCGCGCATCCGCTCCGCCTCGACCATGTTGTCCTTGAAGATCTGCACCGACTGCGCCATGGCGCCGACCTCGTCGCCGCGCTCGCGCGCCGGGATTTCGGTCGCGGTGTCGCCGCCGGCGAGCTTGCGCATCGCTGCCGTCATGCCGGTGATCGGCTTGACGATGCTGCGGCTGAGCAGCACCGACATTCCAACGACCAAGAGCAGCGCGATAGCAACCAGCGCGCCGATCTGCTTGACTTGCAACCAGAAGATGACGTCGATGTCGTCCAGATAGACGCCGCCGGCGATGCCCCAGTTATAGGGCTGATAGGGAGCCACATAGGCGACCTTCGGCAGCGGTTCGTTGAGACCGGCGCGGGGAAAGCGGAAAGTGACAAAACCGCTGGCGCCCCGTTTCACCATTTCGATTTCATCGCGGGTGAAAAAGACGCCGTCGGAATCCGGGGAGTTGATGAAGTTCTTGCCGATCATCTTCGGATTGGCGTGCGCCGCAATGTTGCCGTCCATTTCAAGCGCATAGAAATAGTCGTCCGTGCCGAAGCGCAGTGTGCTCAGCAGCGCCTTGCTTCGGGCCAATATATCGGCATCCGACAGTCCGGCCTTCTTCGCGGCCTCGCGGTCGAGATCCAGCGCCTGGCGCGCCATCTGGACCACGTCCTGCAGCTTGGCCTTGCGGTCCTCCAACAGGTTGGTCTTCAGCGCTGAGAGGCCGACGACGGCCACCGCGCCGATGCCGAGCACCGCCAGAGCAACCATGATCATGAGCTTGGAGGAAATCCGCAAATTGCCGAGCATCGGGCACCTTTTCTGGGTCGCAAGCGCGGTCCGCCTGATGGCGCCGCATGTTTCCCCCTCTGCTAGCTGGAATTGGTGAAATTGCTCCTAACGATCCCGGTGCCGCCGAAGCGGCCGGACGACCGGTTTCGCCGGGAGATTCGCGCGTGTTTCAGAATTGAGCATGGCTGCCGAAATACGAAGCATGCATGCAGACCATTAGTCCGGCTTATGCCGAGAATTTTTTCTTCCAATTTTACTTCGAAAAATGCGGTCGCTAGCCTCGTTTCAGAAATCGATCAGACCAGCAGTTGATCAACCCGATCATTGCGGACCTTCACTGGAACGGATGGGGATTGCGATGTTTGACCACGATGGAATGAAACCGAAGCGCGCTGGAAGCAGGGCAGCCGCAGGCAAGCTGAGCCGGCGCTCGCTGCTGAAGGCCGGAGCGGCGCTGGCCGGCGCCGCCGCCGGAACCGACCTGATCGACGGCTTTCCCACGATCTGGGCGCAGGAGATCAAGGACATCGAGCTCCGCCATGTCGGGGTGTCGTACTCGGTCGTGAAGGCGATCGGCGACCAGGCCGCCAAGGACCTTGGCTTCAAGGTGACGATGCAGAACGTCGACACCTCGGCTGCGATCAACCGATTCATCAGCCAGCCCAACACCGTGGACATCGCCGACCTGGAGGGCTGGCAGGCCAAGCTCGCCGCCAAGCGCGGTGTCATCCAAGGGATCGAGGTCAAGAAAATCAAGGAATTCGACAACATCCTGCCGATCTTCACCAAGGGCGAGATCGACGGCCACAAGATCCCGCGCCAAGGCATCTCGCCCTATGAAGCGATGTACATTTCGAAGCCCGACGCCACCGACCTGCACGACGGCGTCACCGAATGGGCCACCTTCCTGCCCCAGGTCTACAACGCCGATTCGATTGGCTACCGCCCGGATCTGGTCGGCCACGAGGTCACCGAGTGGAAGGACCTGATCGACCCGAAGTTCAAGGGCAAGGCTGCGATCCTCGACGTGCCTGCCATCGGCATCATGGACGCCGCACTGTGCTTCGAGAGCGCCGGACTGATCAAGTACGGCAACAAGGGCAACATGACCAAGGAGGAGATCGACTTCACCTGCAACAAGCTGATCGAGTTAAAGAAGGCCGGCCAGTTCCGCGCCACCTGGACCACCTTCGATCAGTCGGTGCAGTTGATGGCGGCAGGCGAAGTCGTGATCCAGTCGATGTGGTCGCCGGCGGTCGCCGCCGTGCGGGTCAAGGAAATCCCCTGCGTTTACGCGCCGGTCAACATCAAGAACGGCAAGGAAGGCTATCGCGGCTGGTGCAACGGCATGGGGCTGATGAAGCATCTCGGCGGCAAGAAACTCGATGCCGCCTATGAATATCTCAACTGGTATCTCTCGGGCTGGCAGGGCGCGTTCGTCGGCCGCTACGGCTATTACAGCCCGGTGCCGTCGACAGCGAAGAAATTCCTCACCGCCGCGGAATGGGACTTCTGGTACGACGGCAAACCGGCCCCGCAGATCGTCAACGATCCCTACGGCGTGCCGATGGAAAAGGCCGGCACCAAGCGTGACGGTGGCTCGTTCCTCGAGCGCGTCAAGAACATCTCTTGCTGGAACACGCTGATGGACGAAGCCGCTTACATGAACAAGCGCTGGAACGACTTCAAGGTGGCGTGAATCCTGCTTCGTTTTTCGGGTGCAGCGAGGTTTTTCGTGCGCTTATCAGAACACGCATGTCGGCTTTTCCCGTCATGGCCGGGTTTGTCCCGGCCATCCACGTCTTTCTTGCTAAAACTCAGTGAAGACGTGGACGCCCGGCACAAGGCCGGGCATGACGGGCTAAACAACAGACGTCTTATCTTCTTAGCCGCTTTTAAGCAGGCTCTGTGATGGCAAGCACCCATATTACATCGCCCAAAATGCCGGGCAAACCCGGCACTGCCGGCTGGCTCTATGTGCTGCCGCTTGTCGTGGTGTTGCTTCCGTTTTTCGTGGCGCCGATCCTGGTGGTGCTGGCCGCCAGCTTCTTCGGCACCGATGGCTTCGGCGGACTGACCCCGGACTTCACGCTGTCCAACTATGTCGAAGTGCTGAGCTCAGCGCTGACGCTTAGCCTCTATCTCTCGACCATCAAGTTCACGCTGCTGACGTGGTTCTTCACGCTGCTGATCGGCTTCTTCGTCGCCTATTTCCTGGTGTTTCACGTCCGCAACCCGTTACTCGCCATCGGCCTTTTCCTGGTCTGCACCGTGCCGTTCTGGACATCGAACATCATCCGGATGATTTCGTGGATCCCGCTACTCGGCAAGGAAGGCCTGATCAACGAGGCGCTGCTCGCAACTGGCGTCATCCATCAGCCGCTCGAAGTTCTGCTGTTCTCCGACTTCGCGGTGGTGGTCGCCTATGTGCACCAGCTCACGATCTTCATGATCGTGCCGATCTTCAACGCCATGGCCCGGATAGACAAGAAGCTGGTCGAGGCTGCGGTCGATGCCGGCGCCAGCCGGCTCGACGTGATGCGCCTGATCATCGTTCCGATGTCGAAGAGCGGCATCGCGCTCGGCACCATCTTCGTGGTCTCGATCGTGATGGGCGACTTCTTCGTGGTCAAGGTGATGTCGGGTGGCGGCTCGGCCTCGGTGGTCAGCGCCTTCTATGAAGACGTCGGCGTGCTGCAATATCCAATTGCAGCGGCGAGCGCCGTTCTGCTGACGCTGGCGCTGGTGGCAGTGATCTCGCTGATCCTGCGTACCGTCGACATCCGCCGGGAGATCACCCGATGACGATCGAGGCAGCAAATCCGCAGACCGTTGCCGCAACGCGGCGCACCATCGCACTGAGCCACGGCAAACGACCTTGGACATTCTACCTCCTCGCCGGGCTGTTCACCCTGTATGTGCTGGCGCTCTACGGACCAATGATCTGCATCTACATCCTGTCGTTCCAGGATATTCGCGGCGGATTGGTGTTTCCCATGAAAGGACACTCGCTACACTGGTTCGTCGATCTCTTCACCCAGGTGCGCACCGGCGACGTCAAGGGCTCGTTCGACCGTTCGATCAAGCTCGCCGTTATCGTCACCGTGATCACCGTGGTGGTGTCGTTTCTTGCGGGGCTGGGATTCCGCCGTCGCTTCAAGGGCGATGCGGTGGTATTCTACATGATGATCGGCAGCCTGGTGGCGCCTGGGCTGGTACTCGGACTCGGTACTGGCCTGCTGTTCCAATGGCTCGGCCTCAACGCCAGCTGGTACACCTCCGCACTCGGCGCACAGTTATCCTGGACGCTGCCGTTCGGCGTGCTGGTCATGTTCGCCGTGATGTCGCGCTTCGACGATGCCTGGGAGGAAGCGGCCCGCGATCTCGGCGCCAGCCGCTGGCAGATCATCCGATTGGTGGTGATCCCCGTGCTCGCGCCCGGTCTGGTCGCGGTGGCGCTGTTCGGCTTCACGCTCTCCTACGACGAGTTTGCCCGCAGCCTGCAAACCGCCGGTTCGCTCAATACGTTGCCGCTCGAGATCTGGAGCATGACGCTCAACGTCACTTCACCTTCGCTCTATGCGCTCGGCACCGTGACCACAATCGTGTCGTTCTTCATCATCGGCGCCAGCCTCGGCACCATCGTGTTCATCCAGAAGCGACGCGGCGCCCGCGTCGCGTCGCATTAGGGGTTCGGAATGACTGACGGTCGTGGCGACATCGAACTGGCCGGCGTCTGCAAGAGCTATGACGGCGTCACCAACGTAGTCGACGGCGTCAACCTCAGGATCGCTGACGGCGCCTATTGCTGCTTCCTCGGTCCGTCCGGCTGCGGCAAGACCACCATCCTGCGCATGATCGCGGGCCACGAAGATCCAAGCGCCGGCGAGATCGTGATCGGTGGACAGAACGTGGTCGGCTTGGCGCCGGTGCAGCGGCGCACGGCGATGATGTTCCAGTCCTACGCGCTGTTTCCCCATCTCACCGTGCGCGACAACATCGCCTTCGCCCTGCGAGTGCGCGGCCTGTCCAAAACGGAACGCAATCGCACCGCCGACGCCATGATGGAAAAGGTGCGGTTGACGGAATTTGCCGATCGCCTGCCGGCGCATTTGTCTGGCGGCCAGCAACAGCGCGTCGCGCTAGCGCGCGCCGCCATCACCGAGCCGCGCGTGCTGCTGCTGGACGAACCGCTGTCGGCTCTGGACGAGCAGCTGCGCGTGCAGATGCGCGGGGAGCTGCGCCGCATGCAGCGTGAGCTCGGCATTACCTTCATTCACGTCACCCACACCCAGCTCGAGGCCATCGCGCTAGCCGATGTCGTCGTGGTGATGGAGCGCGGCAAGATCAAGCAGGCGGGTCCGGCCCGCGACGTCTATGCCAGCCCGCACGACCGTTATGTGGCCGAATTCCTCGGCGGCCAGAACGTGCTGAGCGGCAGAGTGGAAAAGGTGAACGGCGCCAGCTTCACACTGTCCCAATCCGCTCAGGGCAGCATCGAAGTCCCCATGCAAAGCCGCCCGCCGAGCGTCGGCGACCGCGTCGACATCGCCGTGCGCCGCGACGATGTGGAACTGGTCCGGCCCGACAAGGGCCTGCCGCCGGGGCATGCCGCGGGACTGCCGAGCCGCGTGCTGGCGATCGAATATCAGGGCTCGTTCGTCAAGGTGATGCTCGATGCGGTGCCGGGCGATGAATTCATCGCTTACGTTCCGGAGCGCACCTTCTTCCGTGATCCGCTCGATGTCGGCGATCTCGTGCTTGCCACCTGGGCGGTCGATCGCATTCGTCCCCTGGCCCGTTCCTAGGTTTCCTTACGGAGGTTCATATCGTGCAGATTTCCTTCACCCTGAACGGCAAGCCGACCACCGTCGATGTCGAACCGGCCACGCTGGTGGCCGAACTGCTGCGCGAGCATCTCAGCCTCACCGGCACCCATATTGGCTGCGACACCAGCCAGTGCGGCGCCTGCGTGGTGCATGTCGACGGCGCACCGGTGAAGAGCTGCACGCTGCTGGCGCCGATGCTCGACGGCGTCGCGCTTGTCACGGTCGAGGGCCTGCAGGGGCCGAAGGGATCGAACCGGCTGCATCCGATGCAGGAGGCGTTTCGCGAACATCATGGCCTGCAGTGCGGATTCTGCACCCCGGGGATGCTGATGACCGCCGTCGCACTCGCTACCGACAGGCCGGTGTTGAGCGAAGCGGAGGTCCGCCACGGGCTCGAAGGCAACATCTGCCGCTGCACCGGCTACCAGAACATCGTCAATGCGGTGATCGCCGGCGCCGCCGCAATGCATGCGACCGCTGAAACATAACAACCGGGGAAATGACCATGTCCAACGTCATCGGGATCGGCGCCTCGCCCAAGCGCAAGGAAGATCAGCGCTTTCTCACGGGCCGCGGCAACTATGTCTCCGACATCAAGCGCCCCGGCATGACCTCCGGGGTGTTCGTGCGCTCACCGCACGGCCACGCAGTGCTGCGCGGGATCGACAAGACCGCTGCGCTCGCCGCACCCGGCGTGATCGCGGTGCTGACCGGCGAGGATGTCGCAACCGACGGCCTGGGATCGCTGCCCTGCGGCTGGGGCATTTCCGGCAAGGACGGCCTGCCGATGAAGGAGCCGCCGTTTCCGATGCTGGCGCAAGGCAAGGTGCGGTTCGTCGGCGACATGGTGGCGTTCGTGATCGCGGAAACACCGGAGCAGGCCGGCGTCGCCGCCGAGCTGCTTGAAGTCGACTACGAGCCGCTGTCCTCGGTCACCGGCGTGCTCGATGCGGTGCAGCCCGGCGCGCCGCAACTGTTCGACGATGTGCCCAGCAACATCTGCTGCGATTGGGAGCTCGGCAACAAGACCGCGGTCGACACGGCGTTCCGCAAAGCCGCGCATGTGGCAAAGCTGAGCCTGGTCAACAACCGCCTGATCGGCAATCCGATGGAACCGCGTGCCGCGATCGCCGAATACGAACCTGGCACCGGCCGGCACACGCTGTGGACCACCAGCCAGTTCCCGCACGTGGTCCGCTTCCTGATGAGCGCGCTGGTGCTCAAGATTCCCGAGCACAAGGTGCGCGTGGTGGCGCCGGATGTCGGCGGCGGCTTCGGCGTCAAGCAGTTCCACTATGGCGAGGAAGCCGTCATCACCTGGGCGGCCAAGCGCGTCATGCGGCCAATCAAATGGGTGGCGAGCCGCTCGGAGGGGTACCTATCCGATCGCCATGGCCGCGACCATGTCACCGAAGCGGAACTGGCACTGGACGAAACCGGCAAATTCCTGGCGCTGCGGGTCAACACGCTCGCCAACATGGGCGGCTATCTCTCGACCTTCGGGCCGAACATCCCGACCAACCTCTATGCGCCGCTGCTCGGCGGCGTCTACACCACGCCGGCGATCTACTGCAACGTCAAGGTGGTGTTCACCAACACCGTGCCGGTGGATGCCTATCGTGGCGCCGGGCGGCCGGAAGCAACCTTCGTGGTCGAGCGGCTGGTCGACGTCGCCGCGGCCGAAATGGGCATCGATCGCGTCGAACTGCGCCGCCGCAACATGATCCCGAAGGAGGCCTATCCGTACCAGACGCCGGTGCTGGTGGAATACGATTCCGGCGATCCCGTCGGCTGCCTCGACGGCGCGCTCATCGCCGGCGACGTGAAGAATTTCGGAGAGCGCAAGGCCGCTTCCGCGCGCAAGGGCAAGTTCCGCGGGCTCGGCTTCTCCACCTATGTCGAGGCCTGTGGTCTGGCGCCATCGCGTTTCGCGGGACGGCTCGGCGCCCGCGGCGGACTCTATGAAAGCGCCACCGTGCGCGTGCATCCGGCCGGCCAGGTGACGGTGCTGATCGGCACCCACAACCACGGCCAGGGTCACGAGACCACGTTCGCCCAGATCGTGTCCGAAAAGCTCGGCGTGCCCTTCGAGAATGTCGACATCGTGTTCGGCGACACCGATCGTGTGCAGTTCGGCATGGGCACCTATGGTTCGCGGTCCCTGGTGGTCGGCGGTGCTGCGCTGTCGAAGGCGGCCGACAAGGTGATCCTGAAAGGCAAGAAGATCGCCGCCCATCTGCTCGAGGCCGGCGAACAGGACATCCAGTTCGAGGCCGGAAAGTTCTCGGTGGCGGGCACCGACCGCAACAAGACCATCGAGGAGATCGCGGTGGCGGCCTATGTGCCGCACAACTACCCGCTGGAGGTGCTAGAGCCGGGGCTGGAAGAACAGGCCTATTACGATCCGGTGAATTTCACCTATCCCGGCGGCTGTCATATCGCCGAGGTCGAGGTCGACCCGGAAACTGGAACGGTTACCCTGGTCGGATACACCGCGGTGGACGATGTCGGCACGGTGATCAATCCGATGATCGTGGAAGGACAGTTGCACGGCGGCATCGTGCAAGGCGTCGGCCAGGCGCTCTACGAGAACGCCGTCTACGACGAGGGATCGGGGCAATTGCTGTCGGGCTCACTGATGGATTACTGCCTGCCGCGCGCCGACCACATGCCGACCATGAGCATCAGCACCCACTCCACGCTGTGCACCCACACCCCGATGGGCGTGAAGGGCTGCGGCGAGGTCGGCACCATCGGCTCACCGGCCGCGGTAATCAACGCGGTGGTCGACGCGCTGGCGCACCTCGGCGTGACCCATGTGGACATGCCGGCGACGTCGAACCGGATCTGGCGGCTGATCCAGAACGCCTCGGTTCCGATCGCAGCCGAATAGGGAGACACACAGATGAGACCTTTCACCTATCATCAGCCGGAACGGATTCCGGATGCGGTCGCGCTGCTCGGCACGGTCGCCGACAGCAAGATCGTCGCCGGCGGCATGACCTTGATCCCGACCATCAAGCAGCGGCTGGCGACCCCGCCGACCCTGATCGATCTCTCGAAGCTGCCGCACCTGAAGGGCATCACCAACGACGGTGCGGCCCTCACCATCGGCGCCATGACCAAACACGCGGAGGTTGCCGCCTCGCCCCTGGTGCGGGCCCGCATTCCGGCGCTGGCTGAGCTTGCCGCCGGAATCGGCGATCCCGCGGTGCGCAACCGCGGCACCATCGGCGGCTCGGTCGCCAACAACGATCCGGCCGCGGACTACCCGGCCGGCGTGCTGGGGCTCGGTGCCACCATCGTCACCAGCGAGCGCGAAATCGCGGCGGACCAGTTCTTCCTGGGCCTGTTCGAAACTGCGCTGAAGCCGAACGAGATCATCACGGCGATCAGGTTTCCGGTGCCGCGGCGCGCCGGCTACGCCAAGTTCAAGTCGCCGGCGTCGCGTTATGCGCTGGTCGGCGTGTTCGTGGCGCAGACGACCGAGGGCGCACGGGTCGCGGTGACCGGCGCCGGCTCCGGCGTCTTCCGGGTACCCGCCATGGAGCATGAGCTGGCGCAGCATTTCGATGCGTCGGCGGTCGCCGCGATCCGGATCGACGCCGATGACCTGACCTCCGATATGCACGCGGAGGCGGACTATCGCGCCCATCTTGTCACCGTGATGGCCAAGCGCGCCGTTCAATCCGCCCTCAAGACCACTCAGGACACATAAATAATGGATGCCAGTCATGTTCGGGCCGGCCGGTCGCCGGCCCCGCGCGCGCTCGGGAAGCTGTCGGCCGCGGAAATCATCGAGGGCTATCGGCGCCGCACGTTCACGCCGCGCGAGGTCATCGACGACGTCATCGCGGCCCTGGAAACAACCGATGCCGCCTGCAATGTCGTTGTCACGCCGATGTACGAGCAGGCGCGCGCCGAGGCCGACCGGATCACCGCAACGATGCGGGCGGGCGAGACGCCGGGAGCCCTCGCCGGCGTGCCGGTGACGATCAAGGATCTGGTGTTCGTGGCCGGCATACCCGCCCATGGCGGCGCCCCGCTGAATGCGAGCTTCGTGCCCCAGGTGGATGCCGCGGTGGTGACGGCGTTGAAGGCTGCCGGCGCCATCATCACCTGCAAGACCACGACATGCGAATCCGGCTACAAGCTGACCGCGGACAGCCCGGTGTCGGGCACCACCCGCAATCCCTGGAACCTGAGACGTACCAGCGGCGGATCGAGCGGCGGCGCGGCCGCAGCCGTCGCGGCCGGCTGCGGGCCGATCGCCATCGGCACCGATGGCGTCGGCTCGATCCGCGTGCCCTCCTCGTTCTGCGGCGTGTTCGGCCTCAAGCCGACCTTCGGCCTGGTGCCGCGATCGCCGGGATTCTCGCCGCCGTCATGGGCCTCGCTCGCCCACACCGGGCCGATGACCCGCACCGTGGCCGATGCGGCGCTGGTGCTGGAGGTGATAGCCGGATACGACCTGCGCGATCCGGCAAGCCTTCCGGTGTCGCGGCGCAATTTCGACGCCAGCCCGCGCCCGCTCGGTGGCCTGCGGATCGGCGCTAGCATGGATTTCGGCTATGCCGCCGTGAGCCCCGCGGTGCGCGCGGCGTTCGCCGAGGCTGTCGGCGTTCTCGGGGCCTGCGGCGCAGGAATCAGCGAGGATAGCCCCACGCTTGATCCCGGCATACTCGAACACACGCTGAAGCCGATCGCCTTCACTGAACAAGCGGCGGCTGTGGCCGACAAGAGTTTCGATCATCTCGCAGGATCGGAGAACGAGTATCGCGATGTCGTGAAGACGGGGCGCGCCTTCAGCGGCACCGACTATATCGAAGCCGGCTACCGCCGTGGCCAGGTCCGCAACGCGTTCCTGAAACTGTTCGAGCGGGTCGATGCTCTGGTCACACCGACCGTGGCGGTGACCGCGTTCGAAGCTGGCCGGCTCGGCGTCGGCACGGTCGATGGCGTGGCGGTAGATCCGCATCTTGGCTGGTCGCCGTTCTCTTGGCCGATCAACCTCGCCGGTCTGCCCGCCGCCACGGTGCCCTGCGGCTTTGACAGCGACGGCCTGCCGATCGGCCTGCAGATCATCGCGCCGTGGCTGGACGAGCCAACCATCTTTCGCATCGCCGCCGCGTTCGAAGAGGCGCAGCCATGGGCGGGGTTTTGGCCGCAGTTTGGCAGGGCTTAGAGCAAACTGAACGGCGAAAATAAGAGCCGATGCGCTTCAACACCTGTCTCTTATACACATCTAGATGTGTATAAGAGACAGCGTCTTAACAGCATCGCCGTAAGAAAGACGTGGATGTATCGGCGACTCGGCTACGCCGAGTCGCGGGGGACAAGCCCGGCCATGACGCAGAGTGTGATGAGACGCCGTGCTCGTCGGCAACAGCGCGAGACCCTTACCCCATCTCGATCGGTACGCTCTTCTCGCCGAGCTTCTCGTCCAACGGCAGGTAGTGCGCCAGGTAATCGTGCAGCGCGGTGGCGGCTTTGGAGGTCGCGCTGGCGGACTTGTAGAGCAATAGCTCGACCTGCGGCAGCGGCGGAAAGCCATGGTCAGCGCCGATCTCGCGCATCCCGCCCACCAGCGCGCTGCGCCCCAGCACCGTCACCGCCATGCCGGCGAAGGCGGCAGCCTGCAGCCCGCCAACGCTCTCGCTGACGCAGGCGACGCGCCAGCGCAACCCCGCTTTCTCCAGCCCCTCGATGGCGTAGTCGCGATAGATGTTGCCCTCGGGCAAGAGCGCCAGCGGGATCGGCTCTTCCTGGTGCGCGTTCGACTGCTCACCGGTCATCCAGATCAGTTGCTCGCGGCGCACCACCTGGCCTCCGGTGAAATCATTCATCCGCGTCACCAGCGCGATGTCGACCTCGCCGCGCTTGACCAGGCCGACTAGCGGCGTCGAAAGCGCGCAATTCAGCTCGACATGGATGCGCGGAAACGATTTGCGGAACACGCTGAGGATCGACGGCAGCATGAAGGCCGCATAGAGATCCGGCGTTCCCAGCACCACCTGGCCCTCGATCTCCTGTGACGCAAGCTGCGAGAGCAGTTCGTCGTGCAGCCGCAGAATGGACTTGGCGTAGGTCAGCACGGTGTTGCCGTCGGCGGTCAGCGTCAGTCGCCGCCCCTCATGCAGGAACAGTTGCTTGCGGGTGAGCTCTTCGAGGCGTTGCAACTGCAGGGTGATGGCCGGCTGGGTACGTCCCAATCGGCGAGCTGTCTCGGTGATGCTGCCGGTGTCGACCACCGAAATCAGCGACCGCAGCATCCGGATGTCGAGACTGATCAGATTCATCGCCAAATCCCGTTTTGCTCCCGCAGGCAGGTCCTGCAAATTTCGTGCTGAAATCTCGTATTCATTTGAAATGGTTCGGCAAACCGGCCGCCGTCACGGTGACCTGTTCCGCGTCCGATGTCACGACGAATATCCGGACGCGGCGAAAGGACGCCTTCCGGCGCGATCTGTGTTTCGCTCCGGGCTGCCCCGATCCTCAACCTCGAATACGAGATGGATTGCCGTCGAGTGCATGTCGAGCACATCGACGGAACGACCTGACTGGGCCGCTCGCGCCTGCCATGATCCCCGGCGCGGGATCATGGCGTCCAGAGCCGCGCAACCCACATATCACAACCGTGATGAGTAGCGGCACAAGCCCGCAAGCGGCTTGATCGCCGCTCTCGCCGGCGCAACTCTGCGCCCCGAAGCCACTCCGCCCCTGACGGGGACAAGCGCTGTCTCTTATACACATCTAGATGTGTATAAGAGACAGCATGTCGAGCACATCGACGGAACGACCTGACTGGGCCGCTCGCGCCTGCCATGATCCCCGGCGCGGGATCATGGCGTCCAGAGCCGCGCAACCCACATATCACAACCGTGATGAGTAGCGGCACAAGCCCGCAAGCGGCTTGATCGCCGCTCTCGCCGGCGCAACTCTGCGCCCCGAAGCCACTCCGCCCCTGACGGGGACAAGCGTGTGCGCGTAATCATATCGGGGAGAAGCCGTGCCGACGAAACCCGCGTATCTGGCGTTCGCCGCGATCCTGTCCGTCGCGCTCTGCGCCGCCACGCCGAGCCCGGCGCAAAAGACATACGACCCCGGCGCCAGCGACACCGAAATCAAGATCGGCAACATCATGCCGTTCAGCGGGCCGGCCTCGTCCTACAGCTCGATCGGCCAGACCGAGGCGGCGTATTTCCGCAAGATCAACGACGACGGCGGCATCAACGGCCGCAAGATCACCTTCATCAGCTATGACGACGGCTTCAGCCCGCCGAAGGCCGTGGAGCAGGCGCGCAAGCTGGTGGAAAGCGACGAAGTGCTGCTGATCTTCCAGCCGCTCGGCACCCAGTCCAATTCGGCGATCCAGAAATACATGAATGCCAAGAAGGTGCCGCAACTGTTCGTGGCCAGCGGCGCCACCAAATGGGGCGACCCGAAGAATTTTCCCTGGACCATGGGCTGGCAACCCAACTACCAGAGCGAAGGCCGCATCTACGCGAAATACATCCTGCAGCACTATCCCAAGGGCAAGATCGCAGCGCTGTGGCAGAACGACGACGCCGGCAAGGACCAGATGAAGGGCCTGCGCGATGGTCTCGGCGAGAGGGCCGACATGATCATCGCGGATGCGCCCTACGAGGTGGCCGATCCCACGCTCGACTCCCAGGTGGTGCGGCTGAAGAACTCCGGCGCCGATATCTTCGTGTCCTGGACCACGCCGAAGGCGGCGGCGCAGGCGATCCGCAAGACCGCCGAACTCGGCTGGAAGCCGGTCTATTTCATCGGCAATACCTCGAGCCAGGTGGCGAGCGTGCTGCGCCCCGCCGGCCTGGAAAATGCGAAGGGCGTGATCTCCAGCGCTTATTTGAAGGATCCCACCGACCCGGCCTGGAAGGATGATCCTGCCGTGAAGGAGTGGACCGCGTTCATGGACAAGTACCTCCCGGACGGCGACAAGACCAGCAGCAACACCGTCTATGGCTACGCCGCGGCCCAGACCATGGTTCAGGTGCTCAAGCAATGCGGCGATGATCTCACCCGCGCCAACGTGATGAAGCAGGCCGCCAACTTGAAGAATTTCACGTTCGGCATGCTGCTGCCGGGCATCACCATCAACACCAGCGCCAGCGACTTCTTCCCGATGGAGCAGTTGCAGCTGATGCAGTTCGACGGCACCGCCTACAGACTGATGAACGGGATCATCACCGGCGAGGTCGGCAGCGGACAGGCGCAGTGAGCCGTTGAGCCCGCGACGCATATCAAGACCACAATCCAAAACAACATCAGGAGACCAGGATGACCGCAGGACGTCTGGCGGGCCGCGTCGCGATCGTCACCGGATCGGGGCAGAATATCGGGCGCGCCATCGCCCGGCTGTTTGCCGGCGAAGGCGCCGCGGTTGTCGTCAACGGGCATTCCAGCCGCGCCAATGTCGATGCGGTGGTGGCGGAGATCGTGGCCGCCGGCGGCAAGGCGATCGGCGTGATGGCCGATGTCTCCGATCCGGATCAGGTCAAGGACATGGTGACGCAGGCCGAAGCCGCGTTTGGCCGCGTCGATATCGCCGTCAGCAATGTCGGCCGCAGGCTGCGCCAGAGCTTCGAGGACATCACGATCGCCGACTGGCGCGACACCATCAACCACAATCTGAGCTCGGTGTTTTATATGGCGCATGTGGTGCTGCCCAAAATGCGCGAGCGCGGCTTCGGCCGCATCATCAACATCTCCGGCTACGACGGCTTCACCGGCCACATGGACCAGCGCGCCCATAACGTCACCGCCAAGGCCGGCATGCATGGCCTGACCAAGGCGATCGCACGGGAATACGGCGTCCACGGCGTCACCAGCAACACGGTGGCCCCCGGCGCCATCGACACCAAGCGTGATCGCGCCCAGTACGCCCATGTCAACATGGAGCACGTGCTGGCGCGCCTCGCCATCAAGCATGCCGGTGACAGCGACGACATCGCCGAGGCCTGTCTTTACCTGGCTGGAGACAGCGGCAAGTACGTCACGGGCCAGGTGATCCATGTCAATGGCGGGGAGTTCATGTTCTGACGGTGATCGTTGTGCCGATCGTGGACTTCCCGGCCGCGGGCGGGCATCATCGCCCTGATTGATCGGTGCATTCAGGCATGGCGGCAAAATCAGCAGCAGCGTCCGGGACGGCCGTCAAATCCGCCGAGCGGACTTTGGCCATCCTGGAGTATTTCCGGGAGAAGAAGCGCGCTGCCACCGTCGGCGAGATCGCCGGCGCACTCGAGCTGCCGCAATCGAGCACCACCATGCTGCTCAAGAGCCTGCTCAATCTCGGCTACCTCGACTACACGCCGCAAACCAGAAAATTCCGGCCGACGGTTCGGGTGGCCGTACTCGGAAGCTGGATCCAGCAGAGCCTGTTCAAAAGCGGCCCCGTCACCGACATCATGGATGCGATCGGAGAGGCGACCGGCGAAACCGTGCTGCTGGGCCTGCAGAACGGACCGCACATGCAATACGTCCACATCGTGGTCGCGAGCCAGGGCGTGTTGCTTGCGGCACAAGTCGGTATTCTCAGACCCATGACATGCGCGGCGCTGGGCCGCGTGCTCCTGAGCCGGAAGAGCAACGAGGAAATCAGGGCCATCGTCCGCCGCAACAACGCCGACGCGCAGGACAACGCGCACCGCGTCCAGGAGCGGCAATTCATGGTGGAGATCGAAGCGATCCGCAGCCAGGGCTTTGCCGAGAGCCGGGGCAAGATGGTGCCGGGCGCCAATGTCATCGGGATGCTGGTGCCCGATCACAGCGATTCCACGCCACTAGCGATCGGCGTCGGCGGCCCGATGGTGCGCATCGAAGAGCGGCGCGACGAGATCGTGCGGGTGATGCGGCGTTATTTGTAT
>BFBZ01001329.1_pt1 | contig 16842 bp, 13 predicted proteins | sample 1888401 | NCBI WGS metagenome assembly BFBZ01 (sample SAMD00112614, study PRJDB3348) | symbiont metagenome | host: Chara braunii | reverse complement strand
GTGCTCGAAGCGGATGACCTCGGTCATCTTCAGCTCGATGTAGCTGTCGATGAAGTCATCGTCGAACACGTTCGCGACCTTGAGGAACGCGCGATCCTTGTCGAGGCTTTCGAGCGCTTCGCGCAGCGAGCCGCAGACGGTCGGGATCTTCTTGAGCTCCTTCGGCGGGAGATCATAGAGATCCTTGTCCATCGCGTCGCCGGGGTGGAGCTTGTTCTTGATGCCGTCGAGACCGGCCATCAGCATCGCGGCGAAACCGAGATACGGGTTGCAGAGCGGATCGGGGAAGCGGACCTCGACGCGCTTGGCCTTCGGGTTGGTCGTGTACGGGATGCGGCACGACGCCGAGCGGTTGCGCGCCGAGTAGGCGAGCAACACCGGCGCTTCATAACCCGGCACCAGACGCTTGTAGGAGTTGGTGGTCGGGTTGGTGAAGGCGTTGATGGCCTTCGCGTGCTTGATGATGCCGGCGATATAGGAGAGGCAGCTCTCCGACAGATCGGCGTACTTGTTGCCGGCAAACACGGGTTTGCCGGACTTCCAGATCGACTGGTGGCAGTGCATGCCCGAGCCGTTGTCGCCATAGATCGGCTTCGGCATGAAGGTTGCGGTCTTGCCGTAGATGTTGGCGACCTGATGGATGCAGTACTTGTAGATCTGCATACGGTCGGCCATCACGGTGAGCGGCGCGAACTTAAGGCCCAGTTCGTGCTGGGCGGACGCCACTTCGTGGTGGTGCTTCTCGACCACGCAGCCCATGCGCGCCATCGCGGCGAGCATTTCAGAGCGCATGTCCTGGATCGAGTCCTGCGGCGGCACCGGGAAGTAGCCCTTCTTGGTGCCGATGCGGTGGCCGAGGTTGCCGCCTTCGTAGGCTGTATCCGAGTTGGTCGGCAGTTCGACGGAGTCGAGCTTGAAGCCGGTGTTGTACGGATTTGCCGCATATTTCACGTCGTCGAACACGAAGAACTCGGCTTCCGGTCCGAAGAACACGGTGTCGCCCACGCCCATCGCCTTGACCTGGCCCTCGGCCTTCTTGGCGATGCCGCGCGGATCGCGGTTGTAGGGCTCGCCGGTGGTCGGCTCGAGCACGTCGCAGATCAGGACGAGCGTGGTTTCCGCAAAGAACGGATCGATGGTCGCAGACGCCGGGTCCGGCATCAGGCACATGTCGGACTCGTTGATCGCCTTCCAGCCTGCGATCGAGGAGCCGTCGAACATCTGGCCTTCAGCGAACGTATCCTCTTCGATCATCGTGACGTCGAAAGTGACGTGCTGCCACTTTCCGCGCGGATCGGTGAACCGGAAATCGACGTATTTAACGTCGTTGTCCTTGATCATCTTCATGACGTTCTTGGCGGTGGTCATAGAATACGTTCCCTTTCGTGACGGGATGTGAGCTGAACTGGCGGATGAGCTGGCGTTTGATCAGATGGCGTCTAGTCCGGATTCCCCCGTTCTGATCCGGATTGCTTCTTCGACGTTCGAGACGAAAATTTTTCCGTCGCCGATGCGTCCCGTCTGAGCGGCGCGGCGAATAGCCTCGACGGCTTTTTCGACCATCTCGTCACCCAGCACAATCTCGATCTTAACCTTCGGGAGAAAATCCACGACGTACTCGGCGCCGCGATAGAGCTCGGTGTGGCCCTTCTGGCGGCCGAAACCTTTGGCTTCGGTCACGGTGATGCCCTGCAAGCCGACTTCTTGCAGTGCCTCTTTCACCTCATCGAGCTTGAACGGCTTGATGATGGCCTCGATCTTCTTCATCGCGTTTCATCTCCCGGGCCGTCCGGAAACGTACACCGGAAGCGCCGCGTTCTCCGATAGCAGGGTCCATGCCAAAGGTGGCTGGAAACCCGAAAAGCCTGAATTGTTATGGCTTTGCGGGCTGTTGGTAGCCTTTTGCCCGTTTCTGCCGCAAGTGTCCCGCCTGCAAATTAGGCAAGTTGCCTAACTTTCGGTCAAGTCCCGTTTCGTTGTTGGGGGGCGCTCCCATCGGTACTGTCCGGTCGACATGTTCGAACTGCTGACCACCACCGAAATGGCCGAAGCGGATCGCCTCGCGATCGCGAGCGGAATTCCGGGCATCGAGCTGATGGAGCGCGCGGGACGCGCAGTCGCCGACGCGGTGGCGCGGCATCTAAGCGGCGCTCCGAAGGTCTGCGTGGTGGCTGGGCCCGGCAACAACGGCGGCGACGGTTTTGTCGCGGCTCGGATTCTCGCCGCGCGCGGCTATCCGGTGCGGCTTCTCCTTCTTGGTGATGTGGAGAAGCTGAGGGGTGACGCGGCAGAGGCGGCGAAGCGCTGGGGTGGCGCGACCGAGCCTGCTTCCGTAGAGAGGCTGCAAGATGCAGATGTGATCGTCGATGCATTGTTCGGCGCGGGACTCGATCGTCCGCTCGAAGGCCAAGCGCGCGCGCTGATCGAGGCGATCAATGCGCGCGGCGTCCCGGTCATTGCCGTCGATCTGCCGAGCGGCATCAATGGCAACAGCGGCACGATGATGGGGGCCGCGATCCGCGCGACCGAGACGGTGACATTCTTCCGCAAGAAGCCTGGGCATCTGTTGTTGCCGGGGCGGCTGCATTGCGGCCCGGTTGAGGTGGTCGACATCGGCATTCCCGAAACCGTGTTGCCGAGCCTCGGATCAAAGACATTCGCGAACTGTCCGGCGCTTTGGTCGGCGGAATTCCCTGTGCCGCGCGCCGGCGGTCACAAGTACCTGCGTGGGCATGCGGTCGTTGTGTCTGGCCCGATGATCTCGACGGGCGCAGCACGGCTTGCCGCGCGTGGCGCGCTGCGGGCGGGAGCGGGGCTTGTGACGATCGCGAGCCCGAAGGATGCGCTCGCGATCAACGCAGCCTCGAGCCTCGCGGTCATGGTTCGGGAGGCTGACGGGGCGGCCGGACTGTCGAGCCTCCTCCAGGACAAGCGGCTGAACGCCGTCGTGCTCGGGCCCGGCGGTGGGGTTGGGTTGCCGATGCGGGAGATGGTTGCGACGGCACTTCACGGTGAACGGGCCGTGGTCTTGGATGCCGATGCTCTGACAAGCTTCGCAGAGGCACCTGAAACCCTATTTTCTTTCATTAAATCAAATATATCGAAGCATGTAGTTCTGACTCCACATGAGGGTGAGTTCGCGCGTTTGTTTAAGAGCGGAGCGGACTATTCGGATACTGCTGGAAAATTAAAGCGAGCGAGGGCCGCGGCCTCTGAGTCAGGAGCGGTCGTCCTCCTGAAAGGCTCGGACACGGTGGTTGCCGCGCCTGATGGGCGGGCCTCGATCACCGAAAACGCGACGCCGTGGCTCGCAACCGCTGGCTCTGGGGACGTGCTGGCTGGCTTCATCGGCGGTCTGATCGCGCAGGGGATGCCGGCCTTCGAGGCGGCGAGCGCTGCGACCTGGCTGCATGGTGAGGCCGGCAACGAGGCGGGACCTGGGTTGATTTCCGAAGACCTGCCGGACGCGCTTCCGGCTGTCTATCGCCGCCTGTTCGTCGACCTCGGCGTCTGGCCTTAAACCACTTCGAACCAGGCAGCAGCGGTCTGGCTTTCGATCAGCCATTTGCCCGGATTGTCCGCGACGAAGGCGACGCGCGTAATGCCCTCCGGCGCGGCGGCGACGGTGTCGAGCCAGAACGGCTTCCAGCCGTCGTCGAGCTTGTCGAGCAGTCGCACCGAATGGCCGTGCAGATGCACCATTTGCAACGCGGAGGTCTTGTTCGCGATCGCGAGCACCACAGTGCGTCCGCGCTTGGCCCGGAATAGTGGCGCGCCGCGCCCCAGCGACTTCGCTTCCAGCGGCACGTCGATGCGCAATGCACCGCGAAAATCCATCCGCTCCGGCAGCGGGTTGGCTGGCATGGATTTCAGGACAGGCAACGGAGCAGGGCGTCTGGGTGCGCCTTCATAGACAAGCCGCAGCAGCGGCATGTCGCCGCTTGCGCTCTCGACAAGCAGCGCCGCGCTGTCGCCCGCCGCGAGTGTCGCGTCGAGGAAAAGGTCGGTGCGATTGCCGGGACCGAGCGTAATGCGTCCGTCGCGCGCGGCGAACGGCTCCGCAGGCTGCCCATCGATGGCCATCACAGTCGCGCGATGCTTGTCGAGCCGAAGGGGCAGTGGCGTTGCCATCGCGTTGATGATGCGGAAGCGCAGGCGCTGATTGGTCTGCACTGTGAGATGGCCGGCGGTTTCGGCGTTCGGAATCTCGCTGACGAGAAACACGGCCTCGCGGTCGGCTTCGACCAGCTCGCTTTCTGAAACGATCAGCGCCCCGGCCGGGCCGCGCATGCGCTGGCCGCTCGCGCTGGTTGCAGGACGGTACCAGAAGGTGCCGGCGTCCGGGGCGATGAAGCGATAATCGAATGATCCGCCCGGCTCGACCGGCGCCTGGGTCAGCCCGGGCACCCCGTCCATGGCATTGGGGACGCGGACGCCGTGCCAATGGATTGCGGCGGGTTCTGGGGTGTCGTTCAGGAGGCGAACCCGGACCTCCTCACCGCGTTTCAACCGTAGCGTGGGGCCGGCCCGGCCAGCATGGATCACCTGAAACCCGTCTGATGCGCCCGTTTGAGCCCATCCAAGCCCGGGAAAGGCCAGCGCGGCCCCGCTGAAGGTTGCGCCAGAAAGCAAAGTCCGCCGTGTGAGGGGCGCAGCAAGCTCGGGAGCAAGCGGTTGATCGGTCACCGAAACAGCCTATTTTTGTTAGTGCTTCGCGCAAATGCCATGATATAAGCCGCGCCGCTCGGCCGAAAGCTGTGCGCGCAAGACCTCTCGGGCGGGCGTGGCGGAATTGGTAGACGCACCGGATTTAGGTTCCGGCGGCGAAAGTCGTGGGGGTTCGAGTCCCTCCGCCCGCACCAGCCCCTTCGACATTCCGCGAAGACGGCAACCAACGAACGAAGATTGTGGTGATGCAAGTAACAGAAACACTCAGCGACGGCCTCAAGCGCGAGTTCAAAGTCGTGGTCCCGATGGCCGACCTGGCCAACAAGGTCGACACCCGGCTCGACGAACTGAAGGGTCAGGTTCGGATCAACGGCTTCCGTCCGGGCAAGGTCCCGGTGAACCATCTCAAGCGGATGTACGGCCGCTCGGTGATGGCGGAGACCATCGAGAACGCGGTGCGCGAGGCCAACGCGCAGATCGTGACCGAGCGCGGCTTCAAGCTGGTGCGCGAACCGCAGGTGACCATGCCCACCGAAGAGGGCGCGATCGAGAAAATGGTCGAGGGCCAATCCGATCTGACCTACACGGTCGCGATCGAGATCATGCCGCCCATCGAGCTCGCAGACTTCAAGGGTATTAAGCTCGAGCGCCTTACCGCCGAGGTTCAGGACTCCGAGGTCGAGGATGCGCTCAAGCGCCTTGCCGAGCAGAGCCGTCCGTTCGCGCCGAAGGGCGAGGGCGCGAAGGCCGCGAACGGCGACCGCGTCATCATCGACTTCACTGGCAAGATCGATGGCGTCGCCTTCGAAGGCGGCACCGGCGGCGATGTCGGCGTCGGTATCGGCTCCAACACCTTCATTCCAGGCTTCGAAGAGCAGCTCATCGGTTTGGGCGTCGGTGACAAGCATGTCGTGAAGGTCACCTTCCCGCAGGCCTACCCGGCCGAGCATCTCGCCGGCAAGGCGGCTGAATTCGATGTCGTGGTGAAGTCGGTCGATGCACCGAAGGAGGTGACGATCGACGACGAGTTCGCCAAGACCCTCGGACTGGAGTCGCTCGCCAAGCTCAAGGAAATGATGAAGACACGGCTCCAGCAGGAGCACGGCGCCGTCTCCCGTCAGAAGGTCAAGCGCCAGCTCCTCGACGAGCTCGACGCCAAGCACAAGTTCACGCCGCCGCCGTCGCTGGTCGAGGACGAGTTCAATAACGTCTGGAAGACCATCGTCGACGACCTTGCGGGGCAGAAGCGCACCTTCGCCGACGAAGGCACAACCGAGGAGAAGGCGAAGGAAGAGTACCGCGGCATCGCTGAACGGCGGGTGCGGCTGGGTCTCGTCATCGCCGAGATCGGCGAGAAGAACAACATCAAGGTGACGGACGAGGAATTGTCGCGCGCCGTGATGGATCGCGCGCGGCAGGTGCCGGGCCGTGAGCAGGAGATCTGGGACTATTACCGCAAGAACCCAGGTGCGGTCGCGAGCCTGCGCGCCCCGATCTTCGAGGACAAGGTCATCGACTTTATCCTCGAGCTCGCCAAGATCACCGACAAGACTGTGACGCGCGAAGAGCTCTACAAGGAAGACGAGGCCTGAGCGTTTCGTCGCAGCCTCGTATGAATCCGGCCCCGCGCGCGAGCGCGGGGCGGTCCCTTGCCGGGGTCTTGCGTTGGGTGACGGCCGGCATATTTGAACTGTCGAACCGCGCATCCCGCGCGCCGTTCGAGCGCCCGCCGAACGAGTTGCGTTTAACGCGTTCGCTTAATCATTCGCTGGCTGTCCCGCCGGACTCTCGTCGTTGGACAGCCCAAAACACTATAATCTTTGTCGGAAAGCGCGATTCGGTGCGCAGTGCCGTTTGAGGAGGGGTGATGAAGAATCCCGTCGAGACTTACATGAACTTGGTGCCCATGGTGGTCGAGCAGACCAACCGTGGCGAGCGCGCCTATGACATCTTCTCCCGTCTCCTAAAGGAGCGGATCGTATTCATCACCGGCCCGATCGAGGACGGCATGGCGACGCTGGTCGTCGCGCAGCTTCTGTTTCTCGAAGCTGAGAATCCGAAGAAAGAAATCTCGATGTACATCAACTCGCCCGGTGGCGTGGTGACATCGGGCATGGCGATCTACGACACGATGCAGTTCATCCGCCCGCCGGTCTCGACGCTCTGCATCGGGCAGGCGGCGTCGATGGGCTCGTTGCTGCTCGCGGCCGGCGCGAAGGACGCGCGCTTCGCGGTTCCCAATGCGCGCATTATGGTCCATCAGCCGTCAGGCGGGTTCCAGGGCCAGGCGACCGACATCATGCTGCACGCTCAAGAGATTCTAAACTTGAAGAAGCGGCTCAACGAGATCTACGTCAAGCACACCGGCCAGCCGATCAAGAAGATTGAGGATGCGCTGGAGCGTGACTACTTTTTGACCGCCGATATGGCCAAGGACTTCGGCCTGATCGACAAGGTGATCGAGAAGCGCCCGGACGATCCGGCGCCTGCCAAGCCCTGATGAGCGGTGCGCGCGGTGGAACTTTGGCCCTGAAAAAGCCATTGCGGCACGGTGCGTTATCGTTAATCAAATCTTGATTGTTCCTCGACTAGCGTGCTTCGCTAGTATTTGGAGGCCGGAACAAGGAAGATTATGACAATCGCGCTACGCTTTTTTAGCGCGGAGGCTGCTAGAAGATAGGCTCCGCTTCGCGCGGGGTTACGGAGAACGGAATGAGCAAAGTCGGCGGCAGCGATTCGAAGAACACGCTCTATTGCTCGTTCTGCGGCAAGAGCCAGCACGAGGTCCGCAAGCTGATCGCCGGACCGACCGTCTTCATTTGCGACGAGTGCGTCGAGCTCTGCATGGACATTATCCGCGAGGAGAACAAATCCTCGCTGGTGAAGTCCCGGGACGGCATCCCGACGCCGAAGGAAATCCGCAAGGTTCTCGACGACTACGTTATCGGCCAGGATCACGCCAAGAAGGTCCTCGCGGTCGCCGTGCACAACCACTACAAGCGCCTCAATCATCAGGCGAAGCACAATGACGTCGAGCTTGCGAAGTCGAACATCCTGCTGATCGGTCCGACCGGTTCGGGCAAGACGCTTCTCGCCCAGACCCTGGCGCGCATCCTCGATGTGCCGTTCACGATGGCGGATGCGACGACGCTCACTGAAGCCGGCTACGTCGGCGAGGACGTCGAGAACATCATCCTCAAGCTGTTGCAGGCCGCCGACTACAACGTCGAGCGCGCGCAGCGCGGCATCGTCTACATCGACGAGATCGACAAGATTTCGCGCAAATCCGACAACCCCTCGATCACCCGCGACGTGTCGGGCGAGGGCGTGCAGCAGGCGCTGCTCAAGATCATGGAAGGCACGGTTGCTTCGGTTCCGCCGCAGGGCGGCCGCAAGCATCCGCAGCAGGAGTTCCTCCAGGTCGACACCACGAACATCCTGTTCGTGTGTGGCGGCGCGTTCGCGGGGCTCGATAAGATCATCTCCGCGCGCGGCCGTTCGACCTCGATCGGCTTCGGCGCGCGTGTCGTCGCTCCGGAGGATCGCCGCACCGGCGAGATTTTCCGTGAGGTTGAGCCTGAAGACTTGTTGAAGTACGGCCTGATCCCCGAGTTCGTCGGCCGCCTGCCGGTCGTCGCCACGCTCGAGGACCTCGACGAGGCTTCGCTCAAGAAGATCCTGACCGAGCCGAAGAACGCTTTGGTAAAGCAGTACCAGCGTCTGTTCGAGATGGAGTCGATCGATCTGACACTCGCGGAAGAGGCGCTCGGCGCAATCTCCCGCAAGGCGATCGAACGCAAGACCGGCGCGCGTGGCCTCCGTTCGATCATGGAAGGTATCCTGCTCGACACGATGTTCGACCTGCCGAGCCTCGAAGGCGTCGAGGAAGTCGTCATCTCGAAGGAAGTGGTCGAGGGCACCGCCCGGCCTCTGTACATCTACGCAGACCGCGCCGGAGACGCCGGCGCGAACGCCTCCTAAGGCGCCGCCAAACGGCCCTGCCTGGTTCAAGACGCCGATTCGCCGCATGGCGGATCGGGAGGTCACATTTGCTTGAATCTACAGGCTTACTTGACACCCTCCCTGCCGCTATCCACCTAATAGCGTGCGAAGGAAATGTGGTCGTCAGATTCGCTGAAATCGATACCCGGATAGGGCTTTCGGCCCACCCCATAGCGGCTCCGTTGCATGCGAAGCCGCTTCCCTTGTCCGGTCACAGGCACTCCATCGCGGCAGCGCATTTGCGGGCCATGACGGAGGGGCACAACAACAAGGACTACCCGCAATGACACTTGCAAAACCACGGCCGCCGCTCACCCCTGGCGAAACCAAAGCCTATCCGGTGCTGCCGCTGCGAGACATCGTTGTGTTCCCGCACATGATCGTCCCGCTGTTCGTGGGCCGCGAGAAGTCGATCAAGGCGCTTGAAGAGGTGATGCGCTCGGACTCGTTCATTCTGCTCGCCACGCAGAAGAACGCCTCCGATGATGATCCCGCGACCAATTCCATTTTCGAGGTCGGTACGCTTGCGAGCGTGCTGCAGCTGCTGAAGCTTCCCGATGGCACTGTGAAGGTGCTTGTGGAGGGCGCGCAGCGTGGCAAGGTGCTCAAGTACACCGATCGCGCCGACTATTACGAAGCCGACGCTGTCGTGCTCGAAGACGTGATGGGCGAAAAGGTCGAGGTCGAGGCGCTCGCGCGTTCGGTCGTGACCGAATTCGAGAGCTACGTGAAGCTCAACAAGAAGGTTTCGCCGGAGGTGGTGGGCGTCGTTCAGCAGATCGACGACTACGCCAAGCTCGCCGACACGGTCGCCTCGCATCTCGCGGTCAAGATTCCCGACAAGCAGGGAATCCTTGAGACGATGACGGTCGCAGAGCGCCTGGAGAAGGTGCTCGGTCTGATGGAAAGCGAAATCTCGGTCTTGCAGGTCGAGAAGCGCATCCGCACGCGCGTCAAGCGCCAGATGGAGAAGACCCAGCGCGAGTACTACCTCAACGAGCAGATGAAGGCGATCCAGAAGGAGCTCGGCGACGAAGAAGGCAAGGACGAGCTCGCCGAGATCGAGGAGCGCATCAAGAAGACCAAGCTCTCGAAGGAAGCCCGCGAGAAGGCGCAGCACGAGCTCAAGAAGCTCCGGCAGATGTCTCCGATGTCCGCCGAGGCGACGGTCGTGCGCAACTATCTCGACTGGTTGCTCTCGATCCCGTGGAACAAGAAGACCAAGGTCAAGAAAGATCTCAAGCTCGCGCAAGATATCCTCGATGCCGATCACTATGGCCTGGAGAAGGTCAAGGAGCGCATCGTCGAGTATCTCGCCGTGCAGCAGCGCGCCAACAAGCTGACCGGGCCGATCCTGTGCCTGGTCGGTCCTCCCGGCGTGGGCAAGACGTCGCTCGGCAAGTCGATCGCGAAGGCGACCGGCCGTGAGTTCGTGCGTGTCTCCCTCGGCGGCGTGCGCGACGAGGCCGAGATCCGCGGTCACCGCAGGACCTACATCGGTTCGATGCCCGGCAAGATCATCCAGTCGATGAGAAAGGCCAAGTCGTCGAATCCGCTGTTCCTGCTGGACGAGATCGACAAGATGGGCGCCGATTTCCGCGGCGATCCGTCGTCGGCCTTGCTCGAGGTGCTGGACCCTGAGCAGAACCACACGTTTAGCGACCACTATCTGGAGGTCGACTACGATCTGTCGAACGTGATGTTCATCACCACGGCGAACACGCTGAACATCCCTGCGCCTTTGATGGACCGCATGGAGATCATCCGACTCGCCGGCTACACCGAGGACGAGAAGGTCCAGATCGCGCGCAAGCACTTGATCCCGAACGCGATCACCAAGCACGGCTTGCAACCTTCGGAATGGTCGATCACGGACGACGCGTTGCTGACCTTGATCCGCCGTTACACGCGCGAAGCCGGCGTTCGTAACCTCGAGCGCGAGATCTCGACTCTGATCCGCAAGGCGGTGAAGGAGTTGACGATCGAGAACTCGAAGTCGGTCACGGTCGACGCCAAGAAGCTCAGCGACTACCTCGGCGTGCCGAAGTATCGCTACGGCGAGGTGGAAGCCGAGGATCTGGTCGGCGTGGTCACGGGTCTGGCCTGGACCGATGTGGGCGGCGAGCTGCTCACCATCGAAGGCGTCATGATGCCCGGCAAGGGCCGCATGACCGTCACGGGCAACCTGCGCGACGTGATGAAGGAGTCGATCTCGGCAGCGGCGTCTTACGTCCGTTCGCGCGCGGTTGCCTTCGGCATCGAGCCGCCGCTGTTCGACCGGCGTGACATCCACGTGCACGTTCCGGAGGGGGCGACCCCGAAGGACGGTCCGTCGGCTGGCGTCGCGATGGTCACCGCCATCATCTCGGTGATGACCGGCATCCCGGTTCGCAAGGATGTCGCCATGACCGGCGAGATCACGCTGCGCGGCCGCGTGCTGCCGATCGGCGGCTTGAAGGAGAAGCTGCTTGCCGCGCACCGCGGCGGCATCAAGACCGTGATGATCCCGGAGGAGAACGCCAAGGATCTGGTGGAAATCTCCGACAACATCAAAGGCGGCCTCGAGATCATTCCGGTCTCGCGCATGGACGAGGTTCTCAAGCACGCGCTGGTGCGCGTGCCGGAGCCGATCCAGTGGGATGAGACGGCGCAGCCGGTGAAGTCGCCGGATGCGGTGGTCGAAGAGGATGCTTCTGGCCTCACCGCCCACTAAGCGGCCTGTAATAGACGAGTTGAAACGGCGGCGCTTCGGCGCCGCCGTTTTCTTTTGCGCGGACGGGTTGATGGACAGCGGCAAAGACGCCCGCCAACATGCTGCAACTCTAGGGAAGAGGAGGCGGCGCTGATCAAGATCGAAACCCCGGTGTTGAAAACCGAGGGCGCGCGCACCTTCGACAGCTATTTCGCCCGGCCGGAAATCGGTCGCGGTCCGGGGCTCGTGATCCTCACCGAAATGTGGGGTGTCGCAGTCTCCAAGCGCGACATGGCGGAAGAATACGCGGCCAAGGGCTGGTGTGCGCTGGTGCCCAACCTGTTCTGGCGCTCGGATGTGACGGGTGTGGTGCCGTTCGACCAAGCCGATGTGGCCTGGAAACGGCTGCAAGTGTTCGATTTCGACAAGGCGGCCGAGGATACGCGGCTTGGCGTCGAATGGCTGCGCGCGCAGCCGCAGTGCAACGGCAAGGTTGCCGCGATCGGCTTCTGCATGGGCGGACGCACTGCATTCCTTGCGGCGGCTCGTGCGGGCGTCGATGCCGCTGTCGCGCTCTACGCGCTTGGGATCGCCAAACACCTCGACGAGATCGCCAAGGTGAATTGCCCGCTGCAACTGCACTACGGGCTGGACGATGAGCACATTCCGAAATCGGAAATCGATACGGTCGATGCAGCGTCGAAGACCAACGGCGAGATCGAGGTGCACCTTCACCCTGGCGCTGGACACGGCTTCTTCACCGCAGGTCGGCCGTCTTACAATCCCGAGGCTGTGGCGCGCGCGAACAAGGAAATCGACCGGCTGCTTGCGCCGCTGAAATAACGCGAAGCGGGGGAGAGCGATGCGTTACTGGAGCGCGGGACTGGCGATGTTGGCTATGACGGCATCCGCGTCGGGGGCTGACTTGCGCGTCTACAGCGGTGGTGCGCCACAGGACACGCTGAAGCTGATCGCGCCGCTCTATGAGCAGCAGACAAACAACAAGCTGCAATTCATCTACGCCGTCGTGGGCACGATCCAGCAGCGTTTATTGGCCGGCGAGAAGGCGGATGTGGTGCTGCTGCCGTCGCCGCTTCTGGAGCTGCTCGAGAAGGCCGGCAAGCTGAAACCGGGCAGCCGCGGTCTGTTGGCGCGCGTCGGGATTGCCGTCGTGATCAAAGAGGGAGCGCCCAAGCCGGACGTCTCCACGTCCGAAAAGCTCCGTGAAGTCCTGACGAAGGCGCGCTCCATCACCCACGCCGATCCTCAATCGACGCCGGGCGGACGGCACATCGCTGCGATGTTGAAGCAATGGGACATCGTCGAGACGCCGGAGCGGATCATCCGTCCGCAGAGCGCGATCAGCGGCGGCGCTGAGCACATCGCCAAAGGCGATATCGAAGTCGGGCTTTATCTTTTGAGTGAAGTGTTGAGTGTAAAGGGCGTTGCTGTTGCAGGAATGCTGCCATCGGCGCAGCAGAACTACATCGTCTATGGCAGCGCCGTCATGGCCGACAGCGCGCAGCCGGATGCGGCGCAGGCGTTCATCAAATTCATCGCCGACCCGTCGAAGGAGCCGCAATGGAAGGCGACGGGTTTCGAGATCGTCGACAAGCGCAATTGACGGCTACAGCGCTGTAATCGGCGAACGGATTGCCGACGGAGCCACCGGCAATGAACGCATGCGGCGTCATGGCGGTTTAACGAATCCCAAACCGAGTCGCGCAATGCATCGCTACCGATTCTCTCGGCTGTGACAGAATTGTTTCGCACTCTGTCACGGACGACAAGCCGCGGTGATGTGCCGAGAATTCAGATTGCATCTGCGTTTTCCACGATTCGTTGTTTGCGAATCACCGGTTGCGCCCCCGCGTTAACGAACGAATCGTTGCTTTCGCGAAGGTTTCGGAAAATTCTCCGCCCACTCGACGGCACATGCGCCGGCGATTCGATTGGGAAAGGATCGGTCAGATGACCAAGAACGAGCTCATCGCTGCGGTGGCCGACAAGGCCCAGATGACGAAGACAGCGGCTGCTTCGGCGGTCGACGCGACCTTTGATGCCATCACGTCGACGCTGAAGAAGGGCGGCGAAGTGAAGATCATGGGCTTTGGCAATTTCCGTGTCGTCAAGCGCGCGGCCCGCGAAGGCCGTGATCCGCGCACCGGGGCGCCGGTGAAGATCAAGGCTGCGCGTCGTCCGCGCTTCTCGGCCGGCAAGGGCCTGAAGGAAGCGGTCAACAAGTAAGCTTCGAACTCGTTTCATTGACGGACGCCTCCGCGCTCATCGTGGGGGCGTTCGTGTATTTGGAAACTTGCGCTGCGGGCGGCCCGGCGCGATAACCAGGGCGAGGGCGGTTAGCTCAGCTGGTAGAGCGTCTGCTTTACACGCAGAATGTCGGCGGTTCGATCCCGTCACCGCCCACCACTCTTCGCGCAGCGGTATACCAAATCCCTCGGAGTCAAGCCGGGTTGTCATAGTGCGACGCCCGCGCGCCGGATATCGTCCTGGTGCTGGGTTCAGGCGCATTTCAAAGCGCCTCACTTTCACGGGAGACGACCATGATCCTGAAATTCACCGCCGCATGCGCGGCGCTTGTCATGAGCGCGCTGGTGGCCTTCGCTGGCGAGCCGGAAGGAACTTACAAGGTGGTCGGTAGCAATCCGGGCGGCGCTTCGCGCTACAGCGGAACCGTCGTCGTGGAGAAGACCGGCGAGACCTACAAGGTCACTTGGACCATCGGTGGCGATACCTACGTCGGAACCGGCATCGGCAGCACCGAGGGGCTCGCCGTGAGCTACCGCTCGGGCAACCAGTCCGGCCTCGCGATCTACGGCGCCAAGGGCGACGGTTGGGAGGGCGTTTGGGCCTGGACCAACGGCCGCACCGTCGGCGGTGAGGCCTGGACCAGACAATAAGGCTCGGACGCGGCAATAACGGGCTCGAACACGCGTTAATAACCGCGTTCCGCGGGTGCCCGGACCTCAAGTGTTGACTTGGAGTGGGGTGGCATTTAAGTCCCTCCCACGCCCGCGGGGGCGTAGCTCAGTTGGTTAGAGCGCTGCCCTGTCACGGCAGAGGTCGCGGGTTCGAGTCCCGTCGCTCCCGCCATTTTCGCTGCCCGGCAGCGAAAGTGATTATCAGAAAGAGGCAGCCCGCCCGCACCCGCGACGGCGGGTTTTCTATTTTGGCTTCGTGCTAGGCTTTCCGCAGTCGCCAGCCGGAGACCGCCCGAATGCCGCTTTTGCGCGTCGTCTGCGCCGCATTCGCGTTGCTGTGGGTTGGCGCTCCGGCATTCGCGCAATATCCCAATCGTCCGGTGAAGGTGCTGACCGGTTACGCGCCCGGCGGCGCGCCCGATCTCCTCGCGCGCTTCGTGACGCAGCGGCTCTCAGAGTTGCTTGGTCAGCCTGTCATCGTGGAGAACCGGCCCGGCTCGAACGGCAACATCGCGGGCGATCTTGCCGCGAAATCCGCGCCCGACGGCTATACGCTGATCCTCGCGCCGGACAGCCAGATCGTCGTTAACCCGCACCTTTACCCGAAGCTGCCCTACGACCCGATCAAGGATCTGGTGCCGGTTTCGACTGTCGCGACCAGCCAGTTCTTCCTCGCGGTCAATCCGCAGGTGCCGGTGAAGACATTCCAGGAGTTCGTCGACTACGCGAAGAAGGCGCACCCGCCGCTCGCCTATGGCTCGGCCGGCAACGGCAGCGCGCACCATCTGATGATGGAGCTGTTCAAGCAGGTCGCCAAACTGGACATGTCGCATGTGCCGTACCGCTCCGGTGCGCCGGCAGCGACCGCGCTGGTCGCGGGTGAGGTGCCGGTGATGATCTCGGGCGCCTCCAACGTGGTGCAGATGAAAGGCGGGAAGATCAGGCCGCTTGCAACCACCGGTGCGCAGCGCTCGCAGATGTTTCCCGAGCTGCCGGCCATCGGCGAATTCTACCCGGGCTACGAATTCACCGTTTGGCTCGGCATCTTCGCGCCGGCGGGCACGCCCGAGCCGGTCCTTCAGCGATTACGGGGCGACATCGGCACGGCGCTCAACGACCCGCATGTGCGCGACAAGATCGCGAGCATCAGCCTCCAGCCGATCAACTGGGACATCGCGCAATTCAAGTCTGCGATTGCCCGCGACAACGAGAAGTACGGTAAGCTGGTGAAGGATATCGGGGCCACCATTGACTAGAAGTGCATTGCACTAGGGAGCGAACATGAAGCTGGCGTTTTTCGACAACTACAAGCTGGGCGTCGTGGTCGGCGACAAGATCGTCGACGTGTCCGCCGTGACGAAGGGCATCAAGGCGCTCGGTCCGCAGGACGTGATCCGCGGCGTGATCGAGAAGTGGAGCACCTACAAGGGCAAGCTCGCCGCCGCCGCGAAGAAGGGCAAAGGCAAGCCGCTGTCGAAGGTGAAGCTGCGGCCGCCGCTGCCGAAGCCTGAGAACATCATCTGCATGGCCGTCAATTACATGGAAGATGGCACGCTGCCGGAGCCGGCGCCGATCAACGCTTTCATGAAGTCGCCGAGCTCGATCATCGGCGACGGCGACACGATGGTGTTGCCGGACATGGCGGCGTCGGTGTTCGAGGGCGAGGCGGAGTTCGCCGTCGTCATCGGCAAGACGGCGACCAACGTGAAGGCCAAGGACGCGATGAAGTACGTCTTCGGCTACACCAACTTCATCGATGGCTCGGCGCGCGGTGTGGTGCCGCCGACCAACGTATTCTACCAGATGAAGTCGCGCGACACGTTCGCGCCGATCGGGCCGTACATCGTCACCGCCGACGAGATCAAGGACCCGCACAAGCTCGCGATCGTGCTGACCAACAACGGCACGGTGATGCAGAAGTTCAACTCCGACGACATGGCGCACAAGATCCCGCGCTGCATCGAGTGGGTGACGGCGATCCACACGCTGCTGCCGGGCGACATCGTCGCGACCGGCACCAACCACCGCGGTCTCAATCCGTTCATGAACGGCGACAAGATCGAGCTGACGACCGAAGGGCTCGGCACGCTGCACATCACGGTGAAGGACCCGCTCAAGCGCACCTGGGCGCGCATCACACGGCTCAAGCACAAGGAAAGCGGCGCGCAGGGCGTTCACACGCCGCAGACCGGCGGCAAGTACGCGCCGGCGCAGAAGTAGGCCACGAGGCGGTCGATGTTGTGTCGTCCCCGCGAAAGCGGGGACCCATAACCACCGCGCTTTGTATTTGCGACAAGGAAGAGCTGAATCCCCGCTTTCGCGGGGATGACAGCGGAGTTTGACGCGGGGCAGGTGCCTCGCGTCGCTCGTTTCCGGATTCACTTGTCAAACAGCCACGCCAATTCGCTCCGGGGCTGGTTCCGGCGCCCGGCCGCCGTCTTCCTTCTTCCCCCTCGGAATAGTCGAGGGGATGGAGCGCTGAGCAGCGCAACCATCTAGTCACGCCTTGCGGCGTGGCGCGTCTTTTCGCTCGAAAGACAC
>BFBZ01001328.1_pt1 | contig 16852 bp, 10 predicted proteins | sample 1888401 | NCBI WGS metagenome assembly BFBZ01 (sample SAMD00112614, study PRJDB3348) | symbiont metagenome | host: Chara braunii | reverse complement strand
CCCCGCGTCCGTGATCTCACCAAACGTGAATTCGAGGTGCGTCAGCCGGGCGGCCGTGCTGGCCGCAACCGCGGCCGCGCACGGGTCCGTCGCGCCGGCGAACGTGAGCCGGCTCATGCCGCTCACGCCCTCCCAGGCAAACACTTCGGCGAGCTTTTTCGGATTGTACCGGGGGAAGCCTTGAGCCACCAGGAGGTCGAACGTCGGTTCGAGATCGGCGCCGGCAGTCATGATTCGGTGGACGCCGTCGAGATCGAGGCGCAGGCCCGAGATGAATCCGCGGCGGAACGGAACCCCGGTCCCCCTGACCCAGGATTCGGGGCTCACACTCGGGCGCGGGCCGACGAGCGCCCGGAACAGCGGCCCGGCCCACCGCACGTGGTGCGCCATGTAGAGCACCCGCTCGCGGTGGTCCAGTGCGCGAAGGACTTTGCGTTGCGTCTTGCGGTCCGTCGGCGCGCGGGCGATCGCGCACTGTAAGCGAATGAACTCCGCCCGCACCTCGTCGCCGTGCTCCTGAAGCCAGTCGGCGTACACGAGGCGCGGCACGTCGTCGAGCGGATGTGCCCGGATCGCGGCCCACAGCGCGCGCTGTTCGTCGGTCGGCATGGTGTTCGGTCACGTCCTCACGCCACGGCCGTCTGCGTGGTCGGCCCGCTCTCCGCGAGTCGCTCCAGCAACCGCGTGGCGAACTGTGGACCGGTCCCGGCGTCTTCGTGCTTGAAGAATACGAAGACGTCCCGCCAGTGTTGGGCTCGTATCCGGTCGGCCCACGTTCGGAGTGCGGAATCGTCGTATTCGGCCCGACGTAACCGCAGATACCCCCAGTCCGCGGTGGAGACGAACGGCACCTCCAGATCGTCGTCCGCGTCTGCAATGCACATGGTCGTCTGGTGCAGGCGGAGTAGTGCGGACACCTCGTCGTCGAACCACGACGCGTTTCGGAACTCGAACGCCACGCGGCGGCCCGTTGGGAGCAGCCCCAGGAACGTGCGGAGGCGCGGCACGTCCTTCTTGAAGTTCGGCGGCAACTGGAACAGCACCGGTCCCAGCCGCTCCTTCAACGTTTCGGCGGTCGAGAACAGTGCGGACACCATCTCGTCTACGTTCGCGAGGCGCTTGACGTGCGTGATCTCCTGCGGGGCCTTCAAGACGAAACGGAAGTTCGCGGGCACCTGTCCCGCCCATCCGTCGAGCAACGCTTCGGTGGGCGGGCGGTAGAACGTGTTGTTGATTTCCACGGTGCGGAAGCGCGTGCTGTAGTAGCCGAGCATCTGCTTGGTGGGGAGCTTTGCGGGGTAAAAATTACCCTTCCACTTCGGGTACGAATACCCGCTCGTGCCGACGAAGACGTTCATGGCTCGCATCCTCCGTGACGCGTTGAGAGAAAGGAGTCTTCTGTCCGAACGAAAGAAGCCGCTACTAACCCGGCGCCCTACCCGCGCGGGGCAACGCTCCGGATCTCCATGTTCCGAATGAGCCCGGCCTCGATCTGATAGGCGTGCTGCACGACGGTATCGACCAGAACGGCCCCGGCGCGATCGCGGACGACCTGTTTGACGTCAATGACCACGCGCCCGGTGTGGTCGGCCGCGAATCGTACCGGCTCGACATGCGGATCGATAAGGCCCCATTGTCGGGTCCAGTACTGCCGCACCTCGTTGTGGCCGTGAACGTATCCGCCTTCCATCCCGTTCGGCCACTCGACATCCGGGTGCATCGTGGCGAGCGCGGCGTCGATATCGCGAGCGTTGAACGCCGCGTATGCGGCGCGGAGCAACTGTTGGTCGGGTGCGCTGGCCGCGTCGTTCATTTGCGCCTCCGTTTTCGGCCGTCCGACAGCAATGGGGCCGGGGCCAATGGCGCCCCGGAGGTTCATGATACCCGCAGAGCTGCGGGATGTCGGCGGGAGAATGGAACCGAATCGGTGCGGACCTGAGTCGCGCCGACGCGCCGGTTGGGCGTCGGTGCGACTCAGGTCCGCCGAACGGGATTGCCACAGACTCGTTGCGACGGGCTCACTTCTTCGGAGATTCGATCAGAGCGGCCTTTTCTGCCTCTTCGGCGCTAATCAGCCCGTCTTTATCGCTGTCGAGTTTGTCGAAGACTTCGGGCCGCCCCGTGAACTCCTTGCGCGACACGTCACCGTCGCCGTTGCGGTCCATCGCCCGGAACCAGGCCGGGCCCGCCGCTTTCGGGCGGCCGAGTGAGGACGCGGGGAGGCCGGCGCTGACGGTCAGGCCGAACTGCCGGGGCAGGCGCGCCCGGTCGAAGCGGCCGTCGCGCACGCACCCGGCGTCCTGAAGGCGCTTCCAGGCGCCACGGAGTTCGCGAACGGATAAGGCGCCGTCGCGGTTCGCGTCGAGCAACTCGAACAGCCCCGGTCCGTAATCCAGGACCGTCAACAGGACCTGGGATTTGACGATCCGATCCCGCACGCCGAGCCACGACTCCAGTTCCTTCTCGTCGAGTTTGTCGTCCCCGTTACGGTCCCCGGAGGTGATCGCGGCCCGGAGTTCGGCCAGGTTCTGCTTGTTCGCGTCGGTCAGTGTAACGGCCCCCGTGCGGTTAGGGTCCGCTTCCGCGAACTGGGCGGCCAGCCGCTTCCGCCCCTCGTCCCATTTACCGGGCAACTGTCCCGCATCGGTCCGGAGCCCGAACCGAAGTGAGCCGAAACGGGTATCGAGGCGCTCGCCCGTTTGCAGCCCCTCGGTCACGGCGGAGCGAGACTCGATTTCGGCGCTCGTGGCCGGGCGCGTGCCGAGCCGGACGACTAACCGAACGTCCGCCGGTACCCGGCGCCACAGCGCCAACTCGTCGGGCGACAACTGGCCGTCCTTGTTGGCGTCGAGTCGGGTGAACACGGCGGGGGGCAGACCCGCCTCGTTCGCGTCGAGGAACCCGTTCGTGTTCGTGTCGAGCTTATGGACGAGTGCCGTGGCCCAGAACGTGTCGGTTGTTGAGAGGGGGAGGACCAATAGGGGGAGGGAATCGGCCACCGCGGACGGTTTCGCCTGTTCCGATGGGGCGGTGAGTAAGTGCGCCCCCGTCGCGCCGGGGTAGATCGTCCGCGCGACGAGTTCGCCGGGGGTGACGAGTTCGTCGTCGTTCTGGTCCAGTTTGGCGAGCCGATCGGCGGCAGCGAGCCACTCCTTTTCGTCCACCGTGCCGTCACCGTTGGCGTCCAGTTGCTTCAGGAGGGCATCGGTCAGAGCCGCGGTTGCGGGTGGCTTCCCGGCCCCGACCAATACATTCCCCAGGCCGGACCGACGGTAGTAATCGATCAGCTCCACTCGCGACACCTTTCCGTCGCCGTTTCGGTCGAGCTCGTCCCACGCGGGTCCTGCACCGGGGCCGGTGACGAACCCGCCCCAAAGGATCTGGCGCAGCCCGAACGCGGACGGGAGGCGCGCGATCTCTTGGCGGTCGAGCGCGCCGTTCCCGTCGCCATCCGCAAAGGCAAAGAGCTGACCAAACACCGCGTCCCAAAGGTCAGGTACGGATTTGCCGTCCACCTCGACGCGCACCTCCCAGCGCGCGACCTTGCCCCCGTCCCACACAACGAGTTCGAGTGCTTCGGCCCGTTCGGTGAGTGGGTCGGGAACGGGGCGCGTGGGTCCCTCGGACGTTTCCATCAGGAGCCCGACGCCGCCGACCGCGACCAGAGCCAGGAAGAGTAGAGCGGTACGGGTCATACCAAGTCCGGTTGATGAGTTGTGGTATCGCGCGCCGTGTGGGTGCTTCTTCTGTACTGGCTTCTGTGGGGCTGGGGCTACGCGCCTCGTGTCGCACCGGTTTCACAGAAGTCATCTACAGTCGGAAATCAACGCGATTCGGTATTACAAGAGTTCCTTGATCGGCTTGGCGCTGGGGTCGGCGATACGGATCGGGCGCCCGACGTTCGACATGTTTTGCTTCATCGGGTCGATCCCGACGGATTTTACCACGGTGGCGATCAGGTCCGGCACCGTGACGGGGCGGTCCGTGACCTCCGTTCCGCCGTCATTGGTACTGCCCAGCGTTAGCCCGCCTTTCAGCGTTCCGCCCGCCAGCGCGACGGCCCACGATTGCGGCCAGTGGTCCCGTCCCTTGTTCCCGTTGATCTTCGGAGTGCGGCCGAACTCGCCCTGGCAGACGACGAGCGTCGAACCGAGCAACCCGCGGTCCTTGAGGTCCGCGAGCAGGCTGGAGTACGCCGCGTCCACTTGCCCGGACAGCAGTTTCACGCGCTCGAAGTTGTCCTGGTGCGTGTCCCACCCGTCGAGCGAGACCTCGACGAACGGCACCCCGCGCTCGACCAGTCGGCGGGCGAGGAGGCACCCCTGGCCGAACAGCCCGCGGCCGTAAGCGTCGCGGGCCTTGTCCGGTTCGTCGTCCAACTGGAACGCGGCCGCCGCTTCGGGGCGCATCAGGCGGACCGCTCGTGTCGAAGCGGCCCGGATGCTATTAGCAACCGAACCGCCGCGATCGGACGCGAACGTCTTGTCCAATCCCTCCAGCAGACCCAAACGGGCGGCCCGGGCTTCCGTGGTGACGCCATCGGGGCCGTGGATGTCGGGGACCGTGAGACCGCTCGGCCCGGTGGCCGTTTCCCCCACGACCAGCGGGGCGTGGTGCGGCCCGAGGAACCCGCCCCCGAGAACGCCGGACCGGTTCGAGGCGATGCTGACGAAGTTCGGCAGATCGGACCCGTCGCGGCCGATCTCGTTGGCGACGAGTGACCCGAGCGCGGGGAACTGGATCGAGGCTTGCGGCGTGTACCCCGTGCGCAGGAGGAACGAGGCCCGCCCGTGGTCGCCCTCCTTCGTGGACATGGACCGGACGATCGCCATCTCCTTCGTCCACCTGGCGAGTTTCGGCAGGTGTTCGGAGATGCGCACGCCGCTCACGGCGGTGTCGATTTCCTTGAACGGGCCGCCGTTCGCGTGGCCGGGTTTGAGGTCCCACATGTCGATGGTCGCGGGGCCGCCGTTGAGCCACAGGAGGATGACCGACTTGTTCGGGGCCGGCCCCTTCGGCGCGTCCGCGGCGAGCGCGCCGAGCCAGCCGGAAACGGACGCGCCGGTCACGCCGACCACAGTATGATGCAGCACGGCGCGCCGCGTCGGTTGCCAGATTTGTGCCATCGGTTCACCCTCAGGGCGGTTAGTGATTGGTATTGAACTCGGCGCTGTTCAGCAGCGCCCAGAAAATATCGGCCAGTTGCTTCTGCCGGTCCTTCGGTTCCCCCCTCTCGGCGTACTTCACGAACGTGGCCGATTCGGCCGCGGTCGGCTTCCGGCCGAGTGCCGCGAAGAAGAGGGCGTCTACCTTTCCGGCGGTGTCGAGGAACGGTGCGTCGGCGATCCCGGTCAGCGTTGGAGCGGTTTGCGGGTCGGTCAGGGTCGCGGTCATGTTGCCGTTCATCAGCGCCAGCGACTGGAGAATCGACCGCTGCGCCGAACCGGGCCGCTCGACGTAGAACTTGGCCGCGAAGCGGGACCGTTCACCGAGAACCGCTGGCGGATCGAGATCCGGACGAAGCGGGGCGAACCCGGCGGCGACACGGAGGCTGTCATAAAGCTGTTCTCCGGTCAAGCCGCGCACGGCGGCACGCGAAAACAGGCGCGGGGCGCTCGTCCCCGCGCCCGCGGGCGCGAGCGACGAGAGTTGGTAGGCCCGGCTCAGAACGATCGCACGGGTCAGCAGGTCCAGATCGTACCCGCTGTCCACGAACGCCTTCGTCAAGTCGTCGAGCAGCGGGGGAACGCTCGCGGGGTTCTCGCCGGAGAGGTCGTCGAGCGGTTCCACCAGGCCCGTCCCGAAGAAGTGTGCCCAGAGGCGGTTGACGGCGTTGCGCGCGAAGTACGGGTTGTCCGTTGCGGTCAGCCMCCCGACGAACMCCCGCCGGCCCGTGTCCTCTTCCAGCTTTTCGGGCCAGGAGACGGGAGCGTCGGTTAACAGTTTCGGCCCCACGGCCCGGTCGGTATTGAGGATCTTCACTTCCAAACGCGCGGGCTTCCCGGCGCCGGGCGGCGCGGGGCGGGCGAAGAACGCGGCGGTCTGCCAGAACTGGTCCCGGGTCCAGCGCGCGAACGGGTGGTCGTGACACTGGGCACAATCGAGATTCACGCCCAGGAACGCGCGGGCGGCGCTCGCAGCGAGATTGTCGGGCTTGCCCTCGTTGAGGGTGAGGAACGCACGCGGCACCGGCGGACCGTTCCCCGGTCGTGTAGCCGGCGCGATCAGCAGGTCGCGGACGATCCGGTCGTAGGCCGTTTTCTGCCGCAACTGCACCGCGAGCCAGTCGTCGGTCCCGTCCGCCGTCGTCGCGAGCGTTTCCGTCTGCGGGAGCCAGGTCTTGCGCCAGAACACCGCCAGGTGCCGCGCGTGCGCGGCCGTGCCGGTGAGCCGCTCGATGAGGAGCGCCCGTTTGTCTTGGCGCGTGTCGGCCAGGAACGCGTTCACTTCGGCCACGCTGGGGATGCGGCCGGTGAGATCGAGCGCCGCGCGGCGGAGGAACGCCGCGTCGTCGCTCAACTCGGCCGGGGTGATCTGGTTCTCGGCCCATGCGTGATTCAGGTGCCGGTCGATCCGCGCCGCGAGCGCGGACGGATCGGGCTTGGTATCCGCGGCCGGCGCCGGGCCAGAAGTGGCCAGCACGAGCACAAAGACGAATACACGAACTCGGTGATACATGCGCATGTTCCGGGCGGGCGCGGCTGTGTGTATGAGGCGGCTTTCTCGGGTGGGTCGCTGTCGGAGACAGCGACCGCGCTGGCACGCGGTCGTCGGTTCGAGATTCGAATCGCGTTCTCTGGGGAGCGCCCCCGACTGTCGGAGACCGTCGGCCACCCGAAAAGGCCGGGCGTGGCTCCCACAGAATGGTGGCACCGCCGCCGGACTCATGTACAAGAGCGATCGCCACATAGTTGCGGTCTCGGATCGAGAGGGCGGCCCCTCGTGGTTCGGGTTAGAAGTCGCCCGCGGCGAGCGGTTCGCCGCCGTTGGTGGTCACGAGTGCGATTAATAAGGCTTGTGAGGTTTTCGTCTGACTGAGGAACCGCACCGCGCCGTCCACCATCAGGACGTTCGCGCCCGCGTCGTGGAAGCCGTAAATCGCGGCCCCGTTGCTACAGTTCACGGCGCACTCGCCGAACGCGGTCGCGCCGTCGAACGAGTGGGACCGGATGTGGTTCCAGTTCGGGGCCGCCCACTGCCCGCTGCCGATCCCCGTTGTGGTGTGGACCTTGTCCGAGTTGTCGTGAACGAGCTTCCCCGCACGCCACCCGTTGGGTTTGTCGCCCATCTCGACGACGATGATCGTGTTCGAGGTGCCGTCCCCGATGTCCTTGTTGCGGATCTGGTACGAGCCGTAGCGGTAGTTCATGGCCCCCGCGTGGAGGTTCGACTGCTGGTTGTCGTTGGAGTACGCGGCGGGCACCCCGCAGTAATCCGTGACCCCGGCCGCGAACTCGTTGCCGGCGCCGTCTTTGGTCCGCACGGTCCGTTCGGGACTCGGCGCGCCGGGGCAGATGAATTCCGGGACGCGGGCGGCGGCGGCCTTCTGGTTCGTCGAGTCCTTCGCGTCGAACCAGTCGTACCGCAGGTCGAACATGCGGAACTCTTTCTCGTGGCCGAGGTGCGGCAGCAGCAGCGTGTTCCAACTCCCGTAGGGCGGTCCGATCCCGTTCATCTGCGGGTTGGAACCGGGCACGGGCGTGATCGTCAGGTTGTTGGGGAGCAGATCGTCGTGGGCCGTCGCGTACCCTTGAACGGCCAGGCCCATCTTCTTCAGGTTGTCCGCGCACTGTGTGCGGGCACTGGCCGCACGCGCCTTTTGAACGGCCGGCAGGAGCAGTCCCATCGACACGGCCCCGAGTGCCGAAACAACCGCGAGGTCGATGAGGGTAAACGCGAAACGGCTACGGTGCCGGATGAAAGTCACTGGGGAACCTCCGCATGAATCAAGGCAGATTGAAATCGAGAATATTTTCTTTTGGCTCGACGGTTACGCGGAGCTTTGAAGTTTTCGGGGCGGCATAGGTGCCCTTCAGCCGGTCGGGGGCCAGCGGCGTTCCCGGGTTCTCAAGGGCCGGCGATTTGCCGTTCCGCGGTTCCGGCCAGTAGATCGCCACGATGTATTCCCCGGCGGGCGCGCCATCGGCGGTCAGGKAGGKGTTCAGGGKGTATCGCCCGTCCTGGTCGGCCCGGCCGCTCGGCGCAGGCGTGCGCCACTTGGAGGCCGGCGCGACCGGGATGAACGAAATCGCCGCTCCGTCTATCGGTTTCCCCTCATAGGTCAGCGTTCCGGTAATCGGGTACGTCGGCAACGCATCGTCCGGCAACGGGCCGCGCGAACACCCGGCGCCGAACACGCCAAACAAGACCGCCGTGATGTAACGAGATTTCGCCATATGATCGGCCCTGGCCGTCGAAGGAGCGTGCCCGGCAGTTCTCAGAAGYCCCCGCTCGCCAGCACTTCGCCCCCGCCGTAGCTGACGAGCGCGACCATGAGCGCTTGAGAGGTGCCGCCCTTTGTGAGGTAATGCACGGAGCCGTCGAGCATCACGACGTTCGCGCCGGCGGTATGGAAGGCGTAGATGCTCGCGCCGTTACTGCAATTGACGGCGCAATCGCCGAACTGTGTCAACCCGTCGAACGTGGTGGAACGCAGGTCGTTCCAAATCGAAGCGGCCCACTGGCCCGCCCCCAACGCGCTCGGACCGTTGTAAGCCGATGTGGACGGGGAACCCGTCATGACGCCGCCCCGCCAACTGTACGGTGCGTCGGCCTTTTCGAAGTTAAAAATCGTGTTCGAGAGCCCGTCCGTAATGGTGGAAAGCCGGATCGGCCCCCCGCTCCGAAAGCTCAACACCCCCGGAAAGTAGTTCGTCGGATTCACGCCGACCGCCAGGTAGTAAGCCCCCGCCGGACCCTCGTAGTCCGAAACTCCCGCGTTGAACGTCGTCCCGTCGCTGCCTTTGGTGAGAATGGTCCGCCCGTTGTGCGGGGTGGAAGGGCAGTTGAAGACTTTCACCACGTTGGACGCGGCCGCCCGGTTCTGGGCCGTGTCGCACCAGTTCACGGTCAGGTTGAACTGGTTGTAGATGTTTCCTTGTTCCAAATAGGGCAGCAACTGCGTCAAGTAACTGCCGTAAGGGGCGACGATGTTCCCCTTGAACGAGGGGTAGTTGGGGTAGTTCACGGACGGATCGCTGATCACCGTCATGTTGCTCGGCAGCTTGCCGTCATAAGCGCCCGCGTAGTTGTGAGCGGCCAGGCCGATCTGCTTGAGGTTGTTGCTGCACGCCATGCGGGCCGCGGCTTCACGGACCTTCTGGACGGCGGGGAGCAGGAGCCCGATCAGGATCGCAATGATCGCGATCACCACCAGCAGCTCGATCAATGTGAATGCCGCACGGATTTTGCGGGGCATGGAACCCTCAGGAGGTAGGGAACTCGGTGTGGCGACGTCCGGGGTGTCGTACCGGAGTTGGTTGAGCATGTTTTTTTGAGGTTGGCGGCTTTAAGCAGTTATTGTGCCGGCGCACATCTTCTTTCCAGCGTGACGGAAAATGAGTGTGTTATGATCGGTGCGGTCGTGTTGCCGGGGCTGATCTGGCTACCGCGTGGCCTGGCCTGGCAACGGCGTGTCCGGTGGAGCAGACGGAGTTCGCCAGGGAAGAGGGCGTCGACGGGCCTTCGTCACATTCGCATCTGTTAGCCCGAGATCTGTGTGGTACAGCTTTGAGAGGTGAACCTGATCTATTGCACCCTTAGGGGGCGCGCCGCATCTCGGAGTACGCCCTCGATCGGGTGTGGTGGAGAACCGCGTTCTGCCCCCACTTGCGCGAGAGCGGCCATCCTCAGGTCTCCAAAACACTTCTATCTTCGGCCCCGCTCTCAACTCGTTACGCTGTCGCCTCACTATACGCCGGTGACTGGACTTCTTGCCTGCCGTGACTTACGGTTCAGTCGGCATTTTCTCGGAACTCGCGACCGGTCGGGGCCGTCCTACCCGACCGGCTCACAGGTTGTCCACCATGAATTGGCTTCGTGAGCCCGACACTGAGCCGCTGCCCGGTTACCGCCTGATCGAACCCATCGGCACCGGTGGGTTCGGCGAGGTGTGGAAGTGCATCGCCCCCGGCGGCATCCACAAGGCGATCAAATTCGTCTACGGCAACCTCAACGCCCTGGACGGCGACGACGCGCGCGCCGTGCAGGAGATGAAGGCGCTCGAACGCGTCAAACTGGTGCGCCACCCGTTCGTGCTGTCCATCGAGCAGATCCAGGACGTGGGCGGCGAACTCGTCATCGTGATGGAGCTGGCCGACAAGAACCTGCACGAGTGCCTCGTCGAGTACCAGCAGGCCGGGCGGCCCGGTGTCCCACGGGACATCCTCCTCGGGTTCCTCGACGACGCCGCCGTCGGCCTCGACCACCTCATCGAGAAGCACAACCTCCAGCACCTCGACGTCAAGCCGCGCAACCTGTTCACGGTCGCCGAGCGCGTGAAGGTGGCCGACTTCGGGCTGGTGAAGCAGCTCGAACGGTCCAGCGCGTCCGGGCTGATGGGCGGCGTGACGCCGATCTACGCGGCCCCGGAGACGTTCCAGAACAAGATCAGCAAGCACTCGGACCAGTACAGCCTGGCCATCGTGTACGTGGAACTCTTGACCGGGAAGCGGCCGTTCCCGGGCAAGAACATCCGGCAGCTCGCGCTCCAGCACATGACCGAGCCGCCGGACCTGTCCATGCTCCCGGAGGCGGACCGGCCGATCCTGGCCCGCGCCCTGGCGAAGAACCCGGACGACCGGTTCCCGTCCTGTACGGCGTTCATCCGCGCGCTCGGCGTCCCGCGGGACGGCACCGGCAGCAGCGGCAGCAGCGGCGTCCCGGGCAGCGGCGTGCGCGAGCCGGCCGCGTGGGCGAAGGCGAGCCGCACCGTCCACGACGTGGACCTCACGCCGCCGGCGTACGGGGCGGGCGGCGGGGTGGCCGTCATGGCCGGCCCGGCGCGCCCGAGCGCCGGGCCGCACCCCGAGATCGACGAGCACCACCTGCTCGGCTCGACCGCGGTCACGAAGGAGGCCGGCGTCCTCCGGCCCACGGTCCTGATCGGCATCGGCAGCTTCGGCCGCCGCGCGCTGCAGGAACTCCGGTGCCGGCTGACGGACCGCGTCGGCGACGTGGTGCAGGTGCCGTGCTTCCGCTTCCTGTACGTGGACTGCGACCCGGACGCGATGGAAAAGGCCGTCAGCGCGCCGCCGGACGTGGCCCTCGCGCAGGACGAAGTGTTCCAGGTGCCGCTCCAGCCGGTCACGCAGTACCGGCGGCGCCAGCTCGACCAGATCCTCGACTGGCTGCCGCGGGAGAAGCTGTACTCGATCCCGCGGAGCCTCCACGCCGGCGGGTCGCGCGCCCTGGGCCGGCTGGCGTTCTGCGACAACTATCTGCGGTTCGTCACCCGGCTGCGGCGCGAGTTCCAGATCGCCAGTCACCCCGAGTCGCTCGCGCAGTCGGCCGACCAGACCGGGCTGACGGTGCGCGACAACACGCCGCAGGTGTACGTGTTCGCCAGCGGCTCCGGCGGCTCCGGCGGGATGCTCATCGACCTCGGGTACGCGGTCCGCCGGGTGCTCGCCCGGATGACCGCGGCGCCCGCGCCGGTGACCGCGTTCGTGTACGCCGCGGCCCCGACCGACCCGAACACGGGCGACGGCGAACTCGCCAACCTGTACGCCGCGATCACCGAGCTGAACCACTACGCCGACCCGGACGTGGCGTTCGTCGCCCATTACGGCGGCCCGGAGGGGCCGCGGGTGGAGAACAGCGGCCTGCCGTTCACGTCCACCTATTTGCTGCCGATGCCCGAGCGCACGGCGGGCGCGTTCCGCGACTGCGTGTCGCACCTGGCCGGGTACGTGTCGCACGACCTGACGACCCCGCTCGGCGCCGCGCTGGAGCAGGCCCGCGCGCAGCCCGTCGGGTTCAACCGCAGCCCGTTCCGCTCGTTCGGCACATACGGTGTGTGGTTCCCGCGGGGCCTGCTGCTCCGGTCCGCCGCGCAGAAGATCTGCATCGCCCTGTTGAAAGAATGGAAGGGCGACGCGCCGCCGGCCGACGCCGAGGCGCTCAAGCAGGTGGTCGCCCAGGCGGTCGACGACCCGCGGCTGAAGCCGGACGCGGTCCGCCAGCAGATCGAGGCCGACGCGGTGCGCGGGGCCGACGGTGGGCCGGCCGACCAGATCGAGCGCTGGCTCACCGGGCTGGAGGGGCAGATCAACGTCGCCGGGCGCCACCCGGACGCTGGCGCGTGGTCGCGGGCCGTGTGGGAACAGGCGCGCGACCTGATCGGCACGCGCCCGACCGGCGAGCAGGACAGCACCGTCCGCCGCAGCCGGACGGCGAAGCTGCTGGAAGACGCGGTGAAGCGCGTGGCGGAGGCGTGGGGGAACGAGTTCGCCGAGGTGGTCCGGCCGCTGGAACAACTGCCCGGCCGCCGGCTCGGGGCGATCGGGACCGCGCTCACGCGGCTGATCGCCGTGTGTACCGAATGGGGCGACGCCGCCGCCGCCCGCGCCGCCCAGTTCGCGGCAAAGGCCCGCCAGGCGAAGAGCGACGTGCAGTCGGCCCACGACGTGTGCCAGGCGGGGAGCGGGGCGTTCAGCTTCTTCGGCGGGCGCACCGGTCGGAGCATGCGCCACTTCCTCGATCAGATCCGCGCCTTCGCCCGCGTGCGGCTCCAGGAGGACCTCGCCGACGCGACGGCCAAGTTCTACCGCGCGCTCCGCGTCCGGCTCGAAGACCAGCTCCGGGACCTGGCGTACTGCCGCACCCGTCTCGACATGCTGGTGCGGGCGCTGGAGTGCCCGCTGGCGAACCTGCCCGTGTCGTCCGACACGCCCGTCTCCCTGTCCGAGGACGCGCTCCAGCAGACCCTCCACCCGACGAACACGCTCAACGTGGTGCTCCCGGCCGGCGACACGCACATCGAGCGGTCGGCGGCGCGGGTGGTGAAGGGGGTGAAACCGGCGGACGTTCACCGGCTGGAGGTCGCGCTCCAGAAGCTCGTGCTCGAGCCGCGGGGCGGCCTGACCGCCCTGTGCCGGATGAACGCCGACATGAGCCGCACGCTCATCGGGCCGATGGTGGAGCAGACGACCGCGTTCCTCGGCGACCTGCTGCCGGTGACGGACGTGACCGAAGTGGAGGTGTCGGCGGCGCGGGCCCGGAAGGTGGAGGTGTCGGCGCGCATCCAGAACTACCACACCCGCTCGGCGCCGCCGTGCGGGGCGGCGGCCGACACCCAGACCTATGTCCTGGTCCCCGATTCGGAATCGGGGAAAGCGTTCACCGGAGTGGTTCAAAAAGCGGTGCCGGAGGCGCTGACGATTCCGGTCAACGGGACGGCAACGGACCTGATGTTCTGCCGCGAGCACGGCAACTTGCGCTCGGACGAGGTCGCGGCGCTCCTGTCGGCGTGCCTGCCGGCGTACTACCAGTCACTCGCAACGCCGCACACCGCCCCCCACGCTCGGTTCGACGTGACGGAGTGGATGCCGTTGTCGGAGTAAGTCATAAAGTCGTAACGTCGAAGACCTCAACGGTGCGGGTCTTCGACGTTACGACTGGTGACGTTACGACTTTATGACTCGCTAAGCTCCCCCGAACGCCAGCCCCGGCTTGGGCGGGGCGGGTTCCGGGATCGGTTCCGGAGCGGCGGTCGTCGGGACCGGGGCCGGCGCTTTCGGCGGTTCGGGACGCAACTCCGTCACTGGCACGCCGGCCATCAGTTTTTCGACCTCCACACGGTCGATCTCCTCGTGCAGCAGGAGCGCGTCCGTGATCGCGTCCAGTTTGTCGCGGTGCGTGCGCACCAACTCTTGGGCCCGGGCCTCCGCTTCGATGAGGATGCGCTGAACCTCCTCGTCAATGAGCCGGGCCGTGCCCTCGCTGAACGTCCGCGATTCGACGATCTCCTTGCCCAGGAACACGTGCTCCTCGCCCTGTTGGTGGTACACCGGGCCGACGCGCTCGCTCATCCCGTACTGGGTCACCATGGCCCGCGCGATGCGGGTGGCCTGTTTCAGGTCCATGACCGCCCCGGCCATGGCCTCGCCCATCACCAGCTTGTCGGCCGCCCGCCCGCCGAGTGTCATGACCAGCATCGCGAACAGTTCGCTCTGCGCGCGATCGACGCGCTCCTCGTCCTGGTTGAACAGCGTCACCCCGGCGGCCCGGCCGCGCGGGATGATCGACACGCGGTCCAGCTCGTGAACCTTCGAGAGCGTGAGCATGCCGCACAGCGCGTGCCCGGCCTCGTGGTACGCGGTCCGCCGCTTCTCCTCGGCGGAGTACGCCTCCTCGCGCATCGCGCCCAACCGCACGCGGTCGGCGGCGCGGTCGAAATCGATCTGCTCCACCTTGTTTCGGCCGCTGCGAACCGCGAGCAGCGCCGCCTCGTTGCACAGGTTCTTCAGCTCCGCGCCGCTCATGCCGACCATGCCGCGGGCCACGCGCTCCAGGTCCACCTGGTCCGACAGCGGCTTGTTCCGCGTGTGAACCTTCAGGATCTCGAGCCGGCCCTTCCACGTCGGCCGGTCCACGGTGATGTGCCGGTCGAACCGGCCCGGGCGGAGGAGGGCCGCGTCGAGGACGTCCGGCCGGTTGGTCGCCGCCATCACGATCACGGTCTCGCTCGGCTGGAACCCGTCCATTTCCGAGAGGATCTGGTTGAGCGTCTGCTCGCGCTCGTCGGMCCCGCCGCCGTACCCGGCGCCGCGCATCCGGCCGACGGCGTCGATCTCGTCGATGAAGATGACGCACGGCGAGTGCTCCTTGGCCGTGCGGAACATGTCCCGCACGCGGCTGGCGCCGACGCCCACGAACATCTGGATGAACTCGCTGCCGCTGATGGCGAAGAACGGCACGTTCGCCTCGCCGGCCACGGCCTTCGCGAGCAGCGTTTTGCCGGTGCCGGGCGGGCCGACGAGCAGCACGCCCTTGGGCACCGTCGCCCCCACGCGGGTGAACTTGGCCGGGTCCTTCAGGTAATCGACCATCTCGTTCAGCTCGCGCTTGGCGTTCTCCATGCCGGCGACGTCTTCGAACGTGATGCGCCCCTTGCCCTTCTCGTACCGCTTGGCCGGGCTGCGGATGTAGTTGTTGATGAACCCGCCGCCCATCGGGTCGCGGAGCTTCGGCAGCACGAACACCACGAACAGGGTGACGACGCCGAACACGACCAGCAGTTGCAGGAGCACCGACCCGATCCACGGGGCCGGTTCCTCTTCGCGGCTGATCTTGACGCGCGCCCACTCCGGCTCGGCCTTCTTCTTCTCGTCGCGGTACTTCTGATCCGCCTTCTCAATTTCCGCGGTGAGCGCACTGCGGTCGTTCGACGGGGGCAACAGGACCGAGAACTGCCCGTTCTTGCCGAGTTCGAACTTCTTGGCGAGTTCGGAGTTCGGGTCGCGGACCTCGCCCTTGGCGCGGTCGGTGCCGAACAGCGTGACCGACTTGAGTTCGCCCGCTTCCATCAGTTCGCGGAAGCGGGAGTACTCGATCTCCTTGGACCGGGTACCGAACGCCAGGAAGGCGAACGCGACCACGCCCAGGACAACGAGAGCGATCCACCCACCGGGTAACAGCGGGCTCCCACGCTTCGGCGTGAGCTGCGGGTTGGTCGGGGGGCCGTCTTGTTGCGACATGCCTGATCCTCAGCGCGGGTAACGAGTCCCGCGAGAATACGTCGTGAGGTAGCGCCCGGCGGGTGTCTGGTCCCCCGCGGGCGGATCATAGTATTGTACGAGCGGTCCGAGGGGGAAGTGAACTTACTCGGGCGATCCTTCCCCCGCGTCGGGAAAGCCGATGAACGGCTTTTCCGACAGCTTCCCTGCCGAATCGGAGGCCTTTGGGGTCCGATGGCACCTCTTCCCTCATTATGGAAAGAGGCTCGACTGTCGGGCTTATTGTATCATTTCCCGTGCCACCCACGGAGTCTTCGCATGTCAACCCGCCTGGGCGCACGTGTCCTGTTCGCGGCGTGTGCCATCGCCGTTTGTCACGGTCCCGCTGTGAGCGAGGCCCCAAAGGACAAAGAAAAGGACAAGAAAGAGAAGGGCAAGCCGAACAAGCTCGCGAAATCGAGCAGCCCGTACCTGCTCCAGCACGCGCACAACCCGGTCGAATGGTACCCGTGGGGGCCGGAGGCGTTCGAGCGGGCCAAGAAAGAGAACAAGCTGATCTTCCTCTCGATCGGCTACAGCGCGTGCCACTGGTGCCACGTCATGGAGCGCGAGTCGTTCTCCAATCTGGAGATCGCGAAGCTCCTCAACACGCACTTCGTGTGCATCAAGGTGGACCGCGAGGAGCGGCCCGACGTGGACGACATCTACATGACCGCCCTCAGCGTCACGGGCGAGCAGGGCGGGTGGCCGCTCAGCATGTTCCTCACGCCCGAGGGCAAACCGATCTTCGGGGCGACGTACTTCCCGCCCGAAGACAAGAAGGTCGGGGACGACACGGTCCCGGGCTTCAAGACGATCCTCGCCAAGGTCGTGGAGTTCGACAAGGACCGCGCCGACCTCGTGAAACAGGCCGATCGCATCGCGGAGCGCACGGTCGAGGCCCTCGAGGCGAACGGCCGCGTTGCCGTACTGGTTCCGCTCAAACGCGAACTGGTGTCCGCGGCGCTCGACGCGTTCGACATCGATCCCGAACACGGGGGCACGGGCAACAAGGGCCGCTCGTTCCGCGGGACGAAATTCCCCCGCCCGCCGGTATGGGGCTTCCTCTTGTCGCAGGCGCAAAAACCGGGCAACGACGAACTCAAGAAGAAAGTGGCACTCACGCTCGCGAAGAT
>BFBZ01001325.1_pt1 | contig 16875 bp, 22 predicted proteins | sample 1888401 | NCBI WGS metagenome assembly BFBZ01 (sample SAMD00112614, study PRJDB3348) | symbiont metagenome | host: Chara braunii | reverse complement strand
GTGAAGTCTGTTCATGGCATTTCCTTCATGAGTGAAGAATCGATCAGGCGCTTGGTTGCAAAAACCTGCGACCCAGGATTGGACGGCACGGAGAACCTACGTTCGGCGAAACGGAAGCCTCGCCAAAATCCTCAGTGTTGAATTGCGGCAAGATTTAACCCACTTTTTCATTTCGCGTTGACCCACAATATCCGGGCTATCATATTGTTAGCAAACACCATTTAACGGTCCGACTGAACCACCGCGAAATGAAAAAGTGGAGCAGATTCTCGCGATACTCAACACTTCATCGTTGGCACCAATAGAAAAGGCGCCCCGAAGGACGCCGGTCAGTATCAATGAGCTGTCCAAGCCGTCCCGTTGCAGAACACTGGAACGCGCACGGAACCCCCACCCGTTAGAGCGCCATTGTAGGCAGGCGCGGATGCATCGGTGACGGAATACAAAGACCCTGATATCGCGCTGTTGCACGTCGGCAGGAGCGCGACGGTAGTAGAAGGTAACTGCAAGGGGCTGGCGATATTGATTGTTCCGGTGCCCTTGGCAACCAATTTGACGTTGGAATTTGAAGCAGAACTTGCGGCGGCAAGAGTAGGGTTGCCTGTGTTGTCGCTACCAACAGTCAAATATGAGGTGCCACCATTACCGAGAATTCTGAACTCTAAATTTCCGAACGAATGGCTGGTAAAGTTGTGAGCGCCGGTGCCATAAGAATCGTAATTGAGACTCAATGTTCTTTCTGCACAACCTGTCCCACAGGGGCGAGCCTGAAGTGATGGCGAATTTGCGCCGGTACCAGACGCACCCCCGGCTAGACTTAAAAAGTTAACCCCATACTGACCCGATACAGCGGGGATTAGAACACTGTTACGATTGTAATACCCTCCGAGAGTCAAGTCGCCGTTGGGTTGAACCCCTATCTGGTTGTATGAGGAACTATCGAATGAATAATTGCCATTGCCAATGACCCAAGGCCATAGCGTCCCGCTACCGGTGAATTGAGGGCGGCAATCATAAAGCCCGATAGCACGAGCAGTGCACGACAAGTTTTCTTCATTCGTTCCAATGACCTTCTGAAGGCGCCATGTGGCAATTTCGTCGTAGATATTATTGTCTGAAGTGTAAGAAACACCCGTCATTACTCCTGACGTGTTGCAGGTCGCGGCTGTCGTGGTGATTGAGGAACACGTGTATTGTCCACCATTGATCGTCCAAGCATTTGTCTGCGTCGAGAAAACGTTGAACGGTTGGCCTGAAACATAGGTCACTGACGTTCCAGAGACATTAACCGTTCCGGAATTGCTTGTCGTAACCCACTGGAACGTCACGCTTCCGGAGCCGATACAGGGGGTGGAAAGCGTCAAATTGGTGGCGTCTGTTACGCTGGCGACTGTATAAGCAGCATGCAATTGTCCCGCGCCGCCTATATAAAACCCGGTTCGCCCGACCCAAGCAGAATCAAACGCCGTCCCACTGTCTCGAATAACTGTTCCGTCAACACCGGGGTTGCCGCAATGGGCTTTGCCCTGCCCAGCGGCACCGTATACCTGCCATTCGGTCGGGTTGTAATTAAGTGAGGTTTGAACAATGTTCCAGTTTGGATGGCCTTGCGAATACCAATAAGAGCCCAATACACTAGGGAAATTTTGCAGGCTTGTGGCCTGCACGTTTGCAGTCGAATTGCCGCTAACGGTGACTGATGAGCCCGAAGCGCTGCCCAGGTTCGGAGCAACGAGCGTCTTATTCGTCAGTGTCTGGGTGTCGGTCGTTCCGACAAGTGCGCCACCGGGGATAGGCTTGCCATTCAACTGGCTGTTGACGGTCGCGCTATTGAACGTGGGAGAAGGATACTGCTGGGCAGCTGCAGGCAAAGACAGCGCAACTATTGTTGCCGATATCACAAAATTACGTAGAAATGTCATAAGGTTATCCTTGTTATAGAAGCTAGCTGACCGCGAGGGTGCCACCGTTGAGCCAAGGCTGGCCAGAAGTCGCCGGCAGAACGGAACATCGCCCATTGCCGAGGACGGCGTCAAACGGATCGGAGAGCTTTATCGGATCGAGGCCGAACTGCGAGGCCTTGATCCGGGGGCTCGCCTTGCCGGACGGCAGGAGCGATCAGCGCCAGTAATCGCCGACATGCAGACCTGGCTTCTCCACCACCGCGCCCGTATCGCGACGAAGTCCCCGCTTGGAGAGGCTTTGGCCCACATCGCTAAATTCTGGGGTGGCCTCAAGCTCTTCCGGGCCGACGGCCGCATCGAGGTCGACAAAAACAGCGTCGAGCGGACCATGCGACCGATAGCTCTCAATCGCAAGAATGCCCTCTTTGTTGGGCATGACGCTGGAGCAGAGAACTGGGCGACTATCGCCTCCCTCATCGAGACCTGCAAACTCAACGCTGTCGAGCCGCAGTCCTATCTGACAACCACGCTCACCGCCATCGTCAACGGCCACAAGCAGAGCCGGATCGAGGAGTTGATGCCGTGGAATTATGGCGTGACATAATCTGAGTTCAAGGAAGACAGCGGTCCGACATGTTGTGCAGAGGCGGCCCTAAGCAGACTTGGAACGCCAACCAAGTTGGTCGAAAAACGCTTCCAACCGCCATACGGCTTGGGTCGGAACTTCAGTGCGGTGCCACTGTCGGTTTTCGATAGCGGTATCAAGATAGCGAAACTCCATCATCCCCGATGCCAACGGCGAGACCCGAAGATATGGACCGGAATATGGCTGGATATCTTTCTGTTGAATGCATAGATCAAGCATAGATGTCCAGCCAAATAGGCCTTGTCGCATTGCGCTTTGGCTGATGGATTTTGCAACGTCTTCAATGCCGCCGAGTGCTGTTTGCAAATCATCATTCCCTGGCCAAAGCCGCGCGGCACCAAAGTAGCTTGCAATCTGCTCCCAGTCCTGCCTCATCCCAGCATCAACCCCTCCATGCAAGTTCCGCATGCACCATAAAGCGTTTTTGACGACTCGCAATCCATCGGCTTTGGTGCAAGGTTGCCGCGCATTTCATCGACGTCATTATCCGAAGTAACCATACAATTGCGGTCAAGGTGTCGCCAGCACACCGGTTACCCTAAAGGCGGGTCACTTCTCGGTGGAAATGCCGGATCAGCTCTCAGCGGAAATCAACAGACAAAGATCGGTGAGAGCGGGTTTGGGAATGCATCCGGGTCAGTGAGCCACGAGCTCGTAGAATTGATTTGCACAGGGTCCGCGTAGCTCCACACCGGCCAGCGGTCGTACTCGAGCCGCATCGAGAGGCCTGATACATGACCCGGCGGGGTGCGGACGAAAACTTGGACCATCAGGAGGTAATTCATGTATTCCTACGCAGACAGGCTTCGTGCAGTGGAGCTTTATCTCAAGCTCGGCAAGCGGATTAAGGCGACTATCCTGCAGTTGGGCTGCGCCGGGTCAGCTTTCAGTGGAAATCAACAGACAAACAATTTCAATGATGAAGGCGGGAAACTGTTAGGCTATACTTTTCCTAGAGTACCGCTGCCACAGCGCATGATAATCTAATCCTACTCTTTCCCTCATAATATATTCCCAATTATCTCCGAGGTAAAAATGTAAATCGTTTATTCTTGGAAAGACGGTGCTAGCCTCTAGCAACAGCTCCCTCGCCCGATTTCCGTCCGCATTTTGAGGAAGTTTTCTATAGGATTCGGATATCCAGGCGTGAACGCCCGCGTTTACTTTCTTTGTCTCAACGCACGGTGACGGCGGCGCGAGCCCTAACAACTCGTGGAAATCTTCTACCGCTCTATCTGGGCGATATTCCCTTAGTACGATCGCGTCCTGACCAAACGCATCTGCCCATCGTCCAAGCCGAGATTCATAGTCAATCGCCCTATCAAAAAACGAAAATGCAAGAAACTCTTGAAATGAACGATCGGTATGGCCCTCTTTGATAGCGTGATGATACGAGGAAATTAGATAATGAAATGGATTTCTAATGTACGCCACAATGCGGACGTCGTATTTTGCAAACGAATTTGCGAATATCCGGAATGAATTCCCAATATGAGGAAGAAGGGAAAGATCTTCACTCGACAGGACCACTTTATCGCAAGCTGTATTGTCAATTAGATCCTGATAGTGAGCTACAACTTCACTTGGGTTATACTCTTTATCTTTCCAAGGAGCATCATTTCCAAGAAAGCACCAAGCAAGCTCTCCGTGAGATGGAAAGGGACAAAGCGGGTCAGGATAAAGGACGTTTGATGCTAGTAAGCTCTCCCTTGAACTAAATAGATGCTCTTGGATAGCCGAACTACCTGTCTTGTGAAAACCGATGTGAAAGATAACCTGCATATTCCTATTTCCCACGCCCGTACATGAACCGATTATAGACGCGATTGATTGGCAAGTAGTATAAAGAAGCGGTTCAACTGTGATCGCCGACCTATAGTGTGGACAAGCTGACGCATAGGCAAGCGATGTATTTAAAGCCATTGAGGCTCTCACTGTTATTCAGTCGATGCAACTCAAAGTGTGTTTGTTAGCCGCACTTGCCAATTGCAAAAAGCCTCTGCGCTGGAAAGATCCTCTCGGCGATCAATTATCGGTTCATGGTGATAAGTTCGCTGCAATTGTTTTGACTCGTTCAATGAGGTGCCCTCAACGACCGAGAGTACATTCCCTACCACCGTATCCAATTCCCAATTTAAAGTCCTTCGCTTTGCTTGCTCAGCAAGACATGTAGCAAAATTGGTTGTACCGTCATTTTTCGTTAAAGCTATATCGAGCGCAAGCGCAATGGAGTTCGCACTTTGATAAGCAAGAATTGCCATGTCCCCTTCATGGTCCATTAGATTGTTGTAGCGGAAAACGTCGACAGGAAGACAACCAGCGGCCATCATCTCGAACGGTATCCGCGAAGGGTTAGACAGGCTGATGCAAATTCCAGAGCGGCATCGGTTGTAAAGACTGTTTAACTCGGCGAGATTTGTAATAACACCCAGCTGCTCTGCCTCAAAATTGATCTTAGCAGGCCTATCTGAGCCGTACAAATAAATGCGCAGGGCTGGATGGCGCTTTTTCAGGATCTCAAGCGCCGCAAGCGCCAGGAAATTGCCTCGGCGCGGCTTTTCTGGCTGAAAGAGCATACACACTGCAAATTCGCGTGAGGATCCGCCCTGCAATTGATAGTTTGCAGTATCGACGCCCAAGCCAGCAGGATTAGCACTCGCTTGGTACTGGCTACGAATAACATGCGTTAGCCAGTTGCCGATAGTAATATGATTCAGATTTTGCGCGTAGCTGTTCTCGCCTTCGACATAAGCATCGCCTATTGGATTAAAGAGGGCTTCAGCATCCTGAACTAGGTAAAACTTATGTTGTGAATTGACGCTCTTCGAAACAAACTCAGCCGAATGAGCGATCGTGGCAAATGCAACTGTCGATGAAATAGGATGTCTCCAGCTGGAATGCAACCGAGCTCTTGTCCCGGTTAGATACTCCTCCGCGACGTGTAGCCCTTCGCCTACACCGTCAAGGAAAACATAGGGTTCCAGCCCCATTTCAGCTAACCGTTTGGTCACGTTAAAGATGGTTCGGTGACCACCGGAGGCCTTCAACACGCTCGGCACATAAATCGCTAGTCGCTCTCCAATAACTTTATTTACCGCCGGACTATACACTCTGGCAATTTCGAGCGGAGCAGAATTCTTAAAATTTCGGGGGGCCTGTTGCCACCATTCCATGATTTTCGTTTGGCGTACAGCACCTTGCTTCCAGCGAACCTCGCGCAGCCATTGCTCAAGGCAAAAGTGAACCTCGCGGGCAGAATTCAAATCCCCTATCCCGGATAGCTTCCCTTCATTTCCAACTTCGTCCACAAGACCAGTTCCGAACGTCTCATTGTGCGTAAGGCGGGCAAAAAGATCAGATACTGCGGTAGGCGGATTTTCTATAAGGTCTAGGGTCAAATTTCGAGCTAACCCCCTCAAATCGTCAGCCAACAATCCATGCAACCGTATGTACCGTGCGAGATGCGGAACGGCGTGTAGCATTCCAGCTTGAAGTGGTCTAAGATCTCTGACCACCTGTTCTTCCCCGTCAATCACCTCGCGGACTGCAGAAATCTTGGTGCCATTTTTCTTGTACGATACAACAGAGCCGCCCTCGCCATTGAATAACATCTCCAAGGGGGCTACCTGATCTGGAATCGTATAGTCTCCGGGAACGTTATTGTTCCCAAGCCATCCGATTTTCGTTCCTTCGCACTGCTCGTTCAGGAATTTAAATAGCGCCAGATAATGGCCGTGAATAACCTGGTCAGTAAGTTTCCCAATATTATCCTGAATTGTGCCTCGCCAACCAATATCCACAACGATATGCGCGCGGTGCTTATCAGATAGAAACCCCTCCTGATTTAGATAAGACGTCAACAGCTCGCGCTGTTTCGCTAAAGAATGCTTTGCATGCCCGAGCAACTCCACATCTTGCATCGCTGCAATGAATGCAGCATTCTTCCATGGATAAACAATAAGCTCATCAAAAGTAAAACCGTGACGCTCTGCAACTCGTCCAACGATTTGTGCATCCAAGTTAAGCGTTGAACAAAGACCTCGCCACGACTGAGAGCTATACATCGACCATAGCCTCGTCATTTCATTTACATCAAAGCCTCCTAAAGAAGCCGCGAATGTGGCTCGTCGTGAAACTTCCAAAATAGATGATAAGGGGCGCTCTATATTGTAAGGATCAGCCTCACAGATAGCGTCGAACATCTTTTTGAAAAATTGTCCCTCTCTCGTAAAGAAAAAGACCTTTTCGCTCTTACGCTTGACTGCATCTTCTAAGACAGACAGACAAAACGAAAAAACGATCGGTGACAATCGAACGCCAATTCGAAATAGGTCAGCTTCTCGTTCGTTTGTCGGGTTTGCCGGCGAAATTCCAGCTATCTCTCCTAAAACAGCCACTATTCGACTTTGATGTTTTGAAACATCACCATGTAATAGATCGTCGAAGGCCCTTCCATACCACTCCATGCGCTTCGTTTCGGCCGGCGATTCATAGCCGATCGTCGTAATTCCCAACGACTCCGGCACAATTTTGTCAGCAGTCACATTGTCACCGATGTGGCATAGCTCACTTGGGTCGAGCGCAAGATCGATGAGGATTCTTTTAAATAATTCACCGCTTCGCTTGTTTTCAAAATAGTCGGACGAAGCATAACCCTTCATCCAACTCCCTCCGACCTTATTTTTCTCTAGTATACGTCGCAAAAAGTCGGCAGAGTTATAAAAGTCAGAAGCAAAAATATAAGGAATATTTAACGTGGAAATGTAATTCCCTATTACTTCGTCACTATGTGTGCTTCGAGCCTCCGCTTGAAACTCGTGCCTCATTAGGCCGGCAACAATTTTGTCACGGCGTCCGTGGGGAACTGAATGCTCTAGAACCTCTTGAAGCCAACGTTCAATTGCATCAACGAAGCGATATTCAAAATCCCCCTTGGGGGCAGAACTATTCTCGGCGCGAATTCTTGATCTATATAGATCTTGGATGGTTTGGAACCCAGGCCTGAGGTCTTCAATTGAGTAGAGCAGCAAATAGCGTGCGGATTGCAGTTTTATCTCATCAGGATGACATTCGCGGTGGAGCAAAGTACTCCAGACATCGAACGAGATTATTTTCGAAGTCTCGGATATCTGGGGAGGCGACCAGTCTGGATTCGCGCGCGCCGGCTCCCGATCCTCGGGCTTGATGTCACTATGAGCATGGCCCACCAACGTTCGGCGATACGAATTTGACGATCCTGCCGGACCGGTTAGGTACGGTAGAGGTGGCCTACCCTCGCGGTGTCCGTATTGTAAATAATGCAGATAGGGATGAACTTGTGCTGATTCCACATCTGGATTTTCAGCTAAGTACCATCTGCTCGAAAAGTGCGGGCCTGGATCATATTCACCGAAAGCCCCCTCTTTTAGAAAATGCACCGCGGGATGAACAGCGTCGCCATTGCCAGTTAAGTAAGTCTGAGCATACCAGTTTGTTCTGAAGAATGGACTGAATTCCCGCCTCTCTTTCAGCCCGTCCCTTAAAAAATGAAGCAATGGTGACATCCCAGTGCGCGCGACATCGGGATTGTGTTCCAAATACCAACTCGGATTGAAGAGAGGATGGGGCCATCGGCCCTGCTGTTCTCCGATTGTAATATAGTGCAATAGCGGGTCGCTAACCAACGCTATATCCGGATTCATGCCGATGTACCAATTGCTATCAAAGAACAAATTTGGCGACCTCAGCTCCTTCCACCCAAATTTTATATAGTGCTCAAATTTCTTTCCGGCCCAATTTTTGAGGTCGGGATACCGATTGAGATAATATTCTTCGTCAAAAAACGGCAGGGAGACCAATTTATAATTGCTTTTCTTTCCATTAATACTTGATAAAATAAGTCTCTTCATCTTCATCTCTTGGTCATAACTGCCTGGCAGGAATGTGATGACCGACGGAATAGATTTGTCCCAATCGCCGATCAGCAATCAAACATTGCAATTATCTCATTCCGGTTGTCTTCTAAAACTCGCTATACGTTCTATGCGTGTTTTGTTCAAGCGCATTCTGATGCGCTCAATGGGATGACGTTACTGTACCTGCGTTCTACTGTAGTGGACGACACAGAATGTCGCTCTCATTTATGAAATCAATCGGCAGCGCAAACGAGGGTCGCTTGGCAGCAAGTTATGTCGTCATCGCTCAGCGCGGCAAAATCATCCTTGATTGTCTGGCGAATATCCGCCGGTGGCACTGACGACTGAATTCATACCATCAGCTCGGTAGCAAAGAAGACAGCGAAACTTTCACCAAATGACGCCCTCCTGGAAGCGTCGATTGCCTTTCTCGAAACCATCTCTGACCCAAAACGATACCTTAAACCGCTGCGACCATAAACTGCGCGGCTAACTGCAATCAATCCCCAAAACCAAAATGTTATGACCGGTCAATTTGGGGTAACGAGGTGAAAAACCACAGAGAATAGGGCTAGCTCCGGAGCAGGCTAACCTCTATGCGAGTTTCGCGGTCAAAGCCCTTGAGACTCATCCTGCAACCATTTGGTTTGCAGAATGGCCGTCGCACTGTTGATGATGATGAGCCAAATGAAAATTGAGGCAGGAGCTCTCTTTGGTTGCCCTAATCCGATAAATCACCGACAATCGAGAACGAACTTGCATCAGCAAGTTCATTTCCGAAATAAGTATGGTATGGACGGCCACACAGTTGGTTGCATCGCGCGAAACAATCGACGTAAGTAGGTGGTTTGCTCACGTGTCGTCGGCGGAAGCAGGAGCTTTATTTTTATGGATCGAATTTCGAGTGCAACTTTGGCGGCTGGGACGGACTCGAGCAGCTTGTGTGAGATCCAAAATCTCACTTATCAGGATTTTGACGTAACTAGGGAATTGCGCGCCAGAATGAAGGGCCAAAGGCCTGCTATAGTATGGTTCACCGGGCTCTCAGGCGCGGGCAAGTCCACAATCGCCAACCTCCTTGAAAAACGCCTCACCGTCGAGGGCAAGCATGTTTTTGTTTTGGACGGAGACAACGTGCGGCACGGCCTCAACAACGATTTGGACTTCTCTGATGAGTCGCGTTCGGAGAATGTGAGGAGAGTCGCGGAGGTGGCCCGCTTGATGGCGGAGGCGGGACTTATTGTGATCGTAACCTTGATTTCGCCCTTTCAAAAAGAGCGAAAATTAGCACGAGAAATCGCAAGAGATGTGATTTTCATCGAGACTTATATAAGTACGACCCTTGACGTCTGCGAGGCCCGCGATGTGAAAGGACTTTACGGCCGGGCGCGCGCAGGTGAGATTAAAAACTTTACAGGTATAGACAGTGCATTTGAAACGCCGAAGTGTCCAGACATAACGCTCGACGCAGGCAAGATGTCGACTACCGAAGCAATGAATACGCTGTATTCCCATCTGCAATTTTCCGTACTTTAACAAATATTAAATTTCCACCCCTAGATGACCGCATCGGTGGCGGCGCGGGGCTTTTGTCGGCTAAGGTGTTGCCTGTCTTGCGATAGGTTGTCGCCAGCCTATAGGCGAGCCAGCGTTGATCAAAAGACTTGGCCGCCCATTCGATCAGAATGGCTTCCATGCCGTTGACCTGGTTTGCAGACAGCCGCATGTCAAATATGGATAGGCGCACCGCCGTGAAGAACTTCGCGTGGTCCATTATAGGTTCCGATGAAAAAGGTGCCCGGAAGCCTTAAAGAATGGTTGTGAATTGCTTGCAGGTTTGCCAGTGAGCGCCCGAGGGAGGAACCTGACTTTATTAGTTTAGGCATTCAGGATGTGGTCATATTCAAACGGAATTTCGTAGGGGTACTTCTTTACCTCTTCTACATACCCCTTGAACTGCCAGTCTGGAATATCAAGGCGGATAACCGCACTATTGTAGGCCATATCGAACCCCAATATCTTGCTACCAGGCCAATGGGATACAGCGTAATTGACGCCTCTAATGGGATGTGGAGACGCGACATTGTGGATAACGCAATCAGCGATCCAACGCTCCATCATTTGAAAGTCTTGCAGAATGACCCAACTACCTCGTGGTAAAACGCGATACAGGTAGACCAGATCTAGCAGGGGCCACGGATGGGCATGGCCACCGTCAACGAAAGCGAGTACGGGACCGCTTTTGAGCTTCAACAGCTCCGGATGCTTTAGCAACGTTGCACTGGTCATTTCCGTGTTCAGCGACCAATGGTGTGCTAGATCCTCATGATGCGTGCGCAAATAATTTCCAACTTTCTGCCCAGCTATATGCTCTTCGCAAAGATCAAAGCTATGCAAGAAAATTTCATCGCCATCTAGAAGCCCAGCACGGCGAGCAAACTGTAAAATAAAGGATGAAGAAAAACCAGACGCAACACCAATCTCTATCATTTGAGAAGGCCGGATATACTCCATCATCGTAGCAATCATTGATGCGTCGCCAGCGGTGATTGGGCCTCCAAACACGCCTTGCTTGATATCGCTGAACGTATCCTTCACACAAGATAGGATGCGCGCGAACTGATCCTCGTTCAGCTTGTCGCCAAATGCCTTACGTGACCACCTCATGAGAGCATCTTTACGATTAATCTCGTCACCATAAAAAATATTATTAAGCAGCTCTCGGCCCATGGGGTACCTCCTGAAACGCACCTTGCTAGCATGCATCCTTTGCAAATTGAATTAACTACCAGATGCATGGATCGCAAACACAAAATTTCCTCTCCGGCATTGATCGCGATCAGATTGGGAGGTTATCCTTGTTGAGATTTCAGATGTGAATATTGGATGACGCAGTGCCCCTTAAGCGGAAGAACGACCGGAGCCCGATGCGGCTAGCATTTGAGCAAAAACTGAATGTGATGAACGCGGTTATACTGCGTGACATGCGAACACGATTTTTCAATCACGGCCTCGGGTTTCTCGTCCAGTCCATTTGGCCGTTGGCCCATATGGGGGTTTTGCTCTTAATCTACAATTTCGCGGGCCGTAAGGCACCGTTTGGCGATGACCTAAACGTGTTTTTCGCAACTGGGTTGATCCCGACGCTGACATTCATGTACATTTCGCGCTTTATGTCCTTGTCACTACTCTTTAATAAGTCGATGCTGGCATTCCCGGCGGTAAAGGTGACGGATATCCTCTTCGGAAGAGCATTTCTCGAAACGATCGCTTCGGCGCTGACGCTGGCGTTGATCATCTTCATTCTTTGGCTTGCCGGCGACAATCCCGCTCCGGTGGACCCAGTGCAAGCCGTTCTCGCCTTCTTGGCAACCATTCTACTGGCCGTTGGCGTTGGAACGCTTGTCGGTGTCGTCGTCATGTTCGTCGATATTTTTGTGACGGTCTACGCGCTCATGGGGATTGTCTTCTATGTTTCATCCGGGACATTGTTCGTCGCCTCACAACTTCCCGATTCAATCGCAATCCCGCTGTCCTATAATCCTATCCTCCAGTGCGTGGAGTGGATGCGTACAGCCTACTATGACGATTACAGTGATCGTCTTTTGAACAAGGAATACCTTATTATCTTTGGTTTCACCTCACTCGGTTTGGGTCTATTCCTCGAAAAAACATTTCGCCGAATAATGATGGAAGGCTAAACCGCATCCACAGAGATAAAATTCGAAACCTCGCGTCAGTAACCTAGAGCACTTTTTACCCATAAATTAAGGAGAGATTCATGAACGACAATTTATCGCCGCGCTCTCTCGCGTTCACGGGACGCAAACATAATCGCTACTGGTGGTTTAATATGACGGGGAACGACTACGTTCCCCCCTGTCTGCAGCGGCTTTCGGAGGACGAATGGAAGCTCCTCAATGATTGGTACGTTGACACAGAAGAAAAGTTTGAGAGCCCGGGCGAGCTAGGGGTGCCGGGAATTTCGTTTCTCGAAGGTCTGATCGGCGGCAATGGCATAACTCGTGTCGTCCAGTGTGGACACTATGTCGGGTTTTCGTCGCTGATGCTTGGATTTATCATGCGAAGCATGGGAAAGAAGCACTCGATTTTCAGCATCGACCTGCTGCAGGTTGTAACAGATTACACAGACGGGTGGCTTCAAAAGGCCAATCTTGTAGAATACGTGAAACTGTGTGTGAAAGACTCCTCTGATTCGTCCAATCCAGCGGAGGCGGCAAAATGGCTTGGTGGCGCTCCTCAAGTCGTGTTTATAGACAGCTCCCACCAGTATGCCCACACACTAAAGGAGCTGCATCTTTGGTATGACGCGCTCGCTCCCGGCGGATTCATTGTAATGCATGATGTGAGCATCTTTGCCGAAACGTTCGATCCGACAAAGGGCGGGGGGGTTCGCACCGCCGTTCAGGAGTGGTCCAAGGAACGCGGTGTGCCGCTCTTTCTCATGAACCAATTTGTTGACGGCTCCAAGAATCCCAACGAATTGATCTATAAGGATGGCTGCGGCATGGGGCTTATCCAGAAGCCCGCCGCCGGTTAACAAATAAAGATGACGTAGGCTCTTGGTCGGTGCCTACGTTTCTTCTTCAATGAGCTGTCAAATTTGTCCCGTTGCACATGACTGGGATCGCCACCGTACCCCCGGATTTGCGGTGATAGCTGATGGAGTGGACGCCCCCTCCCGACGGCATAGCAATGTGCCAGAGTGATGTTTGCCAGAACCTCACTTAGAGGAAAGAGCATGTTGATTATCGCGAGACCGGGAAACGCCAGATTTGCTGAAGGTGCGAGAGATGCCTGGCGATCTATTTCGCCACCCGGACACGCGGTGAAATAGTTCCTGTGACCCAGTGAACAGGTGCAATCACGGGAGCGGCCGCTTGCGTCGCGCCAGCACGATCACCACAACGCCGACAATGGCGACCAGCGCTCCCCGATAAATCCAGGGCGACCGGTCGATCATGAAGCTCTCGGCCGGATATCGAAAATACCCGCTGCCCTGACCCATCCAGACGAGACCGATCAGAACGAGCAGTCCTCCTAAAACATATGCAAGCTTCACCATAGCGCTCTCCTTGTTCCAGACTGGTGAGCAGAAAGAGTAAGCCAAATGACCTAGTACCTTAGCCATGATCAAAGGCTTGGTAACTATTGACCGGTATGGACCCGGGCACCGTTCCGCCCGCAGCACTCCGTTCGCCGTGCTCGATCTCGTCACGCTGCTGGTAGTGGCCGCCCTCGCCTTCCGCTTCATCACGGCGTTGGTGCATCGGTCACTGATCTAGCGGATTTCGGTCTTTGATGCTGTAGCTATGCAGTAGCCTTTTTGCACCGCACAGTTTTCGGGCGTGTGCATGCCAGCATCCGGTTAAGGACGGTGCAGCCGATGGTCACTTCCGTCTGCTGCGCGCCGAAAGAGCGTGCCCGCAGCCGGGGACCGATGATTGATTTGTAACGACTGTTGATTTCCGCTGAGAGCTGACCCGGCATTGGAGTGAAATAGACGGCAAGCGGGCTGCACGAAGCGTCTTCAAATTACTCAATCATCGTCTGGCCCCGCTTTGTGATGACAATTTCACTCTTTGGAGACAAGCTGAACTTTCCATCAGGTAAAATATTGTGTTTTTTATTGATTAAATCAATAAATATAATATTTAGACTAACAAAAGCATAGCGCAATATACAGATATATTCAATAAAAATTCTAATTATGCGCCTAAATAACACTCACAGAAGATTGTTATAATCATAATTATATTCCAAAACCTCCTGATAACTCCAAATTCTGCCATCAATTCTATCAACATAAATATGCTTTGATCCGGCCTGCTCCTCGACGTCCGGATCTAAAACTCTCTTGCTAATCCGAAATGCCCAGAAAATAGGCGGACACAACTCCGTGGCTGCGTTGTGAGCAAGCTGTTCATCGCTATCTTTCAGGAAGTCATCAGCAACTGCTCTTGCCTGTTCCTGCGGGATGTTCTCGTTATCTCGGTACTCAATTGGCACGCTGAAGGAAACGAAGTTGCTCTGACGTAAACACGTAACAGCGGTAACGGCCTGCAACCGCTGCAGATCCGCTTGCAGATATCCACGATACACCTTCTGCCTGTCGATAAATCCGGTAGCTGTAAACAAATTCAACCCTTGAAGACAACCATGATCTCTACCGACGGAAGACGTGAGATATATATCACAGATTTGCTTCGATTTCGGGATCATGACCACTCGTTTGTTAAATCTTGTGTAACCTAAGTTATTCCGCCGACTGTATAAAAACTGCCCTATCGGCCATTTCTTTCTCCGGCGCGCTTTTGGGTACAGAGTAACTAGCCCCTGCGCCGAGAGGCCAGGGATTGCGTATACGGGCCGTATTATTCGAAATGGAGCGACGCATCCGGCGTTTTGGCGGCAGTTCGATTGTCCATAGTGACGCCAACCGGGCCTCGATCGATAGCGTTTGGACTTCTTGCTTCGTCCATCCTCGCCCTGCAAGCTGGCTATCAATTTTGCGATGGGTTCTGACGAAAAAACGAGAAGCTTGCTCCGTCATTACAATCCACATGAAACTCATGCAGTATATTCTTACTTGCAACACTATAGCTTGGTATTTACGATATAACCTGGCCTTAATTCTTCTTGAAGATTTTGAGCCAAAATTGCACCCTCTTCACGGAATTTTATGCGCTCCTCTTCACTTCCGAAGCCTGAGCTTAAGGGGTCATCAATATTGAGGGTTGCATCAAACTTTTTAGCCCATGCTGTTAACCTCTGCTGAAGCGAAAAAGAGATAGGCAAGTCTTCGGGATCGATGTTTCCCACAACTCCTGGCGACGCCTCCCATAGAGGAAAGCATTGATAGTCAGCTATAACCTTAATCGTTCTCATTTAATGCTCCCTGCGGGGTTGGCACCTACAATAAAGCCATTGCTACCGACCGTCACTGCTATTCGTTGAGGCTGCCCATTGATTGTTGTTTGATAAATCGGTCGCCCCGTGCCGCCGCCTTGATAGCCAACGATATTTCCTTCAGTGACGACCTGCATTACTACGTTGGGGATCTGTGATTGAGAGACTCCAATATTGGCGAAGTCCATGGCATGAGCTTCTATTATACGCCGCAAACCGGCATTCGAATTCCCCGCGTGGCCATGTGTGCGTCAATATCAGGCTGATTCCTTGCAATCGCGTATTCATGTCAGAACCGTATCGTATTGGTCGTCGATAAATAGCATGGGACTGAAGCCGGTGCGGGAGCCCTCGAAAGGCCTATTCTTCCTCGTCCCAGAAAGAGCCAATCGGCCCATACTCTCCGTCAACGATGATCGGGCACCATCCAACAGTCCGATTAAAGAACGAAAGACCAATCACCTGATATCTGTCACCCTCAATTTGTGCGAGGCTGAGTTTCCCAAAGCGATAGTGGACGTATTTTCCACCGGCCCCGGCCGGAGCACGTTCATTTATTTTCGTTGAATCACAATTGTTAACCACACCATGGGCCTCCGGGAGCGGTGATACAAAATCAATTTCGAATTCATCTGCAATACGCAAATGCATGGGATATCTTGCTGCTCCAAGAGAGAGGTAGTAACGAGATTCTTCGCAATTCCGAGTTCGATTTCCATCATGGGTTCCTCGGTACGACGACCTCCACATCATTCCCGTAGTGCGGACGCATCTGGACGGATGCTATTCTTCCTCGTCCCAGAAGGAGCCGACCGGGCCATATTCTCCGCCAACGATGATCGGGCACCACCCAAAGTCCTCATAGAAGAAAATTAAATCGGCAATCACATATTTATGGCCCTCCATAGGTGTGAGACTTAGCTTACCGAAGCAGTAGTGGGTATATCTGCCCCCTGCTCCAGCCGGCGCACGCTCTTCTATTTTCTTTCGATCCCAGTTGCTAACAATGCCATGTGCTTCCGGCAGGCGGGATGAAATCAATTTCGAAATCGTGGCCCAGGCCGATACGGCACACACACGGGATACCCTTTTGCTTCAAGAGTGCGCGGGTAACAAGATTATTGGCAATTGTAAGTTCGATTTCCATCATGGGCTCCTTGGTACGACGACCTCTCCGGTAAAATATTCTTGGAACGTCGCTTTAGGACTAAAATACTGTACACCGTGGGGATCTCTGATGGCCACAACCTCCGCACCATTGCGTGTAGTTACACCATCGACCACAACAGGCCGGTTATGCCGGCCCATTTTTGCATCCAGTCCGTAGACGTGTTGGTTTGCACGCGGAACTGAGCCGGTTAGGCGCATAATTTCCATTGAGAATTGAGCCATGTGACCTTCCCCCCAACGCGGTGAGCGACGGGGGCAACGGAGTGATCCACATGGGACTTTTAAACATCATCCGTCGGATGGCACTGCGTGAGAAGTTGTCGGTGCGCGA
>BFBZ01001324.1_pt1 | contig 16876 bp, 14 predicted proteins | sample 1888401 | NCBI WGS metagenome assembly BFBZ01 (sample SAMD00112614, study PRJDB3348) | symbiont metagenome | host: Chara braunii | reverse complement strand
GATCTCGCGCCTCGTCGATATCTGGATGGCCTTCCCGCCGGTGCTGCTGTCGATCCTGCTGGTCGCCGTCTTCGGCTCCGGCGTGCATTCGGTCATCGCCGCCATCGTCATCATCGACTGGACCCGCTTCTGTCGTGTCGTACGCTCCGAAACCCAGGCGCAGGCGCATATGGATTATGTGACCGCCGCCCATACGATCGGCTTTTCGCGGGCAAGGATCCTCTTCAGCGAAATCCTGCCGAACGTCATGCCGGTGCTGATCGCGCTCGTCAGCCTGGAGATGGGCATCGCCGTCATCGTCGAGGCCATCCTGTCCTTCGTCGGCCTCTCCGTCTCGTCGGACACACCGACCTGGGGCGGCATGATCGCCGAGGGGAGGCAGATCATCTATGAAGGATGGTGGGTGCTTCTCGTGCCGCTGATTGCGCTCTTCGCAACGGTGCTTGCCTTCAATCAGCTCGGCGACGGCCTGCGCCGCGCCCTCGATCCGGTGATGCGCCGATGACATCTACGCTTCTCTCCATAACAGGCTTGAATGCCGTATCCGACCGCGACGGCGGCGCGCCGATCCTGCGCGATGTCTCCGTCACGCTGGAGCGTGGCGAGGTACGCGGCCTTGTCGGCGAAAGCGGCGCCGGCAAGTCAACCATCGCCAAGGCCCTGCTCGGCATCCTGCCGCGCGGCGTCCGCATTACCGGCGGCTCCATACTCTTCGAGCGCCGCGACCTGCTCACCCTCGCCGCCAGGGAATTGCGAGATATCATGGGCAGCGACATCTCGCTGATCCCGCAGGACCCGCAGACGGCGCTCAATCCCGGCCGGCGCATCGAGGCGCAGCTGACCGACGGCCTGCGGCTGAAGCGGGGCATGTCGTCTCGCGATGCCCGGCAGCGTGCATTGAAATTGCTCGAAGAAGTGCATATCCGCGATCCCGAACGCGTGCTGCGCGCCTATCCCCATGAATTGTCCGGCGGCATGCGCCAGCGCATATTGATTGCCGCAGCCTTCGCGCTGGAGCCAAAGCTGGTCGTCGCCGACGAGCCGACCACGGCGCTTGACGTCACCGTGCAGAAGCAGATCCTGCGGCTGATCCGCGGCCTGCAGGAGGCACATGGCACCGCCGTCATCTTCGTCACCCACGATCTCGGCGTCGTCGCTCAGATTTGCGACAGCGTCACCCTGCTCTATGCTGGCAAGGTCATCGAACAAGGCAAAACGGGCGATGTGCTTGCTCGCCCGCAGCACATCTACACGAAATCGCTGCTATCGGCCGGCCCTCGTTACGACCGGCCGGATGCCGGGTTGACGCCGGTGCCGCAATCCGTCTTCGAACAATTGCGCCGCGAGATCGGCATTCCGGAGGGCGGCCGATGAACGTTTCCGATAACCTCATGTCGGCCAGGGGCATCGAGGTCATCTATGGCGCCAAGCGGCATCTTTTCGGACCGCCAGGCCATGGCATCAAGGTGCTGCACGGCGTCGACATCGATATCCGTCGCGGCGAAACCGTCGGCATCGTCGGCGAAAGCGGCTCGGGCAAGACGACGCTTGGCCGCGCCCTGCTGCGGCTGGTCAACGTCTCCTCCGGCTCCATCCACTTCAACGGCAAGGACATCACGCATCTGCCCGACAGCGAGATGCGGCCGCTGCGCCGGCGCATGCAGATGATCTTTCAGGACCCGATGGCCTCGCTCAACCCGCGCCATACGATCCGCCGCATCCTGGTGGAGCCGCTGCTCCTGCATAAACTGGCTTCGGACCGAAAGGACGCTGAACGACGCGTCGCTGCCATCCTTGAGCGTGTGACGCTGCCGCAAGCATGCCTCAACCGAAATCCGCACGAGCTTTCCGGCGGCCAGCGCCAGCGCATCGGCATTGCCCGCGCCGCCCTGCTCGAACCGGATTTCGTGCTTGCCGACGAGATCGTCTCCGGCCTCGACGTATCGACCCAGGCACAGGTGCTGAACCTATTGAAGGAACTGTCGCGCGATCTCGGCCTGTCCATGGCCTTCATCAGCCATGACCTCTCGGTCATCCGCGCCATCTGCGACCGTGTCTATGTCATGCGCCATGGCCGTGTGGAAGAAGAAGGCGATTGCGAACGCGTCTTCGCGGCACCCGCCTCCGCCTATACGCGCATGCTGCTCGACGCCATTCCGCTGCCGGAAATCGACCCGAGCTGGCTCGGCCGCGATGCGGAGCAAGAAGACGCAGCCTGAAAAGGCTGCTTGCGTTACTTCAAGCGGAAGCGCTGTATCTTGCCCGATTCCGTCTTCGGGAGAGCCTCGACGAAGACGATGGAACGGGGATATTTATAGGGAGCGATGACGGCCTTTACGTGCTCCTGCAACGTCTTGACCAGCAGATCCGAGCCGGCAACGCCGGCCACCAGCACCACATGCGCCTGAACGATATGGCCACGATCTTCGTCCGGCTTGCCGATCACGGCGCATTCGAGCACATCGGCATGTGACAGAAGTGCGGCCTCCACTTCCGGCCCGGCAATATTGTAGCCGGCGGAAAGAATGATGTCGTCGGAACGGGCGGCGAAATGGAAATAGCCCTCCTCATCCTCGATGAAGCTGTCTCCCGTCAGGTTCCAGCCATCGCGGACATAGTCAGCCTGCCTGTGGTCGGCGAGATAGCGGCAGCCGATCGGCCCGCGAACCACCAGCTTGCCGATCGTGCCGCGCGGCACCTCGTTCATTTCGTCATCGACGACGCGCGCTTGATAACCGCTCAGCGGCTTGCCGGTGCAGTTCGGCTTGGCATCAGAAAGACGATTGGAAATGAAGATATGCAGCAGCTCGGTCGAGCCGATGCCATCGAGGATTGGCTTGCCGGTCTTGCGGGTCCATTCCTCGAAAATTGGCCCCGGCAGCGTCTCGCCGGCGGAAACAGCAATGCGCAGAGACGAAAGATCCGCCCCTTCTTCCATGGCGGCCAGCATGGCGCGATAGGCTGTTGGTGCGGTGAAGCTGATCGTCGCGCCATATTCCTGAATGATCTCCACCATGTTCTTCGGCGAGGCATTTTCGAGCAGGGCTGTAGACGCTCCGAAGCGCAACGGGAAAACGACCAGACCGCCAAGCCCGAAGGTGAAGGCGATCGGCGGCGAGCCGATGAAGACGTCGTCAGGCGTGACCTTCAGCACTTCCTTGGCATAGGCATCGGCGATGATCAGGATATCGCGATGAAAATGCATCGTGGCCTTCGGCACACCCGTCGATCCTGACGTGAAACCAAGCAGAGCCACATCGTCGCGCCCGGTTTTCACCGCTTCGAAACGAACCGGCTTGTTGAGGGCGATGCGGTCGAGTTCGGCATCGTGATTGGCGGTGCCATCAAAGCCGATGACCTGCTTCAGGAAGCGGCTGTCCTTGGCCGCGGCGACCAGCTCCTCCAGCAGCCTTGTATCGCAAAGCGCAAGCGAGATTTCCGCCTTGTCGATGACCTTCGAAAGCTCGCCTGCCCGCAGCATCGGCATGGTATTAACAGCGACGGCGCCAACCTTCGTCACGGCGAGCCAGCATGCAATCATCGCCGGATTATTGCCGGAGCGGATGAGGACGCGGTTGCCGGGCTTCACGCCAAAGTTCTCGACCAGCGCATGGGCAATGCGGTTCGTCCAGTCCGCCAACTCCTTATAAGTGCGGCGGCGGCCATTGCCGATCAACGCCACATGATCGCCGAAGCCCTTCTCGACCATTCGGTCGCTGAGCTCAAAGCCCGCATTCAGCCATTCCGGATAGTCGAAGCCATCCATCAGCAGCTCGGGCCATTCGCCGAAGGGCGGCAGATTGTCTCGTGTGAATGTATCGGTGTGACCGGTCGGTCCCAGCATTGCCTTGCTCCCGCATTCTTCTCGATCAACTCACCACGACGGCCGCTTTCCCCTGCAGCCCGTGTCTCATGACAAAAAAGATCGCACCGAAGATCGAAATGTTCAAGCAAGAAATTTTAAGCCTAAAATATTTTTGACTTCGCCTTGATTTAAAAAGGCAATTTGAGAATTTTCAGCTATTGTGGCCCTCGGCGGACCACAGATTCCGGCAAGACAAGCCTTGACGAACGGCGACGACGAGATATTTTAAACTTAAATGATTTCGACGCGAGCTTCGGCCGCAGGAGGAGGGATAAGCGATGCGCATCGTCTGTATCGGCGGCGGCCCGGCTGGCCTCTACTTCGCGCTTCTGATGAAGAAGCTGCATCCTGAACATTCCATCCGCGTCGTTGAGCGCAACCGCCCCTATGACACCTTCGGCTGGGGCGTCGTTTTCTCCGATGCCACCATGATATCGATGCGCCAATGGGATCCCGAGAGCGCCGCCGAGATCGAAGACGCGTTCAATCATTGGGATGATATCGAAGTCCTGTTCAAGGGCACGCGTCAGCGCACATCAGGCCATGGTTTCGTCGGCATCGGCCGCAAGAAACTGCTGAATATCCTGCAGAAGCGCTGCGAGGCCCTCGATGTCGAACTGATCTTCGAGACCGACGTCAATTCCGATCTCGATTATCCCGACGCCGATCTCGTCATCGGTTCGGACGGCCTCAATTCCCGCATCCGCAATCATTATCCGGAGGTCTTCCAGCCGGATATGATCACCCGGCCGAACCGCTATATCTGGCTTGGAACCGACAAGCTGTTCGACGCCTTCACCTTCGATTTCCGGCGGACCGAGCACGGCTGGTTCCAGTCGCATATCTACAAGTTCGACGACAAGACTTCGACCTTCATCGTTGAGACCACCGAGGAAGCCTACCTCGCCCACGGCCTCGACAAAATGGATCAGGATGGCTCCATCGCCTTCTGCGAAAACCTGTTTTCCGAAGTGCTCGACGGCGCATCGCTGATGACCAATGCGCGCCATATCCGCGGCTCCGCCTGGCTGAATTTCAACCGGCTGATCTGCGGCAAATGGAGCCATTTCAACGGCAATTCCCATGTCGTGCTGATGGGCGACGCCGCCCACACCGCCCATTTCGCCATCGGTTCGGGCACCAAGCTCGCCATCGACGACGCCATCGAGCTCACCCGGCAGTTCCAGATCCACGGGCACGAGAAGGACAAGATACCGGCCGTTCTCGAAACCTATGAGGAAATCCGCCGCGTCGATGTCGCCCGCATCCAGAATGCCGCCCGCAACGCGATGGAATGGTTCGAGGTCGTTGGACGCCGTTATGCCGACACGCTCGAGCCGCCGCAATTCATGTACTCGATGCTCACCCGCTCGCAGCGCATCAGCCACGAAAATCTGAGGCTCCGCGACAAGGACTGGCTCGAAGGTTTCGAGCGCTGGTTCGCGGACAAATCCGGGCTTGCCGTTGGCAATGACCGTTGCCTGCCGCCAATGTTCACGCCCTATCGCCTGCGCGATGTCCAGCTCATCAACCGCATCGTCGTCTCGCCGATGGCGATGTATTCGGCTGCAGACGGCGTCATGAACGATTTCCATATCGTTCATCTCGGCTCGCGCGCCCTTGGCGGTGCTGGCCTGATCTTCGCGGAGATGACCTGCGTCACCCCGGATGCCCGCATCACCCCCGGCTGCCTCGGCCTCTGGAACGAAGAGCAAGCCAGGCAATGGAAGCGACTTGTCGATTTCATCCATACCAGCAGCGCCGCCAAGGTCGGCATCCAGATCGGTCATGCCGGCCGCAAGGGTGCAACGAAGCTTGCCTGGGAAGGGATCGACCAGCCGCTGGCGGAAGGTGAATGGCCGCTGATTTCGGCGTCCGCAATCCCCTACCTTAGGAATAGCCAGGTGCCGAAGGCCATGGATCGCGCCGATATGGAGCGCGTCAAGGCCGATTTCATCCGCTCGACCGAGCTGGCGATCGAGACCGGCGCCGACTGGCTGGAACTGCATTGCGCCCACGGCTATCTGCTGTCGAGCTTCCTGTCGCCGATCACCAACCTGCGCGACGACGAGTATGGCGGCAGCCACCAAAACCGCGCCCGCTATCCCCTCGAAATCTTCAGGGCGATGCGCGCGATCTGGCCGGCAGACAAGCCAATCTCCATCCGCCTGTCGTGCCATGACTGGACCGATGGCGGCAACACGCCGGAAGATGCTGCCATCTTCGCGCGCATGTTCAAGGAGGCCGGCGCCGATCTGATCGATTGCTCGTCGGGCCAGGTGTCGAAAGAGGAAAAGCCGGTTTATGGCCGCCTGTTCCAGACGCCCTTCTCCGACAAGATCCGCAACGAGATCGGCATCCCCACCATTGCCGTCGGTGCGATTTCGGAAGCCGACCACGCCAATTCGATCATTGCTGCCGGCCGCGCCGATCTCTGCGCCGTCGCCCGCCCGCATCTGGCCGATCCCGCCTGGCCGCTGCATGAAGCCGCCAAGATCGGGCTGACATCGATCCCCTGGCCGAAGCAGTATCTCTCCGGTAAGACGCAATATGAAACCAATCTTGCCCGCGCGGCCACGACCGCGCCGGCGAAGTGAGGATCGGATGACGACTTCGGGCAAACTTGGCGACCGTCACGCCCTCATCACCGGCGCCGGCAGCGGCATCGGTGCCGCGATCGCAAGGGCGCTTGCAGCAGACGGCGCGCGCGTCACCCTGGCCGGGCGTCGCAAGGAACCTCTGGAAGCGATCGCCGCCGAGATCGGTGCGCAGGCTTTCGTGCTCGATGGGTTCGACGTCACAAGTCCCGAGGCTATCGCCCATGGCCTGACCAGGGCGCGCGAAAAATTCGGCGCCGTCGACATCCTCGTCAACAATGCCGGCGAAGCCCCGAGCGCAGCTTTCGAGAAGACCAGCCTGGAGACGTGGAACCACGTCCTGTCGGTGGATCTTACCGGCGTCTTCCTGGTGACGCAGGCCGCCCTGCCCGATCTGAAGGCTCATGGCGCCGGCGCGCGCATCATCAATATCGCCTCGACCGCCGGCTTGAAGGGCTATGGCTACGTTTCCGCCTATGTCGCCGCCAAGCACGGCGTCGTCGGCCTCACCCGCTCGCTGGCGCTGGAATTCGCCAAGACCGGCATCACCGTGAATGCCGTATGCCCCGGCTTTACCGACACGCCGATCATTCAACGCTCGATCGAGACGATCGTCGCCAAGACCGGACGCACCGCCGACCAGGCGCTTGGCGAATTCACGAAATCCAATCCGCAGGGGCGGCTCGTCACGCCGGAGGAAGTCGCCGACACCGTTCTGTGGCTGGCATCGCCGGCGGCAGCATCGATCAATGGACAGGCAATCGCGGTTGCCGGTGGGGAGATATGAACGCGATGAGCGATCGGGACATGACGATGCGGGGCCATCTGAAGCCCTTCAAGGATTACAAGCCTCAGCACTTCCTCTGGGAAGTCAGCGAGGACGGCCGCGTCGCCACCATCCGTCTGAACCGCCCCGAGCGTAAGAACCCGCTGACCTTCGATAGCTATGCCGAGCTACGCGATCTCTTTCGTGATCTTGTTTATGCATCCGATATCCGCGCCATCGTGCTGACCGGCGCCGGCGGCAATTTTTCCTCCGGCGGCGACGTCTTCGAGATCATCGAACCGTTGACCCGTATGGCGATGCCCGAGCTTCTGGCCTTCACGCGCATGACCGGCGACCTCGTCAAGGCGATGCGCAAATGCCCACAGCCGATCATCACGGCCGTTGACGGCATCTGCGCCGGCGCCGGCGCCATCCTTGCCATGGCCTCCGATCTCCGGCTCGCGACGCCGGAAGCCAAGACGGCCTTCCTCTTTACCCGTGTCGGCCTGGCCGGCGCCGATATGGGCGCCTGCGGCATCCTGCCCCGCATCATCGGCCAGGGTCGCGCCGCCGAGCTTCTCTTTACCGGCCGTTCGATGACATCTGCGGAAGGACAGGCCTGGGGCTTCTACAACGGCCTGCATGCCGGTGCCGATCTCGAAGCCGAAGCGATCAAGCTCGCGCGCTCGCTCGCCGATGGCCCCTGGTTCGCGCATGGCATGACCAAGACCATGCTGAACCAGGAATGGGCGATGGGTATCGACGAGATGATCGAATCCGAAGCACAGGCCCAGGCCGTTTGCATGGCAACGCAGGACTTCCGCCGCGCCTTCGAGGCTTTCGCCGCCAAGCGCAAACCGGAATTTCAGGGAGACTAGCTGATGTCGACGGCAAGCAGCCTCCCCGGTCCGACGCGGGACCATCTGGATTGGCCATTCTTCGAGGAACGCCATCACCATTTTGCCGCCGAGGTCGACGCCTTTGGCAAGTCCGCAGCCATGGCCTCCATCGACCATGCCGATGTCGATGCTGCGTGCCGCAAGCTGGTCAAGTCGCTTGGCGATGCCGGGCTTCTTGTAGCAGCAACGGGTTCGTCGCATGACGAGCCATTAATCGATTCCCGTCTCGTTTGCCTCGCCCGCGAAACGCTCGCTTGGTATGACGGGCTTGCCGACTTCGCCTTTGCCATGCAAGGCCTCGGCACCGGCGCGATCGGCTTGTCCGGTTCGCCAGAATTGCGGGCCGCCGTGCTACCGAAAGTACGCGCCGGTGACTGGCTGGCCGCTTTCGCCCTCTCGGAAAAAGACGCCGGCTCCGATGTCGCGGCCATGAGCTGCGCCGCCCGCCTCGATGGCGATCATTACGTTCTCGATGGCGAGAAGACCTGGATTTCCAATGGCGGCATTGCAGACGTCTACACCGTCTTTGCCCGCACCGGCGAAGCGCCGGGAACGCGCGGCATCTCCGCCTTTGTCGTCTTCGCCGATGATCCCGGCTTTTCCATCGCCGAGCGTATCGAGGTGATCGCGCCGCATCCACTGGCGACGATCCGCTTCGAGAATTGCCGCATCCCCGCTTCGCGCCGTCTTGGCGCGCCGGGCGAAGGCTTCAAGATCGCCATGCGCACGCTCGATATCTTCCGCGCCTCGGTCGCCGCTGCAGGCCTCGGCTTTGCCCGCCGCGCGCTCGATGAATCGCTTGCCCATGTTCGCGCCCGCCCCATGTTCGGTGCAACGCTCGGTGACCTTCAGTTGACGCAGGCCGCCCTCGGCGATATGGCGACCGGCATCGACGCGGCGGCATTGCTCACCTACCGGGCGGCCTGGCGTCGCGACGTGCAGCGCTTGCCGACGACCCGCGAGGCGGCCATGGCCAAGATGACGGCGACCGAAACCGCGCAGAGCGTCATCGACCGCGCCGTCCAGCTCTTCGGTGGACGTGGCGTAAGGTCAGGCGAGATAACGGAAAAACTCTATCGGGAGATCCGCGCGCTTCGCATCTATGAAGGTGCGACAGAGGTTCAAAAACTCATTGTCGCGCGCGAACTTCTAAAGACAAACTGATGGGAGATTGAGAGCATGAGCCGCGAGATTTTCGACTGGGCCGACCCGTTCCGACTGGTGGAGCAACTGAGCGATGAAGAACGCATGGTGCTTGATACCGCACACTCCTATGCACAGGAGAAGCTAGCGCCGCGCGTGCTCGAAGCCTTCCGCCATGAGAAGACCGATCCGGCGATCTTCCGTGAGATGGGCGAACTCGGCCTTCTCGGCCCGACGATTGCGCCGGAATACGGTGGCGCCGGCCTCGGCTATGTCGCCTACGGCCTGATCGCTCGCGAAGTCGAGCGGGTCGACAGCGGCTATCGCTCGATGATGAGCGTGCAGTCCTCGCTCGTCATGGTGCCGATCGATACTTTCGGCTCCGAGGCGCAGAAGCAGAAATATCTGCCGAAGCTCGCAACCGGCGAATGGATCGGCTGCTTCGGCCTCACCGAGCCGAACCATGGTTCCGACCCCGGCTCGATGGCATCGCGCGCCAAGAAGGTCGATGGCGGCTACAGCCTCACCGGCACCAAGACCTGGATTTCGAACGCGCCGATCGCCGATGTCTTCGTCGTCTGGGCAAAGACCGAGGATGGCCTCATCCGCGGCTTCATACTTGAAAAGGGCTGGAAGGGACTGTCTGCTCCCGCCATCCACGGCAAGGTCGGCCTGCGCGCCTCGATCACGGGCGAAGTCGTCATGGAGAATGTCTTCGTGCCGGAGGAAAACCTGCTGCCGAACGTTTCCGGCTTGAAGGGTCCCTTCACCTGCCTCAATTCGGCGCGCTTCGGCATCGCCTGGGGCGCCCTCGGCGCGGCCGAGGATTGCTATGCCAAGGCCCGGCAATATGTGCTCGACCGCAAGCAGTTCGACCGCCCCCTTGCGGCCAACCAGCTGATCCAGAAGAAGCTCGCCGACATGGTGACCGAGATCACGCTCGGCCTGCAGGGTTGCCTGCGTCTCGGCCGCATGAAGGAAGACGGTCACCCGCCCGTCGAACTGACGTCGATCGTCAAGCGCAACAGCTGCGGCAAGGCGCTGGATATCGCCCGCGCCGCGCGCGACATGCTCGGCGGCAACGGCATTTCCGACGAATTCGGCATCGCCCGCCATCTGGTCAACCTCGAAGTGGTAAACACCTACGAGGGCACGCACGACATCCACGCCCTCATTCTCGGCCGCGCCATTACAGGCATCGCCGCTTTTTCGAATTGAGGCCGGCCTTGGCGTTCAAAACCACCAGACCCCTGCGCTTCGGAGATTGCGATCCCTCGGGGATCGCCTATTTCCCGTCCTATCTGAACATCCTCGTCGGGGTGCTGGAAGATTACTTCGCCTCGATAGGCTTTTCCTGGAGGCATATGATCGACGACCGCCGCATCGGTGTTCCCACCGTGCGGCTCGATCTGACCTTCATGAAGCCGGGCCTGCAGGGCGACGACCTCGAATTCCTGCTGACGGTGCGCGGCATCGGCCGTTCCTCTCTCGACCTGGAACACCGGGTCTCTGCCAACGGCCATGTGCTGTGGACGGCCAAGCACCGCGTCGTCGCCACCTCGCTCGATAACCATCAATCGCTTGCCTGGCCGGATGATATCCGCGCCGCGCTGACCTCTCATCTGGAGACCACCGATGCACACCATCCTGCAACCTGAAGGCTGGGCCAAGCCGATCGGCTATGCCAATGGCATGGCGGCAACCGGCCGCATGGTGTTCGTCGGCGGCCAGGTCGGCTGGAATGCCAACTGCGAATTCGAAAGCGACGACTTTGCCGAGCAGGTGCGCCAGACGTTGAAGAACGTTGTCGCCATCCTTGCGGAAGGCGGCGCCGAGCCCAAGCACATCACCTCGATGACATGGTATTTCACCGACAAGCAGGAATATCTCGGCAGCCTCAAGGCTATCGGACAGGCCTACCGCGAAACCATCGGCCGCCACTACCCCGCCATGGCCGCCGTACAGGTCGTCGCCCTCGTCGAGGATCGCGCCAAGATCGAGATCCAGGCAACCGCGATAATTCCGGAATAGCATCCAAAAGGCGGTCTAGATCATGTCGGCACTGCGCTTTTCAGACACCATCTCGGCGGCGCTCGTCGATGGCATCTTGGTCGTCACTATCGACAATGCGCCGGTCAACGCGCTCTCAGCCGATGTGAGAGCCGGGTTGATGACGGCGCTGGATCACGCGGAGAAAGACGGCGGGGTTAAGGGCATCGTCCTGACCGGCGCTGGCAACAGCTTCATCGGCGGCGCTGACATCAAGGAATTCGGCAAGCCACCAGTCGAGCCGCATCTGCCTGATGTTATCGCCCGCATCGAAGCCTTTGCGAAACCCGTCGCAGCGGCGCTCAACGGCGCTGCGCTCGGCGGCGGCCTGGAAGTGGCGTTGGCCTGCCACCGCCGCCATGCGGCTCCATCAGCCAAGCTCGGCCTGCCGGAAGTCAAACTCGGCATCGTTCCCGGCGCCGGTGGCACGCAGCGCCTGCCCCGCCTGATCGGCGTCGCTGCCGCCATCGATATGATTACCACCGGACGTATCGTGTCTGCCTCGGAAGCCCTCAAGCTCGGCATTGTCGATGGTGTTTCCGAAAGCGCGCTGCGCGCTGACGCCATTGCCGATATAAAAGGGCTCGACGCCTCCTCCTTGCGCCGTACCGGTGCGCTTTCCGTTCCAGCTACGCCCATTGAAGCCATCGAAAAGGCAGCCGCCGATGCCTCGCGCAAGGCGCGCGGCCAGAATGCGCCAACGGAAGCCGTCCGCCTCGTGCGCCTCGCAGCGACCACTCCCTTAGCGGAAGGACTTGCCGAGGAGCGCCGCACCTTCATTAAGCTTCGCGACAGCGAAGAGGCGGCAGCTCTCCGCCATGTCTTCTTTGCCGAACGCGCCGCCGGCAAGGTCGAAGGTTTGGAAGTCGTCGCCCCACGTAGAATAGAAACCGTCGGCATCGTCGGCACCGGCCTCATGGGGTCAGGCATCGCCGTATCAGCACTGAACGGTGGCTATCGCATCATCGGCGTCGAGCAAAACGCCGAAGCCGCGGAAAAAGGCCGTGAACGGATCGCCGGCATCCTCGAGAAGGCCGTTCAATCCGGCCGCCTCGACACGGCTGGCCGCGAAGACCATCTGGGCCGATTGAGCGTGACCGCCGATATGCAGCAACTGGCGCAGGCCGATATCGTCATCGAAGCCGTCTTCGACGACCTCACCGTCAAGACCGAACTGTTCCAGCGTCTCGATACGATCGTCCGCGCCGACGCAATTCTCGCGACCAATACAAGCTACCTCGATCCTGACGTCATCGCCGCCGCTACCGCGCGACCTGAGCGGGTCGTCGGCCTGCACTTCTTTTCGCCCGCCCACATCATGCGGCTGCTGGAAGTGGTGGACTGCAAGGAGACCGCGCCGGACGTGCTGGCGAGCGCATTGGCGTTTGCAAAGCGACTGGGCAAGCTGGCCATTGTCTCCGGCGTCACCGAAGGCTTCATTGGCAACCGCATCTTTTCCGCCTATCGCCGCGAAGCCGAATACATGGTTGAGGATGGCGCCTTGCCGCAGGAGGTCGATGCGGCTCTGGAAGCATACGGTTTTCCCATGGGGCCTTTCGCCGTCTTTGACATGGCAGGACTGGAGATTGCCTGGGCCCGTCGCAAGCGGCAGGCGGCGACACGCGATCCTGCAGAGCGTTATGTCGTCATCGCCGACCGGCTCTGCGAAGCCGGCCGTTTCGGCCAGAAGACAGGCCGCGGCTGGTATGCCTATCCCGACGGCAAGCGGACTGTCGATCCCGAAGTAACCGGGATGATCGAAGCCGCCCGCGCCGAGAAAGGCATCGTGCCGAAGCGCTTCTCTGCCGAAGAGATCGTTGCCGGCCTGCTGAAGGCCATGGTCGACGAAGGCGACGCCCTGCTTTCGGAAGGCATCGCCGCTCGCGCCAGCGACATCGATCTCGTCATGATCAACGGCTACGGTTTTCCCTCAAGCAAGGGCGGCCCGATGTTCGCCGCCGGCCGCCGCTAAAGCAATTCCAGGAAAAGTGCGCAGCGCGGTTTTCCGTCCGGAATTGCGTAAACAAAGAAGAAGAGCGTTTACGCCGCCGAAGACAGCAGTGTGAACAGTTCCTGCGGCCGGTTGACGCCACGCAGCGCATAGCGGCCGACGGAAACCAGATCGTTGCTATTATGCGTCGACAGCGCCTCGACGAAGTTCGACGACATCAGGACATTGCGGTCGGCCGAACGGCACATGGAGGCGATGCGGCTGACCTCGTTGACGGCCGGCCCGATGACCGTGAAGTCCAGCCGGTCCATGCTGCCGATATTGCCGTAGAAGACATCGCCGATATGCAAGCCGAGATAGACGTCGGTCACGGGCCTGCCCTCGATCTGGCGCTGGGAATTGAGATCGCGCAGCCGCTGCCGCAGCAGCGATTCCGCCATCAGCGCAGCCGCACAGGCATCGGCCGAATTCCTCGCCTTGAAGATCGCCAGCGTACCGTCGCCGATCAGCTTCAGCACATTGCCGCCTGCCTCATGGATGGAGGAGATGACCGCATCGGCATAGGCGTTCAGCATCGGGATGATCTCATCCGGCTCGGCCGTATCCGAAATGCGCGTATAGTTGGCGAGATCGGAAAACCAGAGCGCCGCCGAAATCCGCTCGGTCTTGCCGCGCGTGATCTTGCCTTCGAGAACATGCCGGGCGGCATCCTCGCCCAGATAGACCTCGGCAATCGTTCGGGCAATGCGGCTCATGCCGGTGCACTTGATCGCCAGTGCGAGCGCAGGCGTCAGCTTGCGCAGCACACGCAGATCTTCGTCCGGAAAACCCGCTTCGCCGGCCGTGGCGAAGTTGGAATAGAAGCAATCCATCTCGCCAATCGTGCCGCCCTCTTCGAACCGATGCACCATGGCGATGTAGTCGGTGTGACCATCAGCCAGCAGCGTGTCGAGCCCGTAGAAATCGGCAGGCTCGCCAAAGCCGATGCGCCGGCGCACCTCGTCTCCGCCTGTCGTGAGCAGATGATGAAAGGCAGAGCGCTGCCAATTCTCCGACGCAATCCCCTGATGCGACGGGCCATATTCGAACTCGCGCTCGATGACCTGCTTGCCGTCCCAGCGAAAGGCACGGCCCTCGTAAACCGGATGCAGCGTATCCATCAGCGCCATGGCCCGGTCGAGGTTAAGACCATGCTGTCGGCACTGCTCGCAGAAGCCCGAGAGGATATCGACTTCCGCCATGCCCTTGAGGCCGGCCTGCATGAGCCAGCTGGCAATTTCGCCAATGTCCTTCGCGTCCATGGATATCTCCCGACCCTCTAAGGGATTCGCTTTAGTACGAAACGTACAGGCTTGGAATGCCGTATGACGCAAAATAATCCCGATGGAAGCACGCGAACGCCGCTCCTGTGGCACAGAAGCGGCGATTTGACACTTTGGAAGGGTAAGAGCGAGGCCTCAGCCTTTTACATGTGGCTTCAATAGATCCTCCAGGCCGATGCGCCGGAAAAGCTCCGCCCGCACCCGATCGGCAACGCCGTTGACGATCTCCGCACCATTTTCCGACGGATCGATATGGACACGGAACGGACGCGTCCCGAAGGGCATATCAACGACCTCGACGATCGCGGTGGCAACCGAGGCAGCATCGGCGTCCGCCGGCTCCAGCGAGGCAAGTCCTTTCAGCGCCTGATCGGGAACGCCGGCATAGGGACCATTGTCGTATTCGGCAGCGCGAGCCTTGTCGGCGGGCGAGCCGGAATGGGCAAAATGGTTCGTACCCTTCGTAAAGGCGCCCGGCACGATGATCGCCGTTTCGATCCCCCAGCGGGTCAGCTCGGACGCATAGGAGACGGCGAGCGAATCCATCGCTGCCTTGGCGGCGAAGTAAGGCGACAGATAGGGCGGTGTGCCGCCGCGGGTGCTGGAGGAGGATACCCAGACGACCAGCCCCTTGCCCTGCTTGCGCAGATGAGGGAGCGCGGCGCGATTGACGCGTTGGGTGCTGAGCACGTTGATGTCGTAGAGCTCGGCAAACTGCTCGGGCGTGAAGGCCTCGGCCGGGCCGAAGGACATATGGCCGGCATTGTGGATGACGGTGTCGATGCGGCCCTGCTGGGCAATGATCTCGGCAATGCCGGCTTCCACCGATGCGTCCGAGGCGACATCGAGCTCGACGGCGCGAAGGTCTACACCATTCTCTTTGGCGAAAGCGGCGACGGCTTCGACCTGCGGCGCGTTACGTCCCCCGGTCTCGCGGATGCCGGCATAGACGGTGTGGCCCGCCTTGGCGAGGGCGCGCGCCGTCAGAGCGCCGAAGCCGCTCGATGCACCTGATATGACGATGATTTGCTTGCTCATGATCCTGTTCCTTTTGGATGGTCAGTTGCTGACAATGAAATCTTGCTGGGGGATAGTGGCGGCAGGCATTGCCTTGCCGCTCGAATGGCTCAGATCATGCCGCCATTGGCGCGCAGCGTCTGGCCGTTGATCCAGCCTCCATCGGGGCCGACGAGGAAGGAGACGGCGGCGGCGATATCCTCCGGCGTACCCAGGCGTTCCAGCGGGTTCATCTTGGCCATGCGGTCGATGAGTTCGTCACTCTTGCCATTCAGGAAGAGGTCGGTGGCCGTCGGGCCGGGAGCGACGGCATTGACGGTGATCGAGCGGCCGCGCAGCTCCTTCGACATGATGCCCGTCAGCGTCTCGACGGCGGCCTTTGTCGCAGCATAGACGCCATAGGATTCGAGCTTCAGCCCGACGACGCTGGTCGAGAAGTTGACGATGCGGCCGCCGTCGCGCAGGCGCTTGCCGGCTTCGCGCAGCGTGTTGAACGTGCCCTTGAGGTTGATGGCGATATGACGGTCGAAATGCGCGTCATCGGCATCGGCGATCTTGGCGAGCTGCATGATGCCTGCATTGTTGATCAGCACATCGACGACGCCGAAAGCTGCCTCGGCTGCATCGAACATGCGGCGCACGGCCTCGACATCGGAAACATCGGCCTTGGCGGTCAGCGCCTTGCCACCCTTCTCCTCGATTTTGCGGGCCAGCTCTTCGGCAGCAGCCTCGCTGCCGGCATAGTTGATGACGACGGTGAAGCCATCTGCGGCCAGTCGCTCTGCAATGGCTGCGCCGATGCCGCGGGATGCACCTGTCACGATGGCTACTTTATTGGAATTGCTGCTCATTTTCCTCATCCTTGCTTGTTTTGCGCCTCAGCGCCTTTCGATGAGGAGAAGATGCCCCTTTTCACAAAGCGGATAATCAGCCATTAGTCAGCATCACTATCCGAAATAAGCGAACAAATAAGATGGACAGATTCGATGCCATGCGCGTGTTTTGCCGAGTGGTGGAGCGGCGCAGCTTCACGCTGGCGGCGGAAGACACCGGCCTGCCCCGCTCGACGGTAACGGATGCGATCAAGCAGCTGGAGGCAAGGCTCGGGGTGCGCGTGCTGCAGCGCACGACGCGGCATGTGAGCCCGACACTCGACGGCGAGGCCTATTATCAACGCTGCCTGCGCATCCTCTCCGATATAGAAGACGCCGAAGGCGCCTTCGCCGGCGCCAAGCCGAAAGGAGTGCTGCGCGTCGATGTGCACGGC
>BFBZ01000008.1_pt374 | contig 16879 bp, 18 predicted proteins | sample 1888401 | NCBI WGS metagenome assembly BFBZ01 (sample SAMD00112614, study PRJDB3348) | symbiont metagenome | host: Chara braunii | reverse complement strand
CAGCGCTCGATCAGTGATTCGGACGCGGTTCGTTCCATCCGCGTTCCAAATCTTAAGACGATCGGCGTGCGCGTCGCGTTTTGAAACAGCGCCCGCCTTGCTTCCCCGCGACAAGCGCGACGCGCTTGCGCGGAGATCGCGTGCAATGGTGACGCCGGATCTTCTCAGACCATGCCCGCCTGCTTCTCGCGCGGCATCCGCCAGGCGATGACGTTGGCTTCCAGCGTGCCGCCGGTTGCGTCATTCCGCCACTGGCCGTTGACGAAGCGGCACGCGAACGGCAGCTGATACGTTCCGCTGTGATCCTCACAAAGCACTTCCACGCGTTGTTCCGGCGAAGGTTCGCCATTGCCATCGAATTGCGCCAGCCGTTTTTCGCGCGTAGCCATGCGATCTGTCTCCACTGCCCAAGGTCGAGCCAAAGGGGGGCGAACCAAACAAGTTCCGAAGGCCCCCGTCCCACGAGTAGTCCCCGTAATGAAATGAAGCACACCGCTCGAATGCGGTTTCAGTGTGGTATGTGTGCCTTGCTTTCTGCGTCGCGTGCACAAAACTGTGAATGACGCGCTTGATTGGGGATGCCGATGATCGCTCGTTATGCACTTGTCCTGCTCATGCCGTTTGCGCTCGGCGCCGTCGGAACCGCGCACGCGCAGGACGTTCCCGGCATCGAGATCTGCACCGTCGAGAAGACGATGGAGCGACGCACGAGCTGTCTGCAGAGCAATGTCGATTTCCTGCAGAAGACGATCACCAAGCTCACGTCAGATCATCAGCAGAAGCTCGACGCCGCCAATCGGCAGATCGAGAGCTTGAAGGGTTCGGTGGCCGGCTTGCAAAAGCTCGTCACCGACTTGCAGGCAGCGCAAGTCAAGCTGACCGATGACCTGAAGAAGAAAGCCGACGCGCCGCCGCCGAAGGATGCCGCGCCCGCGGCGAAGGATGGGGCGAAGTAGGGATCGTCATTGCGAGCGCAGCGAAGCAATCCATTGTGCCGCATATGCGGATGGATGGATTGCTTCGTCGCTTCGCTCCTCGCAATGACGGCGTAGTGCGCCGGGTGCTCTCACGCCACCCGGTACGTCTCCATCACGTCGCGATCCGGTTCGTAGCCGAGCCCGGGGCCCTGCGGCACGGTGACATGGCCGCGGGCGTCGACGGCGATGCGGTCGCCCCACAGGCAGGCGGGGCGCTTCATGAAGAACACCTCGATCAGCCCTTCATCGCGGATCGCCATCAGATGCAGGGTGGCGAGGAAGCCCGGCCCGAAATAGGGCGAGTGCGGAATCACCTGGACGCCGAACTCGTCGGCGAGCACGGCCACCCGCAGGAATTCGGTGACGCCGCCGACCTTGATCACCGACGGCTGCGCGTGACTGACCGCGCCGGCGGTCATCATCTGGCGGAATTGATGCACGGTGCAGGCGTTCTCGCCGGCCGCGATATCGAGCCGGCCTTCTCGTCGCACCTCCGCGAGCGTGGCGAAATCCTCCGGCGGCCAGACCGGCTCCTCCAGGAACATCGGCGCGGCCTGCTTGCAGTCGCGGGCGAACTGGATCGCCGCCGGCCCATCCAGCGGGCAGTTCATGTCGACCATCAGCGGCACGTTGGGGCCGATCGCCTCGCGCGCGGCTGATACCGCGGGCACGGTGGTCTCGTGCAGCTTGATCGCGGCATAGCCAAGCTTGATCGCCTTCTTGCATTCGGCGGCGATATGCGCGGAATTGCCGATCCGCATCAGGCTCGCATAGGCCGGGATCGTGCTGCGCCTGGCGCCGCCGATCAGTTGATGCAGCGGCTCGCCCTTCACCTTGCCGGCGAGATCCCACAGCGCGATGTCGAGCGCCGAGATCGCGAACATCGTGATGCCGTAGCGGCCGAACAGGTGCAGATTGCGCTGGATCTGCTCCATCACGGCGGGAATCCGGGCGGCATCGGGCACTTCGAGGCCGCGTGCCTGCGGCGCGATCATCTCGGTGACCGCCATGCAACTGGTCTTCGGGCAGACATAGGCGAAGGCGTCGCCCCAGCCGGTCAGGCCGGCGTCGGTCGACACCTCGACCAGCACCATGTCGAGCGCGGAGATCGCGGAAGCGCCCTGGCGGAAGCTCGCTGGTCCCGCGTCGTAGGGAATGCGGATGTGGTGGGCGCGGACGTCGGTGATTTTCATTGTTGTTGTCCTTCCAGTCGCAGGATGTGCCTGGAGTCGTGCTGGCCGGACACTTCAGCCTGGGTCCGCCATCGCTTCCGTCCGGGCTCCTGCAAGGCATGCTGTCCCATGCTGTCCCAAGTCTTGCTGTCCCAAGTCTTGCCAGTGGAATAGCTTGCGCGCGAATCGTGTCGAAGACGTGGATGCCCGGCGCAAGGCCGGGCATCATGAAGCCTCGAGTTGTGGAGCTGCGCCCTAGCTGTTCTTCTCGCCGCTCATGATCGGGCCGAACCGCTCCCAGCTCTCGCCCTTGAAGCGCATCATCTGCAACTGCTCGATCGGTGCATAATCGTCCGGCCCGGTCCTGATCTTGGTGCCGGGCAGATAGATGCCGATCTCGAAGTTGAGGCTGGCCGCCTGCTTCATCAGGTTCTCGCGGGTGAGGTTGTCGCCGCATTGCCGCAACACCTGCTCCAGCCCCTTGGCGACGCCGTAACCGAACACGGTCGAGGCGTCGTTCTGGTCGCCCTCGGGATACCACTTGGTCATGAAGGCGCGCCATTCGTTCATGGCGGGATCGTTCTTCCACTCATGATCCGCGGGATCCTTCAGATACTGGGTCGACAGGATATCCTGGCTTGCCTCATAGCCGGCCGGCTTCATCACGCCGCCGATCGAGACCGAGACGTTGGTCATGAACTGGACCGGATGCCAGTCGAGCTCGGCGACCTTCTTGATCGCCTGCGCCGCGAATTTCGGCGTCGCGATATTGACGAAGATGTCGGGGTTGGCGCCCTTGATCTGCACGATCTGCGAATCCACCGTCGGCGACGTGGTCTCGTAGGAGGATTCGACCACGATCAGTTTCTTGGCCTGGTCGCCGAGGCCGTCGTGCAGGCCGTTCAGATAGTCCTTGCCGAAATCATCGTTCTGATAGAGTACGCCGATGGTCTTGCCGGGATATTTCTGCAGGATGTACTTGGCATAGATGCGCGCCTCGACCTGGTAGCTCGGCTGCCAGCCCATGGTCCACGGGAAATTCTTGGGATCGTTCCACTTGGCGGCGCCGGTGGAGACGAACAGCTGCGGCACCTTCTTGGCGTTCATGTATTTCTGGATCGCCGTGTTGCCCGGCGTGCCCAGCGGATTGAAGATCAAAAGCACCTCGTCGCTCTCGACCAGCTTGCGGGCCTGCTCGACCATCTTCGGCGGGCTGTAGCCGTCGTCATAGGAGACGAAGTTGATCTTGCGGCCGTTGATGCCGCCCTCGCTGTTGAGCTTGTTGAAGTAGGCCGCTTCGGTCTTTCCGATCGTGGCGTAGGATGACGCCGGGCCGGAATAGGGCATGATGTTGCCGACCTTGATCTCGGTGTCGGTCGCGCCCGGGTCGTACTTCTTCTGTGCGTTGGCTGCGCTTGCGACCGCGATGGTCAAAAGCCCCGCAAGCGCCGCAGACTTGAGACAGTTGGCATAGCTAACCAGTCGGTGATGCATCATTGTCCTCCCTGACATGCTGGCCGGCGGCTCGTGCAGTCTTGATTTTCGGGCAGCTTGATGAGCCGTCGGATCGATGCGTCAGCGAGTATGCACGATTGCAATGGTGTTGCCAGCAACGCCTTTGGGATAAATTTCCGCGGAACGAAATCACGGTTTCGCCGCTGCGCAGCAAGGATTGTCAAACGCTCCGGGCGGCGGCCGAGCATGATGCCCGAGCTTTGCAGGAAAGCCGTCGTCCATGAACCCAGCCCAGAAAGCGCTCTGGTACATCGAAGGCCATCTTGGCAGGTCGCTGACGCTCGACGACATCGCTGCCGTCGCCGGGGTCTCGCGCTTCCATCTGGTGCGGGCATTCGCGGAGGCGACCGGGTTCTCGGTGATGCGCTATGTGCGGGCGCGCCGCCTCAGCGAGGCCGCGCGAGAGCTCGCGGCCGGTGCGCCCGACATCCTCACGCTGGCGCTGGACGCGGACTACGGCTCCCACGAAGCGTTCACCCGTGCGTTCCGCGACCATTTCGGCGTCACGCCGGAGACGGTGCGCGCGACGATGTGCCTGACCAAGCTCAAGCTCCAGGAGCCGATCTCCATGATCTCGACCGCCCTTGATCACATCGACCCGCCGCGGATGGCGACCGGCAAGGCGTTCCTCGTCGCCGGCATCGGCGAGCGCTACAACCACACCAATGACAGCACGGCCGGCATTCCGAACCAGTGGAGCGGCTTCCACCAGCAATGCGCGCATATTCCCCGCCAGGTCGGCAATGGTGCCTATGGGGTCTGCTGCAACGGCGACGACGCCGGCAATTTCGACTACATCGCGGGCGTCGAGGTCGCCGATTTCTCCGACCTGCCGCGAGAGTTCGCGCGGGTCCGGATTCCGGCGCAGAACTACGTGGTGTTCACCCACTCAGAGCACATCTCGACCATCCGACGCACCCACAACACGATCTGGAATCGCTGGCTGCCGCAGTCCGGCATGAAGGTCGCGGACGCGCCGAACTTCGAGCGCTATGACGAGAGGTTCGACGCGGGTACCGGCCACGGTGGGTTGGAGATCTGGGTGCCGGTGAGGGAGTAGGTGCGTCCCTCTCGCTCGTCATTCCGGGGCTCGCCGAAGGCGAGAACCCGGAATCCATCAGGCCGCATGACCCGCCGAGAAATGGATTCCGGGCTCTCGCTTCGCGAGCCCCGGAATGACAGCGGCGGATATGGCGGGCTTAAGCTACATGCAAACCTAGCAAGATCGTAGGATGGGTGGAGCGAAGCGATACCCATCCTTCGTGCCGTAATCCGGGTTGCCACGCGCCGCACACTCACCGTCGTCCTGGCGAAAGCCAGGACCCATTACCCCAAGGGGTATTTGTTGCGCGACGCTGGGGCCACGATCTCTTTCAAAATCAAATTCGGTGGCTATGGGTCCTGGCTTTCGCCAGGACGACACCGACTTGGTACTAGCAAGTGCCTGGCTCAGTGCGTGCGCGCGAGGCAGAACGCGACGACCTCTTCCAGCGCGGTCTTCATCGGTGAGGACGGGAACAGCGCCAGCGCGTCGACGGCCATCGCGCCGTAGTGCTGGGCGCGGCTGATCGTGTCCTCGAGGGCGCGATGCTTGGTCATCAGCCCGATCGCGTGGTCGAGATCGCTCGACCCGATCTCGCCGCGCTCGAGCGCGCGGATCCAGAACTGGCGCTCGGTGTCGTTGCCGCGGCGGAAGGCGAGCACCACCGGCAGCGTGATCTTGCCCTCGCGGAAATCGTCGCCGACATTCTTGCCGAGTTTTGCGGATTTGCCGCCATAGTCGAGCACGTCGTCGACGAGCTGGAACGCGATGCCGAGATTCATGCCGACCGAGCGGCACGCGGTCTGCTCGGCCTTGGGCCGGTTGGCGATCACAGGTCCGACCTCGCAGGCGGCGGCGAACAGCTCCGCCGTCTTGCCGCGGATCACGGCGAGATATTCGTCCTCGGTGGTCGCGGTGTTCTTGGCGGCGGCGAGCTGCATCACCTCGCCCTCGGCGATGGTGGCGGCGGCGGCGGACAGGATGTCGAGCGCGCGCAGCGAGCCGACCTCGACCATCATCCGGAACGCCTGGCCGAGCAGGAAGTCGCCGACCAGCACGCTGGCCTCATTGCCCCACAGCATCCGCGCGGACAATTTGCCGCGGCGCAGCTCGCTCTCGTCGACCACGTCGTCGTGCAGCAGGGTCGCGGTGTGCATGAACTCGACCGCGGCGGCGAGCTTGATATGGCCATCGCCGGAGTAGTCCGAGAGCTGGGCCATTGCCAGGGTCAGCATCGGGCGCAGCCGCTTGCCCCCGGAGGAGATCAGATGATTGGCGACCTCGGGGATCATGGTGACTTCGGAGCCGGTCCGCGACAGGATCGTCGCGTTGACGCGCTCCATGTCGGCGGCGACAAGTCCCACCAGCCCGTCGATCGAAGCATTTGACGGGCTTTCGAAGGGTACAATAACCGCCACGCTGGTCTCCAATTTTGCCGAATACGCACTATGCTCAGCTATAACAATAGAAACTGCGCGGGGCAGCGGCAAGGCCACGAAGTTGTTGACATGTGACGCAATGGCCGCACAGCCGGACCGATAGGAGAGTGGGTTTTGCGGGAATTGGTACGGACCAATGACGTGGTGCTGGTCTCCGCCGTCGGGGCGTTGCTCGACAGCGCTAACATCCATCACCTGGTGCTGGACCAGAACATGAGCATCATCGAGGGCTCGCTCGGCGTGCTGCCGCGGCGGATCCTGGTGCATGAGGACGACAACCTCGAAGCCCGCCAGCTTTTGACCGATGCCGGTCTCGGCCACGAATTGCGCGCCGATGACTAGGGCGTTTTCAAGCGAAGTGGGCCCCGGTTCGCGTGAAGAAAACGCTTCAAAAAAGCAGTCTCCGGCCGCCGGGATCACCGAGGACGGATTTCTCGGCGGGCAATTGCGCCTGCGGCAGCCCCGCAGCGGCCACCGTGCCGGCCATGACGCGATCCTGCTGGCGGCCGCCACGCCTGCTCGATCAGGCGACCGTGTCGTCGATCTCGGCGCCGGCGTCGGCGCGGCCGGGCTTGCGGTGGCGCGGCGGGTGAGGGGGATCGATCTCGTCCTGGTCGAAATCGACCCTGCCTTGGCTGAGCTTGCGCGGAATAACGCCGCTGCCAATGCGATCAAGGCCGAGGTGGTCATCCTCGATGTCGAAGCGGACGCGCCGGCCTTTGCCGCGGCCGGCCTGGCGCCTGACAGCGCCGACGTCGTGCTGATGAACCCGCCGTTCAACGATCCGTCGCGGCACCGCGCCTCGCCGGACGGTGTGCGCGAGCGCGCCCATGTCGCGACCGCGACCACACTTGCGGCCTGGGTTCACGCTGCGCGGCGGATTCTCAAGTCGAACGGACAGCTTGTGTTGATCTGGCGGGCCGACGGGATTGCCAAGGTGCTGGGCGCGCTGGAGCGCGGCTTCGGCAGCCTCGAGGTCCTGCCGGTGCATGGTGAGGGGGCGTCGCCCGCGATCCGAATCCTGGTGCGGGCCACCAAGGGTGGCCGGGCGCCGACCCGTCTGCATGCGGCGCTGTTGCTCAACGAAGAGTCAGGTATGCCCAATAAATGGGTGCAGGAGATTTTGGCTGGAAAAGGAGAATTGCCGCTGGCGCGGCGTTAGCGGGTAGCTGCGCTGCCCGGCCGTGATTGGCACTTAGTTATTGCGAAGCCGTTTCCGACTGGCGCTCCGGCGCCGACGTGAAATGGATCGCCGTCAGAAGTGTCCCGATCAGCAAAATCAGCAGATAGATCTTCATGGTCCCTCTCCGCCGCGAATTGCAACCCCAATGACAAAATGCAAAACGCGTTCCACGGAATCCAATGACAGTGGCGTGATAAAAAGTGGTTAATTCGAGGTAACGGCATGAGTGAACAAAGAAGTGATCGCCAAGGACTTTCCCAGGGACGTTCGGGACTGCTCGAACGCGTGCAGGGAATGTTGCCGGCACGTTTCCGGCGCGGCACGGCGGTCGTCCCGGTGGTGCGGCTGTCAGGTGTGATCGGCGCGGTGACGCCGTTGCGGCCCGGCATGTCGCTCTCGGGTGTCGCCAAGATGCTGGAGCGCGCCTTTGGCACAAGGAATGCCAAGGCGGTGGCGCTGGTGATCAATTCGCCGGGCGGCTCGCCGGTGCAGTCCCGGCAGATCTATTTGCGCATCCGGCAACTGGCGGCCGAGAAGAAGCTGCCGGTCTTGGTGTTCGCGGAGGACGTCGCGGCCTCCGGCGGCTACATGATCGCCTGCGCCGGCGACGAGATCTATTGCGACCCGTCCTCGATCCTGGGCTCGATCGGCGTGGTCGGCGGCAGCTTCGGTTTCCAGGAGGCGATCAAGAAGATCGGGGTCGAGCGGCGGCTCTACACCGCCGGCAGCCACAAGGCGATGCTCGATCCGTTCCTGCCCGAGAACCCCGATGACGTCGCCCGCCTCAAGACGATCCAGCGCGAAATCCACGCCACCTTCATCAACCTGGTGAAGCAGAGTAGGGGCAGCCGCCTGAAGGCAGCCGACGACGTGCTGTTCACCGGCGAATACTGGGCGGGCGAGACCGCTATTGGCCTCGGGCTTGCCGATGGCATCGGCGATCTCCGCTCCACCTTGCGGGCCCGCTATGGCGAGAAGGTGCTGACCCCGGTGATCGCGCCGGCGACCGGCCTGCTGTCCGGCCTGCTCGGGCGAAGGGCCCCGGGGGCGGGATCGCTGGCGCTGGACGGGCTTGCCGGTTTGCCGGACGACCTGATCTCGGCGTTGGAAACACGGGCGATTTGGGCCCGATTCGGGCTCTGAACACGGGGATTTGAGCGCGCCATTTAGCCCCAAAAGTGCGATTGCGGCGCAGGCCGGGTTGCGCGAGAATAGGGGTATTGGGGGCCTGACAGACGTGAACGACAAGGATCGACCGATGCCGCCGCTGATTGCATTCGCAGGCGTCCTGGGTGGCCTGGCCGTGGTCCGCTGGGCTTACAAGACGGCCGTCCGGATCAACCAGGAACTGGAAGAGGCGCGCTTGTCGCGCGTCGCCGAGACCGCGCACGCGAGCGAAATCAAGACCCTGCGCCGCGACCCCGTGACCGGGGCCTATCGCCCGGGCTAACCAGCGCTCAAAACCGCAAAAGGGCGGTGCCGGATTTTCCGGCATCGCCTTGATTCCATTGGCTGCCGCCGATACGGTCCCGCGCGTTTTCACACCCCTTCGCGAGATCGATTCCAACGATGGACGCCCTGCCTGACCACATGCGCCCGGAACGTTCGTTCCAGGGCTTCATCCTGGCTCTCCAGCGGTTCTGGGCCGAGCAGGGTTGCGTCATCCTGCAACCCTACGACATGGAAATGGGCGCCGGCACCTTCCATCCCGCGACCACGCTGCGCGCGCTGGGTCCGAAGCCCTGGAATGCGGCCTATGTGCAGCCCTCGCGGCGGCCCAAGGACGGCCGCTACGGTGAAAATCCCAACCGTCTCCAGCACTACTACCAGTTCCAGGTGATCATGAAGCCGTCGCCGCCGAACCTTCAGGAGCTCTACCTGAAGTCGTTGGCCGCGATCGGCATCGATTCGGCCATCCACGACATCCGCTTCGTCGAGGACGATTGGGAGAGCCCGACCTTGGGCGCCTGGGGTCTCGGCTGGGAATGCTGGTGCGACGGCATGGAGGTCAGCCAGTTCACCTATTTCCAGCAGGTCGCCGGCGTCGAATGCGCGCCGGTGGCGGGCGAGCTCACCTACGGGCTCGAGCGGCTCGCGATGTATGTGCAGGGCGTCGACCGTGTCTACGACCTCAACTTCAACGGCCGCGAGGGCGCCGAGAAGGTGACCTATGGCGACGTCTTCCTGCAAGCCGAGCAGGAATATTCGCGGCACAATTTCGAATATGCCGACACCCCGATGCTGTTCGAGCAATTCAAGATGGCGGAAGAGGCCTGCCGCAAATATCTCGCCGCCGGATGGCGTGACGGCGGCAACCGGAAGGAACATCTGATGGCCTTGCCGGCCTACGACCAGTGCATCAAGGCGAGCCACGTGTTCAACCTGCTCGATGCCCGCGGCGTCATCTCGGTGACCGAGCGGCAGAGTTATATCGGGCGCGTGCGCGACCTGGCGAAGGCCTGCGGCGAGGCGTGGATCCACACCGAAACGGGCAGGGCGGTCTGATGCCCGATCTTCTCCTCGAACTGTTCTCCGAAGAAATCCCCGCGCGCATGCAGGCCAAGGCGGCGGACGATCTGCGCCGCATGGTGACCGACAAGCTCGTGGCCGAAGGCCTCGTCTATGAAGGCGCGAAAGCGTTCGCGACCCCGCGCCGCCTCGCGCTGACCGTGCACGGCATCCCGGCGCGCCAGCCCGACCTGAAGTCCGAGCGTCGCGGCCCGAAGATCGGCGCCCCGGACGCTGCCGTGCAGGGCTTTCTGAAAGCGACCGGTCTCACGTCGCTGGATGAAGCCAAGATCCAGAAGGATGCCAAGGGCGACTTCTACATCGCGCTGATTGAAAAGCCCGGCCGCCCCGCGATCGACGTCATCGCCGAAATCCTGCCGGTCATCATCCGCACCTTCCCGTGGCCGAAATCGATGCGCTGGGGCGCGCGCTCGGCGAAGTCGGGCTCCCTGACCTGGGTCCGGCCGCTGCATTCGATCATTGCGACCTTCGGTCTGGAGACCGAGGAGCCCGATGTCGTGAAATTCTCGGTCGACGGCATCGAGGCCGGGCAGACCACCTACGGCCACCGCTTCATGGCGCCTGGCGCGATCCCGGTGCGCCGCTTCGAGGACTACGAGGCCAAGCTGAAGGCCGCCAAGGTCATCCTCGATCCGCAGGCCCGCAAGGACATCATCGTCGAGGACGCCAAGGAGCTGGCGTTCGCGCAGGGCCTCGAACTGGTCGAGGATCAGGTGCTGGTCGATGAGGTCTCCGGCCTGGTCGAATGGCCTGTCGTGATGATGGGATCGTTCGAGAAGGAATTCCTGTCGATCCCCGATGAAGTGATCCGCGCCACCATCCGCAACAACCAGAAGTGCTTCGTGGTCAGGGATCCCAAGACGGGGAAATTGACCAACAAGTTCGTGCTGACCGCCAACATCGAGGCGCCCGATGGCGGTAAGACCATCGTCGCCGGCAATGAGCGCGTGATCCGCCCGCGGCTGAGTGACGCGAAATTCTTCTACGAGACCGACCTGAAGACCAGTCTCGAGGACCGGCTGCCGAAGTTCGAGCAGATCGTGTTCCACGAGAAGCTCGGCACCCAGGCTGCGCGGATCAAGCGCATCGAGCGTCTTGCCGCCGAGATCGCGCCCTTGGTCGGCGCCGACGTCGAGAAGACCAAACGCGCCGCGCGTCTCGCCAAGGCGGATTTGCTGACCGAAGTGGTCGGCGAATTCCCCGAATTGCAGGGCCTGATGGGCAAGTACTACGCGCTGGCACAGGGCGAGGATGCCTCCGTTGCCGCCGCGAGCGAGGAACACTGGAAGCCGCAGGGGCCGACCGATCGCGTGCCGACCGATCCTGTGAGCGTTGCTGTGGCGCTGGCGGACAAGCTCGATACGCTGGTTGGATTCTGGGCGATCGATGAGAAGCCGACGGGATCGAAGGATCCTTATGCGCTGCGCCGCGCAGCTTTGGGCGTGATTCGAATCTTGATTGGCAGCGAGCGTCGCGTTCATCTAGCCGAGGTCTTAGGTCATGCGGTTGCCGGCTACGTGGAACAGGGCAACTCACATGTACGCGCAGGGGTAGAGGCCTGGGCCAAGCCGGCTGATACGGTTCGAGGAACGCTTCAATCAGCATTTGATGCGTGGAATGCGGGCGGCGTCAACACCTTCATCTCCGACCGACTCAAGGTCCAACTCCGCGAACAGGGCGCGCGTCACGATCTCGTCGATGCCGTGTTCTCGCTCGGCGGCCAGGACGATCTCCTACTCGTCGTTCGCCGCGTGGAGGCGCTCGGAAAATTCCTCGACAGCGACGACGGCAAGAACCTGCTCGCAGGAACAAAACGCGCCAGCAACATCCTCGCTATCGAGGAGAAGAAGGACAAGCGCACATTCGACGGCGCGCCTGACGCTGCACTCTACAAGCTCGACGAAGAGAAGGCGCTGGCGGCGGCGATCGATCAGGTGAAGACCGAGGCCTCCGCGTCCGTCGCCAAGGAGGACTTCGCCGCCGCGATGAGCGCGATGGCCAAGCTGCGCCCCGCGGTCGATGCGTTCTTCGACAAGGTCAAGGTCAACGACGACGATCCCAAGGTGCGCGAAAACCGCCTGAAGCTGCTCAACGAAATCCGTGCCGCCACCCGTGCGGTTGCCGACTTCTCCAAAATCGAGGGCTGATCGATGGACCGCGCGACGCTCGCCGCTTATGACAAGGAGGCGGCGGCGTTTGCGCAGGACTGGCACGACCAGCCGGCGCCGATCGATCTCCAGGAGATCGTCGCGCAGTTCTTCATCAAGGGTGGTGCGACCGCCGACATCGGCTGCGGCAGCGGCCGCGAGGTGGCTTGGCTGAATGCCAGCGGCTTTCCGGTCGAAGGATTTGATGCCTCGGAGGGTCTGCTCGCCGAGGCTCGTGTCCGCTATCCGAAGCTGCGCTTCACCCAGGCCGAACTGCCCGAGTTATCCGGCATCGCCGCCAACAGCTTCGACAATGTGCTGTGCGAGACCGTGATCATGCATCTCGATCCCGCGCTGATCGCGCCGTCGGTGCGCCGCATGCTCGAACTCGTGCGACCTGGCGGCGTCTTCTATCTGAGCTGGCGCGTCACCCGAGGCGACGATGCGCGCGATGCGCATGGCCGGCTCTATGCCGCCTTCGATACGTCGTTGGTGCGGACTGAACTGGCGGCGGCCGAACTGCTGCTCGACGCGGAAGTCGTCAGTGCATCCTCCGGCAAGGTCATCCACCGCATCGTTGCCCGCAAGCGCAGCTAGCCACGTCTGGAAATATTTCGACACAATTTGCAATTTATTAACCATGCCCTGCGAAGGTCCTGGCGGATCAACGATTTCTTAAGAAATCGCCCCTCGCGCCAATGCAGGGACCTCCCCGATGACCTCGATCGGCACCACCGCCAATCCCTACGCCCAATATGGCTCGGCCTATGCGCGTGCTGCCGCGACGCCCTCGCTGGCGGCGACCCTGTCGGGCGACGGCACCGCCAGCGATCTCTCGGCGTCCGCGACCCCTGGCGCTGCAACCAACCTCACGCTGTCGGACGCGGCCCGCGCGCAGCTCGCCAAGGCACCGCTGCCGGATTTCGCGACCGTCACCAGCGATGCGCGCACGACGCTCGACCGGCTCTACACGGTCGCGGGCGTCAAGAAGCCGATCGTCGACGGCAAGACCACGATTGATCTCTCGACCCTCGACCGCCGCTCGCTGTTTGCGATCTCGACCAACAATGGCGGCAAGTTCACGCCGGACGAGCAGGCGGTTGCCGCGACCGAATTGAAGCAGCGCTTCGACAAGGCCTTGGCGCCGTCGCTCGCGACCACGCGGCTGACCGGCGACTACAGCGTCAGCTACAAGGCGGCGCTCGATTATCTCGATGGTGCCAGCGACGAGGAGAAGGCCACCGCGACCTGGGCCAACCAGCGCGCCGCGGTGCTGAAGGGCTATCAGGCGACGCAGCAGGATCCGAACAAGGCGCCAAGCGGGATCACGGGTGATCCGATCGCGGCCGCGCTGGCCGGGACCACGTCGCCGACGACGGGCCATACGCGCGACTTCTCCAGCGTGGCGACCGACGTGCGTGCCTTCCTCGATCGGCAGAAGAGCGACGCGGCGAAGAACGGCAAGGAACTGGTTTACGATTCCCGTCGCAAGACCGGACAGCTCGCCGATCTGTCGTCGCTCGACAATCGCTCGCTGTCGGCGATCACGCTGAACCAGGACAAGAAGTTCTCCGGCGAAGAGATCTTCGCGGCCAAGCAGGAGCTCAACACGCGGACCCGCCTTGCCGTGCTCGACGCGCTGAAGCAGAGCCAGTCCGCCGGCGATCCCCGCCAGTTCTCGCTCGGCATCCTCAAGCAATATTCCTCGATGAGCGCGGAAGAGCGCCAGGCGGCCAACTGGACCCAGGATTTCCAGGACGCCGCGATCAAGAACTACAAATCGACCTCGACGCTGCTCTCGATCCTGAGATCGTAAGCAGGCGCCAAAGGAAGATGAGCTTGGATTGAACCGGTTCGATCAACGCACTTGCTTCACCTCTCCCCATCGGGGAGAGGTCGATTTGCGCGGCAAATCGGGTGAGGGGCCGCAACTCCAACGAGGGACCGCAACCCCTCACCCGGCACTACGCGCCGACCTCTCCCAAGGGAGAGGTAAACCACGGCTGTCGACCCAGCCCAACTCAATGTCATCACACGCCAGAGTTCATCGCATCACAACAGAGAAGCCCCACCCGGAGGGGAGGCCGGGCGGGGCTTTCTGGTCCGGTCGATGTTCGCGCACATCCGCTTGCGCGACGTCCGGACTGTTCGTTCAGGCGATCGTGCTGACGTCGATCTAGTCGACCACCTGAACGATCCGTCGCGAACGCGGCTCGACCAGAACGGTCTCGCCGTTCACGACGGTGTAGCGATAGGGCGTTGCGCCGAACCGCTGCGGCACGTCGTAATAGGTCACGCCGGCGTCGGGCAGCACGGTGCCGACCACGACACGGTCCGGAACGCTGTAGTTCGGCACGCGCTCGCGCACGATGTATTCGCGGAAGGCGGGACGCTGATCGACGGCAATCCCTCCATCCTCCTCGACTGCGACCGGAGGACCACCGCGGACGATGCCGACGGTCTGGGCCTGTGCGGCAACAGCCGGCACCGTGATCGCGGCAGCAACCGCTGCAACGGCAAGTAACCTGTTTCGCATGGCTGGCTCCATTCTTTCACGCAAGCGCTCCGGCTTTCGCCGATGCGCATGGCGAGCCAATGCATCCGATGTGATGACGTTCCGGAAAACCGCCGCCACATACGCGGCAATTTGGAGCAATTTTCGTGAGCTGCGGGAACTTGTTGCGGCGACAGACGTCTTGATGCGGGAACCTCCCCAGCGGATAAACTGCCGCTCGATTCGCTCTTCCAAAAACTGCCGGAGAAACTTCAATGGTCATCACCGCTGGGCATTTGCCGCACATTGTCGCTCTGATTGCAGGCGTCCTGATCCTGATCATGCCGCGGCTCCTCAACTACATCGTCGCGATCTACCTGATCTTCGTCGGGCTGGTAGGGATGGGCCTGCTGCGCTGGCTGCACCTGTAGCGGGAAAGCGGGGTTTCGCGGCTTGCGCGGAACCCCTCAAAATGGTGTAAGGCGCGCATCTTCGACCCCTCCTTCCGGATTGTTGTCTGACATGGCCAAAGCCGTCGCGAAGTCCAAGAAAACTGCTGCGAAAACCGTCGAGAAAACAGCAGCGAAATCAAAGCCCTCCGCCGCAGCCCGCAAGGCCGCTCCGGTCCGCAAGGCGCTGAAGAAGAGCGCCCCGAATGCGGCGCCGAAAGCCGCCGCCAAGCCGGTTGCCAAACCGGTCGCGAAGCCGGCCGCCAAGGCACCGGCGAAGGTTGTTGCGAAGAAGGCGGCCCCGGTTGCGATCAAGGCCGGCAAGTGGGTCTATACCTTCGGTGACGGCAAGGCCGAGGGCCAGGCGACCCTGCGCGATCTGCTCGGCGGCAAGGGCGCCAATCTCGCTGAGATGGCCAATCTCGGCCTGCCGGTACCTCCCGGCTTCACCATTCCGACCTCGGTTTGCACCTACTTCTACGACCACGACAAGACCTATCCGAAGGAATTGAAAGCGCAGGTCGAGAAGGCGCTCGACTATGTCGGCAAGCTGACCGGCAAGATCTTCGGCGATTCCAAGAACCCGCTGCTGGTCTCGGTSCGCTCGGGCGCSCGYGCCTCGATGCCGGGCATGATGGACACCGTGCTCAATCTCGGYCTCAACGAYCRSACCGTCGARGCGCTCGCCGAGCTCTCCGGCGACCGCCGTTTCGCCTATGACAGCTATCGCCGCTTCATCACGATGTATTCGGACGTSGTGCTSGGCTTCGAGCATCATCAYTTCGAGGACATCCTCGACACCTTCAAGGACGGCCAGGGCTATTCGCTCGACACCGAYCTCACCGGCGACGACTGGGTCGAACTGGTCGGCAAGTACAAGGARGCGGTCGCCAAGGAGACYGGCCACGACTTCCCGCAGGATCCGCACGAYCAGCTGTGGGGCGCGATCGGCGCTGTGTTCTCATCCTGGATGAACGCGCGCGCGGTGACCTACCGCAAGCTGCACGACATCCCGGAATCCTGGGGCACCGCCGTCAACGTGCAGGCGATGGTGTTCGGCAACATGGGCGAGACCTCGGCCACCGGCGTTGCCTTCACCCGCAACCCCTCGACCGGCGAGAGCAAGCTGTACGGCGAGTTCCTGATCAACGCGCAGGGCGAGGACGTCGTCGCCGGCATCCGCACGCCGCAGGACATCACCGAGGAGGCGCGCCAGGAGAGCGGTTCCGACAAGCTGTCGATGGAAGCCGCGATGCCGCACGCCTTCAAGGAGCTGACGCGGATCTACACGCTGCTCGAGAAGCACTACCGCGACATGCAGGACATGGAGTTCACGGTCGAGCAGGGCAAGCTTTGGATGCTGCAAACCCGCGGCGGTAAGCGCACCGCCAAGGCGGCGCTGCGCATCGCGGTCGAGCTTGCCAATGAGGGCCTGATCTCCCGCAAGGACGCGGTGACGCGGATCGATCCGGCTTCGCTGGACCAGTTGCTGCACCCGACCATCGACCCGGCCGCCAAGCGTGACGTGATCGCGACCGGCCTGCCGGCATCGCCCGGTGCTGCCTCCGGCGAGATCGTGTTCTCGTCGGATGAAGCGGCCAAGCTGCAGGCCGACGGACGCAAGGTGATCCTGGTCCGCATCGAGACCAGCCCGGAAGATATCCACGGCATGCACGCCGCCCAGGGTATTCTCACCACCAGGGGCGGCATGACGTCGCACGCCGCGGTGGTCGCGCGCGGCATGGGCAAGCCCTGCGTCTCCGGCTGCGGCACCATTCGTGTCGATTACGGCCGCGGCACCATGAGCATCGGTGCGCGCACGTTCAAGACCGGCGACGTCATCACCATCGACGGCTCGGTCGGGCAGGTGCTGGCCGGCCGCATGCCGATGATCGAGCCGGAACTGTCCGGCGAGTTCGGCACGCTGATGGG
>BFBZ01001323.1_pt1 | contig 16881 bp, 12 predicted proteins | sample 1888401 | NCBI WGS metagenome assembly BFBZ01 (sample SAMD00112614, study PRJDB3348) | symbiont metagenome | host: Chara braunii | reverse complement strand
GCTTGAGGACGACCGCCTGGACCGAGACGTCGAGGGCGGCCGTCGGCTCGTCGAGCACCAGGAGGCGCGGCTTCACCGCGATCGCCCGGGCGATGCCGACGCGCGCCTTCTGGCCCCCCGACAGCTGATGCGGAAACCGGCTCAGCAGGTCGGTCGCCAGGCCGCAGCGCTCGGCGCTGTCCTCGACGCGCCGGCGCAAGTCGCCGCCGCCGAGACCCAGCAGCCGCTTCACCGGATGGGCGATGCAATCGAAGGCGCTGAAGCGCGGGTTGAGGCTGTCGTGAGGGTCCTGGAAGACGATCTGGATGTCGCGGCGCAAAGGCGAGGCATGGAAATCGCGCGACGGCAGGGCGCCGATATCCTCGCCGTCGAACCGGATGCTGCCGGCATCGTGATCGATCAACCGGCAGATCAGCCGTGAGACGGTGCTCTTGCCCGAGCCGGATTCGCCGACGAGACCGAGGCTCTGGCCCGGCTGCAGGCCGAACGACACGCCATCGACGGCGGTGGCGCCGCCATAACGCTTCACCAGGTTCTGCACGTCGAGCAGCGGCGGCGTCGCCTGCGATGGCTGCCGCCGTGGACGGGGCGTTGCCGGAGCCGCGCCGACGAGATCGTCAATGGTCGAGCGCAAGGTCGGCGAGGCCGCGACCAGCCGTTTCGTATAGGGGTGCCGGGGCGCCTGGAACAGCCTGGCGGCGGCGGCCTGCTCGACCACCTGGCCGTGCTGCATCACCGCCACGTCGGTGCAATAGCGCGCGGCGAGGCCGAGATCATGGGTGATCAGGATCATCGCCATGTTGCGCTCGGCGGTCAGCCGCGCCAGCAGGTCCATCACCGCCTTCTGGGTGGTGACGTCGAGGCCGGTGGTCGGTTCGTCGGCGATCAGCAAAGCCGGGTTCGAGGCGATCGCCATGGCGATCATCACGCGTTGGCACATGCCGCCGGAGAGTTCGTCAGGATAGGCGTCGAAACGCTTGTCGGGATCGCGGATGAGGACGGCCTGCAAGAGTTCCAGCGCGCGTGCCCTGAGGTCGCGGCTGGACGACGCCTGATGCGCGTCGAGCGCGTCCATCACCTGCCGGCCGATGCCGCGGATCGGGTTGAGCGCGGCACGCGGGCTCTGGAACACCATGGAAATGGCGGCGCCGCGCAGCGCCTTCATCTCGGCGGGGCCGGCCTGGGTGATGTCCTGGCCGCGGAACCGGATCCGGCCGCGCGGCACGCGCGCCGAGGGTTCGAGCAGCCGGGTGACCGCGAAGGCGGTGACCGACTTGCCCGAGCCGCTTTCGCCGACGACCGCCAGCGTGCCGCCGGGCGCGATGCTGAGCGAGGTGCCACGCACCGCCTCGACCAGGCCACGCCGGGTGGCAAAGGACACATGCAGGTCATCGATCTGCAGGAGGGGCTCGGTCATGTCCGCATCCTCGGATCGAGGATGTCGCGCAGGCCGTCGCCGAGCAGATTGAAGCAGAGCACCGCCAGCATCAGGGCAAGGCCCGGGAAGGTGACGAGCCACCATTGGCCGGTGCCGATGAAGCGGGCGCCCTCGGCCACCATGATGCCCCATTCCGGGGTCGGCGCCTGGACGCCGAGCCCCAGGAAGGACAGGCCGGCGGCATTCAGGATGGCCCAGCCGAGATTGAGCGAGATCTGCACCGCCATGGCCGGCAGGATGTTCGGCAGCAGGAAGCGCAGCACGACGGAGAGATGGCTGTCGCCGCCGGCGCGCGCCGCCTCGACCCAGCCGGCGCCGCGCCGGCTGTTCACCTCGGCGCGGGCGAAGCGGATATAGAAGGGCAGGTTGATCACCGCCGTGGCGATGATGATGTTTTCGACCCGGTTGCCCAGCGCCGCCACCAGCGCCATGGCGAGCACGAACAGCGGGAAGGCCATCAGCACGTCGACGGCCCGGCCGACGGCCCGGTCGAGCCAGCCGCCGCGATAGCCGCAGAAGCTGCCGATCACCGCGCCGACCAGGAAGGACAGGCTGACGGCCGAGGCGGCGATGGCGAAGTCGAGCCGCGCCGCCGCGATCAGCCGGGAGAAGATGTCGCGTCCGAGCTGGTCGGTGCCGGCCCAATGCGCCGCCGATGGCGGCCGCAGGGCATTGGGCACGTTCGAGGCCAGCGGATCATGGGGCATCAGCCAGGGCGAAAGGATGGCCACCGTCAGCATCAGTGCGGTGCCGAAGGCGGCGATGGCGGTGACCGGGTTGGTGCGCAGCACCCAGCCGGCATGGCGAAGGGTTGCGTTCATGCGACCGAAACCCTGGGGTCGGCGACGCCGTAGAGAATGTCGATCAAGAGATTGACGGCGACGAAGATGGCGGCGACCAGGAGGACGAAGCCCTGGACCGGGGCATAGTCGGAGGCGAGCAGGGCATCGAGCGCGTAGGAGCCGATGCCCGGCCAGGAAAACACCTTCTCGACCAGGACATTGGCGCCCAGCATGGTGGAGAAGACGATGCCGATAATGGTCAGCACCGGCAGCAGCGCGTTGCGCAGGGCATAGGCGACGATCMCCCGCCGTCGGGACATGCCGATGGAGCGGGCGGTGCGGATGAAATCGCTGCCGAGGACGGCCAGCAGCGAGGCGCGGGTCATGCGCGCCAGCGGCGCCAGCACGAACAGCGCCATGGTCAGCGCCGGCAGGGCCAGCTGGGCGGCCGCCGCGCGCCAGCCGGCGAGATCGCCGGTCAGCAGGAAGTCGACCAGCAGGAAACCGCTGATCTCGGGGGGTGCGGCGGCAAAAATGTCGAGCCGGCCGGTCGGGTCGGGCGCGATGCCGAGCACGACGTAGAACAGGTAGATCAGCAGCAGGCCGGAGACGAAGGTGGGCACGCAGACCCCGAGCGTGCAGACGAAGCGCACGGCATGATCGACGACCGAACCCGGCCGGAGCGCGGCCGCGGTTCCCAGCGGAATGGCCAGGCCGAGCGCGATGACGAGCGCGCAGAGGCTGAGTTCGAGCGAGGCCGGCAGGCGATTGGCGAGATCGCGCAGTACCGGCTGTCCTGTCGTCAGCGAGCGGCCGAGATTGCCGCTGGCGACATCGCCGAGATAGCGCAGCAGCTGTTCCGGAATCGGCCGGTCGAGGCCCATGGCGCGCCGGAGATCGTCGATCTCCTGCTGGCCGGCATTCGGGCCGGAGGCGAAGAAGGTCGCGGGGTCGCCGGGCAGTACCCGCATCAGCAGGAAGGTGAGCACGACAACGCCGAGCAGCGCTGGCAGGGAGGCGAAAAGCCTCCTGCCGACACGTCGCCCGATGCTTCGAAAGGCCGGCATGCTCAGGCGCGCCTGAGGTCGCGATAGTCGACCTGGCGGTGGAACCAATAGGTATAGCCGTCGATGCCGGGGGCCATAGCCGCATCCTGATTGGGCTGCCACAGCATCAGGCTCGGCACGTCCTCGGCCAGGATGGCGATCATGCGCTTGCAGGCAGCGGCATATTTGCCGGCATCGGTTTCGAAACGGGCCGCCTGGACGAGGTCGTCGAGCTCGGCGTTCTTGAAGCCGCTGAAGTTCCAGCGGTGGCGGCCGCTGAAATAGGTGCGGAAGAAATAGTCGGTGGCCGGCAGCCAGGCCGTGCCGGACTCGGCGAAGAAGGGCAGGCGCCGGTCGACCTGCATGGTGGTGAACTGGGCGTCCGGCATCTTCTGGATGGTCACCTCGATGCCGATCTTGGCGAGCGCTTCCTTGACCAGCGCGGCCATCGGTTCGGCGACCGCGGAGGCGCCGGCGGCAAACGAGAACGAGGTGGCGAAGCCGCCAGCCATGCCGGCTTCCGCCATGAGGCTCTTGGCGCGGGCAAGGTCGGTGCGCAGCGGCAGCCGCTGCGGGAAGCTGGCGTCGGGCGCTTCGTTCCAGCTGGCGCCGAACAGCTGGCGGCCACGGGCGAACAGGGCCGCCTTGAACATGTCGTCATAGGGCAGCGCGGCGGCGACCGCCTGGCGCACCTTGACGTTGTCGAAGGGCGCGACGCCGGCGTTGAAGATGATGGCGTTGAAGCCGTTGGTCTGCGGGATCGAGACGAGCTTGACCTTGCCGCGCTCCTGAAGGCTTGCCACGTCGCTCGCCTGCAGGTCGATCGCCAGGTCGGCATCGCCGCGCTCGATCAGGTTCGCCCGGGTCGCGGCCTCCGGCACGGTCTGGACGATCAGCCGGCGGAAGAACGGCAGCTTGCCGTCGGCGCCGCCCTTCCAGGCCTCGTTGCGCTTGAGGATGGTCTGCTGCCCGGGCCGGTGCGACTCGACGATATAGGCGCCGCCCGCGGCGGTGTTGTCCTTGAGCCAGGCCGTGGCCCAGACGTCGTCCGCTGTCGCGTTCTTCTTGACCAGCGTGCTGTTCATGATCGGCGACAGCGGAATGCACAGATTGGCCAGCGCCAGCCGGTCGGGCTTGTCGAGCAGCACTTCCACGGTCCGCTCGCCGGCGATGCGGAACTGCTCGGGCTTGGTCAGCGAGCCGCTGGCGATCTGGGCGGCCGACATGGACTTGGCCAGAACCGCGCGGTCGAGCGACCATTTGACGTCCTCGGCGGTAACCGCCGAACCGTCGTGCCAGGTGGCGCCCTGGCGCAGGTGGAAGGTCAGCGTGCGGCCATCGGCGGAGCGGTCGATGCGCTCGGCCAGTTCGCCGCGGATGTTGTCGAAGTCGAAGGTCCAGACCCCGTCGACCTGCTTGCGGCCGAAGGAGGCCAGCCGGTCGTAGACGTTCATGGCCAAGCCGAAGACCTCGCGCGTGCCGCCCGGCGCGGTGGCGTCCAGCGTGTTGATGGTGCCGGCCATCACATGGCGCAGCGTCTCCGAGCGCGTTTGCGCTTCGGCCGCGCCGGGCGACGCCGCGCTGCCCAATGCGCTTCCCATGGCGGCCCCGAGAATGGTCTTGAGCCCCTGTCGACGGGTGAGCTTCATGATCGGATACCCCTGGATGATCCCGACGGCGCTGATCGCCGTCGTGTTGTTGTTCTGGCCCATCCGACCGCACTCGGAGGCCGCAACGGAAGGTCCAGAATCGGGCCAAAGGCCTGAGCCAGATCCGTCGCTTGGTCGCGGCATGGGCCAGCACCCCGCCTGCGGTCGCGGCGGGCACGTCATCGGGTCGGCCGGCTCTCTTGCCGCGGGCGAGTTGTCGCGGCCTTCGTCACCGGCCGGGCGATCTTTCGCAGAACATGAGGACCTCGCCCGGCCTATGACGGGCGAGCAGTTCTTCCATCGCGATTCCGCCTGCTTGTCCGCGTATCGGGCCGAACGGTATCAAGACTATGCTGGCGTGCTGCGCTGACGGCTCGCGCATCGCCGAAGGGGGACACCATGGCATTCGAACTGTTCGACCTGACGGGCAAGCGGGCGCTGGTCACCGGTTCTTCGCAAGGCATCGGGCTGGCGATCGCGCGGGGCCTGGCCGAGCACGGCGCCGAGGTGGTTCTCAACGGCCGTGACGGCGGCAAGCTTGAGGCCGCGGCGGCGCAACTGGCGGCGGCCGGGCATAGCGTTTCCATCGCCGGTTTCGACGTGACGGCGGCGGAAGCGGTCAAGCAAGGCGTCGCCGAGATCGAACGCGGCATCGGCGCCATCGACATCCTGGTCAACAATGCCGGCATGCAGTTCCGCACGCCGCTGGAGGACTTCCCCGCCGAGAAATGGGAGCAATTGCTCAGCACCAATATCTCGAGCGTGTTCTATGTCGGCCAGGCGGTGGCCCGGCACATGATCGCGCGTGGCCACGGCAAGATCATCAATATCGCATCGGTGCAGAGCGAGCTGGCCAGGCCCGGCATCGCGCCCTACACGGCGACCAAGGGCGCGGTGAAGAACCTGACGCGCGGCATGTGCGCCGACTGGGCGAAACACGGCCTCCAGGTCAATGCCATCGCGCCAGGCTATTTCAAGACGCCGCTGAACCAGGCGCTGGTCGACAATCCCGAGTTTTCGGCCTGGCTCGAGAAACGCACGCCCGCGGCGCGCTGGGGCAATGTCGACGAACTGATCGCGGCCGCCGTTTTTCTTGCCGGCAAGGGCTCGTCCTTCGTCAACGGCCATACGCTTTATGTCGATGGCGGCATCACCACCTGCCTCTAGATCGCCGGTTCCTTTCGCCTGGAGTGACATCATGAAAGCCGTGGTCATCCATGCCGCCCACGATCTCAGGGTCGAGGACAGGCCGGCCGAGCTTGCCGGGCCGGGCCAGGTCGAGGTGGCGATCGAGGCCGGCGGCATCTGCGGCTCGGACCTGCACTACTACCACCATGGCGGCTTCGGCACGGTCCGGGTGCGCGAGCCGATGATCCTCGGTCACGAGGTCGCCGGCACCATCAAGGCGCTGGGCGAGGGCGTCTCGGGGCTGGCGATCGGCGACCGGGTGGCGGTCTCGCCGAGCCGGCCCTGCAATGCCTGCGACTATTGCCTGAGGGGCGAGCAGAACCACTGCCTGAACATGCGCTTTTACGGCAGCGCCATGCCGATGCCGCATATCCAGGGCGCCTTCCGCCAGCGGCTGGTGGCCGAAGCCTGGCAATGCCACAAGGTCGCCGACGGCCTGTCGGCCAACGAGGCGGCTTTCGCGGAGCCTTTCGCGGTCACCTTGCATGCGGTCAACCGCGCGGGGGCGCTGCTGGGCAAGCGCGTGCTGGTGACCGGCTCGGGCCCGATCGGCGCATTGGCGATCATCGCGGCGCGCGCCCATGGCGCGGTCGAAATCGTCGCGACCGACGTGATGGACGCGGTTCTCGTGAAGGCGCGCGAGGTCGGCGCCGACCGGACGATCAATGTCGCGACCCATGGCGAACAACTCGACGCCTATTCCGCCAACAAGGGCTATTTCGACGTGCATTTCGAAGCGTCGGGCAATGAGCGGGCGGTCCGCTCGGGGCTCGAAGTGCTCAGGCCCCGGGGCGTGCTGGTGCAGCTCGGCCTCGGCGGCGACGTCTCGATCCCGCAGAACATGGTGGTCGCCAAGGAAATCGAGATGCGCGGCACGTTCCGCTTCCACGAGGAGTTCGCCCTCGCCGTCGATCTGATCAATCGACGCCAGGTCGACGTCAAGCCGCTCCTGTCAGGCATCTATGGATTGGACCAGGCGCTGACCGCCTTCGAGACGGCCGGGGATCGCAGCCGCTCGATGAAGGTCCAGCTCAGCTTCTGATCGCCATCGCCGCGACGCCGGCTTGACAGGCCGTGCCGGAAAGCGGAATGAGCATGTCGACGCGGAAGAGACTTTTCTGTCGGGTTCGACAGGAGGGCGCCGACGGAGCAACCGCCCCGGAAACTCTCAGGCAAAAAGACCGCGTTCGATTTTGGACTCTGAAAAGTGGAGCCTCATGCTCCCGCCGACGGTGTAAATCGCTGCTCAGTCCGTGAGCGGCGATGATGCTCTCAGGCCAATGACAGAGGGGGCGTTCGAACCCGCGAAGCGCGGGCAGGAGCGCCTATGCTGTCAACACAAGAGCCCCATGTCGCCGTGATCGGCGCGGGCATTACCGGCATCACCACCGCCTATAACCTGGCCAAGCGCGGTTGCCGCGTGACGGTTTTCGACCGGCATCCCTATGCCGCGATGGAAACCTCATTCGCCAATGGCGGGCAGCTCTCCGCCTCCAATGCCGAGGTCTGGAACAGCTGGGCGACCGTGCTCAAGGGCCTGAAATGGATGTTCACGCCGGGCGCGCCGCTGCTGGTGAACCCGACGCCGTCCTGGCACAAGCTGTCCTGGATGGCCGAGTTCGTCGCGGCGATCCCCCGATACGAGGAAAATACCGTGACGACGGCCCGTCTTGCCGTCGAGGCCCGGGCCCATCTCACCCGCATGGCCGCCGAAGAGGGCATCGATTTCGACTGCGAGACCCGCGGCATCCTGCATTTCTATCACAGCAAGGCCGATTTCGAGGCCGCGGCACGGGTCTCGAAACTGCTGGCCAAGGGCGGCCTCGAACGGCGCGCGGTGACGCCCGAGGAGATCCGGGCGATCGAGCCGGCGCTCAGGGGCAAGTTCCACGGAGGTTTCTATACGCCGTCGGATTTCACCGGCGACATTCACAAGTTCACCAATGGCCTGGCGCGCGCCTGCGAACGGCTCGGCGTCGCCATGCGGCTGGCGACCGAGGTGACCCATGTCGCCGCGACCGATGTCGCGGTCAGGATCTCCAGCCGCTCGGTCGAGCCTTCGACGGATGAGACGGCGGCGCCGGTGCGGATCGAGCGCTTCGATCAGGTGGTCGTCTGCGGCGGCGTCATGTCGCGCGAGCTCGGCCGGCAGGTCGGCGACCGGGTCAACGTCTATCCGGTCAAGGGCTATTCGATCACCGTGAACCTGCCCGACAAGGCGGACCAGGACGCGGCGCCCTGGACCAGCCTGCTCGACGACAAGGCCAAGATCGTCACGAGCCGGCTCGGCGCGAGCCGTTTCCGGGTCGCCGGCACGGCCGAATTCAACGGCACCAACAAGGATATCCGGGCCGAACGCATCGACCCGCTGATCGCCTGGTGCCGCGCCCATTTCCCGGGAATCAACACCCGCCAGGTGGTGCCCTGGGCCGGGCTCAGGCCGATGATGCCGGACATGCTGCCGCGCGTCATGCGCGGGCGAAACCCGCGCGTGCTCTACAATACCGGCCATGGCCATCTCGGCTGGACGCTGTCGGCGGCGACCGCCGACGCGATCGGCGCGCTCGCCACCTCGCGCAGCAACGCGGCCTGACGCCCTGAGAGAAAGATCGAGAGGCGCCGACAAGACAGGCGCCTCTCGGGTTCTCGCCGAGACCCGCCGTCAGTGGCCGATCATCCAGCGGCGGCGCACCGATGGCGGCTTCTTGCTGACCTTGCAGAGCGAGCAGCCGCAGCCGGCGAGATGGCTGCGTTTGACCACGCTCGGCTCGCTGGTGCTCTTTTCCGAACGGGCGAGCGCCCGCCTGAGCGTGGTGTTCATCAGGCCGAGATGGGGCGCGGCGACGTCGCGTTCACTGGCGCTCGAACAGTCGGGGCAGGCGCAGCCGCGGTCTTCCTCCGACATGGACGACCACGATTCGAACGGGCCGCAGGCATTGCAGACATAGTTGTAGAGCGGCATTTCGGTCTCCCGGATGAGAAAACGGCCGGGCAGGCGGGCGCCTGCCCGGCGCGGATCACAGCTTGCCTTGCAGCAGCAGGAAGCCCGGCAGCCAGCCGGTCACCACACCCGCGGCGAGGGTGGCGAGACCGGTGGCGTTCTGGATCGGCCGCTTCAGGGCGAGCAGCAGGAAGAACATGAACCAGACGATCGCCCAGATCGCCCAGTTGACGCCGAGCCAGACGTCGATGGTGCTCTCAGCCGAGGTGAAGCTGAGCACCGAAATCGGCGTCACGGTGATGGCGACGAACAGGCTGAACCAGCCGAGCCCGCGCCCGTCGACCGCGACGAAGCGATTATAGGCGACCCACAGATAGGTGGTTGTGAACAAGAGGATAAGCGCCGCGGCCTTGATCGAGCCTGCATTCGCCCCCGGCCCGAAGGCGAAGGAGAGCGAGACGCAAAGCGTGACGAAGCCGGAGACGATGTTGATGACGACGATCTCCTTGTCATCGATCTTGCCGAGCAACCACAGGCCGTTGAGAAACAGGACGGCTCCGACATAGAGCAAATTCAGACCGAGCAGCATGGCAGCCCCTCCCCAGGACAGATCCCACCGGCCGGGGCATGCCCCGGCCGTCGACACAAGACCGCCAAAGGCGGCGCCGTGGTTCAGGTCGTCCTGGCGACGTCGACCCCGGAAACCTGGCGGGTCGGCCCGGTCGAGTTGGGGTTGATGTCGAAGTCGAAAATGGCCGTGGGGATGGCCAGCGTCGCGCAGACATTGGGAATGTCGACGATGCCGCTGATCCGGCCTTCGACCGGCGCGGTGCCGATGATCATATAGGCCTGCTCGCCGGTGTAGCCGAATTTCTTGAGATATTCGATGGCGTTGAGGCAGGCGCGCCGATAGGCGACATGGGCGTCGAGGTAATATTGCTCGCCGGTATGTTCATCGACCGAAATGCCCTCGAAGATCAGGTAGTCGTCGAAATGCGGGTCGATCGGGCTCGGTTTGAAGATCGGGTTGGTGATGCCGTATTTGGCCATGCCGCCCTTGATCAGGCCGACGCCGATATCGATCCAGCCGGCCATTTCGATGGCGCCGCAGAAGGTGATTTCGCCGTCGCCCTGCGACCAGTGGATGTCACCCATGGAAAGGCCGCCGCCCTTCACATAGACGGGGAAATAGACCTTGGATCCGCGCGACAGGTTCTTGATGTCGCAATTGCCGCCATGCTCGCGCGGCGGCACCGTGCGCCAGGCTTCGCCGGCGGCCTTCCTGGCGGCATCGCCCGACATCTGGCCCATCAGCGCGGTCGCGGCATGAGGGGGGGCTGCCAGCGGCGGCACGCGCTCGGGGTCAGTGGCGATCAGCTTGGCTTCGCGGCGGTTCGCCTCGGCCAGGAGCTTGTGGTCCGGCAGGCAGCCGATCAGGCCGGGGTGAATGATACCGGGATAACGAACCCGCGGAATGTGGCGCGAGGTCGTGTAGATGCCCTGGAAGTCCCAGCAGGACTTGCGTGCTTCCGGATAGTGTTCGGTCAGGAAGCCGCCGCCGTTCTCCTTGGCGAAGATGCCGTTGAAGCCCCATTCGGAATCGGGAAAGGCGCCGATGTCGAGAATGTCGACGACCATCAGGTCGCCGGGCTCGGCGCCTTCGACACCGAACGGGCCCGAGAGATAGTGGACGCGGGTCAGGTCGACGTCGCGCACGTCATTGGCGCTGTCATTGTTGCCGATCTGGCCGCCGGTCCAGTCGTAGCATTCGACCCGGAACACGTCGCCGGGCTTGAAGGTCTCGACCATCGGCAGGTCGGGATGCCAACGGTTATGCGTCTTGATCGCCTGCTGCTCCGGTGCCTTCTTCAGATCCACCGAGAATACGGTTTTCGGCATGGTGTCCCTCCCAGGACCTCGAGGCGCACTGGAGGTCGCGCGCTGACGCGCCCCCGTGTCATCGGCGTCGGACATCGCGCATGTCCGATCGCCGCCGCCGTCTTGACCGGAAGGCTAGGGGGCCCGTGTAACCGCGATGAATGCGGAGGCCCGGGGCTTTGTAATTTTTTGTAATCCGCCGAACCGGCCGCAAAGCTGCGCGTGCGGTCCGCTCAGAAACGGATATCGTCACGATTTCAGATGGTTGCGAGAGCAGAGATGCTCTGTCCGCGGGATTGCGTGTTGCCGGTGGCAGGCGGAATAACCCTGACATGGTGGGATGCCGGTTCGCCGGGATGCGTGTCGCGGTTTCATGCCGCTCGACCGGCGCGCCGATTTGCGCCTATCGTCTGGTCATGTCGGCTGCCGATGCCAAATCGCGGATCCTTGTCGTCGACGATGACCGTCGGCTCTGCGGCTTCTTGAGCAAGTTCTTCACCAGCGAAGGCTATGTCACCGCTGCCGCCCATGACGGCCGCGCGATGCGGCGGGCGCTGGCCGACATGCCGTTCGACCTGATCATTCTCGACCTGACCTTTCCGGCCGGCGAGGACGGCATCACGCTGGCGCGCAACCTGCGCCTGCAATACGACCTGCCGCTGATCATGCTATCGGGCAAGAACACCACGATCGACAAGGTGGTCTGCCTGGAAATGGGGGCGGACGACTATGTCACCAAGCCGTTCGAGCCGCGCGAGCTGCTGGCGCGCATCCGTACCGTGCTGCGCCGGTTCGGCAATCGTGCGACCGCCGCCGATCCGGCCGCGCCGGGCGCATCCCAGGTCATGAGCTTCGCCGGCTGGCGGCTCGACCCCGCGCGCTACCGGCTGTCGTCGCCCGGCGGCGAGGAGGTCAAGCTGACCAGCCAGGAGTTCCAGCTGCTGGCGGCGCTGGTCAGCCGGCGCGGGCGCATCCTGTCGCGTGAGCAGATCCTCGACATCGTCGCGAACCGGGACTGGACGCCCTACGACCGCAGCATCGACGTGCTGGTCGGCAAGATCCGGCGCAAGCTCAGCGACGATGCCCGCGACACCCAGTTCATCAAGACCATCCGCGGCGTCGGCTACATGTTCACGGCGCCGCCGGACGCCTGAGCCGCACCGGCCTGCGGCAGGTAGAGCTTGACGGTGGTGCCGCAGCCCGGCGCGCTGTCGATCGTCAGGCGGCCGCCCGACAGGCGCACGAAGCTGTCGACCATGGCAAGGCCCAGCCCGCTGCCGTGGCCGGGCGCCTTGGTTGTGAAGAAGGGCTCGAGCGCCCGCGCGCGGACCGCCGGCGACATGCCGTGGCCGGCGTCGGTCACCGACAGCAGGACATGGCGGCCGGGCAGGAGGCCGGAAGCGGCATGGGCATCGTCCGGTGCGATCGTCACGTTGCGGGCATCGAAGCTGAGCTCGCCGCCGTCGGGCATGGCATCGCGCGCGTTGATGGCGAGATTGAGCAGGCCGGTCTCCAACTGGACCCGGTTGATGTCGAGGGGGGCGAGGTCGGCGTCGACGCGCAGCGAAATCGCGATGCTGTCGCCGAGCGTCCGGCGCAACATGCGCATCAGCGGCGGCAACAGCTCGCGCAGGTCGGTCAGCGTCGTGTTGGTCGCCTGGACCCTGCCGAAGGCCAGCAGGCGCTCGGTCAGTTCGGTGCCGGCGCCGGCGGCATCGAGCGCGTCCTCGACCAGGTCCAGCAGCGCCGGTTGATCGACGACGCGCTCCTGCAGCAGGCGCAGGTTGGCATAGAGCACCGCCAGCACATTGTTGAAGTCGTGGGCGATGCCGCTGGTCAGTTGTCCCATCGCCTCCAGGCGCTGGATCTGGCCCAGGCGTTCGGCGGCCCGGCGGTTCTGTGCATATAGCGCGATGCGCTCGAAGCAGCGCGCCAGCGTCGCCAGCAGGTCCTCGCTGTGGAAGGGCTTGCAGAGATAGTCGTATGCACCGGCCTGCAGGGCCTCGACCGCGGTGTCGATCGAGGCAAAGGCCGTCACCATGACGCAGACCAGGTCGGGCGCGCGCCGGCGCAGATCGCGCACCAGGTCGATGCCGTTGCCGAGCCCGAGGCGGACATCGACCAACGCCACCGCGATGGCCTGGCGGTCGATGCAGGCCAGCGCGGCGTCCGGGTCATGCGCCACCGCGACGTCATAACCGTCGAGCTGCAGCAGGCCGGCGAGGCTGGCGGCGAAATCGATGTCGTCATCGATCACCAGCACGCTCCGCTTGACCCCGGCGGGATCGCGGCCGGAGGCGGCATCGGTCGTGCTGGGGGCGGAGGGCAGATCGCGGCCTCGGCTCATTTCGGCCTCGCGGGGTTGCAAGGCAGGCGCAGCGATATGGTCGTCCCCTGGCCGTCGCCGGTTTCGATCGAGACCTCGCCGCCATGCTGCTCGACGATGCGCTTGACCAGGGGCATGCCGAGCCCGACGCCGAAGGCCTTGGTGCTGAACAGCGGCTCGAAGACGCGCTGGACGATATCGGGGCGCATGCCGCCGCCATTGTCTGAGATGGCGAGGACGACATGGTCGCCGTCGCGCCGGGTCGAGATGACGATATGGGCGCCGCCGGGCGGGCGGCCCTCGCAGGCCTGCACGGCGTTCAGCAGCACGTTGACGAAAGCCTGGCGCAACCGCTCGCCGTCGGCCGGCACATGGGTGTCGGCGCCGAGCCGCAGGGCGAGCGTCACGCCCTTGAGATTGTCCTGGTCGGCCACCTGCTGCTCGACCCATTGGTCGATGGCGATCGGGGCGAGCACCAGCGCCTGCTTGCGCGAAAAGTCCAGGAGGTCGTCGATGATGCGGACGCAGCGCCAGACATTGCGTTGCAGGCGCTGCAATTCACCGGCCGCGGGCTCGCCGATGCCGGTCAGCGAGCGGCGCAGGATATCGGCCGAGGTCACCAGGGTGCCGAGCGGATTGCGCAATTCGTGACTGACGGTCGCGGTGATCTGGCCGATCGCCGCCAGCCGCTCGTTGCGGGTGAGCTCCTGCTGGGTCTGCCGGAGCTTTTCCAGCGAGGCGACCAGGTCGCGTTCCGCCAGCTCCCGGCTCTCATGGGACAGCACGATCCACCAGGCGCCGATGCAGAGCAGCGGCAAGACGGCGATGAAGACCCTGAGCAGCAGCGCGCCATTGTCGAGATGCGGTCCGTCCAGGCGCGGTTCGATCAGCCGGTAGGTCAGGAGGAACACGGCGGCGGTGATCACGGCGAGCGCGACCAGGACGCCGCCGACCTTGAGCAGGCGCTGGCCCATATGGGGCGCGATCTTGGCGGTGAAGGAACGGCCGAGATAAAGCGAGCGCGACGACTCGAGCGCGCTGAGCGAGGTCTTGCAGGCGTCGTGGCAATGCGATTCCAGGCTGCAGCAGAGCGAGCAGATCGGCCTTTCGTAGAACGAGCAATAGGCCATGTCGGGCCGCTCGTAATCATGGGCGCAGATCTCGCAGCGGATGCTGGCCTGCGCGTTGCCGGTGAGGGCGACGGGGGGGCGGGCGAGATAATAGCGGCCCTTGGTGGCGACGCCGATCAGCGTGGCGCTGGCCACCGCGACGAAGAAGGATATCGGCGCCGCATAGGCCCCAGCGAGCGCGCCGCATTGGCCGGTGAAACAGACCACGCCGACGACCGTCCCGACGACCATCGCGCCACAGCCGACGGGGTTGAAGTCGTAGAGGTGAGCGCGCTTGAACTCGATGAAGGACGGGCTGACCTTGAGCGGCTTCAGGATGACCAGGTCGGCGAACAGCGCGCCGATCCAGGCGGTGGCGATGATCGAATAGACGGCCAGCACCAGTTCCAGCGTCTGGAAGATGCCGAGCAGCATCAGGAGCAGCGAGATCAGGATGTTGAAGACCAGCCAGACGACCCGGCCGGGGTGATAATGGGTGACCCGGGCAAAGAAGTTCGACCAGGCCAGCGACCCGGCATAGGCGTTGGTGACGTTGATCTTGACCTGCGAGATCAGCACGAAGACGGCCGCCGCGGCCAGCACGATGGCGGGATCGGCGCTGACGAATTCATAGGCCTTGATATACATGTGAATGGGTTCGAGCGCGGTGGCGCGCGGCAGGCCGGCCGACACCGCGAGCACGGCCAGCAGACTGCCGCAGAGAATCTTGAAGCCGCCGATGACGATCCAGCCCGGTCCGGCGGCGATGACGGCGCACCACCAGCGAAACCGGTTCTGGCGGGKCTTTTCCGGCAGGAAGCGGAGATAGTCGACCTGCTCGCCGATCTGGATCGCCAGGGCGCAGAGCACGCCGACGGCCGAGCCGAAGGCCAGGGTGTCGAAATGACCGCCGCCCTGGTCGGTGCCGGTGAAGGCGACCCATTGCCTGAGCACCTGCGGATGACCGATGGCGATATAAGCGAAGGGGGTCAGCAGCATGGCGATCCAGATCGGCTGGGTCAGCATCTGCAGCCTGGAGATCATCGTGACGCCCATGAAGGTGATGGGAATGATCACCAGAGACGAAATGATGTAGCCGACGACCAGGGGGATGTCGGCATAGAGATTGAGCGCCTGGGCCATGATGGCCCCTTCCAGCGCGAAGAAGATGAATGTGAAGGTCGCGTAGATCAGCGATGTAATCGTCGAGCCGATATAACCGAAGCCGGCGCCGCGGGTCAGCAGGTCCATGTCGATATTGTATCGGCTGGAATAATAGGCGACCGGCAGATTGGTGACGAAGACGAAGAAGCAGACCAGCAGGATCGCCGGGAAGGCGTTGGCGAAGCCGTAGCTGAGCGTGATGGCGCCACCGATGGCTTCGAGCGCCAGAAACGAGATGCCGCCGAGCGCGGTGTTGGCGATGACGAAAGGCGACCAGCGGCGGAACGAGCGCGCGGCGTAACGCAACGAATAGTCTTCGAGGGTCTCGTTGGCGATCCACGACTGATAGGAGCGCAGGGCCGGGAGCTGAGAGCTGTCCATGGCGCCGCGCGGTCCCTCAGGCATGATCGAGCCCTCCCCAGCCGAACCTATCCGATGACGCGGCCTTTGGGGCAAGCGCAGATGGTCGCTTCAATGACAAGTCAATTCAATGATTTGGCGCTGGCCGTCCGGATCTTGTTAGGCAATGCGTCCGGCGGATGCAATGGTTTGCACGGGCACGCGGGCCCGGTCGCGGGTCGCCGGCCATGGCGGGTCGCGCGGCCTCAATGCGCGACGATGTCCTTGGCCGCCGCCTCCACGCATTCGAGGAAGATCCGGGCGGCCGGCGGCAAGGATCGGCCGGCGCGCGTGACGATGCCGATCTGGCGGAGGACGACCGGCGCGCGCAGCGGCCGGAACACCAGGCTGGACACCGACATCAAGGGCAAGGCGAGGCGCGGCATGGCCGAGATGCCCAGGCCGCGGTCGATCAGGTGTCCAGCGGTGCCCAGGAAGCTGCATTCATATTGCGGCGCGACGACCAGGCCGGTCTGCAGGAAGGCCGCATTGGTCATGGCGCGGACGCTGCTCGCCGGCGCCATGGCGATGAACGGACGCTCGGCGAAAACGCTCCAGGCCGGCTGACGCAGGCGGGCCAGCGGATCGTCGCGGCGGCAGACCAGCCCGAAGGCCTCGTCGGCCAGCGGCCGGTAGTTCAGCTTGGCATTGGGCATGGGCTGGACCGTCAGGCCGATCTCGGCATGGCCTTCGACCACGGCTTCGACAACGTTCTCCGACAGGCCGTCGCGGATGAGCACCTCGACATCGCCCTGACGCTCCTTGAGCGCGGCAATGGCGCTCGGCAGCAGCACGGCCGCGATCGAGGGCAGGGCGGCAACCGTGATCCGTCCGCGCCGACCGGCGATATAAAGCGCCAGTTCGCCGAAGGCGCCTTCGAACTCGGCCAGCAGGCGTTCGGCGATCGGCCGCAGTTCGGCGCCCGCCGGGGTCAAGGTGACGTTGCGGGTATCGCGATCGA
>BFBZ01001322.1_pt1 | contig 16884 bp, 20 predicted proteins | sample 1888401 | NCBI WGS metagenome assembly BFBZ01 (sample SAMD00112614, study PRJDB3348) | symbiont metagenome | host: Chara braunii | reverse complement strand
TTCGCACCCCCGTGCAAGTGCACAATCCCGAAATCGGACGCCCGGTGCCTATGCCGGCCCGAGCCAACGCAAAAGGAAAAGGGAGGGTGCTGAGACTGTCTCTTATACACATCTAGATGTGTATAAGAGACAGCGATACGCGCGTCCTACGCGCTGCCGGGAATTTTCGAGCCGGTGATGATCGGCGACCGCTGGCTCGTCGACGGCGCGCTGGTCAATCCCGTGCCCGTCTCCGCCGCGCGCGCGCTCGGCGCCGAAATCGTGATCGCCTGCAACGTCTCGACCGATGTCGCAGGTCACGGCACGATCATTTCCGGATTCGGCGATTCAAATGTCGAAACTGAAGCCGAAGTGCTGCCTGAGCCTGCTGCGGAAAAGAGCGGCCTACGGAAATTCTTCTCCGCCGAGAAAACCGTCAAACGCGAATTCTTCGGCACCGGAGCGCGTCCGGGAATTTCGACCGTGATGGTGGATGCCTTCAATATCATGCAGGACCGCGTTACGCGCTCGCGCCTCGCCGGCGATCCGCCGGACGTTCTGATCTCGCCGCGCGTCGGCCGTATCGGCTGGTTCGATTTCCATCGCGCCGAAGAAGCAATCGCGCATGGCGTTCGCGCAGCCGAGCGCAACATCGAAAACATCCAGGAAGCGATCAGTCTCCTGACGCCGACCGCAAGCCAGCCGCCCGGCACCGCGCAGTCCGCTTCGATCTGAGACGGCTACGCCGTCTTGATATATTCGTGCAGGGCTTCCTGCTCGCGCTCGAACTCGGCGACGCGCCATTTCACGACGTCGCCGATGGAAATGAGGCCGACGACGCGGTCGTTCTCGACAACCGGAAGATGCCGGAATTTTCCCGACGTCATTTTTTCCATGATGTGTCCGACTGAATCGGTCTCGCGGCAGGTAATGACCTTGGCCGTCATTGCCGATTTCACCGGCTCGTCGAGAGCGGAAGCTCCGCGCTCGCCCAGCACGCGCACGACATCGCGCTCCGACAGAATGCCTTCGATGCGCGAGCCGTTCATCACCAGCACCGCGCCGATACGCTTCTGCGACAATATCTTCACCGCCGCTGACACTTTCGCGTCGAGAGCTACGCTGACAACCTGATGGCCTTTGGTATCCAGAATTGCTCGAACCGTCATTGTCGTCTCCCCGTTCAAAACGCCCGCCCGGAAGATCCGCGCGTACCTTTTCTCAATGAGTCAAACAACGAAGCGCCAGTATGGTTTCGCGCTGGCGCAAAACGCCGCAATGCAACCTGTGTGCAAATGATGGACCCAGCGCGATGCCACGGCAATACGCAGTGCAGCGAAGGGAATTAGTTATGCTCCGGCGCATCGGGGGCGCGCGGCACCGGATCGAACCACGAAAACAGCAGCAGTCCGGCGAGGAAACCGCCGATATGCGCCTGCCATGCGACGCTCTGCACGTTCGAGCCGACGCCGATGGCACCGATGCCGAACACGATATTGATGCCGAACCACACCGCCAGAAATCCGAGCACGCGCGGATTGCGCAACGACTTGCCGAGTGAAAGCGCAGGCACGCGCGCTGCGTCATCTGCATGGGTCCGGGCGAACGACAGAAAACTTCCAGACTGAAATGCAAAGCGTATCGAGGCCGCCATCGCGCCTGAAACCGCGGCCGACGCGCCGATCATCGGCGCAACTTCATGCTGATGCGTGACGAGATGCGCGACGGCACCGGCAATCGCCGTCACCGCGAGAAAGACGAAAAACCGCATCGGTGAAAAACGCCGCGCCAGCGCGCTGCCGAACGGCAGCATCCAAAGCATGTTGAACAGGATGTGGTTGAAGTCGGCGTGCAGAAACGCGTAGGTCAGAAACGTCCATAACTCCGCACCGACGCCGCCGGGAAATTGTCCCGCCATCACGGTCGTATCGTAGCGTGCCGGCACGAAGCCGAATGCCCAGACCACTTCCTGATCGGTCGCCAGCGGCAACAGCATGCGCAGGCCGTGAATTGCGGCCATGACGCCGACAAGCGCGATCATCGCGCCCGGAATGGTGAGGATCGGTTCGCGCGGCTGCGGCGGTGGAATTTCGGGAACTTGCAAGGTGATGCCTGAACCGTCGTCGTCTTCAGGCAGATAGGCGTCTTTGATCGGGCGGCGCAAGCGTAACAGCGTCACGGCACAAAAAGAAAAAGGGAAGGCGCGAGGCCTTCCCTTTGGACTTCCGGTCTTGCTGCGCGCGGCCCGGGCGTTCCCCACCCCTCCCCGCGCAATGACCAATCTGTTCGTTGCCACCTGTGTATCCGCCGCCCAGCCCCTGGAGAAAAGCGGAGCGGCTTGGAGTACGCAGACACTAGCTGCGATCCGCAAATCCGCGAAGCTCATAGTTAAATTAATCTTAACGCCGCAAAGCCGCGCCAGATTCGGCGAAACCCGCTCCCCGGCATGGACGCTGCAACGCCTGTCCCGCACAACAGAAAGGGGACCGCGTCATGCGTGAATACGGGACAAGTCTGTCTCACGTTCGCTCTGTGCGGATCAGGGTGGGACGATGAAACATTCAGCCAGCCGCGAGTTCTTCGCGTATTGGGACGGCAAGCGCGGGGGCGACGCAGCACCCGAACGCAGCGATCTCGAGCCGGAAGCCGTGCGCCATCTGCTCGGCGATATTTTCGTTCTGTCCTACGACCGCGCCGCGGGCTTTCCATTTCGCGTCGCCGGTACGCGGCTTTGCGCCCTGCTTGGCAAGGACGCGAAGGGCGCAGGCTTTGCGGATTATTTCACCAAGACCAGCCGCCGTGAATTCGAGGATGTCGTCGGCATCGTTGCCGAAGAAACGCTTCCGACCGTCGGCGGCATCACCGCCGAAGGCGCGGACGGATCGGCTGTTCATCTCGAATTGCTGCTGCTGCCGTTCAGCACACGCTCGCATTCGCCGCTCAGTCTGACAGGTCTGATCGTCCCGATCGGGCGCGACGATGCGCACGCCTATGCACCGCTGAAAAATTTCACGCTGACATCGTGGCGTTACGCCGGCGAAGCGCAGAAATGGCGCGGCCCGCGCGCAGCGCGCAAATGGAACGTCATGCGCGGCTTCACCGTCTATGAAGGCTTGCGCTAACTCGCGATCCGGCTTTGCTGTGCGCGATTGCTAACGCAAAGTTAACCCTGTGACGCCTAAGGTTGGCTCATACCGACAAACCGGCCGACCGGTGAAACGATGGCGTTGCCGCAAAGACAATCCGCTCCTGCTTCAGAAGAACGCCGCCGCTTCCAGCGCGTGAAGGTCCATCTGCTTGGCCGCTACATGCTGGCCGATCGGCGCGAATTCCCCTGCCAGGTCATCAACATGTCCCCCGGCGGCCTTGCGCTGCTGGCACCCGGCATCGGCAATGTCGGCGAACGTGTCGTCGCCTATCTCGACCATATCGGCCGTATTGAAGGCAAAATCACCCGCCTGCTCGACAACGGCTTCGCCATGACGGTCGGCGCCACGCCCCGCAAGCGCGACAAACTGGCCGCCCAGCTCACATGGCTGGCCAACCGCCAGATCCTCAATCTGCCGGAAGATCGCCGTCACGACCGTATCGTGCCGCGCAATCCGCTTGCCCTGCTCAAGATCGGCGAAGACGGACGCCAGATGCAGGTCCGCATCATCGACCTATCGCTGTCGGGCGCGGCACTTGCCGCCGAAAGCCGCCCCACAGTCGGCAGCGCGGTTACGCTGGGACGCGTGCAGGCCCGCGTCGTCCGCCACCTCGAAGAAGGCTTCGCGGTCGAGTTCGTTCACGCGCAGCTTCCCGAGACAGTCGAAGATAGCGTAAGCGCGCAGTAAACCCGCTCGGTTAGCGACTCCTGATTTTTCAGAGCTTTCAAGGCGATATCCCTCACGGGATGTCGCCTTGATGCGTTTCGGACCATGGTCTGCGGTTCTGTGACGCGCGCAAAGCACGTTTCACTTTCCCAATGAATCCAATGCTCTGCACGCCAATCGATAAAATTTGAATCGAATTTGAAAATCTCGCATTTGAGACAAATTCGATTCAAGTAAAGCTCAAATAAGTCCCTGTTTTTACTAGCCTTTGCTTCAAATACGCGTGCCGTAATTCGGCCCGCTGAAAATCCTTCCGCGCATTGTGGTCCCAACAAAAAAACGGGGGCTGCAATGTTTTCAATCAAGGGACGGGAGAATTTCGCTCGGGGCCTGGCGGCTAAAGGTTTCGCGGTTGCCATCGGTCTCATCGGAATGACGGCGGCTGCGAATGCCGCCGGCGAGAAAGTCATCTACGCGAGCCTTGGCGAGACGGCACGTCCGCCGATCGGCTGGGTCGAGTTCTGCGCCGAAAATCCGGCGGACTGCAAGGGCGGCCCGACGCAGGCACGCGACATCGTCATGACGCAGACCGCATGGAAGGACATGCTGCGCGTCAATCGCTGGGTCAACGAGAGCGTCAAGCCGATGACCGACCAGGAGCACTGGGGCGTCATCGAGAAGTGGTCGTATCCGACCGACGGCTACGGCGACTGCGAAGACTATGTGCTGCTGAAACGCAAAATGCTGATCGACGCCGGATGGCCGCGCGAGGCGCTGCTCATCACCGTCGTGCGCGACAAGAAGGGCGAAGGCCACGCGGTTCTCACCGTGAAGTCCGACAAGGGCGAGTTCGTTCTCGACAATCAGAACGAGGACGTCGTGGCGTGGACCGAAACCGGCTACCGCTTCGTGAAGCGTCAGTCGCAGTCCGATCCGAATGTGTGGGTATCGCTGAGCGATTCACGTCCTGCGGTCGCCACCGCAAGCTCGCGCTGAAATTTCAAAACAACAACGGAGCTACACGACCCGGTCGTATCCCCACCCCTCCCCGTCCCAGACCGGATCGTGCGCGGCCAGCCCTTCCCCCCAAGGACTGGCCGCACCTTTTTCATTTCACTCCACGAAAAAAGCCGGCCCTCGCGAACCGACTTTGAGTCGTACTGGAGTAAGTCGTCGTCAGTTCAGGTGATAGTTCACGCCGAAGGTGACGGCCGAAGTCTCGTTGCGCACGTTCATCGGCGTCGCGACGAGGCCGCCCTGCGACGACGGCGTCTCAAGCTGCGAACCGAAACCGAGATAATTGTATTCCACGCGCGCGGACCAGTTCGGCAGGAACGCGTATTCAATGCCGCCGCCGACGACGTAGCCGGTGTGGCTGAAGCGGCCGGTCGACGAACCGCCGAGGCCGTCGGTCGCGTCAGCCATGTCGCGCGTGAACGCGACGCCGCCCTTGCCGTAAATCAGCGCGCGATCGAAGGCGTAACCGGCGCAGCCGGCGACTGTTGCGATGTAGTCGTTCTTCACGGTGGCCGTACCTGCACCGAGAGCGGTGCTGGCCTTGATGTCGGCCCACGAGTAAGTGCCTTCGACGCCGAGAACCAGGGCACCGGTCTGGTAGAGATAACCGATCTGGCCGCCGGCAACGCCGCCCTTGGTATCGACTGTGCTGTCGGGCGTGGCACCCGTCGGATCGCTTCCGGTCATGCGGCCCCAGCCGTATCCGCCGTGGCCGCCGAGATAGAGCCCGGTCCATGTAAAGGCCGGCGCCACCATAGGTGCCTTGGTGTAAGCCATCGGTTGAGGCGATGACATGTCCGCCGCATAAGCCGGAGCCGCCAGCGCGACAGCACTCGCCGTCACAAGAAGAAGTTTCCGCATCGATGCCGCCCAATGTCCCCAATCGCGAAACGGCATCAGCGCCGCGCCGCGATCATTCATCTGTAATCACTAGCGAAATTCGCGATTTGACTCTTGGACTCACCGGCGCGCAGAATTGGACTCTGCGGCGCTAAACGCGAGCCAAGCGGTGCCGAAACACCTCATTCGAGGAAAGCGCGTGGTTAACGGTTTCCGAATCGATTGGGTTTGATCCAATCAATCGATTCAAATTTTCTGAAAGTTCCGTAGTGTAAAACGCTCCCCATATCGGAGCTAAAACGATGGCAATTTTCAAACGCGAAACACGCAAGCCGCGTCACAAGATCGAGCAGCATGTCTGGATGACGCTCGACGGCGGCTTTGCCAAACGCAACTGCACGCTGCTCGACCTGTCGCTGACGGGCGCGAAGATTCGCGTCAACGACAAGGAGCCGGTCGATGGCAAGCTGTCGATTGCGTTCACCGGCGACGTCCGCAAAACGACGCGCTGCCGTCTTGTCTGGCGCAAGGGCAACGAAATCGGCGTCGAGTTCCTGCACGCCGCCTGATCGTCAGCCGATTTTCTTCAGGCCTGCCTTGAATCGTTTGCCGTTGTGAACGTAATGCGGTGCGCCGTAGGTCATCGCCTTGACCTGATCTTCCGTCAGCGTGCGAATGACGCGCGCTGGCGCACCGACCACAAGCGCGCGATCATCGAATGTCTTGCCTTCGGTAATCACGGCACCTGCGCCGACGATACAGCCTTTGCCGATGCGCGCACCATTCATGATGATCGCGCCCATGCCGACCAGCGCGCCGTCCTCGATAGTGCAGCCGTGCAGAATGACATTGTGGCCGATGGTGCAGTTCTTGCCGACGGTCAGCGGAAATCCCGGATCGGTGTGAAAGGTGCAGTTGTCCTGCACGTTCGATCCTTCGCCGATCTCGATCAGTTCGTTGTCGCCGCGCAGCACCGAGCCGAACCAGACGCTGGCGTTGCTCTTGAGGCGCACATTGCCGATGACCGTCGCGGTCTCCGCGATGAAATATTGTCCGTCGGCAGGAAGGTCGGGGGATTTTCCGTCGAGTTCGTAGATCGCCATGTCAGTCTCCGGTGAGCGGAGACCATGCCACGAACCGAAATGTCATGCGAGTGGGCTCAGACGACGCCCGCAGCCTTCAAAGCCATGAGAACGCAGGTGCCGGACATCATGCTCCAGAAGCCTGCGATGATGGTCGCCATCATCACGAATTCAAAACGGCGCTTTTCGACGCGCGCGCCGCGCAGTGTGTTACGCATAATGATGAAGGGAGCTGCGAAAACCAGAAACGGAACGGCGGCGAATGCCTTCGGCGTTTGCTGCGTGAGAAGCCCGAAGCCCGCCGGCTTGGTGACGAGCGCCTGATAGCCGCTGCTCAATGCGCCTGCGAGCGCAAATCCGATCATCAGTGAAAACAGCGAATTGAACGCTTCCGGCGACATCGAAAAATTCCCAGCACGCAATACAAACCCAGCGCCGGGAGGCTTCGCAAAATCGGGCACGAGCCGCCACTTCATCCTTAAAAAAAGGTTAACAACGCCGCGCCTCGGCTGCATGGCTTTGCGCTCGCGCCGTCGTCCGGAACCGGCAAAAAATAAACCGCCGCGTGGCATAATCGGGCAATTCACGAGTTTGCCCGCAGAAAGCGCGCCTGTTCATGCCGTCCTACACCTCTTCACCATCTCATGCGGATGTGCGCCGGCGGCCTCAGGCGCGGGCGAAACACCGCAGCCATCTGATGCCGTTCGCAGCCGCCGGCGGCGCAGGCGTCGTGGCGGTTCTGCTGGTCGTCTACATCCTGTGGCCGACATGGAATGCCGAACAGCCGACCGATCCGTCGCATTTGCCGATGGTGATCGGCAACGTGCCGTTCAACGTGCCGGCCAAGGCGATCCGCGTGAAACTTCAGAAGCGCAGCGGGCCGCAGGAGCGCGTCGATCTGAATTTCAACTATCCGTCGCTCGACGTGCCGCGGGCGCAGCCGCACGTCACGGCGGAAACGGTTGAGGACAATCTGCCGCCGATCGACCGCATCTTCCTGTCGATCGCGGCGCATCACAATTCACTGTCGCCGGACGAGCGGGTGCGAACGATCTATCCGCGCTCGCTCGATTCAAATCCGCCGCGCGTTGTTGAAGGTTTGAGCACGCGTCCGTTCCGCGACAACACGCCCTATACCGGCGAGGATCTGGTCTATTCGTCGTCGCCGCAATTCATCGCGCGCTGCATGCGCGATGGCGCGACACCCGGCATGTGCCTGAGCGAGCGCCGCATCGAAGGTGCCGATCTGACTTTCAGATTTCCCAGAAGCTGGCTTGCGCAATGGCGCGACGTTGCGAACGCGATGGACACGCTCGTCAGCCGGATGCAGAAGCCGCGCAAATAATTTAGCCGACGTCCTCGGCGAGATCGTCTTCCAGGATCGCCATCTGGAACTGGAACGAGCGGTCGTCGTCCTCGTCATCGACGAATAGCACGCCGATGAACTCCTCGCCGATATAGACCTCGGCGGAATCGTCCTTCTTGGGACGCGGCACCACACGGATTTTCGGATTTCCGAACAGACGCTTGAGATAGGCGTCGAGCTTCCTGACTTCCTGAACGTCCACGGCTCGTCTCCGGCTTAAGTTTGGTCAGCGACAGCTTTAGTGGGAGTTCAGCGGCTTCGCCAGATCAAATTCCGGCCAATCCCATGACAATCTTCGGCACAAATCGCTTGCCGGTCAGGAACCGAGCGACATGAACATCTGGTCCATGGTGCGCGACGGTTCGGCGCAGCCCGCCTCACCGACGATTTTCGCAGGCACACCGGCGACCGTGACGTTATGCGGCACGTCTTTCAGCACAACCGAACCGGACGCGACGCGCGCGCAATGGCCGATCTCGATATTGCCGAGAATTTTTGCGCCGGCACCGAGCATCACGCCACGCCGGATTTTCGGATGACGATCCTCGTTTTCCTTACCCGTGCCGCCGAGCGTGACGCCGTGCAGTATCGAAACGTCGTCTTCGATCACCGCCGTCTCGCCGACGACGAATCCGGTCGCGTGATCGAGGAAAATTCCGCGTCCAATTCGCGCGGCAGGATTGATGTCGACCTGAAACTCCGCCGACGAGCGGCTCTGGATGTAATAGGCGAAATCCTTGCGGCCGTTGTTGTGCAGCCAGTGTGCGAGGCGATGCGCCTGAATGGCGTGAAAGCCCTTGAAGTAGAGCAGCGCGTCGATGAAACGCGACACGGCGGGATCGCGGTCGTACACGGCGACGAGATCGGCGCGGAAAATGTTGCCCAGATCAGGCTCGGCCTGAAGCGCGTCGTTATAGGCCTGACGGATCAGGTCGCCGGACAGCGCCGAATGATCGAGACGCTCGGCGACGCGATGCACAACGGCGTCTTCGAGACGGTCGTGATGCAGCACCGACGAATAGATAAAGGTCGCAAGCTCCGGCTCGCGGCGCACGATCTCTTCCGCCTCGTCGCGGATGCGGGTCCAGACCGGATCGACGGTCGAGAGTGACGGCTTTTGATCGTGAAGATTATGGGCCATTGCGATTCATCCGGCGGGATCGTGGTGAACGATCCTACCACATAATCGCAGAGCGAAAGCCCGCAATGGTCCATAGGGTTTACAGGAGAATGTTATTCTCCGGCGCGGAGTAAATTATTCTCCGCAAAATCACGGACGTTTCGACAGGAATTCCAGAACGCCGTCTTTGTAAACGCGGTCGCCGACGGCGCGCATGTGATCGCGTCCGGGGATGTCGAGAACCTGCGATCCTTTGATGATTTGGCCCAATTCCGGGCCTGAACCCGCAACATCATCAATCGTGCCGACTGCGATCAGCGTCGGCACTTTGATGGAGGCGGCTTCGTCGCGTGTCATAAGCCGGCGCGATCCGCGCATGCACGCCGCAAGCGCCCTGCGATCCGAGCGGGTCTGGTCTGCAAACGATCTGAAGGTGCGTCCCATCGGATCGGTGACGTCGTCAAGCGACGCCGCTTCCAATGCCGACGCAACGTTCTCACCCGGACGACCGGTATCGTCGATCAGGCCGATGCCGATACCTCCAAGAATGGCGGAGCGCAGACGCTGCGGATAATGAGCGGCGATGAATGCCGTGATGCGGCCGCCCATCGAGTAGCCCATCATGTCGGCGCGCTCGATCTTGAGATGATCCATCAGCGCGCGCACGTCGCCTGCCATGATGTCGATGCCGTAGTCTTCAGGATCGTACAGCTTGCTCGACTGGCCGTGACCGCGATTGTCGAGCGCGATGACGCGATAGCCCGCTTTGGTCAGCGTCGAGGTCCATGACGGATAGACCCAGTTGATGTCCTTGCTCGACGCAAATCCGTGAACGAGAACGATCGGATCGCCCTCGCCTTCGTCGAGATACGCAATTTCAACGGAGCCGTGATGGAAGCTCGGCATCGGTCAGTCCATGTGGGGAAGATTCAGAGGAATTTAGCGCGGTGCGGGTCTCAAAACCAGTATGGCGGGCGTCCATCGTCATTGCGAGCGAAGCGAAGCAATCCAGTGCTGCAAAAAATGGATTGCTTCGGCGCTTTGCGCCTCGCAATGACGAACAACTTACGCCGCGCTATTCTGCGCGAGCCCGAGTTCACGCCGCGCACGTTTCAGTTTCTTTCGTTGCAGATAGGAATATGTCAGCCGCTCAGTCGTGGCCTTGATCGAGGCGAGAAAGCCGAGCAGCGCCAAGCATGCTCCGAACACCCACCACGCGAGATTAAACGCGCCTGCCGCAAGCAACAGCGCGCCGCGCCCGAGCACCTTGACGATGGCGCGGGTCTGCGAACCCTTTTTCTCCGCCAAAGTAGCGGCGCGCGCGACATCCGCAGGCCCGTCTGCGATACGCAACACATCGAGCGCGCCCTTGGTGCCGGCCTTCTCGGCGACGCGGCCGGTGTCTTTCGCAAGACGAACCAGCGCACCGGCCTTCTCCGCCTTGAACGCGGCCTTCATGGCGCTGACGGTTTGACCCGGACGCGCAAGCGACGCATCTGCCACCGCTTTTTGCAGCAACGGTCCGTCGACCACACCGCGCGCGGAGCGTCCCGCCCATTCGGTCAGTCCCGCGCCGAGACGGCCGACCTTGCGCGCATCCTTCACCATCGTCAGCCCCGCACGCACCGGCACAGCGCCGCCAGCCGAAACGTATGTCGCCGCCGTCACCGCGATGCCTGCGGTCGCAAGACCGAGCACCAATCTGTCTGCGTCCTCGCCCATCGCAAGCCGCTTGCCCTCGCGGATCACGTCGCGGATGTCGCCGAACACGAACAGGTCGCCCGCCACGGTGCCCGACAGGCTCGCCACGTCGTCGGCCTCGCCGGTGATAAGACCTTTGACAAAACGCTTCGCCGTCGTCGCAGTCGAGTTTTCCTGCGTCAGCGCCGCATCGACTTTCGTCGCAACATCCGCCGCAACCGGCGCATCCTTGTCGGCCGCAAGATCGGTGAAGCTCTTGGCGAGATCGGCGTCGCCGGCCTTGAGCGCCTCATCGACATTGCGTTCGATGGTATCCGAATCGTTCCGCAAGGCGGAATTCATCTGGAGATCGGATAGTGCTACGGGATCGTCTTGCGCCATCAACAACGTTCCGGCGCTGCGGGCGTGGGGCAACAACACGGCAAAGGCTGCGGCCGATACAGCCGCGCCCGCAACAGCCAGCCCGATGCGCCATCCAGACTTCATACTAAAGCGTTATCCGTCATCATGTTTGCCGCGTGGAATAAGTGGGTGCGCCGCATTTGAGACACAACCTCCCCAACCAAAGAAGGGCTATCCCAAGGCGGCGGTTTTGTGTCGAATCCCAAACGTGGGCGACGGTTATCCGGCCTCGAATCGGATGCCGTACTGTTTGAGTTCACCACAAGACGCTAGTATTGAGTCGGCACCGCGTCGGGCGTTCGCAGTGTCCCGGGAATTTGGAATTTTAAGGCAATCCGTCATGGCCGATCATGTGGTCCCTCACTTTCAGAACGATGCCGGCGTCGCCGTCATCGAAATCGGCGCGCGCGAATTCATGTGCGTCGGCGCCAATCCGCCGTTCGACCATCCGCATGTGTTCCTCGATCTCGGCAACGACAACGAGATCATCTGCCCGTACTGCTCCACGCTGTTCCGCTTCGCCAAGGATCTCGGCCCCGGCGAAGCGCGCCCGCCCGAATGCGTCCTGAAGGACAAGGCGGCTTAACGCTTTTAAGCGTTCACCACGTCATATTTTTGCGCGCTCCCGGATTCTAATCTGAGCTAAGAAGCTCGGGGATCGGTTCGGGGACATGGGGCGTCGTGGCTCTCTCGCGTAGTATCGTCATCGCCGGCGCAGGTATCGGCGGGCTAACCGCAGCCTTGAGCGTGGCCGCGCGCGGTTTCCGTGCCGTCGTCATGGAGCGCGCCGAGAAACTCGAAGAAGCCGGTGCGGGTTTGCAGCTGTCGCCCAATGCCAGCCGTGTGCTGATCGGCCTCGGCCTCGAAAAAGACCTCGCGCCCTATGTCATCGCGCCCGAAGCGATTTCGGTGAACTCGGCACGCAGCGGCAAGGAACTTACGCGCATTCCGCTCGGCGGCGCGACCAACCGCTACGGCGCGCCCTACTGGATCGTCCGCCGCGCCGATCTCCAGTCCGTACTTTATGCACGCGCGCGCAACCATCACGACATCGAAGTGCGGCTCGGCTGCCAGTATGAAGACGTAGCGAGTTACGCCAAGGGCGTGACCGTGGTTCAGCGCAAGGGCTCCGCGCGCGAGCAGGAACCTGCACTCGCGCTGATCGGCGCAGACGGCGTGTGGTCCACCGTGCGTCATCAGATGTATCCTGACGAGCAGCCGAAATTCACCGGACGCATCGCCTGGCGCGGCACCGTCGATTCAAAACAGTTGCCGCGCGAGTTCAACGCCAAACGCGTGCAGCTGTGGATGGGCGCGAACGCGCATATCGTCGCCTATCCGATGAAGGACGGAAAACTTATCAACGTCGTCGCCATCGTCACCGGCCAGTGGAACAGGCCGGGATGGAGCGAACCCGGCGACGCCGCCGAACTCGCGCAGTTTTTTCTGCCGCCGCGCTGGCCGATTGCGCCGCGCATGCTGATCGGCGCGGTCGACAGCTGGCGCAAATGGGCACTGTTCGCGATGAAGGATGGCGGTCTGTGGGGCAAGGGCACGGTTGCGCTGCTCGGCGATGCGTCGCATGCGATGCTGCCGTTCGTGGCGCAAGGTGCCGGCATGGCCATCGAAGACGCTGCCGTGGTCGCCAAATGCCTGGCAGAAGGCAAAGAGAACGTCACCGCCGCGTTCTCGAAATACGCAAATCTGCGCGCGCCGCGCGTGTCGCATGTTCAGCGCGCCGCACGCTCGACCGGCGAAATCTATCACATGCGCGGGCCGATGGCGTTTGCGCGAGACCAGACGATCCGCGTGCTCGGCGGCGCCGGATTGCTGGCGCAGCAGAACCGGATTTATTCCTGGCGCGCTTAAGTCGCTTCTTTGCGGGACAGGATCAGCGCGAGCGGTCCCACGAACACCGCAGCCGCCATCAGACAGAACGCCGCCATCCAGCCGCTTGAAGACTGCGCGCCGCCCGCAGCATCCAGCGCAACGCCGACACCCCACGATCCGAGTGCGGCAGCACCGAACCCGACCGTCGAATGCAGCGCCATCGTCGCGCCGCGATAGCGCGGATTCGAGGCCAGCGTCATGCCCGATGTCAGCGCGCCTGAATCCGCCGGGATGGTAATCGCAAACAGCGCGAGCAGCGGCAGCAGCGCCAGTTCCGAATGACCGGACATTATTCCAATTGCAACAGCAACGATGGCGGAGACGATCATGATCGACACAATCGCCCGATGCCGCCCGATCCTGATCGCGATCTCGTTGCCGATAAAACTCGACGGCATCGCCATCACCGAAAAAATAACGCTGACCGCGATGGGTGAAAGAATCGCCGCGCCGGAGTTTCGCATCGTAACGAACGTCCAGAACGCGACGATCCAGGTCCGCATGCCATAAAGCTCGAAGCAATGCGCGCCGTAGCCGACGATGAAACCCATCGCAGGTCTGTTGGCGACGACCGGCGCGAAGTTCAACAGCTTGCCTTTGTGCGGATGCGGCTTCACCGGCTTCAGCAAAAAGCAAACCGCAATCATCGCCAGCGGGCCGAGTGCCGTCACGGCGAACGCGCTGCGCCAGCCCCATCGCTCCGCTGCGAGTTGGGCGACGAGAAACGAAAGCCCGACGCCGAATGAATAGAACGACGTGTAGAGCGTGATCGCGCGCGAGGCGTTGCCGTGCGACAGCCGGTCGGTCAGCGCCTTGAGGCCGGGCATATACGCGCCGCCGAAGCCGATGCCCGCGAGGCCCCAGATCGCAGCGCCGCTCCACAATCCACTCGCGAGTACGCCGAACATCAGCGTGGCGAATGCACTAAGCGCCGAACCCCAGATCAGGATCGTGCGCGCATCGATACGATCAGTCAGCGTCGCGAGCACAGGCACCGACACCATATATCCGGCGGCGAACGCTCCGGCGAGCAGGCCCGCCTCCGCGCCCGACAGATGCCATTCAGGAATGAGATATTGCGCCAGCACCGACGGCACGACGACATGCGGCAAGAGACTTCCCACCTGCCCCAGCGCCATCGCCCAGACAACGGAGCGTCCTTCAAGCGTTGCGATGGCCGTGCTCCGTCATTGCGCTTTGCGTTTTTTCTTTTTGGCTGGAGCCGGAGCCGCGATCACAGGCGGCGCCTCGGCGGGACAATTGTTCATCGACATTTTCTGATCGAGCAGATCGCGCTGCGAACGCACGGCGGAATAATCCGGCCCATAAGCGAGGCCGGACACGAAACCGCCTGCCGCGCCGGTTTCCGCCTTGTTCATCAGCTTTTCGAGATCGACGACTTTCTTGTCCACCGACACGCGCTCGGCCGCGAGCTGCTTGCAATCGTAGAGATCATAACGCGACGGATCGACGAAGAAGCTCGACGTCACGCCGCCGGTCGCGCAGCCGGCGAGCATCGACGCGGAGACGGCAATCATCGCAAGCCGTATCGTTCGTTGGCGATGTCGGCGCTGGCTCATCGTCTGAAGGAATCCGATCTAGAATTGCTGGTGCGGGCGCCGGGACTCGAACCCGGACGGGATTGCTCCCGAGGGATTTTAAGTCCCTTGCGTCTACCAGTTCCGCCACGTCCGCGCGGCCGCCTTGTAACATCGCACCTATCATGACCGAAAGCGGTTTGCGCGAATGATCCCGTTTATCGTGGCCACATTTGGCCTTTAAAACGGTTAAAGTCCGCAGGCTAACTAGCTTCGAGACCAAATGAGGACGGAAATGGCGAAGACGAATTTCGAAACGATCAAATACGAGGTTGCGGACAACATCCTCACCATCACGCTCAACCGTCCCGACAAGATGAATGCGTTCACGCATGTGATGATGAGCGAACTGATCGCGGCCTGTGACGCAGCCGACGCCGACGACAATGTGCGCGCGATCATCGTCACGGGTGCGGGCAAAGCGTTCTGCGCCGGTGCCGATCTGTCCGAAGGCGGCAAGACGTTCGACCGCGCGGCGCGTTCCGACCGCAAGACTGCGCCTCTCCGCCCCAATGGCGAAGTCGAATGGAGCGACGACGCGGTGCGCGACGGCGGCGGGCGCGTGACGCTGCGCATGTACAAATGTCTCAAGCCCATCATCGGCGCGATCAACGGCGCGGCGGTCGGCATCGGCGTCACCATGCAGCTGCCGATGGATATTCGCATCGCGTCGGACAGCGCGCGGTTCGGATTCGTGTTCGGGCGGCGCGGCATCGTGCCGGAAGCCTGCTCAAGCTGGTTTCTGCCGCGCCTCGTCGGCATCTCGCAGGCGCTGGAATGGTGCTACTCCGGCCGCGTGTTCGACGCGCAGGAAGCGTTGCGCGGACGCCTCGTCAGCCGCGTCGTGCCTGCGGACGAGCTGATAACGACAGCTCGCTCAATCGCGCGCGAGATCGCCGAGAATTCCGCACCTGTGTCGATTGCGCTCATCCGCCAGATGATGTGGCGGCTGTCGGCGATGGACGATCCGATGGAGGCGCACAAGATCGATAGCCGTGGCATCTATTCGCGCGGCGCATCACCCGACGTGCGCGAAGGCGTGATGGCGTTTCTGGAAAAGCGCCCCGCTAAGTTCACGCAGACTGTGTCGAAGGATATGCCGAGTTATTTTCCGTGGTGGGACGAGCGGGAATATAAATAGATTGCAACCCTCCGGCGTCTCTCTTGGTCGTCCCCGCGAAGGCGGGGACCCATACCCCCAATACTTTCAGTTCGGATTCTTCCGTCGAACAAGTGTTGTTGCCATCGAAACCAAGTTGAGCCTTAGTGATTATGGGTCCCCGCTTTCGCGGGGACGACGCAGAAGTCTCATCTCATCGAGAGCGTGACGCGGCCGATAGCTTTGCGGTCGATCAGGAGACGCATCGCCTTCGCACAGTCTTCCAGCGCAAGCCTGTGTGAGATATGCGGCGCGATGCGGCCGTCTTCCGCAAGCTGAAGAAGTGCTTTCAGACGCGCGCCACCGAGCGCAGGATTTCGCCGCGCCGCCTCGCCTGCGCGCACGCCAAGCACGCTCGCGCCTTTGACGAGCACAAGATTGGTCGCGGCCTTGCCGACACCGCCGGTAAAACCGACCACAAGCAGCCTCGCGCCCCACGCAATACAACGCAGGCTCTGCTTGAATATCTCGCCGCCGACCGGATCGAACACCACATCCGCGCCGCGCCCGTCCGTGATGCGCTTGACGGCATCGCGAAACGGCTCGCGCGCATAGAGGATAGTGTGATCCGCGCCCTTCTGTCTGGCGACGGCGAGTTTCTCCTCGCTCGATGCGCAGGCGATGACGGTCGCACCGAACATCTTGCCGAGTTCGACCGCAGCCAGTCCGACGCCGCCGCCCGCGCCGTGAACGAGCAGCGTCTCGCCGTTTTGAATCTGCGCGCGATCCGCCAGCGCGTGATACGCCGTACCGTGGCCGGCAAGAAACGTGGCACCCTGCGCAAAATCGAACTTTTGCGGCAGCGGCACAAGCTGATCCGGCGCCACGATAATCTCGTCTGCGAAACAGCCGAAGCGCGCTTTGACGATAACGCGATCTCCGGCTTTCACGCCCTGTACGTTCGCAACTTCGGCA
>BFBZ01001321.1_pt1 | contig 16885 bp, 15 predicted proteins | sample 1888401 | NCBI WGS metagenome assembly BFBZ01 (sample SAMD00112614, study PRJDB3348) | symbiont metagenome | host: Chara braunii | reverse complement strand
TGTCCGGCTGTACCTGTGGTACCTGCCGCCTGCATTCTTTTGAGCAGGCGGGCCACGGGCCTCAGCCGAGGTCCGGCCTTCCTCGCGCCCTCTCGTGATCAGGAGGGACACGAATGCTGCATCACCCGGGCACGACGTGCCGCGGGATGAAAGATGCTTATCACTTCGCCTCCGTGATGAGGCCGAAGGTGTCGACATCTACTCAACTGTCGTCCCGGACAAGCGCGCAACGCGCGCGCCGATCCGGGATCCATAACCCCAGGGAGATGTGCGAGGCACGATGGTCGACCATTCTCGCCCAGCCACATCCGCCGCGGCGCATGGATCCAGGGTCGGCGTCCGCCAACGCTCCGCGTTGTCGGACTTGCCCGGGACGACATCGAATGCTTGGCGCGTTTTGGACTTCATCACCAGCAATGTGAGTTTTGCAGCGCTGCTCCGATCCATGTATTCAGCAGCCGCGCAACACGGAGGAAATGCACATGACCAAGACCGCCACCGAGATCGAGGACGACCGTCAGATCCGCGAACTGTTGCAGAACTGGGCGATCTGGCGTGATGCCGGTGATTGGGAGCGTTTCCGCACGGTGTGGCATCCGGATGGGCGGATGATGGCGACGTGGACGCAGGGCACCGGTGACGAGTTCATCGAGATCAGCAAGGCGGCCTGGGCCAAGGGTGTCAACATCCTGCACTTCCTCGGCGGCATCTCGGTCGATCTCGTCGGTCATCGCGCGATCTCCCAGACCAAGATGACGATCTCACAGCGGGCCGAGGTCGAAGGCGTCGTGTGCGACGTGCTCTGCACCGGCCGCTTCTACGACTTCCTCGAGAAGCGCGCGGGCAAATGGGGCATCGTGCTGCGCCAGCCGATCTACGAGAAGGATCGCATGGACCCGGTGACGCCCGGCGCGGTGCCGGCGCTGGATCGCGCGCTGCTGGAGCAGTTTCCCGTGGGGTATCGGCATCTCGCCTATCTGCAGACGCGCATCGGCTACACGGTGAAGCGCGACATGCCCGGGCTGAAGGGGCCGGAGGTCGAAGCGCTCTATGCGCGCGGCGCCGCGTGGCTTCGGGGCGAGGGGCTGTGATCATCGACCCCCTGCCTCGCGGGTGCCGCGCTCCGAACGGGCCGGCTCTCGCCGAGGGGGGCTGATCCGGCGGATCTCTGGGGCCGTTACCAAGCGGTGAGTCTTGCTCGGAGTGCGGAGCGGGGAATCAGCGCAAGTGCTTGAATCAGAAAGGATTGTCTGTCAGCCTTGTTCCTTGGAGCGGAACCGTCGCGCGGCTATTGTATACAGGATTGGCAGTTTTCCGTCGGGCGAAGGTGGAACTTGCGCCTCCCCCCTCGTTTGCTGTATACAATGATCAGCTAGAAGTATACTGCCACGAGGATACGCCATGGCCGCTTCTTTTCCGATGAATGCCTGGTACGCCGCGGCCTGGGACGCCGAGGTCAAGCAGGCCCTGCTGCCGCGGACGATCTGCGGCAAGCACGTCGTGATGTTTCGCAAGGCCGACGGCACCATCGCGGCGCTCGAAGATGCTTGCTGGCACCGGCTGGTGCCGCTGTCCAAGGGCCGGCTGGAAGGCGACACCGTCGTTTGCGGCTATCACGGCTTGAAATTCAGCCCGCAGGGCCGCTGCACGTTCATGCCGTCGCAGGAGACCATCAACCCCTCGGCCTGCGTACGTGCCTATCCGGCGGTCGAGCGGCATCGGTTCATCTGGCTGTGGATGGGCGATCCGGCGCTGGCTGATCCGGCTGCCATTCCCGACATGCACTGGAATCACGATCCGGCCTGGGCCGGCGATGGCAAGACCATCCACGTCAAATGCGACTACCGGCTGGTGGTCGACAATCTGATGGACCTCACGCACGAGACCTTCGTGCACGGCTCGTCGATCGGCAACGATGCGGTGGCGGAAGCGCCGTTCGACGTCACCCATGGCGAGCGCACCGCGACCGTGACGCGCTGGATGCGCGGCATCGAGCCGCCGCCGTTCTGGGCCAGGCAGCTCGGCAAGCCGGGCCTGGTCGACCGCTGGCAGATCATCCGCTTCGAAGCGCCGTGCACGGTGACGATCGACGTCGGCGTCGCACCGGCCGGCACAGGCGCGCCGGAGGGCGACCGCTCGCAGGGCGTGAACGGCATGGTGCTCAACACCATCACGCCGGAGACCGACAGGACCTGCCACTATTTCTGGGCGTTCGCCCGCAACTACCAGCTCCCCGAGCAGCGGCTGACGACGGAGATCCGCGAGGGCGTGTCGGGCATCTTCCGCGAAGACGAGCTGATCCTGGAAGCGCAGCAGCGCGCGATGGACGAGAATCCGGGACGCGTGTTCTACAACCTCAACATCGATGCAGGCGCAATGTGGGCACGGCGGATCATCGATCGGATGATCGCGCGCGAAACGCCGCTGCGTGAAGCCGCGGAGTAGAATGGAATGGCCGAGCGTGACAGCGAGCGTTCGATCTCGCAGACCGTACGTGCGCAGCTCACCTTGCGCGACCTGATCCTCACCGGCGGCTTGCGCCCCGGCGAGCGCATCTCCGAGCTGCAGGCGGTGGAGGCCGCCGGCGTCTCGCGCACGCCGGTGCGCATGGCGTTGGTGCGGCTCGAGGAGGAGGGGCTGCTGGAGGCCATTCCGTCCGGCGGCTTCATGGTGAAATCGTTCTCCGAGCGCGACGTGCTCGACTCCATCGAGGTGCGCGGCACGATGGAAGGACTGGCGGCGCGGCTCGCCGCCGAGCGCGGCGTGTCCGTGCGCGACACCGAGCCGATGCGCGAGTGCCTCGCCCAGATCGACGAGCTGATCGCGCCGGCCGAGCTCTCGTTCGACGCGTTCTCGGCCTATGTGGCGCTGAACGCGCGCTTTCATGCCCTGCTGGCGGAACTGTCGCGCAGCCCGCCGGTGATCCGCCAGGTCGACCGCGCCAGCGCGCTGCCGTTCGCCTCGCCGAGCGGCTTCGTGATGGCGCAATCGGCGCTGCCGGAGGCGCGTCACATCCTGGTGGTCGCGCAGGAGCATCACCGCATCGTCATCGATGCGATCGAGAACCGCGAGGGCGCCCGCGCCGAGAGCATCATGCGCGAGCATGCCCGGCTGGCGGCCCGCAACCTGCGGCTCGCCGTGAAGGCGCGTGGTCCGATGGACCTGGTGCCTGCGGCGGTGCTGATCAAGACGCAGATCAACGGCTGAGGAGGCAATCATGCGTTTCCAGGACAATTGGTCGCCTGCGACCCTGGTCTCGACACGCGACCTTGCGCCGGGCATCCGCGAATTCATCCTGCGGCCCGACGGCTATGTCTGCGCGCCCTATGCGGTCGGCAGCCACATCAAGGTCGGCGTCCTCGCCGCCGGCCAGCCCGATGTCCGCTCCTATTCGCTGGTCGGCGAGGCGGACCCGCGTGGCTACCGGATCGCCGTGCGCTTCGCCGAGGATTCCCGCGGCGGGTCGCGCTATCTGTGGTCGCTGCAGCCCGGCGCCCGGCTGGATGTGGCGAGCCCGACCTCGCTGCTGCAGGTCGATTGGCAGCGTCCGCATTATTGTCTGGTCGCCGGCGGCATCGGCATCACGCCGCTGGTCGGAGCAGCGCACGCGCTGCTGCGCAAGACGCCGAACGTCTCGCTGCACTATGCGGTGCGATCGCGCGGTGATGCGGCCTATGTCGATGAGCTCGCGGCGCTGCTCGGCGACCGTCTCACGGTGTATGCCGCGGACCAGTCGCAGCGGCTGGACCTGTCCGATCTTTTTTCGAGTCTGCCGTTCGGAGCAGCCGTGCTGTTCTGCGGACCGATGCGGATGCTGGATGCCGCGCGCAGCGCGTGGGCGGCGTGCGGCCGCGTGCCGGCCGATCTCAGCTATGAAACGTTCGGATCGAGCGGCCGGCTGTCGACCGAGCCGTTCAAGGTCCGGCTGCGCGACAGCGGCGAGGAGATCGTTGTGCCGCGCGACCGCTCGATGCTCGACGTGCTGAATGCCGCCGGCCACGAGGTCATGGCGGATTGCCGGCGCGGCGAGTGCGGCGTCTGCGCGGTCGACGTGGTCGAAGTCGAGGGCGAGATCGATCATCGCGACGTGTTCTTCAGCGCCGAGCAGAAGCACGACAGCCGCAAGCTCTGCGCCTGCGTTTCCCGCGCCCACGGCGTGGTCACGATCGACACGCTGGAACGGGCCGACGCGCTGTGAGTGCGCTGCCGGCTACTTGTCGGCGAGGCTGACCGGCGTCGCCGACGGCGGCTTGCCTGAGGACTTCCGGCCGCTCTGCTGCGCTGCGACGGCGGCGCGTGCGGCCTTCAGACGTGCATCGGTCTCCTTGTCGGCCAACAGCGCGTCGGTGAGGTTCGCTTCGGCGGTGTACGCCGCCTCGGCCGCGGCCTTGGCCGCCGCGATGTTGGCTGCGGTGGGATTGGCCTTCGCCAGCGCCTCCGCCACGTCGCGGTCGGAAATGGCCTTCTCGTTGGCCGCCAGCGCCGCATCGAGATTGGCGTCGGCGACCGTCTCGGCAGCATCGGCAGCCGCCAACGTCGCCGCGGCGGGACTGAGCGGCGGTCGGGGGCGCAATGGTTTCGCTACCGCCTGCGGCTTGACGGCCTGAGCCTGGGGCGGGAGCGCGGGCCGAGAGGATGGTGGCAGTGCCGTTGGCTGCTGGATGGGAGGCGGCTGGAGCGATGGCATGGTCGGTACGAGCCCGATCGGCACCATCCGCGCAAACGAGCTGCGCGCGTCGCGCATCAGGCCGCCCATGATGTCGTCGAGCGGGTCGGCCATCGCGGTCCCGCTCGCCGCTGCGCCAGCAAGCATGCCGATCGCGGCGGCGACGTTCCTCGACGTGATGCAGACGGCCATCGGAGCCTCCCTCGCGACGAAATCGGGCCAGCCGACCCCCGGCGCTCACCGCCTGCCTTATTCCGGAAATGGGTTTGCAGGGTGGCGCCATCGTGGAGCGGTCGCGCCTGACATGCGCCGCATCTGCCACATTGGGCTTTCAGGCGAGCTCCTCGCGCACCCGCGCCGCCGCCGCGCACATCGCCTTCAATTTCCCGAAAGCGGTCGCACGCGGCAGATATTTCATGCCACAGTCCGGCGCCACGACCAGCCGCTCCGGCGCCACCACTTTGAGGCCGTTGCGGATGCGCTCGGCGACGACCGCGACCGGCTCGACCTCGGGATTGCCGAGATCGAGGACGCCTAGCACGATGGTCTTGGTCGAGAGATCCCTGAGAACGCCGAGGTCGAGCCGCGGCTGCGCCGCCTCGATAGCGATCTGCGCGGCGTGGCAATCGGCAAGCTCGGCCAGGAACGCATATCCGCTCGGTTTGCTGGAGCCCGGCACGATGGCGGCATAACCGAAGCAGACGTGAACGATGGTGGGCACCGTAATATGATCCAGAGCCCGGTTGATCGCTTTGACGGCATAGCGCCGCGCCGCCTGCGGATTGTTGCGGACCCAGGGCTCGTCGAGCTGGATGACGTCGGCGCCGGCGCGTTGCAGGTCGCGGGCCTCGGCATTGACGACCTCGGCGAAAGCCATGGCGAGTGCCTCGTCGTCGCCGTAGAAATCGTCCTGGGCCTGCTGGCTCAATGTGAACGGCCCGGGCAGCGTGATCTTGGCGGCACGCTTGGTGTTACGGCGGAGGAACTCCATGTCGCGCAGCTCGACCGGGTGCGTCCGCGTGATCGGACCGGCGACGCGCGGCACTGGCGTCTTGATCCCGGACGGCGAGATGATGATGGCGGGATTGTCGGCATCGACGCCGTCGAGCGCGGTCGCGAACCGATTGGAGTAGCTTTCGCGCCGGATCTCGCCATCCGATACGATGTCGATCCCCGCCTGTTCCATGTCGTGGATCGCGACGATGGTCGCATCGTCCTGAGCGTCGTCGAGCAGCGGCCGGGGAATGCGCCACATGCCCTGCATGCGAATGCGGGGAACGGACTTCGAGAGCATTGCGCGATCAACCAGCCAATCCGGCTGCGGGTAGCTTCCGACCACGGTGGTCGGCAGGAGATGTCGAGGCATATTCACGCAGTGGCCCTCCCGCGGGTCCGACGGTCATCTCGGCGCCAGAATACAACCTAGCGTTTTGTTCGTCTTCGGATCGTCATGGAAATAATTCGTATTTTCTGCAGTTTATCAGTTCATCATTCGTCACGAGGCGGCATCACCGATGCAACACATCCTGATCCTCAACTCCGGCTCATCCTCGATCAAGTTCGCCTTGTTCGAGGAAGATGCCGACCTTGTGGAGACCGTGTATGGCCAGATCGAAGGGCTTGGCAGTGCCGCGCCGCATCTCGAAGCGAAGCTGAGGGGCGCTCCGCTGGCCGATGAACGCCTCGATGCAGCGAGCGCCACCGATCACGAGGCGGCTCTCGGCGTCGTGCTCGAGGTACTGCAGCGCGCCATCGGGCGCACCGAAGTCGACGCCGTCGGTCATCGCGTCGTTCATGGCGGGCTCGCTTTCACGCAGCCGATCGTCGTCAATGACGATGTTCTGAATGACCTGCAGAAGCTCATTCCGCTGGCGCCGTTGCACCAGCCTCACAATCTCTCCGGTGTCCGCGCCGCCCATCGCGCCTTTCCTGGCGCCGTGCAGGTCGCATGTTTCGACACGGCGTTCCATCGTTCGCACCCCTGGGTCAATGATACCTACGCCTTGCCGCGTGAGTTCTACGACCAAGGCATCCGCCGCTACGGCTTTCACGGCCTATCCTATGAATACGTCGTTTCGCGATTGAAGGAGATCGCTCCGCTCGACGAGAAGGGCCGGGTGGTCGTGATGCATCTCGGCAACGGTGCCTCGATGTGTGCGATCCGGGATGGGCAGAGCATCGGTTCGTCGATGGGCTTCACGGCACTCGACGGCCTGCCGATGGGCACGCGCTGCGGTCAGCTCGACCCTGGCGTCGTTCTCTATCTGCTTCAGGAGAAGCGCATGACGGCTGAAGCGGTCACCGATCTCCTCTACAATCATTCGGGCCTGAAGGGATTGTCGGGATTGTCGCAGGACATGCGCGAATTGGAGGCCGCCGGCACGCCGGAGGCGCGGCAGGCGATCGACTACTTCGTCGACCGCATCAGGCGCGAGCTCGGCGCCATGACCGCGGTCCTCTCGGGCATCGACGCGGTCGTGTTCTGCGGCGGTATCGGCGAGCACGCATGGCACATTCGCCAGCGCGTCTGCCAAGGCTTCGAATGGCTCGGGATCGTGCTGGACGAGGACCGCAATCGTGCGAACCATTCCTTGATATCTTCGGATCGATCGCGGGTGCGCGTGCGCGTGGTCCACACCAATGAGGAAATGATGATCGCGCGGCACGCCGCGCGCCTGCTGAGGCCGCAATGACTGAGATGGCCGACCAGACCTGCTGATTTGCCGCTTGCATGTCCTTGCTTTTTGGTATCATCGAGGATGAAAGAACAACAAGGCCGGTGGGGAAGCGATGGAAGGCAGCGTGGTGTTGCGTGAGGCGGACATCGAGTTCGACTACGTCGTGGTCGGTGCCGGCTCGGCCGGCTGCGTTCTCGCCAACAGGCTCAGCAGCGACGGCAAGCACACGGTGCTGCTGCTCGAGGCGGGTCCAAAGGACACCAACATCTGGATCCACGTCCCGCTCGGCTACGGCAAGCTATTCAAGGAAAAGACCGTCAACTGGATGTACCAGACCGAGCCGGAGCCCGGACTCGACGGCCGCTCCGTGTTCCAGCCGCGCGGCAAGGTGCTCGGTGGCTCCAGCTCGATCAACGGCCTGCTCTACGTGCGCGGCCAGCACGAGGATTACGACCGCTGGCGCCAGCGCGGCAATGTCGGCTGGGGCTATGACGACGTGCTGCCCTATTTCAAGCGGGCGGAAAATCAGTCCCGCGGCGCCAATGACTACCACGGCGTCGACGGCCCGCTGCCGGTGTCCGACTGGCGGCACGAGGACCCCTTGTCTGAAGCCTTCGTGAAAGCGGCGGTCGAGGCCGGGTTGCCCTTCAATGGCGACTTCAATGGTGCGAGCCAGGAGGGGGCGGGGTTCTTCCAGACGACGACCCGTCGCGGCCGCCGCGCCAGCAGCGCGGCCTCCTACCTGCGGCCGGCGCTCGGCCGCAGCAACCTCCACGTCGAGACCGACGCGCTGGCCCAGCGGATTTTGTTCGAGGGGCGCCGGGCCCGCGGCGTCACGTTCAGCCAGCGCGGCCGAATGCGGACGGCCCGCGCTCGCAAAGAGATCCTGGTGTCGAGCGGTGCCTATAACTCGCCGCAACTGCTGCAGTTGTCCGGGGTCGGTCCGGGCGAGCTGCTGAAGCAGCACGGCCTCGACGTGGTTCTCGATGCGCCCGGTGTCGGGAGTGACCTGCAGGACCATCTGCAGGTCCGCATCGTGATGCGCTGCAGCCAGCGCATCACGCTCAACGACATCGTCAACAACCCCGTGCGCAAGGTGCTGGCCGGCGCACGCTATGCGGCCTTCCGCAACGGTCCGCTGACGATCGCGGCGGGTACGGCCGGCGCGTTCTTCAAGACCGATCCGCGGCTTGCGAGCCCTGACATCCAGATCCACTTCATCCCGTTCTCGACCGACAAGATGGGCGAAAAGCTGCACACCTTCTCCGGCTTCACCGCCTCGGTCTGCCAGCTCAGGCCCGAAAGCCGCGGTTCGCTGCGGATCAGGAGCGCGGATCCGACGGTGCCGCCGGAAATCCGCATCAATTATCTCGCCAGTGAAACCGACCGGCGGGCCAACATCGAGGGCCTCCGGATCCTGCGGAAAATCCTGGCGGCACCGGCGCTGAAGCCGTATGTCTCGGATGAAGCCTATCCCGGGTCCAAGATCGTGAGCGATGACGACATCCTGGCCTACTGCCGGCAGACCGGCAGCACGATCTACCATCCGACCTCGACCTGCCGGATGGGGACCGATGCTGCCGCCGTGGTCGATCAACGCCTGCGGGTGCGCGGCGTCGACGGCCTGCGCGTGGTCGATGCCTCGATCATGCCGGATCTGGTTTCGGGCAACACCAACGCGCCGGTCATCATGATCGCGGAGAAGGCCTCCGACATGATCTTGCAGGACGCGCGCTGACGCAGGAATGAGTTCGTGACACGTTTCCGGATCGGCACCCGCAAGAGCACGATGGCCTTGGCGCAGACGGAGGAGATCGCCCGTCGGCTGCAGGCGGCGATTCCGTCGCTCGACATCGAGATCGTCAAGTTCGAGACGACGGGCGATTCCGACCAGACCAGCAAGCTGCTCACCCACGGCGGCAAGGGTGGCGCGTTCGTGGCCGAGATCCGCCGTGCCATGCTGGACGGCCGGCTGCATGCAGCGATGCACTCGCTGAAGGACATGCCGGGCAATGAGGAGACGCCCGGTCTGGTGGTTGCCGCGCTGCTGTCGCGCGATCCGCCGGGCGACGTGCTGGTGCTGCGGCGCGGGCTGTCGCTGGACCAATTCCGCAACGATGGCGGCCGGGGCTTCAAGATCGGCACCAACGCCGTGCGCCGGGCCGCCTATGCGCGGCGGCTGTTTCCGCACGCCGAGCTGATCCATTTCCGCGGCGCGGCCGACACCCGCATCCGCAAGCTCGACAATGGCGAGCTGCAGCGGCTGCCGGATGGCGGCGCCGTGGGACCGGCCGATGCGCTGATCATGGCGCGCTCCGGGCTGGAGCGGGTCGGTCTTTCTGATCGCGCCTCGTACGACTTCCCCGTCGCCGACATGCTGCCGGCGGTCGGGCAGGGCATCGTCGCCGTCGAGTGCCCTGCCTCCGATTGGGAGACGCGGCGCATCCTGGCGACGATCGACGATGCAGCGGCGCGGACCTGCGCCGACGCCGAGCGCGAGGTGCTGTGGGTGCTCAACGGCCACTGCAACTCGCCGATCGCAGGATTTTCGACCATCGACGGCGGACAGCTGACGCTGACCGCCTCGGTGCTCGACGAGGACGGCGGCCGCTTCATTGAAGCACAGCGCTCGGCGCCGGCGGATCGTCCGCGCGAGCTCGGCCGCGCGGTCGGGCTCGAGCTTCTCGCCAACGGCGCGGCCGAGCTGATCGAGCGCAGTCGGCCGCGCTAGCAAGTCATCCCTTGTAGGCGCGCACCCGCGCCAGCATCTGCTCCACATGGGCGATCGGCGTCTCCGGCAGGATGCCGTGGCCGAGGTTGAAGATGTGCCTTCCACCGGAATAGCTCGCCAGCACGTCATCGACCGCCTGGTCGAGCGCCGCGCCCCCAGTGAGCAGCGCCAGCGGATCGAGATTGCCCTGCACCGCGACCTTGCTCTGCACCCGCTCGCGCACGAGGCCCGGCTCCGCCGTCCAGTCGATGCTGACGGCATCGATTCCGGTCTCGGCGACGTAGCCCGGCAGCAATGCACCGGCGCCGCGCGGAAAGCCGATGATCTTCGCATCCGGCCGCGCCTTGCGCACGCCCTCGACGATGCGTCGCGTCGGCGCGACGGACCAGCGCGCGAACTCGCGCGGCGACAGTACCCCGGCCCAGGTGTCGAAGATCTGCAGCGCGTCGGCTCCGGCCTCCAGCTGCTTCAAGAGATAGCCGATCGAGCTGTCGACCAGCGCGTCGATGATCGTGCCGAACGCCTCGGGATGGCGATAGGCCAGCAGCCGCGCCGGTGCCTGGTCGGGCGTGCCTTGGCCCGCGACCATGTAGGTCGCGACCGTCCACGGGGCGCCGCAAAAGCCGATCAGGGCGGTGCTCGGTGGCAGCTCGGCCCGCACCCGGCGCAGCGCCTCGAACACCGCTTGCAGCTTCGACAAATCTGCCTTCGCCGACAGCGTCGCGATCTTCTCCGGCGTATCGAGCGGGTCGAGCCGCGGGCCCTCGCCGACCTCGAAGCGGACGCCGCGGCCGAGCGCATGCGGGATCACCAGAATGTCGGAAAAGATGATCGCCGCATCGAAGCCGAAGCGCCGGATCGGCTGCAGCGTCACTTCGGCCGCGAGCTCGGGATTGAAGCAGAGGTCGAGAAAGCCGCCGGCCTTGGCGCGGACCTCGCGGTACTCCGGCAAATAGCGGCCGGCCTGCCGCATCATCCAGACCGGAGGCACGCTCTGGCGCCGACCGGCCAGCACGTCGATGAAAGGCTTGTTCACGGCAGTCTCACTCACGCTCGGGCTCCGCAACCTTCGGGAACAGTTTACCGTCCGTGATACATGCCCACGCGGTTCCGGCCAAGGTCATATCGGCTCGGGAGTCGCCGGAGATGCGATCGTCCCCACAGTTGCGGGACGTCACATCGAGGGGAACACGTCCGTCGCCCCTGCGTTGTCGTTCCACAGGGAGATCGATCATGGCTGAGAAATTCAATCCCGCGCCGCACGACAAGCACGCGGTTGATCCGCGCGAAGCTGCGCGTCTCGACCGTGCGACTGCAACGCAGCTCGACAAGGGACTGATGGACACGTTTCCGGCATCGGATCCGGTGAGCCTGCAGCAGCCCTCGACGACCCGCGTGAAGGGCGATGACGTTGACCTGGACCATTCGCCATCGCTTTGGGAAAAGGTGCGATCGGTGTTCGTTCGCTGAACTAACAGGCTAAACGCCCGCCTCGAGCGTGGCGCCGCCGTTGTTTGTCCGTAGTAGTACGGGAGCGGCCGTAGTCTTACGGGTCGGTGCGGACGCCCTCGGACCAATCGCATTTCAGAGTTAAATAAGATGTCCATGGGACTCTCGCGGCGTCCGGAGAGTCCCGCGGAATGGACATTGGTGCGACCAGAGTTGATCGAAGCCGCCTGCCAATGTGGGCGGCTGGCGTGCTTGCGCTCGTGTCGGTCACGATTCTCGCTTACAGCGTATGGGGCGAATGGACTTCCCGACAGGCGGAGGTACGCAATGCCGAAACCGATCTCGGCAACCTCGCTCACTCGCTCACCCAGCACGTCGAGGATACCTTCGAGCTTGCGGATTCGCTGTTGCGCGGCGTCGTCGCCGCGCTCGAGACCGATGACGGCAAGCCCGGTGCGATCGCCCGACTGCAGACGATTCTGAAGACGAGGAAGGCCAATCTCGGCCGCATCCGGGGCATCTTCGCCTATGGCGAAAACGGCGACTGGCTTGCCACCACCGAGGACGTCACGCTCACCAACTACAACAATGCCGATCGCGACTACTTCGCACACCACAGGATTTCGGCCGATCGCTCCCTGCTGATCGGTCGTCCGGTGCAGAGCAGGGCCGGCGGTCAATGGGTCATCACCCTGTCGCGGCGCTGGAATCACGCGGATGGCTGGTTCGGCGGCGTCGTGCTGGCAACCATCGACGTTGCCTATTTTGCTCAGTTCTACCGTCAGTTTGCCGTCGGTCGTCAGGGCACGATCAGCCTGATGAGCCGTGACGGAGCCGTCCTCGCCGACAATGCGGAACCGGACCCGCGGACACTTGGGCGCCCCATACCTGAAGCGATACCCTATCATCCGGCGTCGGGGCCATTGCATTTCCGGCGGCTCGGCGAACCGTCCGAACGCATCGGGTTCTATCAGCACGCGCAGCGCTATCCGTTCCTCATTCTCGTGACGCGCACCGAGGCGGAGGTCCTGGCGGAATGGACGCGTGACGCGCTGGTCCGGCTGACGGTGCTGGTCTGTCTGGTTGCGCTGGTCATCGCGATCGGCATCTTCCTCGCGAAGCAGTTGCTGCAGCGGCAGCAGCTCGCCGCGGCGCTGGCGGCAAAGGAGGAGAACTTCAGGTTGCTCGCCGAAGGCTCCAGCGACATCGTGACGCGGATCGAGCTGGACGACTGCATCGGCTACGTTTCGCCGTCGACCATGCGCGTGCTGGGCTGGCACCCGTCGCAGCTCCTGGGCAAGCGCGCGCTGTCCGGTGTGCATCCGCTCGATCGCCCGCAACTGCAGGAGATCCTCGATCAGCTCAGGAGGGGCGCTGTCGACGAGGCGCGCGCCACCTATCGCATGCGTCGCCGCGACAAATCTGAGATCTGGGTCGAGACCACGATCCGCGCCACCCGTCAGCCGGATGGCGCGCTCGACGGCTTCGTCGCCGTCACCCGCGACGTGACGCAGCAGAAGACGCTGCAGGGCCGGCTCGAGACGCTGGCCATCGAGGACGGCCTCACCGGGCTCGCCAACCGCCGCCGGTTCGACGAGCGGCTGCTGGAGGAGTGGGGCAGGGCCTACCGCGACAAGACTTCGCTGGCGCTGCTGATGATCGACATCGACCACTTCAAGGCCTTCAACGACGCCTATGGCCACCCGGCCGGCGACGAATGCCTGCACACCGTGGCCGGCATTCTGGCCGACGAGGCGCAGCGCAGCTCGGATCTGGCGGCCCGCTACGGCGGCGAGGAGTTCGCCGTCCTGCTGCCGAACACCGATGCCGGGGGCTGCGCCAGGCTCGGCGAGCGGATCAGGCGGGCACTGCACGAGGCCCGCATCGTCCACGATCACAACCCGGCGGGCATCGTCACCGCGAGCATCGGCGGCGCGGTGTGCCGGCCCGGCTTCGAGCGCTCCGCCGGCCCGGCCTCGCTGATCGAGGCGGCCGACCGCGCGCTCTATGCCGCCAAGGACGCCGGCCGCGACCGCCTGATCATGGCCGGCGAGGTGATCGATCTGCCCGCCGGCAAGGCGCCGGCGACCGTCCCGGCCTGAGATCGCCGCCCGCTCAGTAGTGCGGCGGAGGCTCATTGCGCGGCCCCTCGGCGTTGCCTTGCGCGTCCTCGAGCCGCTCGACCAGCAGGGCGATCCGCCGCTTCAGCGCGTCGATCTCGCGCCACTGCGCAGTGATGGTCTGGTTCAGCGTCTCGATCGTGTCGTCCTGGAAGGTGAGGCGCATCTCCAGCGTGTCGATCCGCTCGCCGAGCTCCGCGTTGGATGGCTCAGAACTGCTCATCGCGTGCGCCCTCCGGAGCGGCCTTGATGGTGGCCTCGCTGTGCTCCCGCAGCCCGTGACCGAGCGCCACCCGTTCGTCGAACACGAAACAGCCGCCGCGCCAGCGGCTCTCGGATTCCGGGATCTCCTCGAGATACTTCAGGATGCCCCCCTTGAGGTGGTAGACCTCGGAAAAGCCGCGCGCCAGCAGCAGCGCGCTCGCCTTCTCGCAGCGGATGCCGCCGGTGCAGAACATCGCGATCCGCTTGTGCCTGGCAGGATCGAGTGCGTGTTCTGCAAAATCCTTGAACTGCCCGAAGCTCTGCAGGCCTGGATCGACCGCGCCTTCGAACGTCCCCATCGCCACCTCGAACGCATTCCGGGTGTCGAGCACGACGGTATCCGGCGCGGTGATCAGCGCGTTCCAATCGGCGGGACTGACATAGGTCCCGACCTGCCGGGTCGGATCGGCGGCGGGATCGCCGAGCGTCACGATCTCCCGCTTCAGCCGCACCTTGAGGCGCCGGAACGGCATGGCCGTGGCGCGCGAGTATTTCAGCTCCAGATTGTCCAGCCGGCCGTCGAACAGCGTTCCGTCGCGAAACGCGCCTACCAGGGCGGCAATTGCCGGCTCGGTCCCGGCCACGGTGCCGTTGATGCCCTCCTCGGCCAGCAGGACGCTGCCCCTGATGCCGCGCTCGGCGCAAAAGGCGTGGAGCGGCGCGCGCAGGTCGCGAAAATCCGGCAGGGCGACGAACTGATAGAAGGCGGCGACGGCGAGGGGCATGCGGCCGTTTACCAGCAGAGCTGACCATAGAAAAGCTGGTATCCCCGGGCATTGCCGAGCCTGGAAGGAATGTGCGATGTAGCCGGCCAGCACTGGTATTCCAACCACCACACGATCACGCAGCGAGCAACGATGAGAAGCTTCCACTTCCCAGGCAGGTCGACGGTCCACGCCCAGAACGGAATGATCGCGACATCGCACCCGCAGGCGGCGCTGGCCGGGATCGAGGTGCTGCGGGCCGGGGGCACCGCGGCCGACGCCGCGGTGGCAGCCTGCGCCCTGCTCGGCGTGATCGAGCCGCAATCGACCGGCATCGGCGGCGACTGCTTCGCCTTGGTACAGCCCAGGGGCGAAAGCCGGATCATGGCCTATAACGGCTCGGGTCGGGCGCCCGCCGCCGCGACCGTGGACTGGTACCTCGAGCGCAAGATCCATTCGGTCCCCCTGACCTCGGCCCATGCGGTGTCCGTCCCCGGCGCGATCGATGCCTGGGACCGCATCCTGCGCGACCACGGCCGGCTCGGGCTCGACCGGCTGCTGCAGCCCGCGATCCGCGCCGCGGAGGACGGCTATGTGGTGGCGCCGCGTGTCGCGTTCGACTGGAACAACCAGTTCGAGAAGCTCAAGAACGGCACCAACACCGCGCGCTACTTTCTGCCGCATGGCAAGGCGGCAGCGGTCGGTGACGTGATCCGCCAGCCGGAGCTGGCGCAGACCCTGCGCGTCATCGCCAAGGAGGGGGCGAAGGGCTTCTACACCGGCGCCGTCGCCGAGGACATGGTGCAGACCCTGCGCGGCATCGGCGGCCTGCACACCTTGGAGGATTTCGCCAACCACCAGACCGAGGTGACCTCGCCGATCGGCACCACCTACAAGGATTACGACGTCTGGCAGTGCCCGCCCAACGGTCCGGGCATCACCATGCTGGTGATGCTCAACATCCTCTCGCGCTTCGACCTCACGCGCATCGATCCGCTCAGCGTCGAGCGCTTCCACCTCGAGGCCGAGGCCGCCCGTATCGCCTACATGATGCGCGAGCAGCACATCGGCGATCCCGCGCACATGACGACCGAGGTCGCGAGCATCCTCGCCAAGGAGTTCGCCGACGAGTACATCTCGCAGATCAGCCTCGACAAGCTGCTCGACCTGCCGAACGTCGCGCCGCCGATGAATCCGGAGACCGTCTACATCACGGTCGTCGACCGCGACCGCAACGTCTGCTCCTTCATCAACTCGATCGCGCATTCGTTCGGCTCGGCGATCGTCTCCAACGAGACCGGCGTGCTTCTGCAGAACCGCGCCGGCGGCTTCCGCATCCAGCCGGGCCATCCGAACTGCATCGGCCCGGGCAAGCGTCCGCTGCACACGATCATTCCGGCGCTCGCCACCAAGGCGGGCCGCGCCCAGATGTCGTTCGGCGTCATGGGCGGCCAGTATCAGCCGGTCGGCCAGACCCACGTTCTGACCAACATCCTCGACTACGGCTGCGACGTGCAGGAAGCGATCGATATGGCCAGGGGTCTGCATTACGAGGGCGTCTATCAGCTCGAGGACGGCGTGCCGGCCGAGGTGGTCGAGGGCTTGCAGAAGATCGGCCACAAGACCACCAAGGTGGTGTCGCCGCTCGGCGGCGGTCAGGCGATCTGGATCGACTGGGACAAGGGCACGCTCACCGGCGGCTCCGACCCGCGCAAGGACGGCTGCGCGCTGGGGTATTGAGGCGGCGCCATTCGTCATCGCGAGCGCAGCGACGCGATCCAGAGCCGTGGCTGTCACTCTGGATTGCTTCGTCGCTTCGCTCCTCGCAATGACGATGGTGGCTACGCAAGCTGCATCCACACACACCACTGTCGTCCCGGCCTTGCGCCGGGACCCATGACCCCAGGCAGTGGTTTGAGGCAGGCCAGCCGTTAGTTCTTCGCACGTCACGTCCGCCGCGGCGTATGGGTCCGGATCGGCGCCGCGACACGCGGCGCGCGTCATGGCTTGTCCGGGACGACGGCGGTGGATGGGGCGGATACACGGCTCAAACAACGATCGACACATGGTCTCGTTCTCGCGGCACGGACGCCCGAGGTCTGCGATCAGTTCGTCCCTCTCGAAAGGCAGAGGGCGCAGGGAATGCCGGGTGAAGGCCTCACCCATGGCCCGCCTGCGAAAAAATGCAGGCGGCAGGTACCACAGGCAAAGCCGATTCAACCGGCATTCCCTGCGCGACGGTCTTCACGCTTATACGCAGTCTCCCTGGTGCG
>BFBZ01001319.1_pt1 | contig 16890 bp, 22 predicted proteins | sample 1888401 | NCBI WGS metagenome assembly BFBZ01 (sample SAMD00112614, study PRJDB3348) | symbiont metagenome | host: Chara braunii | reverse complement strand
ACACGTTCAGCGGGAACGTGGCCGCTTCCGACTGAGACAGGCGCCCGAACATGGCGGCGAACTCGTCGCCGACGGCGCTCACTTCGTTCAACAGCACCCCGAACGGGTGACGGCGGCTCCGTGTCATGATTCACCTCGGTGTTAATGTTGCCCCGGCGGGTCTTTCCCGCCTCTCCTGGGATTGGAGAGAGCCCATCGGGAAAGGATTCGAAGTGCCCGCCGTGAGACGCCCCACGAGAGTCACATTCAATCCGCGTGCCAATTCGCCCCGTACCCGAACCGGACGCCGGTTGGCGTCCGAATCGCCCGAAATTTCAACGACACGCGCCAACTTGCGCGCCAGGTGACATGCGCACCGACGGGTGACCAACGGCTGTCAGGGTGTCAGTTTGGGGCAGATTGGCGATTCGATATGGCGCACACCCGATTTTCTCTGCTACAATTTTTGTACCTCTTTGACGCACCCTTTAATTCCCGCATCGGCCCGGACATGCCGCCCCACGATCACGACTGGGCTGCCGACTCGGACCTGCCACCGTCGCACGCCGCGTGGGAAGTGGTTGAGCCCGACCCGACCCCGCAACCGATCTTCTGTCGCCGGTGCGGTGAGACGTCGGCGCCGGTCGCCAACTGCTGCCCGTGGTGCGGGGCGTGGCTCGTGGGTGAACCGCCCGTTGTCGTTCCCGTTCGTGTGCCCGAAGACGAGCGGGAAGACGACTGGCACACGCGACACGCGGACGAAGAGACCGAGCGATACGCCCCCCGCCGCCAGGCGCCCCCTCTCGTCCCGCCGCTCGTGGTGGTCTTCGTCTCCTACGGGTTGCTCCTCGGTTCGCTGATCCTGTTCCTCGTTTTCGCGATCCTGTTCAGGCTCACGAACGAGGAGGACCAGCACGCCGGGCTGGCGCTCGTCGAAGCCATCGACGCGATCCTGACGGTCGCCGCGCTCGGGCTCGTGTGGAAAACGGCGAAGCAGAAGCTCCCCGACGGGACGATGGGGCTGACGTGGGTCGCGGCGTTTCCGGTGCTGTTCCTGCTCCTGTGCCTGAACCTGGCGTACATCACCGTCTTGCGCGAACTGCTGCGCCCCCTCGGTGCGCCCGAGCCGGAAAAGATGAAGCTCACGCTCGTGACGGTGCTGCTGGTGTGCGTCCAGCCGGCGATCGTGGAGGAACTGTTCTTCCGGCAGATGACACTGGGCGTGTTCCGGAAATCGATGAACCTGCACCTCGCGGTGTGGGCGACGGCGGGGCTGTTCGCCTTCGCGCACCTGGCGAACCCGATCGGGATGCCGTACCTGTTCCTGGCGGGCGGGGCGTTCGGTTACGCCCGTGCGTTCGGCGGGCTGACGCTGGCGATGGTGCTGCACTTCGTCCACAACTTCGCCGTGGTCGCCTACGACGCTCTGAAGTGAGTGCCGGMCCCCGGCCGCGAGCCGTTCCGGGTTATTCCTTACTTCGGCTCGGCCTTCGGTTTCTCGATTGTGAACGCGCCGAAGGAGGCCTCGAGGGTCTGATAGGTGGAGTGTCCGAGGAACGCGCCGACCGTGACCTCGCCCGTGACCTCGCCCGTGAAGTCCGACACCGGCCGTAGGGCGAACGGGGCCGACCACTTCTCGCCATCGAAGCTGTACGACACGGTCACCGTCTTGCCCTTGCGTGTCATACGGAGCCAGGTCGATTTGCCGTTCTCGGCGTCCTTCAGCGGTCCGCTCTCACCGCCGGGCGGAAACAACGTCTCCAGCCAAACGCACCGCTTCGGCTCTTCCCCCGCTTCGTCGGGTTTCATGTAGCATTGGCACAGGCTGAACTCGGCGCCCCACCCCTCGGCATGAGCGAACAGGCCGGCGCGGCTATTCGGCCATGTGCCCTCATACGCAGCGGTGCGGTTGGGCCGGGCCACGTCCAACACCGTCACGGTGATCTCGAAGTCGCCGCTCACTTTGCGCGCGACGCGGGGCATGTTCATCCCCACGTACTCGGACATACCTTGGGCCGGTTGCCCGACGGTGCGGAGCGTGAGTTGCTTGCCCTTCAGTTCGAACTCGCCCTGCCCTTCGGTCTTGCCCCAGTGCTTCGCGAGCAGTTCCATCTCGGTCGGCGGGGGCACCGGCGCGGCGACAGCGGCGGTTGCGAAGACAAAGGCGAGGATTGCTGGCCGGATCATGGATTGTCCTCGGAATGTCGGCCCGTGCCTTGATGGGAACTCGTTCTCGTTCGATGAGGTACGCGGTCTGTTGCAAAGGCTAATCGCAGTCCCGCTCCGGCTGCAAGGTGTTTCGCGGTTCCGCTTCTTAACGCGAGCGGCGTCGCGAGTGTCGAGTCGTTGAGCAGAAGGTGGGCCTGTGTGCGCGCCTCGCCCGCACTCGCTCGAAACGAGTTTTCCGGTCCGAAAGCCGCAAACACGCGGTACGCGCCCTTCGACTTCAGGTCGGCACAAGATGTGCCATATCGGTTCCCCCGGTGCGATTTCCGTACGGCGCCATTCGCTCGGGCGCTGCGCCCTCACGCCCGGCGCACGAAATTCGGGTTGCCCGCCGCGGAGCCGGCGGTATGTGGGGTGGGCGGATGGTGCGATCTGTCACGTTTGTGTGCGGCCCGGCTCGACCCGGTATCGCCGCTCGGAGCCTTCGCCGGTCGGGGACGGGACCGTTGGTCCGAACAATCCTATTGCTCGGTCGTTGCCCGCGAACGCCATTCACACGCGGGGGATTCTGTCGATGACGCTTTCGGTCCGTGGGGTCAAGAAGTTTGTCGTTCTGGCCGCGCTGGCGACGGTTTTCGTCACCGGCGCGCTCCGCCTCGGTGTCGGTCACTTCCTGTCGTCCACGCAGGGACGGGCGATGGTTGCGGACCGGCTCGGTTCGGCTCTGGGAATGCCCGTCGAGGTGTCGGAGATCAACGTCGGCGACGCCAGCTCGTCGTTCCGCTTTCGGGTGATGGACCCGGCCGATCCGAAGGCCGAAGTGCTGAACGTGGCCTCCGCCTCGGCGGACGTGAGCGCCGCGGACCTCGTGACGGGCCGGGTGGCACCGTCCGCCCTCAAGCTGAGTGGCGCGTCGCTGACGCTCCGCGTCGCGTCCGACGGGCAGGTTCTCACGCCGCTCCCGCCGCTGCCGGCGGGGRGCGGGCCGGKGCCAACGGKCCTCATTCAGAACGGGAGCGCCTCCATTAGCCAGGCCGGCCGGCCCCCGTTCGCCCTGCACGGAATCAACCTGAAACTCGAGCCGGTCGGGGCGTCGATCACGCTGTCGGGGGACGTGAACGACCCGAAATGGGGGGCGTGGACGGTGCGCGGCGAGGTGTGGCGCGACACCCGTACCGGGTGGGTCGAACTGGAGAGCCGGGACGCCCCGCTCGACGCGAAACTTCTGGCGTCGGTGCCCTTTGTCCCGCACAACCTGTTCGACGAAGTGAAGTCCACCGACCGTGCGGCGGTCGCCGTGCGCCTGTCGGTCAGTTCGGACCGCGACGTGTTGCCGGCCGTCGAGATCCGTCAGACGCGGCGCATCTTCGGCATCCCCGTGGAAGCGACGATCCGCCTCGCACCCACCAGCGACCACTACCACCTCGTTCCGCTGCCGTAACGCCGGCGCACGCAAACCAGGCGCCACAGGTCGGAAGAAAAACGCGCCACAGATGACACAGCAGACACAGATAAAAACACGATTGATTGTGTTCTTCTGATCTGCGCCGCCTGTGCCATCTGTGGCGCGTTTCGGCTCGGTGGCGATCTCACCCGAAACCGTTTCGCGCCCTCCAACCTCCCCACGTCCTATTTTCGCTGCAATCGAACGGGTTTACCGATCGCTTCGAGCTTGAGCGATTCTTTACAAAATCTCGCCGCGGCACCGGGGCGCTCCCTTGAGACCGTCCGGATCCGCTGTTAGGCTAAAAATCCGTCTTTGCGTCGATATCCGAGTAACCTTTTCGATCGGCCCCAAAGGACGCCCATGCGCACCACAGCGACAACGGCTGTGTTCGGACTGCTGATCGTCGCGACGTTCGCGGCCGGCGAAAAGAACGGGCCGGTGGAGCCCCCCGCGGCGCCCGCGAACCGCGCCGACGCCGCGCCGGACGCCGTCATCAAACGGCTCATCGAAGACCTCGGCTCGGACGACTGGCGCAAGCGCGAAAAGGCCGGACGCGACCTGGCCGCCACAGGCGAGGCGGCGCTGCCGCACTTGCGCACGGCCCTGCTCGCGACCGACAGCCCGGAGGCACAGCGGCGCCTGTCCGTTCTCGTCCGCAAGATCGATCGCGACCGCCTGGTGGAACCGAAGCGGGTGACGCTCGCGGTCAAGGACCGGACCGCCAAGCAGGTCTTGGACGAGATCGCCAAGCAGACGGGCTACCGGATCGAGTTCAACGACAACTCCGCGCGCAAGCACTCGTTCGAGTTCGACGGCACGCCCTTCTGGCAGGCCGTGGACGCCGTCGCCAACGCCGCCGGGTGTACCGTATTCGAGGGGTACGGGGACGAAACCGTCCGGGTGTACAACCAGGACCAACTCCCCCCGCTCGTGGCCTACGCCGGGCCGTTCCGGTTCCTCGCGACCAACATCAGCTCCAGCCGGAGTGTGCAGCTCTCGGGCGTCAGTAAGCGGGGCGACAACCCGCGGACCAACGAGTACATGAACCTGAGCTTCCAGATCCAGTCGGAGCCGAAGAACCCGATGATCGGCATCACCCAGCCCGAGCTGTCCGAAGCCAAGGACGATCTGGGTGCGTCGCTGATCCCGCCCGCGGACGGGAACAACTTCCGCACGTCGCAGTACTTCAACGGGGGCTCGCGCGGGCACAACACGTACATGAGCTTGAACCTGAGCAGTGCCGGACGGACCGCCACCACCATCAAATCGCTGAAGGGCCGCGTCGGCATCGTCCTCCTGTCCGGGACCGTGCCCGAACTGGTGATTGCGGACCCGCTGAAGGTGAAAAAGAAGGAGTTCGTGGGCCGGACAACGGACGTCGAGCTGTCCGGGGCGGACGAGGACGCGAACCAGAAGGGCGCGTACCGTGTGACCCTGACCGCCAAGCGCAGCGGGGCGGCGGAGTCCAACCGCCACGATCATATGTGGGTCCAGGGGCTGCCACAACGGTTCGAGTTGCTGGACGAAAAGGGGAACAAATACTTCAGCTACGGATCGACGGAAATGGACGCCAACAACGACACCGTGCAGATGACGCTCATGTTCGGGTCGGAGGATCGTTCCAACGGGCGGCGCAACCCCAACAAGCTCGGGCCGCCCGTGAAGCTGGTTCTGAACGAATGGCTGACGATCACGCACGAGGTACACTTCGCGTTCAAAGACATCCCGCTGCCGTGAGTGAAGGCGCTCGGGATCGCCGACGCGCCGATCCCGAGCGAAAACGCCTGACCACAAACAGTGAGTCGCACGGGGCCGCAAACCGATCGGGGTGTGCGGCCCCGGTCGTTGGGCCCCCCCGGCCGAAGTGCGGGCGACCGGCACACTTGACCCGTTCGCGCCGGTGCCGTAGCTTCGGGGCCTCGTTCCCCGTCGTGAGGTCACCATGCTCCCCCGCCGCTTGCTGCTCCTGCTCCCACTCGCACTGGCCCCCGCACTCTTCGGCCAGGAACCGACCGTCGCGCGCCCGGACAAGCTCAAGGCAATTCCGGCCGCGATGCAAAAGTTCGTGGACAGCGACGACCTTTCGGGTGCCGTTACCGTCGTCGGCCGAGCGGACGGGGTTGCCGCGTTCGACGCGGTCGGCCTGCGCGACCTGAGCGAAAAAGCGCCGATGGCGAAAGACACCCTGTTCCGCATCGCGTCCATGACGAAACCCGTCACCGCGCTCGGCATCATGATCCTCGCGGACGCGGGGAAGCTGTCGCCGGACGACGACGTGGCCAAGCACCTCCCGGAGTTCACCGGGCAGATGCTCCTGGCCCCGCGGTTGAAGGACGCGCCGGCCGATGCCCCGGTGGTGCTCCAGAAGCCCGCGCGCCCGGTGAAGCTCCGCGACCTGCTGACGCACACGAGCGGTGTGGCCCCGTACCCGAAGGGCGTCAACGACGTGTACACGAAGCGGAACCGCACGCTCGCGGAAACCGCGCTCGCGACCGCGCTGCAGCCGCTCCGGTTCGAACCGGGGAGCAAATGGAGCTACTCGAACGAGGGCATCGACGTTCTGGGCCGCGTCATCGAGGTCGTCAGCGGCGAGAGCTACGAGGCGTTCTTGCAAAAGCACATCTTCGACCCGCTCGAAATGAAGGACACCACGTTCTACCCGACCAAGGAGCAGCGCGACCGGATCGCCCTCACGTACTTCAAGGGCCGCGCGGGACAGCTCTTTCCCGCTCCCAACACGTTGCTCGCCGTGCCCGCGGGCGCGAAGCACCCGGTCCCGGCCGGCGGGCTGTTCTCGACCGGCAGCGACCTCGCGCAGTTGTATCGCATGATGCTGCACAAAGGCGAACGGGGCGGGAAGCGGATCGTCAGCGAAAAGGCGGTCGCGGAGATGACGAAGGTGCAGACCGGCGACATCAAAACGGGCTTCGTGGACGGCATGGGGTTCGGCTTCGGGTGGGCGGTCGTCCGCGAACCGAAGGGCGTCACCGCGATGCTCTCGCCGGGCACGTTCGGTCACGGCGGCGCGTTTGGTACGCAGGGGTGGATCGACCCGACGCGCGACCTGTTCGTGGTGCTGCTCATCCAGCGCACCGGTCTGGACAACGCCGACGCCTCGCCGATGCGCGAGAAACTGCAATCGCTGGCCGTTGAAGCTGTGAAGTGAAGAGAAAAGAGCCGCAGATGACGCAGAAAGACGCGGATAAGACAGAATGCTGAGATTAATTCTATCTCGTCTTATCTGCGTTTCTCTGCGTCATCTGCGGCTCTTCATCTGCGGTAAAGGCGGCCGCGACCTTGACGGTCGTTCGCACAACCCTTACGTTTACACTTTCCTGTATTTCTGGACCGCCGACCGCGGCGGGAGCGAAGCAAGGGGAATCATCGTGGCGGGACCAGCTGGCGAACGCATCCGCATCCGCATGGAAGGGTACGACCACGAGGTGCTCGACCGCACCGCGGCCGAGATCGTGAAGACCGCGGTGGATAACCAGGCCGAAGTTCACGGGCCGATCCCGCTGCCGACCCGGATCGAGCGGTACACGGTGCTGCGCTCGCCGCACATCGACCGCAAGAGCCGCGAACAGTTCGAGATCCGCACCCACAAGCGGCTCATCGACATCATCAAGCCGAACCAGAAGACGATCGAGGCGCTCAACAAGGGCCTCAACCTGCCGCCGGGCGTTGATATCAAGATTCGCGTGATTTCCGGTAGCTGAGTTCGAGTTCTGAAGAAAATCCCGTTGTCGTTACCGGATTGTACGGTAGAAAGATTAACTCCCGTTCGCATCGGCTCTCCAATCGGAGACCCGCTGCGAACGGTTTCAAGCGAAGAATGCGACCCCGCTTCACCGCCGGCTCCTGTCTCTAACGAGAACGAGAAGCCAACACTGCGGTACCGCCGGGCAATCCGGCTCTGGCGGGGTCAGGAGTGGCTGAATAATGTCAGAAAACACCACGCCGTCGGCCCCGGAGAACGGGGTCCAGGCCCCTGTCGCCCGTTTGATCGAGGTCAAAGACTCGATCACCGTTCCGGTCGTGAACCGGGCCGGGCAAGAAGTCGGCACGGTGTCAATTGACCCGGCCGAGTTCGGCGGCAAGATCAGCCGGCAGTTGATGCACGATGTGGTGCTCATGTACTTGGCCAATCAGCGGGCCGGTACCCACCACACGCTCCGCCGCGGTCAGGTGGCCGGCAGCACCAAGAAGTTGTTCCGGCAAAAAGGCACGGGTAACGCCCGCGTCGGCACGAAGCGGACGAACAAGCGTCGTGGTGGTGGTACCGCGAAGGGGCCGAAGCCCCGCGACTACGAGTACCACCTGCCGAAGAAGGCCGTGAAGGCCGCCACCCGGATGGCCCTGCTCTCGAAGTTTCTCGACAAGCAAGCGGTGATCCTCGACGAGTTGGCGCTGGCCGCACCGAAGACGAAAGAGATCACCGGTGTGCTGAAGGCGATCAAGATCGGTAAGAAGGCGACCGAGCAGGGCGAAAAGGACGTGACGCTGGCGGACACGACGGTCCTCATCGGCACGGACAAGCTCGACACGAACGTGTACAAGTCGGCCCGCAACATCGAAGGCGTGAAGGTGCTGCCGGCGGCCGAGTTCAACTGTTACACGGTCCTCAAGCAGAAGCGGCTGGTTCTGACCCGCGCGGCGCTCGAGGCGCTACGGACCTTTGGGAAGGAAGCGGCCCCCGTCCAGAAGGCCGCCGTGTAACACCGGCCGACACGGCCGACCCAACAAGACAGGCCCGCGTTCCACGGGCGGAGTAACGAGATGGCCACGACACGACCGAAGCCGAAAAAGTACGTGCGGAAGCTGGCGCTCCGCAAGCCGTGCGTGCACGGTGAGCCGGGCCTGGAGCTGCGCCCGCACCAGGTGATCCTCCGCCCGCTCGTTACCGAGAAGGGCACGCACCAGAGCACCCGGTACAACGCGTACACGTTTCAGGTGAACCCGATCGCCACCAAGACCCAGATCAAGGCGGCGGTTGAGGAACTGTTCAACGTGAAGGTCGAGGCGGTTCGCACGCAGGTCCGCGAAGGCAAGAAGCGGCGGTTCAAGCAGTCGATGGGCCAGCTCCCGACGTGGAAGAAGGCCGTCGTCTCGCTGAACGAGAACGACAAGATCGAGTTCTTCTAAGAGCTATTGGCTCTTAGCCGTTAGCTGTTGGCCGAAAGCCAACAGCCAGGATGCACCAAGACCGAATTAGGGTTGGCTAACAGCTAACAGCTAACAGCCAATAGCTCTCATGGGTATCAAGCAATACAAGCCGACTTCCGCGGGCCGCCGGGCGGGGATGGTGTCCGACTTCGCGGACTGCACCCACCCCCGTGCGAACAAGCCCGAAAAGTCGCTGCTCAAGCCGAAGCCCAAAAAGGGCGGCCGGAACAACCAGGGCATCACCTGCGTGCGGTTCCGTGGGGGCGGTCACAAGCAGCGGTACCGCCAGATCGACTTCAAGCGGGTGCGCGATAACGTTGCGGCGACGGTCATCCAGGTCGAATACGATCCGAACCGGACGAGCCGGATCGCGCTGATCGAGTACCCGCGTGACGATAAGCACGAGTTCTCGCGGGCGTACATCATCGCCCCGAACGGGCTGAAGGCCGGCGACAAGGTGATCTCCGGCGAATCGGACGCGGTCGAGCCGAAGCCCGGCAACTGTATGCCGCTGTGGAAAGTGCCCCTCGGCATGACGGTTCACAACATCGAGCTGGTGCCGGGCAAGGGCGGCCAGATCTGCCGGTCGGCCGGGTGTGGGGCCACCCTGACGGCCCGCGAGAAGGAGTGGGCGCAGCTCACGATGCCCAGCGGGGAAATCCGCCGCGTGTCGAGCAAGTGCCGGGCCACCATTGGCACCGTGTCGCACGCCGAGCACATGAACATCAGCATCGGCAAGGCGGGCCGCATGCGGTGGAAGGGGCGCAAGCCCCACAACCGCGGTACCAGTATGAACCCGACCGACCACCCGTTGGGCGGTGGTGAGGGGCGCAGCAAGGGCGGTCGGAACCCGGTTTCGCCGACCGGCGTGCCCGCGAAGGGCGGCAAGACGCGTCACAAGCGGAAACCGGGCGGCAAGGCGATCATTCGCCGTCGGCCGGCCGGTCCGTTCCAGAACACGGCTTGATGAGCCTGTGATGTGGTTCACGCGATCAGTTGGCGAAAATCAACTGGTCGCCAGTGGGTTTGGCAATACACTGATCTGCCCGGTTATGCGTGTGCCGGGTTTTTGTTTTGTGCCGGCACGGGAATTTACAGGCGGAAGCAAGTATGAGCCGGTCGCTGAAGAAAGGCCCTCACGTAGACCTGCGGCTCCTGGCCAAGGTCGAGAAGCAGGGGCCGAATAAGGACGCGATCAAGACCTGGTCGCGGGACTGCACGATCGTCCCCGAGTTCATTGGGGCGACGTTCCTGGTTCACAACGGCAAGACCTTTGTGAAGGTGTATGTGACCGAGGACATGGTCGGGCACAAGCTCGGTGAGTTTTCTCCGACGCGCACCTTCAAGGGGCACTCCGGCGGGAAGAAGGCCGCCGCAGCCGCCGGCGGCAAGTAGGGGCGAGTGGGCCGTGGTGGGTGGGCCGTGGGCAGTGCCGACCGACCGACCCGTTGACGGGTCACCCGAATTTGCCGACCTTACTGCCAACTGCACACTGACTACCGCACTGTTATGGATTACAAAGCCAAACACCGATTCGCGGACACGGGCCCCCGGAAGATCCGGCTGTTCGCGGATCTGATCCGCGGCAAGAACGTGGACGAGGCGCTGCAGCTCCTGCGGTTTTACCACAACCGCGGTGCGAAGTTGCTGCTGGCCGTTGTTCAGAGCGCTTACGGGAACGCCACCGACCAGGAGTCGCCGGACCCGGACGGGTTGATCGTCTCCGAGTGCCGTGTGGACGGCGCCCCGACGTTCAAGCGGATTCAGCCCCGCGCCCGCGGTACCGCGTTCCAGATCAAAAGGCGGATGGCGCACATTCACGTGACGCTGTCTGACCCGCCGGAAGAGGTGCTCCTGCCGCCCGCCGCGGCTCCGGCCGTGACCGAAACGCCGGCTGCGACCGAGCCGCCGGCCGCCCCACCGACGTGATCGGTTTGGTCGAGTTCGGCACGGGGGCCGGCGGAGGGCCGGCCCCTGAGTTGTTTCCAAGACACGAGTGAATCGGCAGGCAGCGGAGCGAGGGCGAAACATGGGCCAGAAAGTCCGACCGACGGGATTCCGAACCGGCATCATGCGGCCGTGGCGGAGTACGTGGTACGCGAGCAAGCAGGACTTCGCCGAACTGCTTCTGGAAGACGTCGCCATCCGGACGTTCATCCAGAACTTCCTGACCGACAAGCGGGACCGCAAGCAGCAGCGGCCCGCGATCGCCGAGATCCGCATCGAGCGGACCCGTGAGCGCGTGACGGTCGTGATCACGAGCAGTCGCGTCGGGGCGATCATCGGCAAGAAGGGTGAGAAGATCGAGAAGCTCACCAAGGCGCTGGAGAAGTTGACCCGCCGGCACATCGAGGTCAAGACCATCGAAGTGACGCGGCCGGAGATCGACGCCCAGCTCATCGCCGAGGACATCGCGGAGCAGTTGGAAAAGCGGGCCAGCTTCCGCCGCACGATGAAGCAGGCCATGCAGCGGGCGATGGAGGGCGGCGCCAAGGGCGTCAAACTCCAACTGTCGGGGCGGCTCGGTGGGGCCGAAATGGCCCGGTGCGAGAAGGGCATGGAAGGGTCCATCCCGCTCTCGACGCTCCGCTGCAAAGTGGAGTACGGGTTCGCCGAGGCGACCACGCCGCAGGGCAACATCGGGATCAAGGCCTGGGTGAACCAGGGCGACTACCTCACCGGCGACATTGCCGATGCGACCGACGCCTCGGCGGCGGGTCAGGGACAGAAGCGCCGGCCCCGCCGCGGTCCCGGTGGAGGCGGCCCCCGCTAAGGGGCTGACGCCGGACGCGGGCGGTTCGAGGCGAGCACACACGGGCGACAAGCTGACCGGAGATATCGGCAATGCCACAGATGCCCAAACGGGTCAAGTTCCGCAAAGCGCAGCGCGGCGTCGTCCGCGCCCGAACGACCCGCAAGAAGTACAACGGGCCGATCAAGGGTAACGCGCACCGCGGCAACTACGTCGCCTACGGCGATTACGGCCTCCAGACCCTCGAGGGCGGGTGGCTGTCGGCGGAATGCATTGAGTGCGGCCGCGTGACGATGACACGGTTCGTGTCCGGCGAGGGCCGGTACTACATCCGCGTGTTCCCGCACAAGCCGGTGACCTCGATCCCCGCCGAAACCCGTATGGGTAAGGGCAAAGGCGAACCGGAGTACTGGGCGGCCGTGGTCCGGCCCGGCCAGATCCTGTTCGAGATCGGTGGTCTGCCCGAGAGCGCGGCCCGCGACTGCCTCGCTCGTGTGGCGTACAAGATGCCGTTCAAGTGCCGGTTCGTGACGCGCCGGCCCAACGTGTAATTTCAAGTGATGAGTCATGAGTCCTGAGTGATGAGTGCAAGACGGGTGGTGTTAACTCATCACTCATCACTCATTACTCATCACTCCGGGTGATGCGATGCCGAACAAGATGAAAGAGTTCCGGGGGATGAGCGACGAACAACTGTCGCTCGCCCTGAAGGACACCGAAAAGCACCTGTTCCAGCTCCGCTTTCAGTCGGCCACCGACCGACTGGAGACGCCGTCCGAGATCCGCAAGGCGAAGCGAGACATCGCCCGGATCAAGACGCTGCAGCGCGAGAAGGAGTTGGTCAAGCTCGAGGGGCTGCCCGTCGAACAGCTCGCCACCCGCATTGCGGCCCTGGCGGCGAAAGAGGCCGCCAACGTGCCCGGCAAGCGCACGGCGCACCGGCAGGGTGCCCGGCTGACGCGGTTTTATGTCGGCAAGGGCGGGAAGCTGCCCGTGGCCCCGCCGCCTGCCGCCCCGGCGCCCGTTGCGGCGGCCCCGGCGAAGCCCGAAGTCAAGTCGGACGCGAAGAAGCCAGACGCCAAGAAGGCCGACGCCAAGAAACCCGGCGCGGCGAAGGGGAGTGGTAAGTAATGGCGGACACCAGCACCACGGCCGCGGCCGGCGAAGAGAAGACCACGGGCCGGCGCGTCCTTGAGGGGATCGTCACCCGCGACAAGATGATTAAGACCCGGCGCGTCGAGGTCGAGCGCCTGGTCCGGCACCCGAAGTACGGGAAGTTCGTCAAGCGGCGGACGGTGTGCTACGTCCACGACGAGGCCAACGAGTCGCACCTCGGGGACACCGTCGAGATCGTCGAGAGCCGCCCGCTCTCCAAGACGAAACGGTGGGCGCTCGTGAAGATCGTCAAGAAGGCGCCGAGCCGGACGCTGTCGAACCTGGAAGGCGCCGTCGCCGGGAGCGATGCGGCCGCCACGGCGACCGCCCCGAAGGCTGAAGAGAAGAAATAGCTGTTGGCCGTTTATAGTTGGCTATTGGCCGAGCAGGAATCGCCGTTTGCGGATCTGGCTAGTAGCCAATAGCTAACGGCCAACAGCTTTTGAGGGATACGAATGATTCAGATGTATACCTACCTCGATGTGGCCGACAACACCGGGGCCAAAGAGGTGATGTGCATCCAGGTGCTCGGCGGCAGCAAGCGCCGCGTGGCGTACCTGGGCGACATCATCCGGGCGAGCGTGAAGAAGGCGCTGCCGGGCGGTGACGTGAAGCAGGGCGACGTGGTCAAGGGCGTCGTGGTCCGCACCCGCGTCGCCACCCGCCGCGAGGACGGCAGCTACGTCCGGTTCGACCGCAACGCGCTCGTGCTGCTCGATAACGACAACAACCCGCGCGGGACCCGCATTTTCGGCGCGGTGCCCCGCGAACTGCGGGCGAAGTTTAACAAGATTCTCAGCCTGGCGGCTGAGGTCGTTTGACGGGTCATTAGTCATTGGTCCTCAGTCATTGGTCCTGAGTCCCGATCTCTGTTGAGTCCTGCTCGCCTGCAGGCAGGCTCGACAGGACAAAGGTAGACTCTCGACCAATGACTAATGACGAGGGACGGCAGAGATGTTTTTCCGCAAAGACGACGTGGTCGAAGTGGTCGCCGGGGACGACAAGGGCACCCGCGGGAAGGTGCTGCGCGTGCTCCGCACGAAGAACAAAGTGGTGATCGAGGGCGTCAACCGCGTGTACAGGCACCTGAAGCCGTCGCGGCGCAACCCGCAGGGCGGGCGGCTCTCCAAGGAGATGCCGGTGGACGCCTCGAACGTCATGCTCATCGACCCCGTTAAGAACGCGCCGACGCGCGTCGGCGTCCGTTACGCGGCGGACGGGAGCAAGGAGCTGTTCGCCAAGAAGAGCGGCACGCGCCTCCGGGTGCTCAGCAAGCCGGACCCGAAGTACGCCAAGAAATAAGTGGGCCGTGGACGGTGAGCTAGTGGGCCGTGATAACACAAAGGCCCGTCGAGTAACTGCGAACTGTCCGATGGCTGCCCGCCGCACACTTACCATTGTTCACTGTTCACGACCCGTACCGGACCCGTTGGTAATGGGTTCGCCATAGGTCAGCGAGGATTCTGTGATGGCTGCTGTAACGACGAGCCCCCCGGCCCGGCTCCTGGCGCGATACAACAAGGAGATCGTTCCGGCGCTCTCCAAGAAGTTCGGGCGGGCGAACCTCCACAGCCTGCCGAAGCTCTCGAAGATCGTCCTGAACATGGGCGTCGGCAAAGCGCTGCAAGACAAAGAGCGGATGAAACTGGCCGCCGAGCAACTCGGGCTGATCGCCGGGCAACGTGCCCAGGTCACGAAGGCCCGGGTGGCGGTGAGCGGCTTCCGGCTCCGTGAGAACAACGAGATCGGTTGCCGGGTGACGCTCCGCGGCAAGCGGATGTATGAATTCCTCGACCGGCTCATTAATCTCGCGCTGCCGCGTATCCGTGACTTCCGCGGGATCAACCCGAAGAGCTTCGACGGCAACGGCAACTACAGCATGGGTCTGACGGAACAGCTCGTGTTCCCCGAAATCGACCCCGACAAGGTGACGTTCACGCAGGGCATGGACATCACCTTCGTCACGACGACCAAGAACGACGATGAGGCCCGCGAACTGCTCCGCGCCTTCGGGATGCCGTTCCGGGACGAAACAAAGTGAGTTGGCGAACCCCGCCCGCAAGGGCGGTGGGTTGCTGAGGAATCGACGGAACGGACCGCACCGCGACCCACCGCCCTTGCGGGCGGGGTTCGCTTGATCTGGTAGGAACGGCCGGCTCCCCCTGGAGAGTGTGTCTTCAGGGTCCGAGTCGGAACGCCGCACCGAGACACCCGAGCGATGTCAACCAACGCGAAAGAAGCCAAGTACCGGCGCCAACTGGCGGCCGTGGAACTTCACAAGGCCGAACTGAAGAAGCCGGCCGAGCAACGGGACGCGAAGAAGGTGCTGCCCGGACGCGATCTCGTGAAGATCACCCGGCGGTGCCAACTGTGCGGGCGCGCCCGCGCCGTGTACCGGAAGTTCGGCTGCTGCCGCATCTGCTTCCGCAAACTCGCGAGCGACGGGCTCATCCCAGGCGTGCGTAAGGCATCCTGGTAACCACGAAGACAGGAGGGGGTACGGGGAACCCGTCGGGGGTTGCCCCTCACAAAATAGAGGACCACGAACATGATGACCGACCCGATCGCGGACATGCTGACGCGCATCCGCAACGCGAACGAGATTGAGCGCCCGCTCGTCGAAATGCCGGCCACCAACCTCAAAGTCGCCGTCGCCAAAGTGTTGCTCGAAGAGGGCTTCATTCTCGGCTACCGGACGGGCGTTTACGTCGATACCCCGACCGAAAACGGCGGCACGACGAAAGAGTTCAAGGAACTGGAGAAGCTCGGCGAACCGCACGCCGTCCTCCAAGTGTTCCTCAAGTACGGGCCGGACGGTGAACGGGTGATCCGTCACATCGAGCGGTACTCCAAGCCCGGCCGCCGCGTGTACCAGGGCTACAAAGACGTGCGCCGCGTGCTCGACGGGTTGGGCATCGCCATTCTCAGCACGAGTAAGGGCGTGATGTCCGACCGCCAGGCTAAAAAGGCCAAGGTCGGTGGCGAGATGCTGTGCACCGTGTGGTGAGCCACGGGTGGTATCGCAGGGGCCTGGTTGTTCTCGCAACGGATGAGGGACCGCAACATGATTGCGGAAATAGGGCCCCTCCTTATTCCTGCTCTGGTGGTCCTTGTTGTCGTTGTGTGTGTCGCGGCCGTCATTGTCATGATTGGTTTGACCGCCTTCGTGATCCTCGGTGTGGTCGGGGTTTTGGCCATCAGCGACCGCGTCGAGCGCGCGAAACAGTGCGCGAGCGAAGTTGGTCTTGAAGACGCGTGGTGAGATTCAACAACGGGCCGCGTTCCGGGTTCAACCCGGTGAAGCCCAAAGGGGACGAAGCAATGTCTCGTATCGGAAAGCAGCCGATCCCGATCCCCGCGGGGGTGAAGATCGCGGTCGCGGGTGGCAAGGTGAAGGTCGAGGGGCCGAAGGGCAAACTCGAAATCGCCTACCACCCGAACATGAAGGTCGAGTCCGACGGGAAGGCACTGAAGGTGACCCGGCCCGACGACGACCGCCAGAACCGGGCGCTCCACGGCCTGACCCGCGCGCTGATCAACAACATGGTGGTCGGCGTCACGAAGGGTTACGAGAAGAAGTTGAAGGTCGAAGGTGTCGGGTTCCAGGCCGCGGCCAAGGGCAAGGGCGTGGAACTGACGGTGGGCTTCGCCAACCGCATCGTCCACAACCCGCCGGAAGGGATTACGGTCGCGGTGCCCGACCCGACGACGATCGTGGTCAGCGGCGCCGACAAGCAGGCCGTCGGCCAGTTCGCCGCCGAGATCCGCGCCAGCCGCAAGCCGGAACCGTATAAGGGCAAGGGCGTCCGGTACGAGAACGAAGTCGTTCGCCGCAAGGAAGGGAAGTCGTTTGCTGCTGGGAAGTAGTGTGGGTGTTAGTGCGAGTGCGAGTGAAAAGCAGCCGATTGTTTTCACTCGCCTCCGCAGTCACTCCCATGTTTTGGTTCTCACTCACACTCTCACTAGCCACTTACACTGCACACTGCTATGAACGCACAGAAACACAAGTTGAAGAAGGCGGAGCGGCGGCGGTACCGCGTGCGCAAGGCGCTTTACGGCACGCCGCAGAAGCCGCGGCTCAGCGTGAACCGCTCCAACCTGCACATCTCGGCCCAACTGATTGACGACCTGAACGGGGTCACGCTCGCCGCCGCCACGAGCGCCGGCAAAGCGTCCGGCCTCAAGCACGGCGGCAACGTCGCCGCGGCGAAGGTCGTCGGGCAGA
>BFBZ01001318.1_pt1 | contig 16892 bp, 16 predicted proteins | sample 1888401 | NCBI WGS metagenome assembly BFBZ01 (sample SAMD00112614, study PRJDB3348) | symbiont metagenome | host: Chara braunii | reverse complement strand
GGGCAACCGCAACCGCCGAACCGGAACTGGAGCCGCCGGGGACACGGCTCGGGTCGATCGCGTTGCGTGGTGCCGGGAAAGGCGAGCGGAGGCCGACGAGGCCGGTGGCGAACTGGTCGAGATTGGTCTTGCCGATGATGATGGCGCCGGCCGCGACCAGCTTTTCGACGGCCGTGGCCGATCGCTCCGGCACATAAGCGAAGGCGGGGCAGGCGGCGGTGGTCGGCATTGCCGCGACGTCGATATTGTCCTTGACCGCGAAGGGCACGCCCCACAGCGGATAGCGGCCGGGGTCGAAGGGCGGCAGGCGGCTGGCCGCCGCAAGCGCATCGGTCTCGGGCACGAGATGGATGAAGATGCCGGGATCGCCGATGGCGGCGAGGCGCGCATAGGCTGCGGCGATGACCGATGCCGGTTGCAGGCCTTCGGAATAGCTCTTCGCCAGGGCGGCGATGGTGGGGCGGGGGGACTGCGGCATGACCTCGGCGCGAAGCAGGAACGAGACCTGCCTCGCAACCGCCATGCCAGAATCGCCCAAGAGACGCCCCACCGCCGGCCGAATCGCCCTGCAATCGTGCGGGTGATCTTCTAACGCATTGTTGGAAAAGAAATTTTTGTCCGCTGGAAGGCGTCGGCGCGGCCGGGCAGGCAGCTTCGTAGAAGCAGCGCAGCGTCGCACCAGGCCCTATCTTGTATGCAATGCACCAATATTCAGGTATTTTGCCTAAAAATTATGCATTGATCATCAGTGTCATAATCTGGCGCGTGCTTCATTCGACAGCACTTCCCAGGCGCGTGCCGCCAGACCGATATGTTCGCGCATGGCGCTGCCGGCTTTTTCGCTGTCGCCACGCTGGATCGCCTGGACCACGGCGTCATGTTCGCGATGCGACTTGGCCAGCCGGTCGCGGCCCTCGAACTGGGCGCGCCGGAACGGCGCGAGACGCCGGCGGGTCGCGGAGGCAAGTTCGGCCAGATAGGCGTTGCGCGAGCCGCGGTAGATGGCCACGTGGAATTCGACATTGGCCGCGCTGTAGGCGGCGAGATCGGCCTGATGCACCAGCCCGGCCATGGAACGGTGCAGCGTATCGAGCGCCATCCGCTCGGCCGGTGTCATGGCGACCGCCGACAGGGCGGCGCAAAGGGCCTCCAGCTCGGCCATGACGACGAACATGTCGTGGAGCTGGTGCTTGTCGGGCTTGGCCACCACGGCGCCGCGATGCGGCCTGATCTCGACCAGCCCGGACGAGGAAAGCTGACGCAATGCTTCACGCACCGGGGTCCGGGAGACCGCGAATTCGGTGGCGATCTGCATCTCGTCGAGGGCCGATCCGGGCGTCAGCCGGCCCGCCACGATCGCCTCGGCGAGCTGCGCCTGCAATTCCTCGGCCCGCGTCGCCTTGGCCTGGCGGCGGCGGGCGGCGGGCGGCGCGATCGGCGGGCCGTCGTTCATTGCTGCCGGCTCAGGGCAGCAGCGCGGGAAGGCCGATGCGAATCGGTCCGACCTGCAACCGTCCCTCGCTGGCGCGCAGGTTGATCAGCCGGCCCGGCTTGCCTTCGACATCGGTCGCCTGGCTGGTGAAATTGAGGCCGGCGACGACGGCGCCGAGCGTGCCGCTGAGGCCGTTGGCCCGGACCGCGCTCTCCAGATTGGCGACGCGCAGTTCGATCTGGCCGTCCGGCTTGCCATCGACGGTCAGCCGCAGGTTGCCCTTGGCAAGCCCGACCGCGTCGCCCTGGGCGACCCGGAACAGCACCAGATCGATCGAGCCGCCGGCCGCCTGCCATTGGCGCGGCGCCAGGGGTTGCGGGCGGTTCGGGCTGCGCAGCAGCTTGCGTGCGGTCATCTGCAATTCGGCATCGACGGGCGCCTGGATGGCATTGCCGACGGTCGCGCCCTGAAGCTTCGAGACGACATCGAGGCTGACCGGATCCGCGGTGTTCGGGCGGGTGTGCAATTCGCCCCGGGTGGCGCGCAGCAGCACCGCGCCGTCGCGCGACAGTTCGAAGGCGTCGACCACGGCGCTGGAACTGTCGTAACCGGCAATGGCGAGCTGGGCGGAGGTCTGAGCCAGGCGCCAATTGGCGCTGTAGACGGACGGATCGCCTTCGAGCGTCGCGGTCATCGGGCCGGTCCATTCGGCGATGACGTGGCCGGGGCTCCAGATCTGCGAGACGACCTGCAGGCGCTCCAGCCGGATGGTCCGCGTCGGGCGGCTCTCGTCGCGCAGTTCGACCACCGGTTTGGTGCAGTTGATTTCGAGCCGGAACGGATAGCCGCCGCGGCTGCGCTCGGCGCATTGGATCACCCGGCCATTGGCGGCCTCGCTCGCGACCACGCGGTCGATCACCTCCTCGGCACGATTCGCGCCCCAATGCCAGACGGCGGTCCAGCCAACAGCGGCGAGCGCCAGCGCGCCAACGGGAACAATGAACGTGCGCAAACGGGGCATGGTTGATGATCCTGCGGGATGCTTGCATCGCGAAGTCGGGGTCTTTACCAGAACCCGGTCCGCTTCTCCTAATTCCGATCCGTGTTCCGATGACCAGCGAAAACGGCGATCTTTGGGTCTTCGGCTACGGATCGCTCATGTGGCGGCCGGGCTTCGACTTCATCGAGCGCGTCCCCGGCCGGCTGATCGGCCTGCACCGGGCCCTCTGCATCTATTCCCACGTTCATCGCGGCACGCCGGAGCGGCCGGGCCTGGTGCTCGGACTCGACCGGGGCGGCGCCTGCCGCGGCATGACCTTCCGGGTCGCCGCCAAGGATCGCGCCGCGACCATCCAATACCTGCGCGAGCGCGAACAGGTCACCTCGGTCTATCTGGAGGTCGAGCGGGTCGTGATGCTGCAACGGCACGGCGAGCCGCGAGTCCGCGCCGTCACCTACATCGCCGATCGCGGCCATAGCCAATATGCCGGCCGGTTGAGCCTCGACGAGCAGCTTCACATCGTCCGCCAGGGCCACGGCCATTCCGGCGCCAATCGCGACTACGTCAAGAATACCGTCGCAGCCATCGAGGAGCAGGGCTTTCGCGACGCGAGCCTGCATTGGCTCGCATCGCATCTCTAAGCCGATCGGTCTGGAGGCGATCGGTCAAGGCCGGCCGCGGATCGAGGCGGGCTGGCCGGGCAGTGCCAGCTTGACGCCAGTATCGACCAGCCGGTCGCCATTGATCCGATAGACCTGCAGATTGCGGTCGACGTAATTGCCGACATAGAGGTAGCGGCTGTCCGGGCTGAAGGCGACGCCTTCGGGCAGGGCGCCGGCCGGCAGTTCATTGAGCGGGGTCAGGCGGCCATTGGCGCCGATGCGGATCAGCCGGACCGCGCCATTGCGGCTGTAGGACCAGGCGGAATGAACCGCGGCCGAACCTTTCAGCAGCACGGCAACCGCATGGCGGCCGTTCGGCGCGATGGCGAAGCCTTCCGGGCCGTCGCCGACGGTGACATTGTCCAGCACGCGCGGCGGATTTGCCTTGGCGTCGATGACGCTGACCGTGTCGGCATGGCCGTCGCCGCCAATGCCGGTATTGGCGGCCAGCGCATAGCGGCCGTCGGGTGTCACCTCGACATTGTAGACGCCGTAGCCGACGACCATGTCCAGGCTCTTGTCATAGGTCACCGTGGTGCCATCGATGGCCAGGACGGCGATCTTGTGCGCGGCATTCTTGGCGACGAAGGCACGCCGGCCATCCGGTGAAATGGCGATCGCGGCGACCTCGTCCTCCATCGGAATTTCGGCGATCTGGCGCACCGTGGTGCCGGCAATGGTCAGCACCGAAACGCTCTTGCCGTTGCGGTTGGCGACAAGTGCGATATCGCCCTTGCGGGAGATCGCCATGCCCGAGGGCTGCCGGCCGACCGTGATCGTCTCGATGAGCCGCGGCGGCGTCGCGGCGAGGTCGATGACATGCAGCTTGTCGTCGGGCGCCGGCCGCCAGTTCGCCCCGTCCTGGTTCATCACGACGGGATTGGCGACGAGGCCGAGGCGGCCGTCAGGAGTGATCTGCAGATTGGTCGGCGGGCCGAAGACCGAATTCATCAGGGGCAGATTGGCGACGATGCGGGGCGCCAGCGGCTGGCTGATGTCGACGATCGAGACGCTGTCCTTGCCGGGCGCGCCATTGCGCGGGCCGTTAGCCTCGAAGAACGTCTTCTCGTCATTGGCGATGATAATGAAATTGCCCTGCGCCCAGGCGCCGGTCGAGACCAGCAGCGTCAGCGCCAAGCCGATCAAACTTCTTTTCATTGAGAATTCCTCCCGCCAGTGGTCCTGGCGGGGGCGATCGTGCGGCTTTCGACCGGCAACGGAAACTACGGAATACTATGTACGATTGCCGCTGACCTTAGAGTGCCTCGCCCTTCAGCAGCCGCGGCACGTCGCCGGTCAGGCCGGCGGCCTGGCGGATGAAGAAGCGCTTCAGCGCCGGCATGCGGTCGACCAGGCCCAGCCCCAGATCGCGGACGAAACGCAGGGGATCCGAGCCGTTGGAAAACAGCCGGTTCAGCCCGTCCGTGGTGGCGCCCATCAAGACGGTGTCGAAGCGGCGCCAGCGCTGGTAGCGGTCGAGCACGTCGGGACCGCCAAAATCGAGGCCGAGTCGGGCGGCGTCGGCGATGCACTCGGCCAAGGCCGCCACGTCACGGAAGCCCATATTGATGCCCTGGCCGGCGATCGGATGGATGACATGGGCGGCATCGCCGACCAGCGCCAGCCGATCGGCGACGAAGTCGCGCGCCACCTTCAGGCCGAGCGGATAGGATTTCGGCTGGTCGATCACCTCGATGGCGCCGAGCTTCAGGCCGAAGCGGCTTTCCAGCTCGTCCTGGAACAGCACTTTCGGCAAGGCGCAGAGCCGTTCGGCGCGCGCCGTGGCTTCGGTCCAGACGATCGACGACCGCCGGCCGGTCATCGGCAGGATGGCGAAGGGGCCGGCGGGCAGGAAATGCTCTTCGGCCCGGCCGCCATGGTCGTATTCGTGGGCGACGGTGCAGACGATGCCGGACTGGCCATATTCCCAGCCGACGCTGCGGATGCCGGCCTTGTCGCGCAGGCGCGACCGGCCGCCGTCGCAGGCGGCGAGCAGGGAAGCGGTGATCGCGCCGCCATCGGCAAAATCGACGGCGATCGAGCCGGGCTCGGCGCGGAAGCTCTCGACCCCGGCCGGCCGGAACAGAATGCCGAGCGCCTGGGCGCGCCGCCACAAGGCCCGGGCCACCGTTGCATTCGGCACCATATGGGCGAAGGGCTCGCCTGGGCCGACATCGCCGTCGAAGGTCAGAAAGACCGGCCGGACCACATCGAGGGTCCGGCTGTCGGTCACCACCATGTCGAGGATCGGCTGGGCCTCGGGCGCGATCTCGTCCCAGGCGCCGACGACCTCGAACAGGCGGCGGGCGGCGGCGGCGAAGGCCGAGGCGCGGCCGTCATCGACGGGCGCCGCGGCCAGGGCCGGATCGGCGATCACGACGATGAAGTCGCGGCCGAGCGCGTGTTTCAAGGCAACGCCGAGCGACAGGCCGGCGAGGCCGCCACCGGCGATGACGATGTCGGCTCGCGAAGGCGAGGATGAGCGATCGGTCATGGCGGCGGTTTATCGGAAAAGCCGGACGCGCGCGAGAGCGCAGACTGTCACGGGATCGTTGCGGGGATACGGCAGTCTGATGGATCGTGGTGGCTTGCCCGCGCCACCGATCGACCACGGGCGCGGCAAGACCGTTTCGATCCTCACATCAAGGCGTGAGATCACCGTCTTGCCGGCGCAACCCTATCCTCGCCGCACGCAGCTCCGCGCGGCGCCATCACGGGCGGTCCGTTTGCCGCCTCAGGCGCGAACAGCCAGATTGACCGCCTTGGGTCCCTTGCCGCGCTTGTCGGGTTCGAGCTCGTACTCCAGCTTCTGACCTTCGGCCAAAGTGGCGAGCCCTGAGCGCTGGACGGCCGAGATATGGACGAAAATGTCCTTGCCTCCGTCATCCGGCTTGATGAAGCCGTAGCCCTTCTCAGTGTTGAAGAATTTGACGATCCCCGTCATGGACATGCCGGTCAGCCTTTCCGAATGCACTGCCGGTTCCGCACGATTGCGAACCTGTCAGGGCCCCGGACCAGGAATATCCGCGTTGCATCGGACGCATGGCCCGTCCGATCCGCCGCCAGGTCCTTGCCGCCCGAACCTGAGAGCCGAACCAAGCGTAACCTGGAATTTTCAGGCTGTACAACCCTGATTTTTACGGATTTACCGGAAGTTGCGCTGTGTCAAGAGCGCCATTACCCGCGGCTTCAAAGAAGACGTGGCGCAAGGAACGTCGGTTATACGCCATGACGTTACGTTGAGATCCATGGTGCAGGTCGCCAGACGCTCGCCCGAGGCGGTTTTCAGGCACACAGTTTGCCCTAGGCCCCATTCACGTCCTTGTGCACGGCAGGTGCAGTCGGGCAGGGCTACCGGCGGACCGGGCGTGAAGGGCGTGCGACGCGGGGTGTCGCCGGACTGGGCCAAGGCTGACCCCGCGACCAGCGCGACGGCAAGAAGCGTGAGGACCGTGCGACGCATGAACGAAGACTAGCATCGGCGGGCCGGACGTCAAAGCCGATCGGGCGGCGTGAAATACCGGATGGGCCGCGGGTTCCGGGCGTCAGGCGGGCTTTCGCGCGGCCACCATATAGTTCACGTCGAGTTCGGCGGTTGCCTCCCAACGGCTGTGCATCAGGTTGTACCAGACGCCCTTGCGGTCGAAGATCGCCATGCCGCCCTTGCCGATGGCCGTCTCCAGTTCGGCCGGGGTGACGAATTTGTTCCAGTCATGGGTGCCGCGCGGCAGCCAGCCCAGCACATATTCGGCGCCGACAATGGCCAGAGCGAAGCTCGCCATCGTGCGGTTGATGGTGGCCATTACCAAAAGCCCACCGGGCCGCACCATGGCGCAGCAGGTGGTGGTGAAGAGCTCGACATCGGCGACATGCTCGACCACCTCCATGGCGAGCACGACATCGAAGGTCTCACCGGCGGCGGCAAGTTCCTCCGCGGTGGTGCAGCGATAGTCGACGGCGATGCCGGATTGGGCGGCATGGATACGGGCGGTCTCGACATTGGCCCGGGCAGGGTCGGCGCCGACGACGTCAGCGCCCATCCGGGCCAGCGCCTCCGAGATGAGGCCGCCGCCGCAGCCGATATCGAGGATCCGCAATCCGTCCAGCGGGCGCAGCTGGCGCGGGTCGCGGCCGGAGGACGCGGTCGCGAGATCCCTGATATAGCCGAGCCGCACCGGATTGAACTTGTGCAGGACCGCCATCTTGCCCTTGGGATTCCACCATTCGGCGGCGAGCTTGGAGAACTTCTCCACTTCGGCCTGGTCGAGGGTCGCTGCGGTCATCAATTCACCCGGTGGTTTCGGCTTGTCCGCTGGTTTGGCTGTCACGCGTTGCCATAGCTCCGATCGATCGTTATGCATACGCGCCTTTTTTCAAAGAGCGCGTAGCGTCGCGCCAGAGATCCATTGCCATGTCTCGCCTCGTGATGAAGTTCGGCGGAACCTCCGTCGCCAATGTCGACCGGATCAAGAACGTCGCCCGCCACGTCAAACGGGAGGTCGAGGCCGGCTATCAGGTGGCGGTGGTGGTTTCCGCCATGTCCGGCAAGACCAATGAGCTGGTCGCTTGGTGCAAGGAGGCGGCGCCCTTCCATGATCAGGCCGAATATGACGCGGTGGTCGCCTCGGGCGAACAGGTGACCGCCGGCCTTTTGGCGGTGGTGCTGAATTCGATGGGCCTGAAGGCGCGCTCCTGGCAGGGCTGGCAGGTGCCGATCCTGACCGACGATGCCCATTCGGTCGCCCGCATCGCCGATATCCCCTCGGCCAATCTGGACGCGGCCTTCGCGGCCGGCGAGGTGGCGGTCATTTCGGGTTTCCAGGGCGTCCACCAGGCGACCGGCCGGATCACCACGCTCGGGCGTGGCGGCTCGGATACTTCGGCGGTGGCGATCGCCGCCGCCATCCATGCCGAGCGCTGCGACATCTACACCGACGTCGACGGTGTCTACACCACCGATCCGCGCGTCGTGCCGAAGGCCCGGCGTCTTGATAAGGTCGGCTTCGAAGAGATGCTGGAAATGGCGTCGCTCGGATCGAAGGTCCTGCAGGTCCGCTCGGTCGAGCTTTCAATGGTTCATGGTGTGCGGACCTATGTGCGCTCGTCGTTCGACGATCCGGACAATCCGCAGACCGGCACTCTCATCTGCGACGAGGAGGAAATCGTGGAAAAGCAGGTCGTCACCGGCATCGCCTTCTCCAAGGACGAAGCGCAGGTGAGCATCCGTGCGGTCGCCGACAAGCCGGGCGTGGCGGCGGCGATCTTCGGGCCGCTGGCGGAAGCCAATATCAATGTCGACATGATCGTCCAGAACGTCTCGTCCGACGGCGCGACCACCGACATCACCTTCACCTGCCCGGGCGCCGATCTCGAGCGCGCCCAGCGGGTGCTGATGGATGCCCGGCACACGGTCGGGTTCAAGTCGCTGGAGACCGCCTCCGACGTGGTCAAGGTGTCGTGCATCGGCGTCGGCATGCGCAGCCACGCGGGCGTCGCCGCCAAGGCGTTCAAGGCGCTGGCCGAGAAGGGCATCAACATCCGGGCGATCACCACCTCCGAGATCAAATTCTCGGTGCTGATCGACGCGGCCTATACCGAACTGGCGGCGCGCACCCTGCATTCGCTCTACGGTCTCGACAAGGTCGGCTGAGCCGCGGCCTCCGGCTTGTCCGCAAGCCCTGGCGATGCCAGGGTCGACGATTGGCCGAAGGGGGCGATCCGGACATGTCGGGACTGGCATCGATCAAGCGCGCGGCCGCGCTCGCCCTGGCCGCGTTTGCGGTTGTCGCCGCCGACCCGTCGGGGGCGCGGGCCGAATCACTTGGCCTCCCCTTCACCGTCACCAAGCCGGCCGGCGACGGGCCGTTTCCGGCAGTGGTCATCCTGCATGACTGCTCGGGTCTCGGACCGACGTCTTCGGGCGCGCCCTGGCGGTGGTCGAGCGAGTTGACCCGCCAGGGCTATGTCACGATCTGGCCGGACAGCTTCTCGACCCGCGGATTTCCGAACGGGACCTGCCAGGAACCCGACCAGGCGGCAGCCTTCCCGGAGGTGCGCGTCGCCGATGCCTATGCGGCGCTCGCCCATCTGCGTGGCCTGGCTTTCGTCGATGGATCGCGGATCGCCGTCATGGGCGGGTCGCATGGCGGGTCGACCACGCTTGCCAGCATCGTCTCGACGCCGGCCAACAGCGCAAGGGCCGAGCCGGGCTTCGCCGCCGCGATCGCGCTCTATCCGAGCTGCGGCCGGCGCTATGGCGACTGGGGCGTCGAGCGGGTCCGCGAGCCGGGCAGCCCGATCATCGGCTATCGCGGCGTGTTCAAGCCGCGGGCGCCCCTGCTGATCCTGACCGGCGCGCTGGATGACTGGACGCCGGCCGAGCCGTGCCGGCAACTGGCCGAGCGGGCCAGAGCCACGGGGCTTCCGGTGGATATCGAGATCTATCCGGGCGCCCATCATTCCTTCGACAGCGTGAGCCCGGTCCGGCATGTCGAAGGCCGGGTCAATTTCAACGCGGCCGGCGGACGCGGCGCGACCACCGGCGGCAATCGCGAGGCCTGGGCGGCCGCGCGCAAGAGCGTCGCGGAATTTCTTGCCCGCCATCTTCGGCGCGCAACGCCCTGATTGCGGTCGCTTCGGCCTTCGTTGCGCTGCAGCAAACGCCGATCACGATGTTTCGCATTCGGCCCGCCCTTTGCAAATGGCGATGTCGCCCTTAATGGTGGAGGCACGGCGGGGGGCCCGCCGTTCCTGTTGCCAGGATAGCGGGCATCATGCCCAGAACGTGACCATGCCGATGCGTGCCGCCTTCGGTGGTCCTCGCCTTTTGCTCCGTCGCCTGCGCGAGGTGATGGCGGAGCAGGTTTCCGCGCAGGACCGCCTCGACAAGATCGTCGTGCTGATCGCGGCCAATATGGTGGCCGAGGTCTGCTCGGTCTATGTGCTGCGCGTCGACGGCACGCTCGAACTCTATGCGACCCAGGGTCTGAACCGCGAAGCCGTCCACCTGACGGTCATGCGCGCCGGCGAAGGCCTGGTCGGCCTGGTCGCGCAGACCGCCGATCCGCTCAATCTCTCGGATGCCCAGGATCATCCGCAGTTCTCCTATAAGCCGGAGACGGGCGAGGAAATCTTCCACTCCTTCCTCGGCGTGCCGATCCTGCGTGGCGGCAATACCCTCGGCGTGCTGGTCGTGCAGAACCGCGCGCACCGCAAATATGAAGAGGACGAGGTCGAGGCGCTGCAGACGACCTCGATGGTGCTGGCCGAAATGATCGCCTCGGGCGAGCTCTCCGCGCTCGCCCCGCCCGGCCAGGAACCGGCGGCGCGCCGGCCGCTGCGAATCGCCGGCGAAGGCCTCGCCGACGGCGTCGGCCTCGGTTACGTCGTGCTGCACGAACCGCGCATCCTGGTGAAGCAGCTGATCGCCGACGATCCCAACAAGGAGATGTCGCGGCTGGACCAGGCGGTCGAGGCGATCCGCGCCGAGATCGACGACATGCTCGAAAACGAGGATGTCGCCCGCGGCGGCGAACACAAGGACATCCTCGAAGCCTATCGCATGTTCGCCCATGACCGCGGCTTCATGCGGCGGATGAAGGAGGCGATCGCCACCGGCATCACCGCGGAAGCGGCGGTCGAGCGGGTGCAGTCGGACAATCGCGCCCGCATGATGCGCCAGACCGATCCCTATATGCGGGAGCGGATGCACGATCTCGACGATCTGGCGATGCGCATCCTGCGCCAGCTGACCGGCGCCAAGAGCCCGACGGCGAGCGAGGACCTGCCGGAGAACGCCATCGTGGTGGCGCGGCACATGGGCCCGGCCTCGCTGCTCGACTATGACCGCACCCGGCTGCGCGGCCTGGTGCTGGAGGAGGGCGGGGCCACCAGCCATGTGGCGATCGTCGCTCGCGCGCTCGGCATCCCAACCGTTGGCCAGGCTGAGAACGCCGCGAGCCTCGCCGATCCCGGCGATGCCATCATCATCGACGGCGCGACCGGCGAAATCCATCTCCGGCCGACCAGCGACGTCGAGACCGCCTATGCCGAGAAGGTGCGCTTCCGCGCCCGCCGGCAGGCGCAATATGCGGCGATCCGCGACAAGCCCGCGGTCACCAGGGACGGGGTCGAGGTCCGGCTGCATCTCAATGCCGGCCTGATGGTCGACCTGCCGTTTCTGGAGGAAACCGGCGCCTCGGGCATCGGCCTGTTCCGCACCGAGCTGCAGTTCATGGTGGCCAATGCCCTGCCGCGCATCGCCGAACAGCTCGACCTTTACCGCAAGGTGCTGGATGCCGCCGGCGACCGCCCCGTGACGTTCCGCACCCTCGATATCGGCGGCGACAAGGTGCTGCCCTATATGGAGGTGATCCAGGAGGAGAACCCGGCGCTCGGCTGGCGGGCGATCCGGCTCGGACTCGATCGCCCCGGCCTGTTGCGCAGCCAGGTGCGCGCCATGCTGCGGGCGGGCGCCGGGCGCGAGGTGCGCATCATGTTCCCGATGATCGCCGCTGTGGAGGAGTTCGACGAGGCCAAGGCGATCGTCGAGCGCGAGCTGACCCATTTGCGCCGGCACGACCACCGCATGCCGGAGCGGGTCCAGATCGGCGCCATGGTCGAGGTGCCGGCGCTGCTGTTCCAGCTCGATGAATTGCTGCCGCGGGTCGACTTCCTGTCGGTCGGCTCCAATGATCTCGTGCAGTTCATGTTCGCCGTCGATCGCGGCAACAACCGCGTCGCCAACCGTTTCGACGTGTTGTCGACGCCGATCCTCCGGGCGCTCAGGTCGCTCGCCCAGAAGGGCCATGAGCACGGCAAGCTGGTGACGCTGTGCGGCGAACTCGCCTCGCGCCCGCTGGAGGCCATGGTTCTGGCCGGTCTCGGCTACCGTTCGTTGTCGCTGTCGCCGGCCGCCATGGGACCGGTCAAGTCCATGCTGCTGGAGCTTGACCTCGGCCGGCTCGAGGCGCTGCTGACCCGTCTCATCGACGAACCGAGGGCCGGTGTCTCGATCCGCGAGAAATTGCGCGATTTCGTCGAGACCGAGGGCATAACTCTCTGATGCTGCCAATCTCGAAGCTCGACGCGCTGGTTACGCGTCACGCCGTCATCGAAGCGGAACTGTCCACCGGCGTGGAGGGCGACCGCTATGTGGCCCTGTCGCGCGAGTTTTCCGAGCTCGATCCGGTGGTGGCCGCGGTCACCGCCTATCGCGCCGCCGAGGCCGAGCTCGCCGATCTCGACCAGCTGATCGCCGATCCCGCCACCGATGCCGACATGGCGGCGCTGGCCCGCGAGGAGAGGCCGGCGGTCGAGACGCGGTTCGCCGCGCTCGAGGCGGATCTGCGCATCGCCTTGCTGCCGAAGGATGCGGCCGATGCCAAGAACGTCATCCTGGAAATCCGCGCCGGCACCGGCGGCGACGAGGCCTCGCTGTTCGCCGGCGATCTCTATCGCATGTACGAGCGCTTCGCCGCCGTGCAGGGCTGGACGGTCGAGCTGATCTCGGCGAGCGAGGGGACGGTCGGCGGTTTCAAGGAAATCGTCGCCGAGGTACGCGGCAGCGGCGCCTATGCCAAACTCAAGTTCGAGAGCGGCGTGCACCGCGTCCAGCGCGTGCCGGCGACCGAATCGGGTGGGCGCATTCACACCTCGGCGGCCACCGTCGCGGTGCTTCCCGAGGCCGAGGAGGTCGATGTCGCCATCGACGATGGCGACCTGCGCATCGACACCATGCGGGCGGGCGGCGCCGGTGGCCAGCACGTCAACAAGACCGAATCGGCCGTGCGCATCACCCATGTGCCGACCGGCACGGTGGTGGTGGTGCAGGACGAGCGTTCGCAGCACAAGAACAAGGCGCGCGCCATGGCGATCCTGCGGTCGCGGCTGTTCGACGACGAGCGGCGGCGGCTCGCCGCCGGGCGGGCCGCCGATCGCCGGCTGCAGGTCGGCTCGGGTGACCGCTCGGAGCGCATCCGCACCTATAATTTCCCGCAGGGGCGGGTGACCGATCATCGCATCGAACTGACCCTCTACAAGTTGCCCGAGATCATGGCCGGCACCGCGCTGGGCGAAATCATCGAAGCGCTGGTGGCGGACCACCAGGCGGGCCTGCTGGCCTTGGAGACGGCCTGATGCTCGGTTCCGGCTCATCCCTGCGCGATGCCCGGCGAGCCCTCGCCAAGGCCTTTGCGGGCAAGGGACTGGACGAGGCCGAGCTCGATGCCCGGCTGCTGGTGAAACATGCCACCGGTGTCGACCCGGCATTGCCCGGAACGGCTTCCGACACCGTGCTGGACGCCGCGGTTGTGGCCCGTCTCGAGGACCTGGCGCGGCGGCGGCTCGCCCATGAACCGATCGCACGGATCCTGGGCCACCGTGAATTCCACGGCCATGACTTCCTGCTGAACGCGGCCTGCCTGGAACCGCGTCAGGATACCGAAACGGTGGTCGAGGCCGCGCTCGCGCTGATCTCGGCCGATCGCGACGTCAGGATCCTGGATCTCGGTACCGGACCCGGCACCATCCTGCTGGCGCTGCTCGCCGCCCGGCCGCTGGCAACCGGGATCGGCCTCGACCGCTCGGCGCAAGCGCTCGGCGCGGCGCAAGCCAATGCGGCGAGCCTCGGGCTCGCCAGCCGCGCGCGTTTCGTCGAAAGCGACTGGGGTTCGGCGGTCGACGGTGGCTTCGACCTGATCGTGTCGAACCCGCCCTATATTCCCTCGGCGACCTGCGAGGAGCTGGAGCCCGAGGTCCGCGACCATGATCCGCGTCTCGCGCTCGATGGCGGTGCCGACGGTCTCGTCGCTTATCGGGCGATTCTTGCTGACGTCGGGCGGCTCATGGCGCCCGGCGGCCATGTCGTGCTGGAGCTCGGCTTCGGGCAGGCCGCCGAGGTCGGTGCCATAGCGCGGGCCCATGGCCTGGCGGTCCGCGCCCTGAAATCCGATCTCTCGGCCATTCCTCGCGCCTTGGTGCTCAGCCGCGCATCCTGAAGGCCTGCCGGTTCAGCGCATCGGAAAGATCACCGCGCGATATTCGGCGGCATCGCTGTGGCCGCCGCCGGCGATGATCAGAAGGACGACGGCGAGCGCGGTCGAGGCCTTGTTGCGATAGATGTCGGTGACGTGGACCGCGGTCGCGCAGGTCATCGGCGGCAGCACATAGGCCAGTTCGACGCTGCGCTCGCGAAAGGTTTCCGGCGACCGCCTGGCCGCGTCGGGATCCGAGGCCGGCAGCTCCGGGGTCAAGGTCACGGTGAGCGGATAGGTGGCGGCGGCCTCGCGATCCCGACAGGCGAGATCCGGATCGTCGGGTGCGGCGAGCCTGGCGGCGACAGCATATTTCGTCGACACGCCGGGATGGGTGCCGATGATATCCGGATCGGCCATGAAGCGGATCGGGCCTTCCGTGCGGGTGAGGTCGGTCCAGGCGCGCCCGGCCAGGCGTTGGCCAGGATCGGTCAAGGCCAATGCGCGCAGCGGCCGGCGGGTGGCGGTCTGCGCCCAACGCCTGATCGCCTGCGTCTGCATGCTGGCCTCGTCGTCCTCGTCGAACCGGAAACCTCGCATGGCGCGGTGGCGGCCATCGGCCGGCGTCGCCTCCCAGGACAACTGCGTGACCCCGCGCGGAAAGCCCGCCGCGGAGCTGCCGGTCGTCCGGTCGATCACGTCGACGGCAAAGGCGCCGCGCTGGCTGGCACCGTCGCCACCCTCCTGCTCGAAGCCGAAATAGCGACCGTCCATGGAGAAGCCGAGAATGCGGACCTGCGGCGCGGTGCCGAGTTCGCGCGAAGCCGTAGGTGTCGCGAGCGCCAGCAGCGCCAGCGCGAGAAAGACGATCGACCGTAGCGACATGGGATTTCCGGCGGCGAAGGAGCCTGAACTGGCCGCCCTTGTCGGGCAGGCGCCTTTCAAAGCCATGTCGCCGGGGCCCGGCCCGCATTTCGATCGCTGCGGGCAGGATTTCGACGGGGTACTTTAGATTCATCCTAAGTAATGGTAAAATCTATGTAATTTGGCTAATGCCGCGACCTTGCCCGATGGTCTAGATGTCGGGCTTCGAGGAGTGAGGTGCGTCATGAATGCCTGGTCGATCATGCTGCAAAGCGGCGCCATCCTGCTGCGTGAGGGGCTGGAGGCGCTTCTGGTGGTCGCCGCACTGGCCGCCTTCCTGCGCCGCGCCGGTGCCGGCGACCGCTTGCTGCTGCTCTATTCCGGCGCGCTTGCGGCAATCGTCGCCAGCCTTGCCGCGGCCTATATCTTCGAAACCTGGTTCGGTGGTGCCCATGACGATACCGTCGAAGGCATCGTGATGATCGTCGCCGCGGCCCTGCTGTTCTACGCCAGCGGCTGGTTGTTCCTGCGCCAGGACGGCAAGCGCTGGCAGGCCGATCTGAATGCCGCCGCGGGCCGGGCGGTGGCCGCCGGTTCGGCCTGGTCCTTCGCGATGCTGGCCTTTCTCGCGGTGTTTCGCGAGGGCGCGGAAACGATCCTGTTCCTGCATGCCCTGGCCAAGAGTTCCGGCGGCTGGACCTTGGCGGTGATCGGCGGCCTGGCCGGCGCGACGATCCTGCTCGGCCTCTTGTTCGTGGCCATGCAGATGCTCGCCTTTCGCCTGCCGCTGCGGCCGCTGTTCCTGGTGACCTCGCTGTTCCTGTTCGTCATGGGCCTGCGTTTCGTTGCCGCCGCGGTGCAGGAATTCCAGGAACAGGCCTATGTCGACGTGCATCCGGCCGCCGTGCCGCAATGGGTCGTGGACTATGGCGTGAACAATGGTTCCTGGGAGGCGATCGGTACACAGCTCGCGCTCGTCGTCGTCGCCGTGGTCGGACTGCTGCTCGCCAGCCGCCAGGCCGGTGCCCGGACCCAGGCCTGACGCAGGGCCACGCAGCTTTTTCGGGGCGGTCGAAATTTTCATGACCCCGTCGTCTTTTCGGGGAACATTAACGGCCACCATGGCTTGTCTCCGCCGGGGCATTGCAATGGGGGGTTCGATGGTTGCGACGGGCGTGTCGGCGTTGGTGGCGGGGGTTCTCAGCCTCATTCTGTTCGGTGGCCAGGTGTCGCTGACACCTGGCATCGTCGACATCCTGTTTCTCGGCCTTGCCGCCTCGAGCCTTCACGTCGTGATGGGGCTGATCGCGGCCAAGGAGTGAAACGGCTGCCATTCTCTGGCCCCATATGGCGGTCTATCTACCTTCCCTAGCGTCAATCTTGTCAATGGCGTCCCGAAGGAGGGAATGATGAAACGACTGCTGGTTCTCCTGATATCCGGCGCGCTCGGCGCCGCCTTCGTCATATTCTGCACGGTGCTGGTGACGCCGCCCGGGCCGACCTCCACCGTCGGGAATATTCAAATCGTCGAGCGGCGCGGCCCGCTGCAGTTCCTCGACAGCCCGGATGCGCTTTGTCAGCGTGCAGGCCGCCCGGTCACCCCGGAGTGCCGTAGCGCCGTCATTGCCGCCCTGCCGCCCGGGCGCAGCTACGTCACCTTGCCCTATGTCGATTTCCTGTACCGCCAGACGCTCGGCGGCCGGACCTGAGACCAGCCTTGCCGGTTCTGCCCGCACGTGATCCCGGGTGACGGCCGCAGGTCCGTGATCCCGGATGACGGGCCGCAGGATCGGCCGCCGGCCGCCGGTGCATGACTGACGCGCGGGCGCATCGGTTGATCGCGCGGGCTGCGAGCCGTACCCCGGATCATGCTGTTCAGAGATTTCGCCATTCTGGTCTTTGTCTGCCTGACCTGGGCGTCGAATTTCATCATCTCCAAGGTGGCGCTGACCGAGCTGCAT
>BFBZ01001312.1_pt1 | contig 16914 bp, 15 predicted proteins | sample 1888401 | NCBI WGS metagenome assembly BFBZ01 (sample SAMD00112614, study PRJDB3348) | symbiont metagenome | host: Chara braunii | reverse complement strand
AAGGACCACCCGGTCTATTACGCCGGTCCGGCGAAGACCCCGAAGGGGTTCGCCTCGGGCTCGTTCGGGCCGACCACGGCCGGCCGGATGGACGGTTTCGTCGACCAGTTCCAGTCAGCCGGCGGCTCGATGATCATGCTCGCCAAGGGCAACCGCTCGCGCGACGTGCGCGAGGCCTGCGCCAAGCATGGCGGCTTCTATCTCGGCTCGATCGGCGGCCCGGCCGCGCGCCTTGCCCAGGACTGCATCCGCAAGGTCGAGGTGCTCGAATATCCCGAGCTCGGCATGGAGGCGATCTGGAAGATCGAGGTCGAGGATTTTCCGGCTTTCATCGTGGTCGACGACAAGGGTAATGACTTCTTCAAGGAATTGAATTTGGGGTGAGATGGGCGAGTGGCGAATGGGGAGTGGCGAATAGGGCATGAGGCGAAAAGCGCAGTAGATGACCTCCTCCCATAGGGAGAATGTTGATTTCGCGGCGCTTTTCGCATCGTCCCCATTCGCTATTCGCTACTCGCCATTCGCTCCTCCCCCGCCTCCCGGAAAAAATCGATGAACGCCCTGAGCGCCGGGCGCATCTGCCGGCGTGACGGGTAGTATAGAAAAAACCCCGGAAACGGTGGCGACCAGTCGTCGAGCACGCGCACCAGCCGGCCCGCGGCGATCTCCTCGGCGACCATGGCTTCCATGACATAGGCGAGGCCGGCGCCGGCGAGCGCCGCCGCCATGATCAGCCGGCCCTCGTTGAACACCAGCCGGCCCTCGACCGCGATCTCCAGCGCCTGGCCGTCCTTCTCGAACTCCCAGCGATAGAGCCCGCCGCCGGTGAAACGCCGGCCGATACAGACATGGCTGGCGAGATCCGCGGGATGGACGGGCGGCGGAAAGCGCGCGAAATAATCCGGCGTCGCCACCGCCGCCATGCGCATGTCGGGCCCGATGCGCACCGCGATCATGTCCTGTTCCAGGCTCTCGCCGAGCCGCATGCCGGCATCGAAGCCGGCCAGCACCAGGTCGACGAAGCCGTCCTGGACCACCAGTTCCAACGTCACATCAGGATAGGCTTGGGCGAAGCGGCCGGTATGCGGCGCGATCATCAGTTCGGCCGCCTGGAGCGGAACCGACAGTTGCAGCCGGCCGGACGGCCGGCCGCCTGATGCCGCCGTGTCCTCGAGCGCCGCCGCGATCTCCTCCAGTGCCGGTTCGAGCCGGCCGATCAGCCTTGAGCCGGCCTCGGTCAGCGCGACGCTGCGGGTGGTGCGCGCCAGAAGCCTGACGCCGAGCGCGGCCTCCAGCCCGCTCACCGCGTGGCTGACCGCGGAGGGTGAAACGCCGAGCGCGGTCGCCGCCCCGCGGAAACTGCGATGCGCGGCCACACTGGCGAAAACGGTCAAGGCAGGCAGGTCGGTCCGGGCCATTAATGAATGCTATCGAACAGCCCGTTCATTCGAAAGCCAATTATAGAAATCGGCTCAACTGTCTAACTCTCGCTCGTCATCTGGCCGGCCGCGGCCGCTCAAGGAGTGAACCATCATGACTAAACGCAAGCTCGGATCCGAACTCGCCGTCTCATCCGTCGGCCTCGGCTGCATGGGCATGAGCTTCGCTTATGGCGGTCAGGACGAGGCCGACGCCATCACGACGCTGCGCCGCGCCGTCGATCTCGGCGTCACCCTGTTCGACACCGCCGAACTCTACGGCCCCTTCGACAACGAGATCCTGGTCGGCAAGGCCCTCCGCCCGGTGCGCGACCAGGTGGTCATCGCCACCAAATTCGGCTTCAAGATCGCCGATGAAGGCGCCGGCCTGTCGCGCAATATCGGCGTCGACAGCCGGCCCGAACATGTCAAGGCGGTGGCCGAGGCCTCGCTGAAGCGGCTCGGCATCGAGGTCATCGACCTCTATTACCAGCACCGTGTCGATCCCTCGGTACCGATCGAGGATACCGTCGGCGCCATGGCCGAGCTGGTCCGCGAGGGCAAGGTGCGGGCCCTTGGCCTGTCGGAAGCCGGCGCCGCGACCATCCGGCGCGCCCATGCGGTGCATCCGATCGCCGCCGTGCAGAGCGAATATTCGCTGTGGACCCGCGATCCGGAAACCGACGTGCTGCCGGTCTGCCGCGAGCTCGGCATCGGTTTCGTGCCCTATAGCCCGCTCGGGCGCGGGCTCTTGACCGGCGCGATCCGCGATCGCGCGGCGCTCGACAATGACGATTTCCGCCGCGGCCTGCCGCGCTTCCAGGACGGCAATCTCGAACGCAATGTCGCGCTGGTCGACCGGCTCGGCGCGATCGCGGCAGGGCGCGGCATCACCGCGGCCCAGCTGGCGCTCGCCTGGGTGCTGCATCAGGGCGACACCATCGTGCCGATCCCGGGCGCGCGGCGCATCGCCCATCTCGAGCAGAATGTCGCCGCCGCTGGCGTCATGCTCGATCAGCCGACGCTCGACGCCATGGCCGAGGCCATGCCGGCCGAAGCGATCGCCGGCAAGCGCTACACCGACGCGGCCTTGGAACTTGTTGGCCGGTGAACCGTTGTCGACCTGAATACGTAGATATCAATGGCCAGCCTGCCCGCCCTTCGCGAGGCGCCGTTTGGAGGCCGTTGATATGAGCTGAGTGCGTAAGCGGCGGCAGCCGAGACCCAGTTGCCATCCTGTTACCGGTTGGAAACAGAGCCTCGGCTGCCCCGCAATCCCCAGGAAACAGCGGCGGGCCATTGTGCATGGCATGCCGGAGGGACACGCAATGCCCAGGTCGAACCAGGTTTTCGCAGCCGCCAAGCCCGCCTCCGCCGATGCTCAAACGCTGGCGCTGATCGCCAGTTCGCTGGTTCTCGCGACCATTGTCGCCTTCCTGGCGATGATCCTGACCGCCTGGCCGGCCGCCGCCCAAGGCCAGACCTTGCAGGTCGCCGCCCTGCCCCCGTCGCTGCTGCAGAGCCGGACGATGACGCAGTCGGCCCCCCAGCCGCTGGTCGCCGCGCCCGCCGAAACCCGCCAGGTCGAACTTCCCCGCACCTTGCCGCAGACCGCCGCGCTGCAGGCCCTGCCGCAGATCGTTCGCCCCTGCGCCGAGGAACTCGCCGCGGCGGAAACCGACATGAATGCCACGCTGGCCAAATTCGAGGCCCTGGAAGAGGCCGAGATGGGCCTGCAATGCGCGGCGCTGCGCGATCACCTCGCGGCTTTGTCGCGGGCCGCCACCGCCGCCGATCGCTGCACCGCGGGCCTGGATCGCCGCACCAAGGTCAACCTGATCCGCCAGACCGCCGCCGAATGGCGCGGCGTGGTGTCGTCCAGCTGCCGGTAAATCTCAGCATCATGCAGTCCAAAGCCATTGCCCGCATCGCCGTCGCGCTCGTCCTGACGGCGGTTGCGCCGATTATCGCCGCCGCCTCGCCCTCCGAGGCCTTTTGCGCCCGCGACCTCTCGGCGACCGACTCCAGGCTGCGCCATGCCCTGGTCCGGCTCGAGGAAACCCGCAACCTGCCGATGCCCCAGCGCTGCAACGCCTTCCGCGATCACCTGCGCGCCATGACCCAGGCCGCCTCGGTGTTCGAGCGCTGCAGCACCGGCCGCACCAGAAGCGAAAATGTCGGCCAGATGGTCGGCTCGATCGCCGACTGGCGCCAGATCATCGCCCGCGATTGCCAGTAGGCCAACGCCTGCGATGGGTTGATCCGCGCAACGAGAGCGGCAGACCACTCTGGCCAGGTCAAGCGCGTGAACCTCGACGTCACCCCCGGCGAGCGAAGCGAGGGAAGGGGGTCCAGGGGTTGCAGGGCACCTCGCGCGACGCGGCGAAACCGCCTCGACGAATGCACCGCGAGCGCCAATCGAGCGGCCCCTGGATCCCCTTCCCCTCGGCTTCGCCTCGGCCGGGGATGACGTAGGGGTTCACAAGCGAACCGTCGACCGACGAAGGGGAAAAACGGCGCGGGTCATGCCTCTCCCCAAACACTCCAAGGCCCGGCAAGCCCCCGCCCCTACGCCTTGATCTGTTCCTTCACCGCCTCGATCAACTGCTTGAGCGAGAAGGGTTTTGGTAGGAAGGCGAAATGCGAGCCTTCGGGCAGGTCCTTCTTGAAGGCGTCCTCGGCGTAACCCGAGACGAAGATCACCTTGAGGTCGGGATTAGTCTTGCGCAGCTCGACCAGCAAGGTCGGCCCGTTCATTTCCGGCATGACCACGTCGGAGACGACCAGATCGACGGCGCCGCCGGCGCCTTCCATCACCTCGAGCGCCTCCACCCCGGAGGCCGCCTCCAGCACCGTATAGCCGCGCGAGGCCAAGGCGCGCGAGGCGAAAGCCCTCACCGCGTCCTCGTCCTCGACCAGCAGGATGGTGCCGGCGCCGGTATCGTCGCGCGCCGGCGCGGGCGGCTTGGGCGGCGCCGGAGCGACCGCGACGGCGGGCGCCTCGATCTTGCCTGACACCAGCAGGGCCGCCGGCGGCGCCAGCGCGGCCGGCCGCGCCTCCTCGGCCTCCTCGACATGGCGCGGCAGGAAAATCCGGAACGTCGTGCCCTTGCCGACCGCCGTGTCGACGAAGATATAGCCGCCGGACTGCTTGACGATGCCATAGACCGTGGACAGGCCGAGCCCGGTGCCCTTGCCGACCTCCTTGGTCGAGAAGAACGGATCGAAGATCTTCTGCACGACCTCGTCGGGAATGCCGGTGCCGGTGTCGCTGACCTCGATCAGCACGCTGTCGGTCGCCGGCACTTCCACCGGATGGTCCTTGCTGTCGTAGCGCCGGATGTCGGCGGCCGGTACGTTCAGCGTCTTGATGGTCAGCTTGCCGCCGTCGGGCATGGCGTCGCGGGCATTGACCGCCAGGTTCAGGATCACCTGTTCTAGCTGGGTGACATCGGCGCGGATCGGCCAGAGGTCGCGGCCATGCACCATGTCGAGGCCGACCCGCTCGCCGAGTGAACGGCGCAGCAGCATGGACAGGTCCGACAGCACGTCGCCGAGCTGGACCACCTGCGGCCTCAGCGTCTGCTTGCGCGAGAAGGCGAGCAGCTGGCGCACCAGGCTCGCCGCCCGGTTGGCGTTCTGCTTGATCTGGGTGATGTCGTTGAACGACGGATCGGCCGGCTTGTGGTTCATCAGCAGCAGGTCGGCATGGCCGATGATCGCCTGCAGCACGTTGTTGAAGTCATGCGCCACGCCGCCGGCGAGCTGGCCGACCGCGTTCATCTTCTGCGACTGGGCGAACTGCTCCTGCAATTGCCGCAGTTCGGTGGTCTCCACGGCATAGACGATGGCCGCCTCGCCCGGCTGGTCGGGATCGTCGACCGGCGCGACGAAAAAGCGGGCGAACCGGTTGGCGTCGCCCTGCAGCGCACCGTCGACCGGCACCAGGTCGCCGCGGCCCTCGGCTGCCTCGCCGATCGCCTGCGACAGGCCCGGCCTGGAACTGTCCTTGACCAGCGACAGGATCGAGCGCGGGCCGATCTCGCCGGCCGGCAGCAATTCGGCGGAAAGCCTGGCGAAGATCGGATTGGACCGGCCGACATGGCCCGCCTTGTCGACGGTCGAGATGCCCAAGGGTGAGTTGTTGAAGAAGCGGGCGAAGCGCACTTCGGCAGCCCGCAGGCTGTCGCCGGTATCGCTGCCGCGGCCGCGATGGATCACCAGCGTGCGCGACGAGCCGGGCGTGCCGTCGCCGGCAAAGGCGACCTTGTGCAGCAGGCGCACCGGCAGGGCCTCGCCGCCGCGCTTCTTCAGGTCGAGATCGAAAGTCGCGGTGCGCACTTCGCCCGGCGCTGGCGTCACCGTGCGCAAGAGCGCCGCGCCGTCGGCCGCCAGGATGTCGGCCAGCGCCAGCCCGCCCGGGCCGACCTCGGCCAGGTCATGGTCGAGCCAGCCGGCGAGCGTCGCGTTCATATAGGCGATCTCGCCATTCGGCTCCATCGAGAAGAAGCCGGCCGGCGCATGATCGAGGAAATCGATGGCCTTCTGCAGCGTCTCGAAGGCGCTTTCGGCGTTCTGCCGGTCGCGGCTGATGTCCTCGACCGTCCAGACGGTCGCCTTGTTCATGCCGCGCGGCGCCGGCAGCCCGTCGCGCACCAGCGGCCGCACGCGCAGCCGGAACCAGCGCGCGCCGTCGCCGTCGGGCTGGCGCACCTCCTCCTGGTGGCGGCGGCCTTCGCGGGCGGCCTGCGACAGGCGGTAGATCGCCTCCGACACCTCGGGCGCATTCGAAAAGGCCCGCTCGACGCCGCGCACGTCCTGTTCGCCGCTGGCGCCGGTCAGCTCCAGATAGCTCGGATTGGCATAAAGCACCCGGCCCGCCGGCTCGGTCACGACAGCCGCGTCGGGCGTGCTGTCGACCATCGCCTTGGTGAAATCGTTGCGGCTTTCTTCCGTCGCGAAGCGCAGGATGCCGGCGGCATAGGCGAACAGCGAGAACACCCCGACCACCGACAGGATCGCCAAGAGCCCGATGACGTAAGGATAGGCGTTCTCGCGCCCGATGGTCAGGAAGAACAGCGCGGCGCCGACCAGCACCAGCGCCACCGCCAGCACCATGGTGGTCGAGCCCGACCGGTCGGCGCGGTCGACCGCGCGCGGCACCGGGGGTTTCTGCGACGTACCCGCCTTCGGGCGAGCACTTTTTTCGGCGATAGCCATGGCTTAACGTGCCGTTCTGGGAGCCAAGAGAGAGAATCCGGGCAAGCCCCTGATCTGACCGGTAGTCGTGCAGGTTCCCGGACGAACTGGCAAGAGCGCTGGCGGGTTTTCCGGGCCGGCGCCGGGCGGGCCCACGGCATCCGGCCGCCGGAACTTCGGCTTTTCATCACGGCCAATTGCGGTAGCTGCGGCTTGACGCTCGTTCCATCTTCCCGGACCATCCTCACCGACAGTCGCCGCCGGAGCTTGTCCAGCGCTGCGGCCCGCGCAGGCGCCGTCCCGATGCCGCCCAAGCGCGCTCAACGCCTCGCAAGCCGCGACAATGCCGAGCGCGCCGAGGGCTGGCTAATCTCCTCCTCAGCGGCCCGCCCAACTGAGCCGGCACCAGAACGAGGAGTTTCGACATGGCTTGCAATCGCCTCCGCTCCGCATTCGCAGGCCTCGCCGTCGCGGCCGCCGCCCTTGCCGTCCAGGCCGCGCCGGCCACGGCCCAGACCTATTATCGCGGCTACGATATCGGCCCCGACTATCAGGGCATGCTCAACCAATCGATGCGCCAGCAGCAGGAATTGAACGCCCGCATGCAGCAGAGCACCCAGGGCATCATTGCCCAGGTGATGCAGGATCCGCAGTTCCAGGCGCTCTACCAGCAGCACCGCATGCAGGGTGGCCAGATGACCCCGCAGCAATTCGCCTATCAATATGCCGCCACCGGCCGCTTCAGCCGCGAGGGCATCGCCCGCTACCGCGACAGCGAAGCCCGCAACCAGGCCGCCGAGCAGCAGCGCCTGCAAGGCCTGCGCGAGGCCGAGGCCGCCCGCGGCCAGGCCCAGCGGAACTATCAGGACGGCTACCAGCGCAACAATGCCGAAGTCGGCAACCTGCTGCGCGGCAACTCGACCTATATCGGCCCCAACGGCCAGAGCTACGTGCTGCCCCATACCCAGCCCGGCCAGATCCAGCGCGACCCGAACACCGGCAACGCCTTCGTCATGGACAATCGCGGCCAGTACTACATGTACACGCCGAACGGCTGGCAGCCGATGCAGGCGCGCTGAGCGCGCGGGCGGATCAGGTGGCAAGGGCGGACGGTTTGCATGGTGTGGCGGTCGGCAGCGTCAGAGCTGCCGACGACGTCACTTGGCCCGAAGCGTGCGCCCCGCAGGCACCTGCCCCATATTCGACATTGCGGAAGCGCCGTGAATTGCAACGTCACTCCGGCAACCCGGTGTCGCGGAGCGCCTCGCTGAGAGAGGCGGCAAGCACCGGCGCGCAATTGACGCCGGAAAATTGCCGGCCGTACCGGAATGGAGGTTGCAGCTCCAGAACGCGCGCCGCCGCGGCCCTCGCTTCTGCGAGCCGCCCGAGCTTTGCGAGCGCCGCCGCCAGCAGCATGTAGGAGATGCTGTGGGCCGGATTGGATTGGACCGCCTTGTGGGCGGCCTTGACTGCCTCCTCGTATCGGCCGCGCTGGACATGCCCGAGTGTCAACGCGTGGAAAGCGGCGAAGGCCCAGGGATCGAAAGGACTCAGGCGCATGGCCCGCTCGCCCCATTCGATCGCGCGCTCGGCGTCGCCCGCCCAAGCGAGAATGACGCTGCCAAGGATAAAGGTCAGCGCCGATGAGGGACTGATGGCGAGTGCCGCCTCGATTGCGGCGAATGCGGCGGCGCGATCATGCCCGTCCATGCCGATGGAAAATCCGGCGAACGTCAGTGCGAGCGCATCGTCCTGGCCATTCGCGATGGCCGCCTCGGCATGGTGGATCGAAGCCGCCCGGTTTCCTTCATGCAGTCCGGCCCGCAGGAAGAGGCAATGGTGGCACATCGCGGCATAGGCATGTGCCAGCGCATAAGTCGGCTCCAGGGCCAGCGCCTGTTCCAGCAGCGGCAGCGCTTTCGTCACTTGCGCCGGCATACCGGAATAAACGTCGGTCTGGGACCGCAAGACGAGATCGTAGGCATCCAGGCTATCCGGCCGCTTGCGCTTGACGCGCTCGACTTCCGCCCGACGCAGATTCGGCTCGATCGCGCCAACCACCGATAGGGCGATCTCGTCCTGAAGAGCGAAAACATTGTCGAACATGCGGTCATAGCGCTCGGCCCACACATGCGCTCCGGTCGCGGCATCGATCATCTGCGCAGTGATGCGCACACGATCCGCCGCCTTGCGCACGCTGCCTTCGAGCACATAACGCACGCCGAGCTCGCGGCCCACCTGTCTCACGTCCACCGCCCGGCCCTTGTAGATGAAGCTCGAATTGCGTGCGACGACGAAGAGCCACTTGATGCGGGAGAGACCCATGACGATGTCGTCGACCATTCCGTCGGCGAAATACTCCTGCTCGGGATCGCCGCTCAAATTTGAAAACGGCAGGACCGCGACGGACGGCTTGTCAGGCAACTCGAGCGCCCGCGAAGCCTGCGGGCCTGCTTCAGCGGACGAGTGACAGGTCGCGACCGACGGTCCGACATATCGGTAGCCCCGACGCGGCAAGGTCTCGATCCAAGTCGCACCTCCAGCTTCCTGGTCGAAAACCCGGCGCACGGCGGCGATCTGAACAGTCAGATTGCTGTCCTCGATCGCCAGCCCCGGCCACGCGGCCTCGATCAGAGCATCCTTGGAAACCGGCTCGCCTGCCCGCTCAAGCAGGAGCCGAAGCAGCGCAACCGCGCGCTGGCCCAGCATGATCGGTTCAGCGCCGCGAAACAGCATCCCTGCCTCCGTGTCCAGGCGGAACGGGCCAAACACGCGGAGGGCAGCCATAGGCCGAGCAGGTTCCATGACGGGCTGAGTGGATACCATTCGGAAATATTTAGCACCATTTTCGGGACGAATTCACGACCTCAGGGCGGGTCGGGATCATCTTGCAGCTATGGGGGCGCAGGACGAAGCGCAAACGATGGAGGAACATCATGGGCGCAAAAGCCGTCATTCGCATGCCGGGCGAGGGCAAGCAGGTCACGTTGGCCGGCCAGCCGATGGCGTTCCTGGTGACCGGCGAGAACACGAAGCACACGTGCATGTTCGAGTGGACAGTGCCTGCGGGTTTTTCCACCGGTCTCCACGTTCATCGTGTCCAGGAAGAGACCTTCTACGTGCTCGAGGGCGAATGCGAGTGGCAGGTCGGCGACCAACTGGTCCGCGCCAGACCCGGGACCTACCTGTTCATCCCGCCGGGCGTGCCCCACAACATCGGCAATGTCAGCGACCGGCCGGCCAGGATGCTCATGACCGTATCGCCGCCCGGTCACGAGCACTATTTCGAAGAACTTGCGCAGGTGGCCGGTCGCGGCGCCCTCCCGGATGCCAAAGCCATCGCGGAGTTGAGAAGCCGCTACGACACCGACCAGCTATCGGCACTGAAAACGTCACGGTAGCCGCCGATCGTGGTCGATTGCACCGCGAGAAGAGGCGTTGCTTCCTCGCGGCCAGCGTGATGGTAACGGAGGTTGAGCCTCTTCGAGGAGCACGCCGTCATCGGCTCAACCGGCGCCCCTGCCCCCCACCCCTGTCCCCTCCGCGCCCCTGATCCCCCGGCCGGCTTATCGACACCGCCCGCTGCCTTCCCTTAGGGTTGCGCCAGCCGTCGGCGCCCGCGTGGCGTCGGCCCTTAGCCCTTCGGAGCCAGCCTTCCCATGACCGAGACGACAATGTCTTCCGTCCAGCCGAACCAGTCCGGCCCCTATGACCTGGTGATCCGCGGCGGGCGCTTGATCGATCCCGAGACCGGGCGCGACGGGGTAGGCGATGTCGCCATTCGCGACGGCCGGATCGTCGCGGTCGGCACGGTCGAGCCGGGAGCGGCCCGCAGCATCGACGCGCGGGGACTGGTGGTGGCGCCGGGCTTCATCGACCTGCACGCCCATGGCCAGTCGGTCGCCGCCGACCGCATGCAGGCCTTTGACGGGGTGACCACCTCACTGGAGCTGGAGGCCGGCACGCTGCCGGTCAGCGCCTGGTACGACAACCAGGCCGGCAAGGGCCGGGTGCTGAATTACGGCACGGCCGCCAACTGGGTGTTCGCCCGCATCGCCGCGATGATCGGCACCGAGCCGGAGCCCGAGCTCGGCTTCATGGGGCGGAGCTCCCACGACAAGCGCTGGGTCGACAATGTCGCGAGCGCGGCCGAGATCGACGAGATCGTCGCGCGCCTGGCCGAAGGCCTCGACGAGGGCGGCATCGGCATCGGCATTCTCAACGCCTATGCGCCGGGCGCCGGCGTGAAGGAGCTCTCCGAGGTGGCGAGCCTTGCCGCCCGCTACGACGTGCCGACCTATACCCATGTCGCCTATGCCTCGAATGTCGATCCGAGAAGCTCGATCGAGGCCTATACACGGCTCATCGGTTATGCCGGCTCGACCGGCGCGCATATGCATATCTGCCACTTCAACAGCACCAGCCTGCAGGACGTCGAGCGCGCCGCCACGCTCGTCAAGAAGGCGCAGGACCAGGGCTTGAAAGTGACGGTGGAAGCCTATCCCTATGGCACCGGCTCGACCGTGCTGGGCGCCGCCTTCTTTGCCGATCCGGCCTTCCCCGAACGCACCGGCACCGGTTACGGCGCGGTCGAGATGGTCGATACCGGCCGCAGCTTCACCCATCGCGACGAGATGCTGGCGGCCCAGGCCCAGGACCCCGGCTCGCTGGTGCTCTGGCACTTCCTCGACGTCGAGGCCAACCAGCGCCACCGCGACCTGCTCGACGTCTCCATCCTCTATCCCGGTGGCGCGATTGCCTCGGATGCCATGCCCTGGTCGCTGACCGACGGCTCGTTCTATGAGGGCGACGCCTGGCCGCTGCCGGCCAATGCCTCGGCGCATCCGCGCTCGTCCGGCACCTTCACCCGCTTCCTGCGCCAATGGGTGCGCGAGCGCGAGGCGCTGTCGCTGATCGACGGCTTGGCCAAATGCACGCTCATCCCTGCGCAAATTCTGGAAGGCAGCACGCCGGCGATGCGGACCAAGGGCCGCCTGCAGGTCGGCGCCGACGCCGATATCGTGGTGTTCGACTATGCCAACCTGACCGACAAGGCGAGCTTCAAGCAGATGAACCAGGCCGCCGAAGGCATGCGCCACGTGCTGGTCAATGGCGAGCCGATCATCGCCGGCGGCGAATTGATCACCCAGGCGAGGCCCGGCCGGCCGATCCGCCGGCCGCAAAAGGCCAAGGGCTAGGTCGCGGTGGCCATTCCGGTCCTGCTGGTCACCGGCTTTCTCGGCGCCGGCAAAACGACGCTGATCAATCACCTCTTGACCGCCGCCGACGGTCGGCGGTTGGCGGCGATCGTCAATGATTTCGGCGCCATCAATATCGACGCCGAGCTGATCGCCGGCGCCGCCGATGGCGTGGTGAGCCTCGCCAATGGCTGCATCTGCTGCTCGCTGCAGGGCGATCTCCTGCGCACGCTCAGCCGCCTCTTGCGCCGCGACCCGCCGCCCGACGGCATCGTCATCGAGACCAGCGGCGTCTCGGACCCGCAAGAGATCGTGCAGAACCTGCTCGATCCCGTGATCTGGCAAGAGGCGGCGCTGGAAGCGGTCATCGCACTCGCCGATGCCCGCGCGCTGACCGATCGGCCCGACATGCTCGACGACGCGCTGTGCCGGGCGCAGATCGCCGCCGCCGATATCGTCGTGCTCAACAAGGCCGACCTGGTGACGCCGGACGAGCTCGCCCGGGCCCGCGCCCTGCTGGCGCCGATCCGCCCCGAACGGATGATCTTCGACGTGACCGAAGGCCGGATCGCGCCGGAACTGGCCTTCGGCGCCGAGCCGCGTACCCCGCGCGATCCAGGCACCGGCACCCGCGCCCATGGCTTCTCGACGCCGCGCTTCGAAACCATGAGCTGGACCGCCGAGGCGCCGCTGTCGCTCGCCCGCTTCCAGGCGGTCATCGGCAAGCTCAGCCCCCGGCTGGTGCGCGCCAAGGGTTTCGTGGCGTTCCGCGAACAGGCCGGCCGGCCGCTGCTGTTCCAGCTGGTCGGCGAACGGGCGACGCTCGGCCCGGCGCCATCAGGCCGGGATGATGCTCCGCCGGTGCGGCTGGTGCTGATCGCCGAGAACGGCAAGCTCGATATCGATGCGACGAGAGCGCTGCTGGAGGGGTGTATCGACCGGGAGGGGTGAAGATTTCGCATCGTATTGCCGATCGGCGGGCCATTCCTCTGGAACATCTTGGCAATTCGGTAGGCCGTCCTTCGAGGCTCGCAAGAGCTCGCACCTCAGGATGAGGAGCGTAGTGCTATTGCATCAGCGGTATTCATGAAGCGTCGCCCATGCCGCGCGCTTGGCACTCTCCTCGATGCCTTTCTATCCGCTCCTCATCCCAACGCAAAAGCTTTGGTTGCGCGTGGAGGAGCTCGCTCTTGCGAGCCTCGAAGGACGACCAACCACTGTGCAGAAGGCCAACGTTCCCAACCCACTCATCACGCCCAAAGGGACGTTTTGGAACTCACTCGGGCGAGCTTCCACCTCGTCTTGGCCGGGCTTGTCCCGGCCATCCACGACTTTTCGCCTTGGATGCGTGGATCCCCGGGCCAAGCCCGGGGAAGACGAGCGGCGGCGAACTGCCCGAATGAGCTCTCAAACGATCCCTAAACAGCCTCCGATCGGCACCAGTCGACCGCCGCGACCTCGCGGCGGAGCCAGGCGCGAAAGGCCTTCACGTTGGGCAGGTCCTGTTTCCGCGACGGACAGACGAAATGATAGGCGCTGCCGGTGCGCAACATGAGGCCATAGGCGATCACCAGGCGCCCGGTGCGCAGTTCGTCATAGGCCAGCACGTCATGGGCCAGGAACACGCCGCCGCCTTCGATGGTGACGTCCAGCGCATGGTCGGGGCTGCTGAAGCGCAGGCCCCGATCGACATCGACCCCGGTCACGCCGGCGGCCGCGAACCATTCGGGCCAGCCCGCCAAGCCCGTGCGGTAATCGTCATGGATCAGCGGCAGCTGGCCGAGCGCCGCCGGCGTATCGAACGGGCCGTGGCTTGCCATCAGCTTCGGGCTGCATACCGGCACGAAATTCAGGTCGACGAGTTTTTCCACCGTCAGCGCGGCATCCGGCGGCGCATCGGTCCGCAACATGCGAATGGCGACATCGACCCCGTCGGTGCGGAAATCGGCGAGCGCCATGGTTGAGGAAACCCGCACGTCGATGTCGGGATGGGCGGCCGCGAAACGGTGCAGCCGGGGCGCCAGCCACTTGGCGCCGAAGCCGGTCGGCGTGCTGACGACGAGGACGCGCTCGTCGCCGGGGGTTTCAAGGCCGGCCACCGCCTCGCGGATCTGGTTGAAGCCGGTCTGCAGGCCCGGATAGAGCTGCTTTCCGGCGCGCGTCAACGCGATCGCCCGCACCCGCCGCTCGAACAGTTTCAGCCCGAGCAGCTCCTCCAGTCCACGGATCTGGTGGCTCAGCGCGCCGGCCGTGACGTGCAGTTCCCTAGCCGCCCTGGTCAGGCTGAGATGCCTGGCCGCGGCCTCGAAGGCGCGCAGCGCGTTCAGTGGCGGCATCGGCCCATGCATGAGATTACCTCAACTGTCGGCTGAGATCTCATCCTTTGTCACGGCGTCATTCCCGCGTCAATCATGGCGGTATCGGGCGCCCTACCCCCGGCCTGTCCCGGCTGCCGGGCGTCCGAACTCATCCGGAGCCGACGCCATGGCCTATATGACCCATTCGAGTTTCGACCCGCACGACGACGCCATGATGCCGCACCCGCGCGGCCTTTTCGCGGGTATCCGCCAGCTGCTGGCGCGGCTGGTCGACAGGCTCACCCAGACCAACCAGGCCGACGCGGAGCGGGCGATCGAAAACCTGGTCACCCGCTCGGGCGGCCGGCTCACCGACGGTATCGAGCGCGAGATCGCCCGCCGCATGGCCGGATCGACCTCGCGGCGCGGCTGCTGGTGACGGGCGGAAAATAACCCTCCCCCAGAAGGAGGTCGTTGTTTTTTCTGCGCTTTTTCTCCCAGACATGGACCGCTTGGGGGCCTTATCCAACGCCCGCCAGCGCCCGCTCGACCGCCGCCTCGGCATGGATGCCGGTCGTATCGAACAGCGGCACGGCGCTGTCTTCCGGCTTCACCAGCAGCATGATCTCGGTGCAGCCGAGAATGACGGCCTCGGCGCCGCGATCGATCAACCTGGCGATGACCGCCTTATAGGCCTCGCGTGAGGCCGGCTCGACCCGGCCCTGCACCAGTTCCTCATAGATGATCCGGTGCACCACGGCGCGGTCCTCGGCTTCGGGCACCAGCACATCCAGCCCGAAACGCCCGATGAGCCGGCCCTTGTAGAAGTCCTGCTCCATGGTGAAGGCAGTGCCGAGCAGCCCGACACGCTTGATGCCCTGCGCCTGGATGCGCTCAGCGGTCGGATCGGCGATATGCAGCAAGGGTATGCCGACGGCGGCGGCGACCTGGTCGGCCATGCGGTGCATGGTGTTGGTGCAGATCAGGAAGAAGTCGGCCCCGCCGCGCTCCAACCGCCGCGCCGCCTCGATCATCAGGATAGCCGCGTCGTCCCAGCGGCCGGCATGCTGCAAGGCCTCGATCTCGCCGAAGTCGAACGACCACATCAGGCAGCGCGCCGACCTGAGCCCGCCGAGCCGGTCGCGCACCTGCTGGTTGATGATGCGGTAATATTCGGCCGAGCTTTCCCAGCTCATGCCGCCGATCAGTCCGATGACGCCCTGTTGCGGCACGATGTGGCCTTTTCCGCTGTGCTGTGGCTGGCTGCGAGTCGGGCGGCAGAATGGCGCGCCGAGGCGCCGGATGGCAACGCGTAGCCGGGCGGCGGATATTTCAACGCGGGCTTCAAATTGCCGTGGCTGCGGTTAGGCTATCGAGAGCGGCCGATCGGATCGCCGGGGAGACCGCTTGAGAACTCACTCCAGCAAGCTTCGCATCGTCTTGGCCGGGCTTCCCCCGGGGAAGACGAGCGGTGGCGAACTGCGTCAATGAAGTTCCCAAACGGTTGTGGATTAGGACAGGCCGATAGCGGGCGCCGCACTGAGCAAGGACTATCACGATGGCGTTGGGTGGAATAGCCAATCTCGACTATACGGTTCTCTTGTGCGGCAAGATGGCTGAAACGCGGGCGTTCTACCGCGACATCATGCAGTTTCCTATTGAGGTCGACCTCGAGAACTGGGTCAGCTTTCGCGTCGGCGCCGTTCTCCTGTCGCTCCGGCGGCGCGGCCCCTGGAGCGTCTGCGACGACGGCGCCTCGGTGCCCGGATCGGCGGCGGTCCAGCTTGCTTTCAGGGTTCCGCCGCCGGCAGTCGATGCCTGCCATACGCAACTGATCGCCAAGGGCGTGCCGATCCTGAGGCCGCCGACCGATCTGCCGAACTGGCGCCACCGCACGCTGTTCTTTCGCGATCCCGAGGACAACATCATCGAGATCTACGCCGAATATTGATCCGGCGGACGTCAGGCGGGCGCTCGCGGAGCGAACCGGCCCGCGACGCCATGGCCGTGCCCCACGGGTCGAACCGGGCCCATACGGTCCGAACACCGCAAACAGGCCAGCGCTCATGGACAGCATGAAATCCACCGATTGGACCGACCGGCTCGACGCGCGCCTCGTCGGCCAGTTGCGCTTCATCATGGCCGCCGACCGGCTGAAATCGGTCGCGCGCGGCAATCGCATCGCCGACGGATCGCGCCACGAGAACACCGCCGAGCACTCCTGGCACCTGTCGCTCTGCGCCCTTGTACTCGCAGATCATGCGATCGAACCGGTCAGCATCGATCGTGTCATCCGGATGCTCATCGTCCACGACATCGTCGAAATCGACAGCGGCGACACGCCCTTGTTCGATGCCGCCAATGCCGTCTCGCAGGCCGAGCGCGAGCAGGCGGCGGCGACCCGGCTGTTCGGCCTGCTGCCCGCGCCGCAAGCCGCCGCGTTTCGCGCCTTGTGGGACGAGTTCGAGGCGATCGAAACTCCGGACGCGCGTTTCGCCAAGGCGCTCGACCGGTTCCAGCCGATCCTGCTCGACCACGCCGTCGGCGGCGGCAGCTGGGCCGATTTCAGCGTCGACGAAGCTCAGCTGCGCAGGCTTGTCCGCCCGATCGAACAGGGCGCGCCGTCGCTCTGGACCGCGGCCGAAGCGATCTTCGCCGATGCGGTGGCGAAGGGCTGGCTGAAGCCGGCGCCGGGCGCCGGGGAGCGCTAGCAGGCTGTTGAAGAAGTCGGTAGCGGCGTCGGTTTGGGCATGATTCACTCTCCTGGGTTGGGAGAGGATCTGATGCGCGGAACGGACGAGC
>BFBZ01000064.1_pt18 | contig 16920 bp, 14 predicted proteins | sample 1888401 | NCBI WGS metagenome assembly BFBZ01 (sample SAMD00112614, study PRJDB3348) | symbiont metagenome | host: Chara braunii | reverse complement strand
GCTGGGCCTGCTGGCCGGGTATCGTGGCGGATTTGTCGATGGGCTGATCAGCCGGATGACCGACGCGATGCTGGCGTGTCCGTTCCTCATTCTCGCCATCGCGCTTGCCGCGTTCCTCGGGCCAAGCCTGGGCAATGCGATGATCGCCATCGGCGTGACCACCACGCCGATCTTCATCCGCCTGACGCGCGGGCAGGTGATGAACGTCAAGATGGAGGAGTATGTCGAAGCTGCGCGTGCGCTGGGCAACCCGCCATTGCGTATCGCCTGTGTCCATATCCTGCCGAATATTCTGCCGGCGCTGCTGGTGCAGGCCACGCTGTCCATTGCCGCAGCCATCATTGCCGAGGCGGCGCTGTCGTTTCTCGGGTTGGGCCAGCAACCGCCGGCGCCGTCCTGGGGGAGCATGCTGAATGCGTCCCAGCGCTTCCTGGGCACTGCGCCCTGGATCGCGCTATGGCCGGGCCTGGCCATCTTTGTCGTCGTTCTTTCCTTCAATCTGTTCGGCGATGGACTGCGCGACGCGCTCGATCCCAACGAGAGATGACGCGCGCCGATCATGACATCGATGTGAAGAGGTTACGGCCCGGATGTGCGGTTGGACAACAGCGACGGTTGTTACTCTATAACGTCGACAGGCGCTTTTGGCCGTGCTAGCCGTTGAACGACAGCAGACGAAAGACGCATTGCGCGCAATGTTCGCAACAGTGGCCCAGACAGTACGATTTCACCGCCCGGCCTTGCGCCGGGTGATGGCGATACTGTGTGTGATAGTCTATCTGCTCGCGGGCGCGCTTCATGGGGCTTGTGATATCGACGTCACCAATCCGGCTCCCCACAGCATGGCCGTGATGTCCGGGACCAGCGATGCCGGTCATAATGCCGCAGACAAGGCGATGATCGCGGATCATCACTGTCACGGCTGCTTTTCAGTGTCGGTCGCGGACCCCGTTTCAACGTCGGTTCCGGTCGCGTTTTCCAGCCTGGTGCGCGCGGCCACCCAGCCGGATCATATTGGCGCGACACCCGTGCTGGATACGCCACCCCCGAAGCATCTGACCTGACAATCGTCACCGGGCGCGCTCGCGCCTTGAGCTGTCGTTTTTCGAGGTCCGATCCATGTTTTCCAAACGTGCCGCGGCACGTCTTTTGGGCGCGTCGCTGCTGCTGGTCAGCCCGTGGCTGTCCGCCGCATCCTTTGCGCAGGCGCTGAACCTGCAGACCGCCTTGCAGCGGGCGCTGGCAGCCAATCCGCGGCTGACGTCGGCCGAGCGCGACGTCGGCATTGCTGCGGGGCAGCGCATCCAGGCGGGTGCGCTGATCAATCCCGAAGTATCCTACGAGCAGGACAACTCCCTCGGCTCCGGGCCCTACCGCGGCACGCGATCGGCCGAAACAACGTTGCAGATCAGTCAATTGTTCGAACTGTTCGGCAAGCGCGAGGCACGCGTCGCGGCTGGAGCCGCAGGGGTTGACGCCGCGGTGTGGCAGCGCAGGGCGACGCGCCTTGAGGTGCTGTCGGAGACCGCGATCGCCTTCCTCACGGTGCTGGGAACGCAACGGCGCATCCAGATTCTCGATGAACAGATCGCGGCCATCGATCGCCTGACGCCGCTGCTGCAGCGGCGTGTGGACGCCGGCGCCTCGTCACCGGCGGAAACCGGCCGGGCGCAAGTCGCTTCCGACCTGGTCAAGGCCGATCGGGAACGCGTCAAAGCTTCACTTGCCAGCATCCGGCGCGATCTCGCCGTGCTGATGGGAGAGACTGCATTCAAATATACGGCGGTGAACGGCCGGCTCGACACCGTCGGCCGACCGCCGGCGTTCCAATCCATTCTCGCTGCCATCGATGCCAATCCACAACTGATCCGCTGGACCAGTGTGTTCGCGCAGCGCAACGCCGAGCTTCTGCTGGCGCGGCTGAAACCTTATCCGGATGTTCGGCTGAGCGCGGGCTGGCGACATTTCAACGACACCGGCGATGATGCCGTGCGCCTGGGCGTTTCGATGCCGATCCCGCTGTTCGACCAGAACCAGGGCAACATCCTGTCTGCCCAGGAGAACCTCGCGAAGGCCGGTGCTGAGCGGGCCAACAACAAGGCGGTGCTGATCGTGCTCGCCGGGCGAGCCTACGACTCGCTGCAGGGATCGTTGCGCGAACTCTCGATCCTGCGGGATTCGGCGATTCCCAGAGCACGACAGGCCGCCCGCGCCATCGAGGATGGATACGGCCAGGGACGCTTCACACTGCTCGAGGTGCTGGACGCCCAGGCGACGGTCGCACAAGCCCAGCTTCGCGAGCAGGAGGCCTTGCAGAATTTTCACGTTGCGGTTGCTGCGATCGAAGGACTGGTCGGCAATCCACTGGTGCTTGCGCGAGGGGGCGCACAATGAAGAAAGCATTTGGACCGATTGTCGCGAGCCTTGTGCTGGCCGCGGCCGTGATTGTCGGAGTTTGGCTGGTGTTTCCTGTTTTCGACCGCGCGCAGCCGCAGAAGCAGCCGCATGCCGAGGCCTCCGAGGCTGAACACGCCGCCGACCGCGTGGAAATGAGCGATGATAAGCTGGCGGCGACCGGCATTAGCCTGGAAAAGGCGGGCCCGGCGACCTTGAGCGACGTGCTGCTGATCAACGGGACGTTGCGGGCCAACCAGGAGGCGCTCGTGCAGGTGACGCCGCGATTTCCAGGGGTCGTGCGCGACATTCGCAAGCGGATCGGCGACCGTGTCCAGAAGGGCGACCTGCTGGCGACCGTGGAAAGCAACCAGAGCCTGACGTCGTATGAGCTGAAGGCGCCGATCGACGGCACGGTGATCGACCGGCAGATTTCGCTCGGCGAATATGCCTCGGAGCAGAAGCCGGCTTTCACAATTGCCGATTTGTCGACCATCTGGGTCGATCTGTCGGTCTATCGCGCCGATATCAAGCGCATCCATATCGGCGACAAGGTCCGGATCGACCCGGAAGATGGCGACCCTCCCGCCGAGGCGGAAGTCTTCTACGTGTCGCCGATCGGCTCCAGCGAGACCCAGAGCGCGCTGGTGCGCGCCGTGGTCGCCAATCATTCGGACGGTCATTTCCGCCCGGGCCTGTTCGTGCGGGCTCAGCTGACGCTCACCGGCCGGCCGGTTCCCGTCACCGTCAAGCTCGGAGCACTGCAGACCCTCGAGAACAAGACAGTGGTGTTCGTCCGTACCGGTAACGTGCTTGAAGCGCGTCCGGTCCGGCTCGGTGATAAGGATGCGCAGCACGCCGAGGTGCTGTCCGGCCTGTCCGCGGGGGAGACCTACGCCGTCAACAACAGCTTCGTCATCAAGGCCGAGATCGGCAAGGAGGACGCCGGTCATGACTGACATCCAGGGGAGCCGCCGCGAGGCTGTTGCCGGCAACGAGGTCATCTTCTCATGATCGATTCCATTCTCGCGTTCGCGATCCGGCAGCGCTGGCTGGTGATGATTGCGGTTCTGGGGATTGCTGCCCTCGGCGCCTGGAACTTCACACGGCTGCCGATCGATGCGGTGCCCGATATCACCAACGTCCAGGTGCAGATCAACACCCAGGCCCCCGGTTATTCACCGCTGGAGACCGAGCAGCGCATCACGTTTCCGATCGAGACCGCAATGGGCGGCTTGCCCAAGCTGCAATACACCCGCTCGCTGTCGCGCTACGGGCTGAGCCAGGTCACCGTGGTGTTCGACGACGGCACGGACATCTATTTCGCGCGCCAGTTAGTCAACGAGCGAATCCAGCAGGTCAGGGATCAGTTGCCGGCGGGTGTCGCCACCTCCATGGGGCCGGTCTCCACCGGTCTCGGCGAAATCTACCTCTACACCGTGGAGGCCAAGGAAAACGCGCGCAAACCCGAAGGCGGCGTCTACACGCCCACCGACCTACGTACCATCCAGGACTGGATCATCAAGCCACAGCTGCGGCTGGTGTCCGGCGTGGTCGAGGTCAACACCATTGGTGGCTTCGCCCGTCAGTTCCACGTGCTGCCGGATCCGGCGCGGCTGATGTCCTACAAGCTCGGATTCCGCGACGTCATGACGGCGCTTGCCGCCAATAACGCCAACGTGGGCGCCGGCTACATCGAACGCAACGGCGAGCAGTATCTGGTCCGAACACCGGGGCAGGTAGGCAATATCGACGAAATCCGGGATATCGTCATCGGCTCGCGGGGCGGAATCCCGGTCCGCATCCGCGACGTCGCCGACGTCACCGAAGGACGTGAGCTGCGCAGCGGCGCCGCAACCCTCGACGGCAAGGAGACGGTGCTCGGCACCGCGATGCTCCTGATCGGTGAAAACAGCCGGGTGGTGGCGCAACGCGTCGCCGCCAAACTGACCGAGATCGCCAAGTCGCTGCCGGACGGCGTGGTCACCCGCACAGCCTACGACCGCACCCGTCTTGTGGACGCCACGATCGCGACCGTCGAGAAGAACCTGATCGAAGGCGCGTTGCTTGTCATCGTCATCCTGTTTCTTCTGCTCGGCAATATCCGCGCCGCCATCGTCACGGCCTGCGTCATCCCGCTGGCGATGCTGTTCACCATCACCGGGATGGTGGAGAACAAGGTCAGCGCCAACTTGATGAGCCTTGGGGCGATCGACTTCGGCATCATCATCGATGGCGCGGTGATCATCGTGGAAAATTGCCTGCGGCTACTGGCCGAGGAGCAGCACAAGCGTGGCCGGCTGCTCACCGCTTCCGAACGGTTTGCGACCATTCTCGACGGCGCGCGCGAGGTGATCAAGCCGAGCCTGTTCGGCACCATGATCATCGCTGTGGTCTATCTGCCGGTGCTGACCTTGACCGGGGTCGAAGGAAAGATGTTCACGCCGATGGCGCTGACGGTGCTGATGGCACTCCTCGGCGCGGCGCTGTTCTCGATGACATTCGTGCCGGCCGCGGTCGCCCTCCTGGTGACGGGCAAAGTCTCCGAAAAGGAAAACATCGTGATGCGCGGCGCCCGGCGCATCTACCTGCCGCTGCTCGACCTGACGATCCGTTACCGCACGAGCGTTGCGATTGCTGCTGCCCTGATCGTGCTCGGCAGCGGCTTCGTGGCGACACGGATGGGCGGGGAGTTCATTCCGAGCCTCGACGAGGGCGACGTGGCGCTCGCGGCGATCCGCATTCCCGGCACCAGCCTCACCCAGTCACTGGAGATGCAGATGGCGCTGGAAAGGCGGCTTCGGCAAATCCCGGAGGTCAAGGATGTCTTTGCCCGCACCGGCACAGCGGAGGTGGCCACCGACCCGATGCCGCCGTCGATCTCGGATGGGTATGTCATGCTCAAGCCGAGGGCCGAATGGCCGGATCCGAAGAAACCCAAGTCCACCGTCGTCGACGCAATCCAGCGGGCCGCCGACGAGATTCCCGGCAGCAAATACGAGATCTCGCAGCCGATCCAGTTGCGCTTCAACGAACTGATATCCGGCGTGCGAAGCGACATCGGCATCAAGATCTTTGGCGACGATCTCGATACCTTGCTGCGCATGGCGCAACAGGTGCAGTCCGTCATCCAGCCGATCAGGGGTGCGGCGGACGTGAAGAGCGAACAAGTGTCGGGACTGCCGGTGCTGACCGTGACGATCGACCGGCCCGCGCTGTCGCGTTATGGCATCAGCGTCAGTGAYGTGCAGAGCCTGGTCGAGATCGCGGTGGGCGGCAAGGATGTCGGCAAGGTCTTCGAGGGCGACCGCCGCTTCGATATCGTGGTGCGGTTGCCGGAAAACCTGCGTGGCGATATCGAATCCATTCGCGCGCTGCCGATTCCGCTGCCTCCGGCCGAGGCGGAGCAGGGCCCGACGCACGCGGCGTGGGGCGGGTCGTCGGCGGCGCCCATGCGGTATGTTCCATTGTCATCGATCGCGCAGGTCGACGTCGCGCCGGGTCCGAACCAGATCAGCCGCGAGAACGGCAAACGCCGGATCGTCGTGACCGCGAATGTGCGCGACCGTGATCTCGGCTCGTTCGTTGACGAAGCCCAGCGAACGATCGCCGAGAAGGTCAAGCTGCCCGCGGGCTACTGGATCGGCTGGGGTGGCCAGTTCGAGCAGCTGGTGTCGGCGACCCGGCGGTTGACCATCGTGGTTCCGGTCGCCTTGCTGCTGGTGTTCCTGCTGCTGTTCATGAGCCTGGGATCCAGCGCCGATGCCCTGCTGGTGTTCAGCGGCGTGCCGCTCGCTTTGACCGGCGGTATTGCCGCGCTGGTATTGCGCGGCATTCCTTTGTCAATCAGCGCCGGCGTTGGCTTCATCGCACTGTCCGGTGTCGCAGTTCTCAACGGCCTCGTCATCATCGCCTTCATCGAGCGGTTGCGAACCGAAGGCCGGCCGCTGCGCGAGGCCGTGCGGGAAGGCGCCTTGACCCGCTTGCGCCCGGTACTCATGACCGCGCTGGTTGCCTCCCTTGGTTTCGTGCCGATGGCGATCGCGACCGGAGCCGGCGCCGAGGTGCAACGCCCGCTCGCCACCGTGGTGATCGGCGGCATCATCTCGTCGACCATCCTGACGCTGCTGGTGCTGCCCGCGCTCTACGTGCTGTTCCGGCGCGAGGCCGCGCTGCCACAGAAAGAGGAGAGACGACCGGGATCGGCAAGCCTATGATTTTGCGGGGCTGACGAGGCAATATGGCTGACATGGAAAGTGCGCGCGCGGCCAGCCCCGCCGAGGGGCGGGATTTGCGTCTCGATCTGTTCCGCGGGATCGCGAATTGGGCGATCTTCCTCAACCACATCCCGGACACCTCGCTGATCTGGCTGACCACCCGGAATTACGGCTTCAGCGACGCTGCTGATCTGTTTGTTTTCATATCTGGATATTCCGCGGCCTACGTTTATGCCAGGAGCATGCGCGCCAATGGCTTCATCGCGGGTGGCGTCCGGCTGCTTAAGCGCGTATGGCAGATCTACGTCGCCCACGTCCTGCTGTTCGTCATCTATGTTGCGGCGATCGGCTGGGTCGCTCAGACTTATGGCCATTCGCATCTGCTGAACGAATTCAACGTGGCGGTCGTGATCGAGCAACCGATTGCCGGTTTGACGCAGGGTCTGCTGCTGAAGTTCAAGCCGCTCAATCTCGACGTGCTGCCGCTGTACATCGTTTTGATGGCGCCGTTTCCGCCAGCGTTATGGGCCATGATTCGCCGCCCGGACCTCGTACTCGGCGCTTCGTTTGCGCTCTATGTCGCCGCGAGGCAGTTCGGCTGGAACCTGCCAGCATACCCTTCCGGAAACTGGTTCTTTAATCCGTTCACCTGGCAGCTCCTGTTCATTCTCGGGGCCTGGTGCGCGCTCGGCAGAGCGGCACGGATCCAGACTGCCGTACAGGCGCGTGCCGTCATCTGGATCTGCGCCGCTTATCTGCTGTTCGCGCTGCTGATCACATTATCGGACGATCTGGCGCCGGTGGCGCGCATCGTGCCTTCGTGGTTGTCGGCGGTGTTTCTCCCCATCGACAAGACCAACCTCGGCCCCTCGCGTCTGCTGCATTTCCTGGCGCTGGCGGTGCTCGTGACAGGGATGCTGCCGCGCCAATGGCCTGGACTGAAATCGCCGTGGCTCTGGCCGTTGATTACCTGCGGCCAGCATTCGCTGGAGGTGTTTTGCGTCGGAATCTTCCTGTCGTTCGCAGCGCATTTCCTGCTCGAGCTGATCTCGACGTCGCTCGCCGCACAAGCCTTGGTCGGCCTCCTGGGATTTGCGATCCTGACGGCCGTTGCGGCATACCGATCATGGTCGAAACAACTGGAGAGGCGACGGGTCTGAGGATGCGGCATCACATCATCTTGTGACTGACGAAGCCAGGGATCGACGGATACTACGGCCACGCGATGCGCTCTGTAGCCGGGGTATCGCGCCCGTAACCGACCTGCGATCGAAAACCGGAGAGCGGCCCATGCCCTATGTCACCGCGAACGGAATCGAGCTGTTTTACGAAGACAGCGGTGGCGAGGGACCGGTCCTGGTCTTCAGTCACGGCCTTCTGATGGACCGCAGCATGTTCGCACCCCAGATCGAGCAGTTGCGGCGGAGGTATCGGTGCATCACCTGGGACCAGCGCGGGTTCGGCCGCACCGGTCCGGTCGACCATCCCTTCACGTATTGGACGTCGGCGCAGGATGCGCTCGCGCTGCTGTCCGCGCTGAATATCGAAAATGCTACCTTCGCAGGCCTGTCCCAGGGTGGGTTTCTGTCCATGCGCGCGGCACTGCTGGCGCCGGAGCGTGTCTCGGCCCTGATCCTGCTGGCGACCCGGTCGGGCATCGACGACGCCCAGACCATCGAGAATTTCCGTGCCCTGAAGACGGAATGGCAGACCAACGGCTCCACGAATGTTCAGGCGATGCTGGAACAGGTTCTGCTTGGACCGAACGTGAACCCGGAGCCATGGGTCACCAACTGGCGCGCCGTGGGCCGCAACGACATGGCCCATCCGCTGGACACGCTCATGGGACGTGATGATCTGACCGCAAAGCTTGGCGGCCTGACCTGTCCCTCCCTCGTCATTCATGGGACCGACGATATCGCCATCGCAATCGAACATGGCCGCCAACTCGCGCAGGGGCTGCCCGCCTGCAAAGGCTTCCACGACATCGCCGGCGCCGGGCACGCAGTCAACCTTGCGAGCCCGAGCCAAGTTACCGACATCATCGACCACTTTCTGGCGAACGAGCTCGCCTGACGGGTGCGTAACGGCCGCAGTTGCGGCCTCAAACGCGCTCGACAATGGAGAGACCGCCGACACGGTCGATCAGATAGACCAGTCCGCGATCGTCGGCGAACACATCGTTGCTTGACACCCGGCCCGTACCGTCGGCGGGATCGGGGAGATAGTGCGCGGTTTCCTTGGGCGCCATCGGATTGGAAATGTCGATGAAGCGTAACCCCTGCGCAAACCATGCCACCGGAATTTCGGTGCCGCGGATAATTTCGACCGGCTGATGGCATCCGGTCATCGGCGGGTTGCGGCGGCCATGCACGTCCTTGACCTGAAACGTGGCGACCGGAACTGGCTTGCGTTCGTCGGTCGCATCAACGATCCAGATGAAGGCGGCAAGCTCCGGCGCCATCTCGGGATCGATGGGATCGACATCTTCGTCGGCGACGATGAGGTAGTTTCGACCATTGATCGCAAACGGAACCGGAACCAGCGAATGGGTCGGCCAGGGGAAGGGCGGGCTCCAGTCGAAGCCGGTGACCTGCTTCGGCTTGCTGAGATCGCTGATATCGAGGATCACCCCGCCACCATGCCAGTAACTGACATAGAGGCGATCCCCGTGCCGGATTGAGTGATGGCAGCGGTGTTGACGGCGCGGCCAGGATGGCGTTTCGCCGCCTGCGGTCCATTGTCCCGGCATCCACCAGCGGCCGACTTCGCGTGGGCGTCCCGGATCGATCAGGTCGAGGATCATGACGATGTTACCGACGTATCCCTCGATCTCCGGTGAAATATAGGCGTAACGACCGTCGAAGGTGAAACGGTGCACGCCGGTTCCGTCGCAATGCCAGCGCGTGATTTCCCTGGGACGATGCGGATCACTCACGTCGAAGATCCCGAGACCGCCACGCAGGCCAGCGTTCCGCGCCGCCGTCGGGTCCACGATCTCGTGGTTCACGATCATGAGTCCGTTAGCGACCTGAACCTTGTGCGAGTGGAAGCCCGTGGGCATGTCGAGTTGCGCGATCAGGGCAGGGCGTCGTGGATCGCGCAGATCGACGATCGACGTGCCGCTCGGAGCAGCCATATGCCCGATATAGCCAATGCCGCGATCCACCACGATTTGGCCGCCACCACGACAATCGAACCGGGCGATCTCACGAACGCCTTTGCAAACAGACATGCCTTCTCCGTTTGATCTTTATGACGTCACTGATCGTGCTTCGCGAACACTTCGCGGCAGGCGATGACGCCGTTGATGGCGGTCGCGACGCCGGCGTAAGGCACGAGCTGCAGCATGATCTCGATCAGTTCCTCACGCTTCACGCCGCAGCGCAACGCGCCACCGATGTGGGTTCGCAATTGCGGCCCCGCGGTGCCGAGCGTGGCCAGGCTTGCCACGGTCACGATCTGCCGTGTTTTGCTGTCCAGCGTCGGAGACTGGTAGATCTGCCCATAAATCGTCTCCAGCACATAGGTTGCCAGATCCGGGGCAATATCGCCGAGCGAGTTTTCGACATCGGCTGCGGTTTGTCCGAGGATTTCGCCGATCTTCTGAGCCCCGCGCGTTCGCAAATTCTCGTCGGATTCCACGGAATTTCTCCAATCCAAATCGATGCGCACGTTAGAGCAGTTTTGCTGCGGCGGCGGCGTCACAGCATGCTGTGACTGACGCAGCCCGGGCGCATGCCGGATACTCTCAACAACAAAGTTGCAAACATATCGCAATCCAGTCGCGACCAGACAACCGCGTCACGGGTGCGCGTGGAGGCTCGATGATGGATGTATCCGGACATGTGCTGCGATTGGGCTTGGTCCTTTGCGCTGCGATACTGTCCGTCCCGGCCTCATCCGCAGGATCATACCCCACCGGGCCGGTACGGATTGTCGTTGGCTTCGGCCCGGCATCGACCGCCGACATTGTAGCGCGGTTGGTCGGCAAACATCTGGAAGAGAAGCTCGACAAACCCGTCATCGTCGAAAACCGGCCCGGCAACAGCAGCATGATCGCAGCCGAGGTCGTCGCACGGTCGGCGAACGACGGTCGAACGTTGTTCATGGCGACGGTGGCGAACACGCTCAATCCGGCACGGATGGAGGGCGGTTTCGATCTGAACAAAGACATGCAGCCGATCGCTCTGCTCGGCATCGTACCGAACGTCCTGGTGGCCAATGCCTCGGTGCCGGTGAAGACGGTGAGCGACCTGATCGCGCTGGCAAAGGCCAATCCGGCCGCGCTGACGTTCGCCACCTCGGGCCAATGGACCGCTAGCCATATGGCCGCCGAGATGTTCAATTTGAAGGCCGGCACCTCAATCGTCGCCGTGCCGTATCAAGGCGGCGCCAACCAGGCCGTGACGGACCTTCTCACGGGGCGCATCAATCTGATGTTCAATGTCGCCGTAACGGTCGCACCGTATGTGAGTTCGGGGAAACTGACCGCCTTGGCCGTCGGCCAGCCGAAACGCACCGCCCTCATGCCGGATGTCCCGACCATGGATGAGGCCGGGCTCCCTGGTTTCGATGTCGGCATCTGGATCGGGCTGCTGGCACCGGCCGGAACACCGCCTGAGATCATCAACGCACTCTCCGAGGCTTCCAACGATGCACTGCAGCAACCGGCGATCAAGGATGCGCTGAAAGCCCAGGGAATCGATCCCCTGGGCAGCACGCCGGCCGCGTTTGCCGAATTCATCCGAAACGACATGCACAAATGGAGGGAGCTGCTGGCGTCGACCGGGCTGAAGGAATAACGCCCTATTGCAGGTATTTTCTGTCTCAGCCACGGCCGGTCCCGGCGGCGTGGCCATGAAAGTCGTTTGGCCAAATTGTCGATCGCGGACCGTCCGGTATAGAATGATTGCCAAAGCAATCACCCCCGGGGAGGACGCGGTGGACATTCGACTTCTGAACGCGCGAACCGCGCACGAGATCACCGACCAGCGCCTGTGTCACCTCATCGGCGCAATCGGAACGCCGGACTTCGAACGGTCCATGCTGGCGCTGGCCAAACAGACCATCAAGTGTGCCCATCTCACGGCCTTTTCCATCTCCAAGCGGCGGCCGCCTCGCGTTCTGCTCGCGGTGAATGACGGCGATTTGCCGATCGCCCGCCGGCTGGCCTCGAAATACATCCAGGACTACTGGGCGCTCGATCCAGCCAACAGCGTCGTCGACAATGATCCGCGCACAGGTCTTGGCGCGATGATCAGGCTGCGTGACGAGGAAATCAAGAATGTCTCCTACCGTCGCGACTGTTACCGCTCGGTGCATCTCATCGACCGCCTTTCGATCGTGAGGTCCCATGGTCGCGACACCATTCGTCTCAACTTCTACCGCGATAGTCCCCGTGGCCGCTTCAGCGACGGCGACCTCGACGTCGTGGCGAGTCTCGCCAACCTGCTTGCCCAGGTTCTCAAGAAGCATGACGACATCCGGCCATCGCTCAGCAAGGAGGATCGCTTTGAGCAATATTGCAATCGACTCGGCACGATCGCGCCGCAGCTGTCGAACCGGGAGATTCAGATCTGCGCCGAGATCGTTCGCGGATTGAGCTCGCAAGCCATCGCGAGCAAACTCGGCGTCAGCATCAACACAGTGCTGACCCACCGCAAACGAGCCTATGCGAGGCTCGGCATTTCCAGCCAGAATGAACTCTCGCATATGCTGTTACAATGATCCGCGTTTGGGACGCCGTCGGGAACATGCACGGATGCCGGGGTAATCCGAACGCTCGACACGCGGTCTTGACCCGACACTGGCCGCGCAGTGTAGAGTGAATTCACCGGGGTGTTCCGGAGGCATTCGAGTCGTGGATCATGGAAGAGCTGCCGCTGGCGGGAACCGTACAAGGCACGCTGGTGCGTCCGGCACGACGCACGAAATGGGGCATCGTGGTCATCTCGGGCACCAGCGGGCGGCTGGATGTCGGTCGCGCACGCCTGTTCGCTGAGCAGGGTGTGACGGCACTGGCGCAGCGATGGTTTGGCGGCGACGGGCAAAGCCCGGGGATTTGCGAGATCCCGCTGGAGACCTTTACCCCGGGAATCGATCGCCTGGCCGCCGAGGGCTGCGAAAAGATCGCATTCCTCGGTGTGTCACGCGGCGCCGAAGCGGCCTTGCTGATGGCGGTCCGCGATCGCCGGATCGATGTCGCGATTGCAATCAGCCCATCTCCGGTAGTCTGGGCGCATAGCGGCCCCGGACTCGACGGACAAAGCTGGTATGCGCGGTCGTCCTGGACCTGGAGTGGCAAGCCGCTGCCTTTCATCGCCTATGACCCGCGCTGGCGGCCGGCTGAGACCACCCGTGTGCGTTATCGCGGCCTGTTCGAAAAGAGTTTGGTGACCTTCGCCGAAGATATCCCAGCTGCGACCATTCCGATCGAGCGGGCGCGGGCCACTTGCTTCCTGATCGGGGGCGCCGCCGACGAGATCTGGCCATCGGTCCGGTTTGCCGAGATGATCGCCGACCGCCTGCAACGCGCCGGGCGTCGGTGCTATGTCATGAGTCACCCGGATGCGGGGCATCGCGTGATTTTTCCCGGCGAACCGGAGATCGCGGAGCCGACCGAGCGCGCCTGGGGCGGAAGCATCGGAGCGGATCGCGAACTCGGCCGTGTCGCGTGGACGAAGATCGCCGAACTGCTCGAATTTCACTGACAACACGTACCGCTCCGGTTTCAGACAGTGGCATCCGTTGATGGCTGGCACTACAGTTGATCGATGGACACGATCTGGCTTGAGGACTTTCTGGCGGTTCTGGACGAGGGTGGATTCTCCCGCGCCGCGGATCGCCGTGCCGTCAGCCAGCCGGCCTTTAGCCGGCGCATTCGCGCGCTGGAAGACTGGGTCGGTACCACGCTGTTTGACCGCAACACGCATTCAGTCCGCCTGACCGCCGCAGGGGAGCGCTTTCGCCCCGTTGCCGAGGAGATGTTGCGCCGCCTGCAGGCCGGACGGCAGGACGCCCTCAGGGCCGCGCAGGCGGCCTCGGAAACGCTTCGGTTCGCTTCAACCCATGTGCTGTCGCTGACGTTTTTCCCGTCCTGGCTGCGCCTGCTGGAAACATCCGCGCCGATGACGTCAACGGTGCAACTCACCGCCGACAACATGGCGGCCTGCGAAAAGTTCATGCTGGAGGGACGCGCGCAATTTCTGCTGTGTCATCACCATCCCGCCGCGAGCAATCGTCTGGCCAATGATGCCTTCGTGTCGATCGCACTGGGGAGCGACGTTCTGGCTCCGGTCGCGGCGCCGGCGCGACGGCGCAAACCATCGATGGATGGACCGTTCCTCGCCTACACATCCGAATCCGGCATGGGCCGTATCCTGGTTGCCGCGTGGGCAGCCGAAGGCAAGCCGTCGCCGGCAGAGCCCGTGTTCTCGTCGCATCTCGCCAGTGTTCTCGCGGCCATGGCGCGGGAGGGGCGGGGGATCGCATGGTCGCCGCTGAGCCTGGTCCGCGAGGACCTGGAGGCCGGTCGGCTGGTACGTGTCGGCGAGCGGTCCGATGAAGTGCCGATGGAGATCCGGCTGTTCCGCCCCAAGCCGCGCCAAAGTCCCGCGGCGGAGGCGCTGTGGCAGCGCGCGGTCAAGCTGAGAACCGAATTACAGGAAAAATGACCTCAGCTCGGTAATGGTCTCTTCAGGGCGCTCTTCCTGCAGGGTATGACCGCAGTCGAACGCGCGGCCGCTGACATTGGTCGCCTTCTCCCGCCAGGTCTCCAGCACGTCATAGAGCGCACCGACCGTGCCGAGTTTGCCCCAGATCGCCAGCAGCGGTGCCGTCACGCGCGCATCCGCGTCCTGGGCATCATGGTCGATGTCGATCGTCGCCGCCGCGCGATAATCCTCACAGATGGCGTGGCGGGTCGCGGGATCGTTGTAGCAGCGCAGATATTCCGCGAACGCCGCGGGCTCTGTTGCGCCCGGCGTCTTGACCTGGCCGTCGATGTGCTTGCGCAGGAACATCTCCGGATCGGCGGCGATCATGCGCTCGGGCAGCGGCGCGGGCTGAATCAGGAAAAACCACCAGAAATAGCGGGTGGCGAATTCCTTGTTGGTGCGGGCATACATCGTCGCCGTCGGTGCGATATCGATTACGGCAATGCGCGAGACCGCGTCGGGATGGTCCAGCGCCATGCGGTGCGCGACCCGGCCGCCGCGGTCGTGGCCGGCCACGCCAAAACGCCGATGGCCGAGGCCGCGCATCAACGTGACCTGATCCTGGGCCATGCTGCGCTTGGCATAGGCAATATGCTTCTCGCCGCCCTCCGGCTTGCTGCTGTCGCCATAACCGCGCAGATCCGCCGCCACGATGGTGAAGTGTTCAGCGAGGCGAGGGGCCACCTTGCGCCAGGTGACATGGGTTTGCGGATGGCCGTGCAACAGCAGCAGCGGCGGCCCTTTACCGCCGATCGCTGCGCGGATGATGATCCCGTTGCCGAGTGCGGCATCGACCAGCCTGAAGCCATCCAGGAACGGCGCCGCGCCCAGTTCCGTGACAACAATCTGGGGTGACGATGATGTCGGTTCGGTCATGTCAGGCCAACCATGGGTTTTGTTTCAGGTGGGTTCGTTCGAACGATAGGATCGCCTCACGGTGTTTCAGCGTCGTGCCGATCGCGTCCAGGCCGAGAACGAGGGCCTCCTTTTGCCCGGGATCGATGGTGAAGGGAAACGTCTGCCGGTCGGCCGCGACGATGGTCTGCATGGGCAGGTCGACGGTCAGCATAGCGGTCGCTGGATCGGCGGCAAGCTCGCTCAGGCGTTGCACAGACTCCGCGTCGAGGGTGATGGCCAGAAGGCCGTTGCGCGCACAATTGTCGAAGAAGATTCCGGCGAAACTCGTGCCGATCAGGCCGCGTATTCCGAGCTGGCCAAGTCCCCAGACCGCATGCTCGCGGCTCGATCCACAACCGAAATTCGGGCCGACCACCAGGAAACGCGCCTCTCGCCAGCCGGCGCGGTTGAGCACGAAATCCGGCCGCTCGCCCCCGGATGGATCGAAACGCAAACCATGGAACGTTCCGTCCGCAAGTCCACTGCGATCGACGCCCTTGAGAAACTGCTTGGGCATGATCACGTCGGTGTCGATATTGGCTGACGGCAGCGGCGCCGCGATACCGGTTACGATCGAGAACGGCTGCATGTCACAACACCTCCGGCATGCGGCGCGGATCGGCCAGATGGCCGTGGATCGCCGCTGCCGCCACCATGGCGGGACTCATCAGGTGGGTCCGGCCTCCCGCGCCCTGGCGCCCCTCAAAGTTGCGGTTGGTGCTGGAGGCGCAGCGTTCGCCGGGGCGCAATACATCGTCGTTCATGGCCAGGCACATCGAACATCCAGACTGCAGCCATTCGAACCCGGCCGCAAGAAAGATGCGGTCGAGCCCTTCGGCTTCCGCCGCGCGCCGCACGCTGCTCGACCCCGGCACGACCATCGCGCGAACACCCGGTGCGACGTGCCGGCCGCGGACCACGTCAGCAGCGGCGCGCAGATCCTCAATGCGGGCATTGGTGCACGAACCGATGAAGGCGCGCTCGATCGCGACGTCGGTGAGGCGGGTTCCCGGCGCGAGGTCCATATAGGTGAGAGCGCGCTCCATGTCCCGTCGCCGCGCCGGATCAGGCTCATGGGTGGGATCGGGGACGACGCTGCCGATGGGCGCGGCCTGATCGGGGCTCGTGCCCCAGGTCACCATCGGCTCGATCTCGCGGGCGCGGAGGATGACATCCCGGTCGAACGCCGCATCGGGATCGCTGTGCAGGGTGCTCCAGCTAGCGACGGCGCGATCCCAGAGCTCACCCTTGGGAGCGCGCGGCCGATCGCGCAGATACGCAAGGACCTTCCGGTCGGGGGCCATCAAGGCGCCACGCGCGCCGCATTCGACGGCCATGTTGCAGATCGTCATCCGCCCCTCGACGCTCAGTGCTGCGATAGCCGCTCCGGTGAATTCGATCGCAAAACCGGTTGCGCCGGCAGCCCCAATGGTGCGGATCAGCGCCATGACGATGTCCTTGGCGCTGACGCCGGCGTCGAGATTGCCATCGACTGATACCCGCATGGTCTTGAGCCGTCGATAGACCAGTGTTTGGGTCGCCAGATAGTGCTCGATGTCGGAGGTGCCGATGCCAAAGCCGAGCGCCCCAAAAGCGCCATAGGTCGTGGTGTGGCTGTCGCCGGCGCCGACCACCATGCCAGGCAGGACAAGCCCGATCTCGGGCATCACCACGTGTTCGATGCCCTGCAGGCG